>OCTX014513716.1_pt1 | contig 14867 bp, 7 predicted proteins | sample 1539691 | NCBI WGS metagenome assembly OCTX01 (sample SAMN02144231, study PRJEB22623) | gut metagenome | biome: sheep rumen | host: Ovis aries | place: New Zealand | reverse complement strand
GACATCACGGCCAATAACACGGCTAAGAGCACCACAGGCGAAAAGAATACGACGACCTATGTCAATACGGTTGCCGACTGGGACATCACCGACAGACAGCGCTTGTTCTATGAAACCAAACTATCCTTCGGCCGCAATAGATATGACAACACATATCAGGAAAGCGACGGCTACGACATTGCCTCACATACCAAGGAAAAAACCTTTGGCGTGTATGGTACTATTGGTTACGTGAACAACCTCAATCCACGCAACAGTCTCTCGCTGCGCGTCATGGAATTCTACCACCATTACGACGACGAATACCGGGGCACGCTGCCGGCCGACCAAAGTACCAGCGAGTCGGAGACCATCGTCTGGCCCGTCTATACCTATAAGCCCAACAAGAAATGGATGTTCAACTTCCGCCCGCTAGGCTTCAGCGTGGCCTACTGGAAGACCCGGACCAACAGCGAGACCTACTTCTCCTCAAGGGGAGCCATCACCGCCAAGTACCAGATGGACAAGCACAACAGTCTGGAATCGGCCGTCTACTTAGGCAACAGCAACCCGAATGCGGCCTACCGTAGCGAGGTGGAGCAGATTGTCAACCGCTATGAGGTTCTCAGGGGCAACCCCGACTTAGAGAAGACCATCTTCAGCACCTACTACATAGACTACAGCCTGATGCTGAAGAACTGGTGGTTGATGGCACATCTGGAATACCAGCGACTGGATAACTTGACGGTCAGCACCTACATTCCGGAGGGCGAACGGCTTGTACACTCCTACGGCAACGACGGCACGCTGCACAATCTGAGCCTGAACATCCAGCAGACCTGGTTTCTCATGAACAGAAACCTGCAACTGAAGGGCGGCATATTGCTGGAGCGCAACATCCTGGCCACGCAAGAAGGCTCCACTCTGAGCCATGCCCATTGCAACCTGAAGGCCATCTACCACATCGGCAACTGCGCGCTGAGCGCCTACTACGAGACGCCCCACCACGGGCTGAGCAACATCCACTACAAGACGGCGGCCGACTACGGCGTCAGTGCCACCTACGGCTACAAGGGGTTCTATGCCGAGGCCGGCGCCCGTCGACTGTTCCTAAAGAACAAGACCCACCGTTTCTACTTCGACCACACGCATTATCAATATGACCTAAAAGAGCAGCGCGATGCCTACGGCCCTTGGCTCTATATGCGTCTCTCCTACTCGTTCGACTTCGGCCGCAAGAGCAGCCGCCAGGACATCGAGGCCGGCAGCACAGGCAGTTCGGCCATCCTGCACCGATAAACAACTTCTCTGAAGAAGAAAATGGTTGGGGCTTCCCAACCATTTTCTTTGTTTTCGCGCGTGAGGAGCATAATTCCACAAGTGATTATTTATAGACTTATTTGTTTGCAAATCACTTTATGTTTCGTCTCTTTGCGATTAAAAAGACGGCGAAGATACGCTGTCCCGGCAAAAAAAAGAAAAAATCTTTTGTTTTGCGCTCAACTTTTCGTATCTTTGCATCCGAAAATGCAAGGTTTGGCCACTACCGGCCTTGCTTATGTCTAACAAAATTCATACCAATATGGACGATTATCACGCGGAAAATTTTGAGAACTGTTAAGCGTGAGGATTGAGCAAGGCTAATCCTCAGGCGAGAGTTGTTTAACCTCATAATAAGGATTAGCAAACAATGAGAACATACTGGAATACAAACAACAGTTTGAAGGCTATCCCGGAGTGGGAGCCGAACTGCTGGATACAGGTGACGTGTCCAACAGAAGATGACCAGCGCATGCTGGAGGAGAAATACCAAATACCCGATTATTTCCTTAGTGACATCAGCGATACTGATGAGCGGGCTCGTTATGAATATGATGACGGCTGGATGCTCATCATCCTCCGTATCCCCTATGTCAAAGAGATCCGGAGCCGTACGCCCTATACCACCGTGCCCTTGGGTATCATCCATAAGCGAGACGTAACCATCACGGTGTGCTACTATGAGACGAACATGATGATCGACTTTGTGAGCTTCCAGCAGAAACGCGGCGAAGGATTCACTGATTATGTGGATATGATCTTCCGACTGTTCCTCTCCTCAGCCGTGTGGTACCTGAAACGACTCAAACAGATCAACACACTCATCGAGAAGGCCAAACGGAACCTCGACCACAACGTGGATAACGAGAGCCTGATCGGATTGTCACGTCTGCAAGACTCACTCACTTACTTTAATACTTCTATCCGCGGTAACGAAACCTTACTCGCCAAACTGAAGTTTAAACTACAGGTGGATGAGCTGGATGCCGACCTCATCGAAGACGTGAACATCGAGATGACACAGGCACGAGAGACCACCAGTATCTATTCGAACATCCTCGAATCCACCATGGACACCTACCAGAGCATCATCAACAACAATATGAACAATGTGATGCGAACGCTGACCGTGGTGACCATCATCATGATGTTCCCAACCCTCGTGGCCGGTCTTTTTGGCATGAACCTGATCAATGGCATGGAAAACAGTAAGCTCGGATTCACGGTAGCTTTGGTCATTTCCATCGGCGGAAGTGCACTCACATGGCTGTTTTTGAAATACAAGCGACTGATTTAAAAGAAAAAGATCATTTTTTTTCTCATTTCTTAGGATTTTACAATTATTTTTATTAAGTTTGCACCCTATAACACCATTCAAAGCCCATCCCTCAACAAGGGAAGGGCATGATATGGTGAATAATTACCTTGAATACGAACTAAAAATCATTTAAAATGATGGACTCTCAAGAAAACGTCCTCAACAATGAGGCACAGTTAGAGGAAACGAACTCTCAGCCAGTGGCCGAAGAGGAAGTGAAAGTGGAAGAAACAGTAGTAAAAGAAGAAACCGAGGAAACACCTGCGGCAGAAGAGACCGTGGCTAAGGAAGAGGCACCCACCGAGGTAGCCGAAGAGCCTGTAGCAGAGGAATCCGCGGATGCAGAACCCGCCAAGAAAGTGTTTGCCACCAAGCAGGAGGTGATTGAGCGGCTCAAAGAGCTGGCTCATGGTGACGAGTCGCCTACGAAAGAAGAGGTTGACTTGCTGAAGACCACCTTCTACAAACTGCATTTCGCACAGCGTGAGGCAGAGATGAAAGCCTATCTTGAAGGCGGTGGTGACCCCGAGAAATATTCGGTTCTTCCCGATGAGGACGAAGAGGTGTTCAAGGCAGAAATGGGCATTGTGAAGGAAAAGCGTGCCAAGATCTTCTTAGAGCAGGAACAGGAGAAACAAGAAAACCTGAAGAAGAAGCTCGACATCATTGAGAAGATCAAAGGCATGGCTACGTCACCCGAGGAAGCCAACAAAAACTTCCAGGAGTTTAAAAAGCTGCAACAGGAGTGGAAAGAGATCCGTCTGGTGCCTGCCGACAAAGCCAATGAATTATGGCGTAATTATCAGTTATATGTGGAGCAGTATTACGACTTGCTGAAACTGAACAGCGAAGCCCGCGAATACGACTTCAAGAAGAATCTGGAAATCAAAAAGCGTCTGTGTGAGGCCGCAGAGAAACTGGCAGAAGAGACCGATGTGATCAGTGCTTTCCACCAGTTGCAAAAGCTGCATCAGGAATACCGCGAGACCGGTCCGGTGGCTAAAGACCTGCGTGAAGAGATGTGGGCACGCTTCAAAGCTGCTTCCACGGTGATCAACAAGAAGCACCAGCAGCACTTCGATGACCTCCGTTCGAAGGAAGAAGAGAACCTGACCCGCAAGACTGAACTGTGCGAGAAGGTGGAGGCCATTGCCAAGGAAGAGAACAAGAGCGCTGGCGACTGGGAGCGCCACACGAAGCAGATCATCGATCTGCAAACAGAATGGAAGACCATCGGTTTCGCTCCGCAGAAGATGAATGTGAAGATCTTCGAACGGTTCCGTGCTGCCTGCGATGATTTCTTCGGTCGTAAGGCTGAGTTCTTCAAGGACATGAAAGCAAAGTTCGCGGAGAATGCTGACAGGAAACGTGCGCTCATCGAACAGGCCAAGGCTCTGCAAGACAGTACGGAGTGGAAGTCCACCAGTGACAAACTGATTGCCCTGCAGAAGGAGTGGAAGACCATCGGTATGGTTCCCAAGCGTTTGGGTGATCAACTGTGGAACGAGTTCTTGGGTGCCTGCAATAAATTCTTCGAGGCTCGCAATGCTGCCAACCAAGGTACACGCACCGCTGAGCGCGAGAACCTGCAGAAGAAACGCGATGTGATCTCCCAGCTGAAAGCATTGGCCGAGGAGGCTGGAGAGAACATACAGGAGAAGGTGCAGCAGCTGGTGGATGAATACCAGACCATCGGTCATGTGCCCTTCAAGGACAAGGACAAGCTGTACAAGGAGTATCATGAAGTGCTCGACAAGTTGTACAAAGACCTGAACATCTCCACGGCACGTCGCCGTCTTGACAATTTCAAGAGTAATCTGAGGAATATGGCAGAGCGTGGCGGTGACGTCCTCGACAACGAGCGTGCCCGTCTGATGCGCCGCTATGAGGGTCTGAAGCAGGAGATCCAAACCTATGAGAACAACCTAGGCTTCCTGAATGCCGCCAGCAAGAAAGGCAGCAGTCTCATCGACGAGATGAACCGTAAGGTACAGAAGTTGAAAGATGACTGCGAGCTGGTGCGCCAGAAGATCAAGGCTATAGACGCTGAGAATACAGAAGAATAATAGCATTATTTCCTGGAGTGTGAATGTGGAATGAGGAATGTTAAATGAGATATGATCTCAAGTATTATTCCTCATTCCACATTTTACATTAATATATTAACAAATTATAATATTTTTGGTTACATTTTCCATTTATCTACGTTTTTAGGTTAATAAACTACTAATTTATTTAATCTAAAAACTGTTTTGCAAATGGAAAAACTTTCAAGAACCATTTTGGTTTGTAGTTTGGTAGCATCCTTGCTCCTGCCTGCAAAGACATGGGCAAGCAGCTCTGTTACCCCCTCGAATCCACCTGCGGTCACCCAGCAAGTGGGTACTGTCAGAGGACATGTAGTAGATGAAAACGGTGAACCCATGATTGGAGTGACCGTGAAAGTGGTGGACACCAACATCGGTGCCATCACCGACATCAATGGAGACTTCAGCGTGAACAAGGCTGAAGGCAAAAAGCTCCAGTTCTCTTATGCTGGCTACAAGACGCAGACTGTCAGTGCCGGTCGCGGTGACGTCAACATCAAGATGGAGCCCGACTACTTAGGCCTGGACGAAGTCGTGGTGGTGGGTTATGGAACGATGAAGAAATCAGACCTTACCGGAACGACCTCCAATGTGAAGACCGAGGCCATCATGGCCAATGTTACCGGCAACGCCCTCGAAGCCCTGCAAGGAAAAGCCGCGGGTGTAGCCGTCTTCAACGACAACAAACCGGGTGAGAGTCCACAGCTCCGTATCCGCGGTTCCAGCTCTATCAATGCCAGCAACGCCCCGTTGTATGTGGTTGATGGTTTCCCCCTGATGGGCGATGGTGACATCAGTGACATCAACCCCGCCGACATCGAGTCGATGGAAGTCTTGAAAGATGCCTCTGCCACCGCTATCTATGGATCACGTGGTGCCAATGGTGTGGTGATGATCACCACCAAGACGGGTAAGGCTGGTCGTAAGAACCTCACCTTCAACTCCTCGGTAGGTACTCAGATGCCGGGCCGTAAACTCAATATTGTGAAAGGCCAAGACTTCATCAACTTCATCAACACCGCCTATACGAACTACAACGACGATCCCTCGAAGGCTCCCTTCCTTAATGGTGACACCTCATGGACAACCAACCCGAAGGCCGACACCGATTGGGAGGATCTGCTGTTGAGAGACCACGCATGGCTGCAGAACTATAACCTGAGTATCGACGGAAGCACCAAAGATACTAACTACATGCTCTCCGGCGGATATTACAAGCAGGACGGTCTGGTGGAGACACAGAACTTCGAGAAGTTCTCCATGCACAGCAACCTTCGTCATCAGTTCAACAGCTGGCTGACTATCGGCGGTAGTCTGCAGTTCACCTACTCCACCCGTAATGCCGAGGACAATGCGATGAGTAACGCCGCCCGCTACGGATGGGCCACCGACTCCCCCTACGATAAGAACGGTAACCTGGTAGTACCGGAGAACCCCTATGTATCCGATGCCTGGAACCCACTGATCGACTTCCCCGAGCACATCAGCAGGACAAACACCACCCGCGTGATCATCAACACCTTCGCCGAAGCGAAGATCCTGCCAGAGCTGACCTATCATCTCAGCATCGGCTACGACAGCCGCATCAACCGCGGATACAGCTACAACACCAGTCTGCTGGTGGGTAACCGTGCCAGCGGTACCGGTAACGGCGGTCATTCCTGGAACAAAGGTGCCAGTCGTCTGATGGAGAATATCCTGACGTATGCCAAACAATGGGATGTGCACCGTTTCAGTGCCACTGCCGTCTATTCCTGGCAAGACTATGACTATCAGAGCACTGGCGTCTCTGCCCGTGGCTTCACCCTCGACCAACTCGGTGCTTGGGATATCACCAAGGGTTCCACCGATACCTACTCTCCCAGTTCCAACCGCTATGGTAACCGTCTGATCTCCTATACCGGACGTATCACCTACGCCTTCGCCGACAAGTACCTGCTCACGGCCACAGCCCGTTGGGATGGCTCTTCACGTTTCGGTGAGGACAAGAAATGGGGATTCTTCCCCTCTGCCGGTATCGCCTGGCGTATCTCCGAGGAGAACTTCATGCAAAACATGAAGGCCGTCAGTGACCTGAAATTGCGCGCCAGCTTCGGTGTGACCGGTAACCAGGAAATTGGTAACTACCAGTCGCTGGCTCGTTTGGAGAGCAGCGGCAGCAGCACGAACTATGTCTTCGACGGCACCGAACTGGTAGGATATGCCCAGACTAAGCTCGCCAACCCCAACCTGCAGTGGGAGCGCACCAACCAGTGGAACTTCGGTATCGACCTCGGCTTGTTCAACCGCATCAACGTAAACTTCGACTATTACATCCGTGACACCAACAAACTGCTCTATGAGGTGCCCCTGCCTCGCGAGACAGGATTCTCTACCTTACTGAGCAATGTCGGTGCTACCCAGAACAGAGGATGGGAGCTGACCATTGGCGGTAATGTCTTCAAGAACCGCGACTGGTTCGTTGATGCCAGCGTGAACCTCACTTATAATAAGAATAAGATCAAGGAGCTGTATAATGTGAGCGGTGTGGAGACGAAGGAGATCATCCTGCGTCAGGATGGTACCGGCTTAGACCGCCGCTTGGTGGTAGGCAAGCCTGTTGATGGTCTCTATGCCCGTCATTCCCTCGGCATCATCAAGACACAGGCCGATCTCGACTGGTATAAGGAGTATGTTCCCAAGACCGCCCAGAACGCCTCTCTCGGTGATGAGATGTATGAGGATCTCGACGGTGACGGCAGCATCGGTTACAACGACTATCAGTGCATCGGTTCCGTACAGCCCAAGTATTTCTATGGTATCAACCTGAGTGCCGGCTTCAAGGACTTCTCAGTAAGCATCTACGGACAGGGTGGTTTCAAGTACGCCTCCATCGCAGGTGCTGAGAGTAGTGGTAACAACGGTACAGAATGGGCTTTGAGCTTCTCAGACAACGGCAGTTACCTCCTCTGGGGTGAGAACAACATCCAGGAGCGTATGTACTTCCCCTCTGAATATGCCTACGAACGGATGTGGAGTCCGCAGAACACCAGTGGTGACTTCCCACGCGCCGGTTCCAGAGGAACCTACCTCTCCGACCGTACTAATGGCGACTGGACCTATTTCATCCTGAAGAACATCCAGCTGAACTATAACTTCACTAAGCTGCTGAAGATCAAGACCATCCAGTCGTTGAAGGTAAACCTGAACTTCCAGAACTTCGTCACCTTCGCCAACCACCGCGGCTACAACCCCGTGAATGGCGATATCTCCAACCCCTGGGCGAAGTCCATCATCTTAGGAGTAGATATTAAATTCTAATCGGTAACCATAAAAGAAGAAACAATATGAAATTCTATCAATATATAGCAGCAGGACTTCTCGGAGTGACAGCCCTTGGCAGCTGCACCGACTTGGAGGAGAAGCCATACACGTTTGTTGATCCCAGTTCATACTACCAGAACGAAGATCAGTTGAACTCTGCGCTGAACACAGTCTATAACTCGTTCAGGACCATTTATAACGACGGCGGTACCTTCATGCGTCTGGAGGGCAGCACCGACTATGGACAGCCCAACCGTGAAGGTAACAAAAACAGCATCAATGATATCAATGCGTGGAAGTACCAGAACCAAGAGAACAATGCAGGTACCTTCACAGCCGTCTGGACAAAGTCAATGGCATGTATCAACCGTGCCAACAACGTGATTGCCCAGTTTGAAGCCGCCAATATGGATGAGGCTCTCAGGAACCGCGCCATCGCACAGGCCAGATTCCTCCGTGGTGTGAGCTATTATTGGATTGTCAGGATCTACGGTGGTGCACCAATTATCAAGACAGTGACCACCGACCTCAACAACCTGAGCTTCCCACGAAACACCATTGATGAGGTGTATAGCTTCATCATCGAGGATCTGGAATATGCAGAGGAGAACCTTCCACTTCGCGGCACCAGCGGCTACGATGTATGGCGTGCCTCCAAGGGAGCAGCACAGGCCTACTTAGCCAACCTCTATCTCTACCGTGCCTCCATGGCAGGCAACGGCGGTTACAAGACCTTCGACAAAGCCTTGCTGGAGAAAGCCAAGGGCTACTGTGAGAAAGTCATCAGCTCAGGAGTTTATTCGCTGGAGCCTGACTTCGGTAACCTGTGGTGTTCACTCAATGGTGACAAGGCACGAAACAACAAAGAGTCGATCTTTGAGCTGCAGTTCTCTACCCTCTCAGGACAGCAGTGCGGCATGCATCAGAACTTCGGCATGTTCGCCGACTCCACCTACCCCGAGGAGATTGTTTCCTTTGGAAAGACCATCTCCACCGGTGGTGGCGGCAGCTACTACTACCTGCGTACAGGTCCATCGGCAGAGGCATGGCTGAGCTATGATCAGGCTGACGAGCGTCTGAAGGTGCTCATCACCGAAGGTACCTACAGCAAAAGCGGTAACATGGTTCACTGTAAGTATAATATCAACGACTTAGGTTCCCTGAAAGGCTCTGAAGGCTGGGGTAGCTGCTGTCCGGGAAACATCAAAGTGCATGACTTCTCCAAGGAGGCCCGCACCGCCCTGCGCTCAGGAAACAATTTCATGACAATGCGCTATGCTCAGGTGCTGCTCGACTATGCAGAGATCATGAATTGCCTGGGTAACCAGTCGGTGGCTCTTACCTACCTGAACATGGTACACCAGCGTGCCGGTCTGCCTGCCGTGACGGCTGCTGATGCCATGGCGAAATACAAGGATGATGAGCGTGCCGACATCTCCAGCGATGCCGATGCCGTGGATGAGGCCATCTTCAATGAACGCGGCTGGGAGTTCATCGGTGAGGGCGTAATCTATTTCGATGAGCTGCGTACCGACCGTCTTGGCAAGCGCGTGGGATACTTCGTTCATAAGTATAACAAAATGAAGTTCAACCAGATACTGCCTTTGGAGTTCGTACCCAGCAAAACCCATCTGTGGTGGATTCCGAAGAGTGACATGAGTGCCAACTCCGACCTGGTACAGAACCCAGAGAACAAGGAAGATACCCGTTATCTGAAATATAAGAGTACGGAATAATAATACCATCCAAAACCATCTAACGGTTGTGCTACCAAGCACAACCGTTTTTGTAGATTTACGTAAAGAAACAAACAAGACTCTGTTTCCTATTGAATTAGCCGCTACGTAAACGTTAAGTAGGCTTTACGTAAACATTAAGTAGCCTTTACTTTCATCCCAATTAGACTTTACTTTCATCTCAAATAGTTTCTACTTTCATCCCCAAACTCACATAGAAAAAAGGCGAAAGAGCCTTCTATAAGAAAAACATTTCACTATGAAAGGTCGAAATTCAACTTCACAACTTCACAATGTGGTAAGTCATTGAAAACAAAGAAGTTCCGTGTGAAGTTAGACTTCACCCAACTTCACATTCTGAAAACGGCGTTTTTGACTCCTAAAAACGGTGTTTTCAGCAGCTAAATACTATGTTTTCAGTAGCTAAATACTATGTTTACGATGACTAACTATAGTGGTTTTGAAAGCTAACTCAAATACATGTGAAGTTGCGTGAAGTTAAACTTCACACGTAAATCACTACCTCCCAACAATTTGCAGCATTGTGAAGTTGTGAAGTTGATTTTCAAAGATTCTCAATAGAAATCAACTATCGCCCCCCTATCCCCAACTATCCGATTATATAAAAAAGTCGCTAAGCACAGAACTTCTGTTGCTTAGCGACTGATTGGGTTGGGGTACTCGGACTCGAACCAAGAATGACAGGACCAGAATCTGTAGTGTTACCATTACACCATACCCCAATCTGTTACTATCGTTATCCCGCGATAACTGATTAGCGGGTGCAAAGGTACTGCTTTTTTTTGAACTACCAACATTTTTCCCGACTTTTTTGCCTCCATTCCTAAAAAAAAGTCAAATTATCGGTTTGGGGGCATGAAAAATGGAGATTTCAAAGCATCTAAGGACAAGTCGAAGGTACTTGCATTCGACAAACAAAAAGAAAAAACTCTTTTTATTTTGATTTGTGCTCATTTATCCGTACCTTTGTGCCGAATTATTATGTATCATTTGATTCAATGACGAAAACAAAAGATTTAGTAAAAGCCATTATTAAAGGTATTCAAGAGAAGAAAGGACAAGGAATCGTGGTTGCCGATCTCAACGGTATCGACGGCACCATCTGCAGTTATTTCGTAATCTGTCAGGGTAACTCGCCCATGCAGGTTCAGGCCATCACTGACTCTGTGGAAGAGATTGCCCGCTTGGAAGTCCAGGAAAAGCCCGTTCGCATCGTGGGACAGGAAAACGCCCTGTGGGTGGCTATGGACTATACCGACGTGATGGTGCACATCTTTGTGCCCGACATGCGTGAATATTATCATTTAGAGGACCTTTGGGAAGACGCCCATCTGGAGCGTGTACCCGACTTGGATTAACATCAATCATGGAAGAGAAGAACAACAACACACCGAAGATGCCGAAGTTCAACATGAACTGGATCTATATCCTCGTGTTGATCGGCTTGGCTGCCGTGTGGTTCACCGGTGGCGACTCAGTATCTGGCAGTGCACATAGTGATGTCGATTACAGTCAGTTCAAGATCATGGTGCAGAAACAATATGCTTCGAAGATCGTGGTGAATTCCGATGAAAAGAAGCTGAAGATGTACGTAAAACCTGAACATATCCGCGATGTGTTCGGTCGTGGCACCGATCAGACAGGCAAGAATCCGTATGTCCTCGTGACCTACGGTAGCACTGACAAATTAGAAGAGTTCATCGATGCCGAACGCCAGGCTAAGCATTTCACTGGGGATCTCAGTTATGAAAACAAGCGCGGAAGTGACTTCATGAACCTCTTCATCAACCTGCTTCCCCTGATCATTATTATTGGCGCATGGATCTTTATCATGCGACGCATGAGCGGCGGAGCAGGAGGTCCTGGCGGTGTTTTCAATGTTGGCAAGAGCAAAGCCAAGATGTATGAGAAAGGTGGCGACCTGGGCATCACGTTTAAAGACGTGGCAGGACAGGAAGGTGCCAAGCAAGAAGTGCAGGAGATTGTGGAGTTCTTGAAGAACCCGCAGAAATATACCGACTTAGGAGGAAAGATCCCCAAGGGTGCCTTGCTGGTGGGTCCTCCAGGAACGGGTAAGACTTTATTGGCCAAAGCTGTAGCCGGTGAGGCTGGTGTGCCTTTCTTCTCGATGAGTGGTAGCGATTTCGTGGAGATGTTCGTAGGTGTGGGAGCCAGTCGTGTTCGCGACCTGTTCCGTCAGGCGAAGGAGAAATCACCTTGTATCATCTTCATCGACGAGATCGATGCTGTGGGACGCGCCCGTTCGAAAAACCCCGCCATGGGAGGAAACGATGAGCGTGAGAACACACTGAATGCCCTGCTCACTGAAATGGACGGCTTCGGCACCAACAGCGGTGTGATCATCCTGGCCGCTACGAACCGTGCCGATATGCTCGACTCTGCCTTGCTGCGTGCCGGACGTTTCGACCGTCAAATCAATGTCGATCTTCCCGACCTCAGTGAAAGAAAAGCCATCTTCGAAGTACATACAAAGCCCCTGAAGAAAGATGATACCGTCGATCTCGACTTCCTATCGCGGCAGACACCAGGTTTCTCTGGTGCCGATATCGCCAACGTATGTAACGAAGCTGCGCTGATAGCCGCCCGTCGCGATGCAAAGGCAGTGAGCAAGCAGGATTTCCTGGATGCCGTTGACCGTATTATCGGCGGATTGGAGAAGAAGACCAAGGTGATGACCGCCGAGGAGAAACGATCCATTGCCCTACACGAAGCCGGTCATGCCACCATCAGTTGGTTCTGTGAGCATGCCGCCCCGTTGGTGAAGGTGACTATCGTGCCCCGTGGTCGTGCCTTGGGTGCCGCCTGGTATCTGCCCGAAGAGCGACAGATCACCACGAAGGAGCAGATGCTCGACGAGATGTGCTCACTGTTGGGAGGACGTGCCGCCGAGGAACTGTTCACAGGACATATATCCACTGGAGCCATCAACGACTTGGAGCGAGCAACCAAGAGTGCCTACGGTATGATTGCCTATGCTGGAATGGGTGATAAGCTCCCCAACATCTGCTACTACAACAATAATGAATACGGCTTCCAAAAGCCTTATTCCGAAACCACGGCACGCATCATGGATGAGGAAGTGCTGAAGATGATCAATGAACAGTACGACCGTGCCAAGCAGCTCCTGATCGAGCATAAGGAAGGACATAACCAGTTGGCTGAACTGTTGATCAGTCGCGAGGTCATTTACACAGAGGATGTGGAGAAGATCTTCGGCAAGCGTCCTTGGGTGAGCCGTTCCTTAGAGATTATGCAGGCGAATGATGAGAAGCAAGAGGATAGTATAGAGATGAAGGATGAAAAAGGAGAGATGAAGGATGAAAAAGGAGAGATGAAGGATGAAAGAGGAGAGATGAAGGATGAAAGAGGAGAGATGAAGGAGGAGCAACCAGAAGAAAAAGGAGGTGAGGCATGAAGAACTTGATTGTCAGAACCATTACCGGCGTGTTCTTCGTAGCAGCCATCGTGGTAGCCTTCATGCGACCGGAGGCCATGATCCTTCTCTTTGCCCTGGTGACAGGCCTCACCATATGGGAGTTCTGCGGATTGGTGAACGACCGTATCACGGGAGTCACCGTGAACCGCTTCATCAGTACGGTGGCAGGGGTGTATTTCTTCCTCGCCATGGCAGGCTATTGCAGCGGATTGGTTTCGAGCAACGGAGTATTCATCCCCTACCTGCTCACCATCATCTATCTGTTTATCAGCGAGTTGTATCTCAAACAGGCAAGCCCTGTGAACAACTGGGCTTATACGATGCTGTCACAGATGTATATCGCCCTACCCTTCTCTGTCATCAACATCCTGGCATTCAACGGGAGTCCTGACGGCACGATTCGCTTCAACACCATCCTTCCCCTGAGTGTCTTTATCTTCCTTTGGGTGAACGATACCGGAGCCTATTGTGTGGGATCCCTATTAGGAAAGCACAAGCTCTTCCCACGGATCAGCCCGGGAAAGAGCTGGGAAGGGAGCATCGGCGGTGCCGTCTTCGTGATCATCGCCGCCTGTCTTATCAATTGGTTCGACCAGCAGGGAGCGGATCCGACAAACGCTGCTTTGAACCCGTCTGTTCTCTCACTGATCCAGTGGATTGGCTTAGGACTGGTAGTGGTGGTCTTCGGCACATGGGGTGACCTGGTGGAGAGTCTGTTCAAGCGCACCATCAACATCAAGGACAGCGGCAACATCCTTCCTGGTCATGGTGGCATGCTCGACCGTTTCGACTCCTCCCTCATGGCCTTCCCTGCCGCAGTGGTCTATATCTACACGCTCACCATTCTCAGTTAGTAATATCCGTTGTAATAATACTTTCGCATGTTTTATGTGAAAGCCAGCTTGTTGAAGAACCCTTTTTAGGCATACTTCAACAGTCGAACCATCATGCGGGCTGCATTGTCAGGAGCAGAGGTCTCCCCCAAGGCAATCCGTATTTGTTGGTATCCCCGTAGCATCTGTTCCCGTCCAGGTTGTCCTGGTAGGATTCGTGCCAGTTCCTCACGGATAGTCTTCACCGAGAAGCGGTCTGCCAACAGCTCCTGTACCACTTCTTTGTCAGCTATCAGGTTCACCAATGAGATGTATTTGCATTTGATGATATGGTTAAAGGCAAACCTGATCAGATGGGGAACAGGCGTCTTATAGCACACCACCTGCGGCACATTGAACAGTGCCGTTTCCAACGTTGCCGTACCGCTGGTGACGAGAGCTGCCGTTGAACGGGAAAGTAAGTCATAGGTCTCGTTGTGTACAATCTCCACGTCAGAATCCTTGATGAACATCTCGTAGTAGGCATCCTCAATACTGGGTGCCCCTGCCACCACACAACGGTAATTAGGAAAGGCCTTCACAGCCTCCAACATCGCAGGCAGGTTATCCTTGATCTCCTGCTTCCGGCTTCCAGCTAATAGGGCAATGATCGGCTTATTTTCCCCTTGTGCAGGTTGGCCACCTCCTTCTTCCCTCCTCCTTTCTCCTTCCTCGAGAAAAGATCTCACCTCATCCGCCGTGGGATTACCCACATAGTGAATGGGATAATGGTGTTTCCCTTCGAAGAAAGGCACTTCGAACGGCAGGATCGAG
>OCTX012238871.1_pt1 | contig 14867 bp, 29 predicted proteins | sample 1539691 | NCBI WGS metagenome assembly OCTX01 (sample SAMN02144231, study PRJEB22623) | gut metagenome | biome: sheep rumen | host: Ovis aries | place: New Zealand | reverse complement strand
GCGTCTTGCCGAAGGGCGGGTGAAAAAGAATGGATCATCTTGATGTAGCAATGAAATTTGCAAGCGCGTCTGCTACCTGCAAAAACGGCAAATGTCCGTATACTGCGGATTGTCGCGGCACGACAGATACATGCAAAATGAAGGAAGTAGCCATGATGATTCGTGCGCTTGACGCTGAAATTCAAACACTTCGCGCCAGGTGTGAGAAGCTTGGAAATGATCTTGCAGAATCAAAAAAGTATGCCTCCAGCCTTGAAACGATCAATGAACGATATTATCGTCTGACTGTATCATTTCAAAATGGATATAGGCCAAAGACAAAAATCAAGCGGAAGCGTGTAAATAAACCGTCGAAGAAAAAGATCGAAAACCCGGTGCTGATGGACGGTGATAAAAGATATGCTAAAGAAGAGCCAAAGAAAAAGAAACCAGATCTTCCGGTGGTGATTATATGATGCGATGCTTTCGTGTAACTTGCAAACATGGTCACTTTGGGCATGGCAGATACCAGCCCATTTCTTTTTCTTTTGTCGCAAAGGATGCTGTAACTGCGATGGATATGGCGAAAGCAATGCCTGGTGTAAAACATACTGCTATGATCCTGGCATGCAAAGAAATATCATACGCTGAATTCTTAAATGACAGAAAAGTATCTGCTTATCGCAGGATGGAGGGTTTATCGTGAAAAGAGATACCGGAATGCTGGATCCTGTTTGTTACCTTGGACCGGAAGACAGATGGAAAGCACTTGGGCTCGCAATTGTCAAACAGGCTGTAGTTGACTGGCGCGAAGCTGAAATGAAACTTTCAATCCCTGAAACAGCAACGTTTGAAATAAATAATCAGAAGAATTCAGCCGAACATTTTCTTCGCAGCAATTTGGTTGAACTATATTCTGGACTTGATGGCAAAACACTTCTGAGAAAAATGAAAGCAGGGATTATATGAAGAATGACGATTATGTATTCTTAATTATTTTGTGTATGACAATTGGATTGGTATTCTTCTTTTCATTATTAATTTCATTAGAATAATTGGAGTATTGCGAACATGATTGACATGGAGAAGGTGAAGCAAATGAATCCGCCTTATATGTGTGGCGATTGTTTGTGCAGAGTGTGTGCGAGAAACGAGTGTGGTGACAATTTCGCCGAAGGAATCGACAATGATTGCTTGGGTTGCAACGGATGCAACGGCACAGTTGATCTATTGGAAGATTGTCCAAAGAAAGCATTTGTCCCTGATGATGAATGTCTGCATTGTGATAACTGTGATGTGAACGAAAATGGATTGCTGAAAGAGCAAGAAGCAATGGGCTGGATAAATGTTAAAGACGGATTGCCGAATGAAAACGGTTCATATCTTGTAGTTTATAATGCGTTCCAATATGCGTTCGTGGACGTAAAACGGTTTGCAAAAGACTTGTATTCAGTTGATGAATACGATTTCCCCAATGAGCATAGACCGGGATGGTACGAATACGATGATGAATATGGTTATATCGAAAGAAATGACATAACGCATTGGATGCCATTACCGAATCTGCCAGAGAAAGGTCGGTGAAGTGAAAATGAAACAGGAAGAAGATTACTCCGTTACATGGAGTGAGGTAATAGGAATCGTAGACAAACTGATAGAACGCAATGAACCTATGAGCATGGGCGAGATTGAAAGCGCAGTTAGAAAGGCATGGAAAATCATTTTTGATGACCGATGCAAAAAGTATGGAGTCAAATTTGAGCAGGAAGGTCGGTGAAGCGGATGAGCGCAACGATTTACAAATGGATCGTAGTATATGAAGGCGGATATACGGAAGAAAAACACGGGACTTGCCCTGCTGATTTTGCGGACGATATTGTCGATGTCCCTATTGCAATTATAAGGGAAGGTCGGTGAAGTGAATGGATGAACTTATTGATGTTCTTAAATGGATTCACATAGATTTGGTAGTAATTGGCACTGTTTTGATTTGCTTTGTGCTGTTTAAGGACTGCCACGGTTATAGTAATTCTGGCATAGTTGACGAACTAAGGAATATTAAATCAGCTATTCAGCACAAGAAGCAGGAAGGTCGGTGAAGTGGGAATGAAACTTCTTGGATTGATAAATGCAATCAACACAACATTGCAAGTTGAACGCAGAAAACCAGAAGACATAGATGTTGTCATCACAACGGAACTGCCGTTTGCAACTTGCGGACAACGTCCATGTGTTGGTGTGAGATACGTTGGAATGGGGTTCGACTGGGAATCTGGTCAATTTCGGATTACGCCAGACGAAAAACTGATGGCTGTTAAGCATGATGTTCCACAACCAGTAATGGAGTGGAATGAAAATTATCACTGTCCGAAATGTGAGCATATGCTTTCAAAAAACAGGAAAAAGAAAACAGACATACGATTTTGCAGTAGGTGCGGACAGGCGGTGAAGTGGGAATGAATAACGAAGAATGGTGTAAGAAGAATTGTCCATACAGTACGGATTGTGCTTGTGATGGGGTTTGCAATTTTGTTTTGTCTCTGCTGAAGGATCATGAAGCGGTTGAACCTGTCAAGCTCGTTCGCTGTAAAAACTGTAAGCACTGCGATAGCGAGCGCATCGACAAAAACATGATATGGTGCAAGATCCACCAGTTCGGAAGACCTGACGATTACTACTGCGCCGATGGAATAGAGAAGTAAATGATCAAATAAGCGAGAACGGGAGGAACGAAATGGACAGGGAGAAGGTTATCAAAGAAACAGAAGACGGAATTGCCTTTGCAGAAAGCAGAGGATTCGGAGGCTTAGCAAACACAATGCGTGATGTCCTTGCCCTGCTGAAAGAGAAGGAAGCTGTGGCGGTATATGAATCGAAAATTAGTAGATGTGCGTGCGGAAACACAGTTAATCGCTACTGGCATCCTAAGTTTTGTGGATATTGCGGAAAAGAATTGATGTGGTATTAAGGACAGGAGGTGAAGTGGATGGACAGTGAGATTATTTCAAAACTTGAAAAAGAAGTACAACGGACATATTCAATAAAAACTACTGTTTTTCAAAATGGGGAAAAGGTCAGTGAAGAAATAAATACGCATCGTGAACCATGCGTAAGGATTTCAATCGAGATGGCAGACAAAATCCTTGCCCTGCTGAAAGAGCAGGAAGCGGTGGAACCGATAAATATGGAGAATGATATTGTTTATGGCCTTTCTGAAATAAGTCTTTATCTATCCAATATAGGAAAAGAAGATTTTGCTCAAACAATTGATGACGCTTGCAAAAAGCTTGAGCTGCTGAAAGAACAGGAAGCAGATAAAAACAAGTATGAATACAAATACGACCACACAGACTGCCTGTGGTATGGAAGTGGCGATTGCCCGTCAACGTGTTCTCAATATCGTGACGGATGGAATGATGCGATGGATTATATCTTTAAGGATGGAAAAGGATATCAACCGTATAGAAGGTTGGTGAAGCGGGAATGACACAAGAAGAGTTTATGACACATATTATAACGGAAATATGCGATTATGCCGTAAAAACAGCATGGAGCCAGACGATACATTATCAACGATTGCAGACAACATAAAAGCATTGCTTGAGATATCAACATTCAACGGATGGATAAGGCGGTGAAGCAGAATGAGAGACCCAAAGAAGATCGACGAATTCTGTAGGATGTTGGCTTACTACTGGCACCGCGTTCCGGACTGGCGCTTCGGTCAGCTGATCAGCAAAGTGCTCGGAGCATATGTAGATACAACAAAACGGGATATCTTCTTTCCTGAAGATGATGAGCTGCTGGATTTCTTCCGGCAGTATTTTAGTATGGAAGGAAGTTCGCCGTATGTATCGCAGATCGATAATTAAGGTGATGATCTATGAATAATTTTTCTTTTATACAAACAAGGCCGGAAGCCGGGGATTGCACAGCACCGTATGACATACATTTTTATAAGCAGATGACGGTTGAAAAGTTTGTTGACGATGTATTGCAACGTAATGAATGGGGTACAATTTATATTTATGATCCGGATAATCCTGATAACTGGTACCGCAGGAAAGAATGCTGTGTATATTCAGGAAGTATACTGAAAAGTCGTTTTCCGGATAACATTCTTAATCGGGTAATAAAATCTGCATCTTCTCATGGCGGATGGTCGCTGATGGATTATACGCTTGTACTTGAATAAATACGAGGTGAATATTATGGTAAAAATTCGTAAAGGTATGTTTGAAACAAATTCGTCTTCTACGCACACAATTATCGTGACCGATCAGAAAACAGAGCCGGGTAACCTGGTGGATTTCGCGATTGGCGAATTCGGCTGGGAGTTCGGCAGACTTGATACAATCAACAAGAAAGCATCTTATCTGTATACCATGGCGTGTGAATGTCTTGGCGAGGATGTGTATCCGAGGCTGTACGATATGCTGATCAAGTACGGGGTCGAGTGCTCCTGCTCAAATCCTGCCGTGTTCGATAAAAAATACAACTGCCTGGATAATGGCTGGACTGATCATTGCTGCGAAGACGACGCGCGAGATTTCGTCAACCGCATGCTGTCTCACGAACACGCGTTGATCAAATACCTGTTCTCCGACGAATCGTTTGTTATCACAGGCAATGATAACTGCGATGAAGATCAGTATAAATGGATGGAAGAACAGGCCGACGTTGATTATCCGCATAAGACTTATTATAAGGGGAATTGAAGATGAGTAAGATTCTCGGAACATATGTCAACGGAAACACAATTGTTGTGATGCGCGAGGACGGAACCAAGGAACGCTATATCAGGGACGGCCAAAGAGTCGCCCCTGAATTTCCTGAATCCATGGATTTGAAGATCACGAACAAATGCACTGGGACCAATTGTAGGTTTTGTGCAGAATGCTCATCCCCGGACGGCAAACACGCAGATCTTCGCCATCCAATCTTCGATACCATCAAGCCTTATACCGAGCTGGCGATCGGCGGCGGCAATCCACTGGAGCATCCGGATCTTGTATGGTTCCTGGATCGCATGAAAGCAAAGAAAGTAATCTGCAACATCACCGTCAACGCCGTACATTTTATGAAAAACAGCGGGTTGATAGGTAATCTGGCAGAGCACGGATTAATCCACGGTATTGGTGTTTCTGTTCCGGATAAAATTCCAAATGGGTTGATCGCATTATTGCGTCAGTATCCGAACGCTGTGATTCATACGATTGCCGGCGTGACGCCTCCGTTGGTTTTTGACCAACTTGCAGATCATAGCCTTAACTTGCTTATCCTTGGATATAAAGCTAAAGGTAAGGGGTATCAATGTTTTATAGCTAATGAGCAAATGATTTTGGATAGGATCTACGGTCTTGAGAAACGTCTGCAGTGGCTGAAAAAACATTTCAAAGCTGTAGCATTTGACAATCTTGCCGTCAGGCAGCTGAATCTTCGCAAGAACCTTCCTGGCGAAGATTATGACAAACTGTACATGGGCGACGACGGTGAATTCACGATGTACATAGATATGGTGCAAAAGAAATTTGGCAAGTCGTCCACACATTACCTGCATCCGATCGACTTTGATATGGCGCCAGCTGTCGGTGATCTGTTTCTGGAACTGAAGGAGAGGGCGTAAATGTATTCTGATTATCCGGTAGATGTTGTCAAAGAACGCTATAAGTATTACCATCACTGCGGGAGGGAAGTGCTATGGAAGTAATAAAGTCGTGTCCGTTCTGTGCGTTTCCATATCCGAAAGTCGTTGTGCTTCCGCGTAAGGCTCCGGAACGGTTTACAATAAAGTACATGGTCGTATGTGATTATCGTGACGGCGGTTGCGGCGCCGCCAGCGGCTGGTGTGCGTCTGCTCAGGAAGCAATCGAGTCGTGGAATCAGCGGAAGAAAAAATATGGGCAAAGCAAAACGTAAACCAAGGCCGTCGATGCCGCATTGATATTGGCACGGAATGCAGGAAAAGATTTGGATTGTTTCCATATAACAAAGAAGATATGGCTGAAATAAAAAGCAACGGATAATGAGGTAATAATATGGAACAAATTATTGAGATGTTGGCGCATATGGAAATGTGTATCACAGGCATGACAATATGTGTTGTGATTATTATGGTTATGACAATTCTAACAGCAATTAATTCATTTTTTAAATGACCGATTATTGTTTCGCAAGGAGAATAAAATGAAATACAAACAAATCATTGCGTTTGTCTTGTTGCTGATGTGTATCCTGATCTTTATTGATCCGACAGCGTCAGAGAATGTAGCAACGCCAACAGATATTGAGGAAGAAGAGTCGCAGTCTTCTTCCCTTTTTGTTACGAAGAAACTTGTCGGCGAGATCTGGCATGTTCGGTGTGATTATATGGACGGCGAAACATTCCACGCTGGCGGCGGCATCTGGAAGCGTGACGTCATTAAAAATCCCGAAGGAAATCTCAGCAAAGAAGGCCACCGGTCAAATAAGTGCGGTGACGCTGAACACTGGGTTATTTGGGTTGGAACAGACGGTGTCCCGTATCGCATGGATGAAATCAAAAGCGGTGCAACCGGCGGAACCCTCCCGACAATTATTTATCATTCGCGTTATAACCTGTCCAGCGAAGAAATATACGGTATGCAGCCGTCAGATACCGATCTTGTCTGGCGCTATTCCCAAAACTTTATTGATCCGATGCCATGGGCAGAAATCCAGATCGGCCAGAGATTATACTGGACCACTCAGAATGGAAGCCAGGTATGGTATCATACCGGTATCCCTTATAAATCAACACCTACGTTTATGATTTTTGTTGACGGCATCGGATACCCTCTGATCGCCGGAGAGTCTGTTGAAATAAGCGATTTGCTACCTGGAATACACGAGATTTCAGAAGACGCAGACACTGCGTATTATCTGGGCGAAATAACATCAACCGGCGAAATCACCGGGCAGAATGAATGGACGGTAAATATTGTTATAAATGAAGGCGAGGACACATATATAGACTGGCCGAATGTAGTAATTACTCCGCCGCCCGAAAATCCCCCAAATCCTCCGCCCCCGCCGGAAGTGTCAACAAACCCGCCGGAAGAAACAGAAACTCCTGCGCCGGAAGAGACTGAAACACCCGTACCTGAAGAAACAGAAATTCCAGAACCGGAAGAGACAGAAACTCCAATTCCGGAGGAAACAGAGACTGCCGTACCAGAGAAAACAGAAGAACCAACACCATCTCCTACGCCTGAAGAGACAGAAGTGCCTGAAGAAGAAACACCCGTCCCGACACCGGAAGAAACTGCAACTGTTACTCCATGGATCACTGATCTGCCGACTCCCATTGTAACAGATACACCAGCACTAACCCCCGCCCCAACATATACTCCGGCACCGACACGCAGGCCTACAAATACTCCTGTCCTTCTGACGCCAGAACCAACCGTGCCGCCGACAGCCGAACCGGTATTGACTCCGACCGTCGAACCTACAGAAGAGCCGACTTCTGTTCCGACAAGTACCCCGAGGCCGAAGCCAACGCCAACGGCAACACCTGAACCGCCGGAATTTCCGATACATTTTCCGAAAATACCAAAGAATATTCCGCAACCCAAGGTGCCAAAGCCTCCATTCTTTGAGGTGCTTGATAATTATAAAACAGCTCTTGGGATCACATTAATGATCAATCATGTCGGCGATTGTTTTGATTAAAACAGGATAAAAAAAATAAGCCCGGTCAGCATGAAGCTGACCGGGCGTTTTAGTTGGAGTATTGACAATGAGCGAAGAAATGCTATACACTCCACAACAGGTAGAGGATATCGCTCAACGTGCCGCCAGATATGCCGTTGAGCAAGCGCACCTTGAAAACTTGATGCAGCATAATGTGGTTGCTGACGCCGGAGGTGAAAACATGGCAAGCAACCACAAAGAGCGATATTATTACACAACACATGATGGCAGTGTCGAAGCGAAGGTAATCTACGGGAAAGATAAAAAAGAAACAGATATGAAATTTAGGGCATTCCTGTGTGAGTATCTGATTGATAAGCCTCATGCTCCTTTGCTATCAGACTTTGTAAACAATCAATACAGGAAGTCGTTCATGCGAAAGTTAGCTCCCACAACATTCGCAAACTACAATACATATCTCGACAGATACATACTTCCTGTTCTCGGCGACAAGCCAATGGATACGATTACTGTTGCAGACATACAGGACTTCTACGACTGGATGTCAACAGCAAAGAAACATGGGTGCAGGAAGAACCTGACTGCTGCTACTATTACAAGAGTAAGCGGTCTTCTCGGCAGATTGTATACCATCGCAAGAGACATGAAGATTGTTGACGATAGCCCAATCAAAAAGTCATTGCTGACAAATGACGGCGAAGCTTCACACCACCATGTCGCACTCCTGGATAAAGAGGTATCAGATGTAAAGAAGTCAATACCGCTTTTGCAAAACGAACAGCAACGCTTATATATGGGGCTGCTCGCATACACGGGGATGCGTCGCGAAGAAATTGCGGGTCTTGGTTGGGAGCATATTCACCTTGATGAAAGCTATGGTTGTGTGCGCAGGACGGTAACTTATCCTGACAGCAAAAACACTATCGTTCGCAATTGTGCCAAGACAGAAAAGTCGATCAGGGATTTTATCATCCCCGATCAGCTTGCTGAGATTCTCAGACCGTGCGCTAAAAAGTCTGGTTACATTATTCATGGTCGTGATCCAAATCAGCCTGCTTCTATCTCAACTATCAAGAGATTATACAAAAACGCCTTCAAATTATTAGGAATAGAAAACTACAACAACCATGACTGGCGAGCGACATTTGGCACACAACTAAAAGAGTCCGGCCTGACGACAGCACAAGTCGCAGATCTTATGGGTCATGCGGATACACGCATGGTAGAAACTGTGTACGCGCCGAATCGTCACGAAGGCATTATGAAGCATAAAAATACACTGAATATGCTGAATAAAATTAGTTGATGGTTTCTATTTGGTTACTTTTTATAGCGCGAAACTGTTGTGTATCAACGCTCGCAGACTTTGCATAAATACTCATTGGTTTCTAGAGCGCCACTTTGACATTGGAAAACAAAAAAAGAAAGCCATGAAACCCTTACGTTTCAAGGCCTGTGGGATTAGTAGGACTCGAACCTATGACCCCCACGATGTCAACGAAATCAATATGCAATAAAAAATAATAATTATGCAACCACATTTGCTGTGTCTAGTTTTCAAATCCTCACCAAAGTATAACGGTTCACCGTCATATTTTCGTGAAGACTTGAGATGGGTCGTTTAATGCTCCGCCAAAATCAGGAGTGCAAGACATTGGTAAAGCTAACCAAGATGCAGGACGATCCTGCCCCATCAGCCAAAAAAAATAGCGCCCCTGGGAGTTTATCCCAGGGGCTTTTTTTTATTTGTGACGTTGAGGTTTCACTTCTGATTCTATCCTTTTCCCTTCTGACGTATATTTAACTTCTTTTGTTGGCAGGTTGTCCACAATTGCCATAAGACGTTTTGCTGTCCCGTTACCACCCATTTTAATATACGGTTCAAACAAATACATATTCAAGTTCTCATATTCGTCAGATGAAATCCAGCCGCGCTCAATATATTTTTCGCACAGGTAAATTATTCTATCATGTCCAAGTCCAAGAATCATTTGTGTGCTCGCGCTCTTCTTATTATTTCTGTTCGATAACCACGCCCAAAATCCAGAAGAGGCAATCACTGCGCACAAAACTGTCAAAACAGTTTCAACCCAGTGCATCCATGGTCCCCCCTTTCATAAAAAAAATAAGCGCAAGCCGATATAACAGCTTGCGCTTAAATATTGCTGTATCCGTGCCTACAGCAACTTTAAATTAAGTTAGGTGCCTGTAGGCGCAGCCGGAGTTCCGCTTCCAGCCCATGCAACATAGCGACCCATCTGCCCCAGCAGGTACTGAGACTGGTTGTAGTTGCTGATATCGTTCTGCAGAGCCACCTTCGCAGCCTGTGCGTCTGCGAGACGGTCCTGAAGCATCTGTGTCTTAATCTCGCAGCAGCAGCTGTCCATCTTGGACTGCAGCGCCTGAAGCTGCTGAGACAGCACGTTGGTCTGGTTCTGAATGCCAAGGTTCACCTGGTTAAATCCCTGAATCGCATTGATCAGGTTGGTGTTATTCTGCGCCACAAGCTCCGCCGTCTGAGACTGAATCAGTCGAGCAGTCTCATAATTGTTGTTTGCGGAAGAGAGCGCGATCTGCTGAAGTTGAGCCTGAGTTGCCTGATTATTGAATCCTGCAGTCATTGCTCCGTTGGTCGCAACATCGGGCGCCGGGAAACGTCCGCCGCCAAATCCGCCAAATCCGTTGCCGCCGTAAATCAGGAGCAGCAAAGCAAAGATCCACATAAAAGAGTTGTTCCCGCCGAGTCCATCATCTCTCATTAAAGCCAGATCACCAGTAGTCAATTCTGCCATATCGACATTCCTCCAAAAATAAATTTAAACGCCCTGCACGGCGAGCGTTTATTTCATCATGGATTTCGCTTGTTGGAGTATTTGTGACGGGTCAACGCCTCTGCGTTTTGCCTCGGCATAAAATGCCTGTTGAGCATTTCCGCCATTCTGTTGAATAAGATTTGATACTTCCTGCATTTCAGGAGAATTCATCGCCATTGTCTGCAATGCAGCAATCGGATTTTGAGCAGCTTTAAGCGTATTAAAAACGCCGGCCAACGGATTGCTGGCCGGCTGCAACATATTAACAATTGGATTTGGGCTCATCACTTCAACGCCTCCTCTAATGCCTTGAGACGTTCGTCAATCGCCGTAAGTTTTGCGTTAATATCATCCGCTTTCTTTTCTTCTTCCTTTTTGTGCGGTGAGATATCATATGGATACTTTACCTTGTATCCCGCAGCGTCTGTCTGGACAAACCATATAATCGCCGCCGTATCATCAAGCAAGAGAACGTCGCTGTTCGGTCCCATCTGGTACTGATCAACGCCTGGTTCGCCGTGCACACGTTCTACATGTCTTTCCTGCGGAACAATGTTTGGAGTTTGAATCTGCATCGGCTGCATATAATTAATTCCTTGTCCGTACGCCATAAAATCACCCCTTATACATACTGATCATTGCTTTTACTGTCGCAGCATCATCAATATGTTTTCTGTGCAGGATATCATAGAGCATAAGCATTTCCTTCGGAGGTTCGCCTTCTGTTTTACGATAATTATCGATAAGAGTAACAACCTGAGAATGAAGAATATTCATGTGGCCCATTTCTTCATTTGCGAGCTTGTAAAACATTTCCGCCACGTCACGCATATCTTTATCGTCTTTATAATTCAAAGCGCACCGGATATATTTTTCTGCATCATGGATTTCTTCTTCGATCATGTTTGACAGTTTTTCAATAATCTTCATAAGGCACCCCTCCATTATTTAATTGCTATGTTCTTTTTGTTCGATATTCATTTCTTTTACAATCTCTTCGATCAGATAATTGATTCTGTCTTCAACATCTGTATCATTAAATATGTATCCCTGTTTTTTAAGAAACTCGATAACCAGCTGTTTCTTTTCCTGACCGGGTTTGGATTTGTAAAGCTGTTCAACAGCATATACAGCACTCTTTACAGCCGCACGGATTAGTTCCATCTGGTTTGCATTGGTCTTTGCCTTAATGTTCGGGATGACATAGCGCATCAGCAGTCCGAACAGCAGTGTGATTACTGCAAGAATAATTTGAGTAAGATCAATTGTCATAATGTTTCTCCTTTACCCTCTTGATAAAAATTTTGTCATCATATACCATCCATTGCGTTTGCCGTAATCAACCTTGCACCATTCATTGCCGGCGCTTACAAGAGTTACTTGTGCGCCACAAGGAACAGAATCATATAGATTGCAGCTTGTGGAAGGTTTTGCGCGAAGCTTCACAGATTTTCCGTTTTCTGACCATACCGTCAGTATTTCACCGGTAGGATCGTCAGGTTCCGCAACAGGCTCATCGTCAATGTCCGGGGGAGGAGTATCTTCGTCAACCAGGAAACAACTCAACATCCAGCCATATTTTCCATTCCATTTGATATATGCCCAGATATCGTCTTCTTTTTGCTGTTCAACAATTCCGCCAACCGGAACCTTATCTACAAGCGCAGACTTCATGTTTGGCTTTTTGCGCATATTCACCGGTTTCCCGTTTTCCGCAAACACGGTCTTATAGACAGGATCTTCAACAACAGGTTCCGGATCTGGGGACGATCCTCCCCCGCCGCTTCCGCTGCTGCCGTCTGTATAATCATAGGAAACCTTATTCCACAAACCGACGCGGTTCCATCCGCCGGAAATACTCTTGTTTTTAAATTTGCTTTCACATACACATCCTCTTGAGGCAGATGAATGAATTGCACCTTCACCGCGAGGTCTTGTGCAAAGTCCGATATGACTGGCGTTGCCAAGTCCGTCCGGTTTATACTTTTCTGGCTCTTTGCCGTCCTGCTCCAGAATAAACAAAAATGCTCCCTTCGGAACTGTGCCAAGTTGCGATACACATTCCTCCGGCGTCATAATTGCACCATTCTTATATACTTCACGGAACCATGCATTACTTCCGGCGAGGTTCTTGTCAAGTCCGCAGTCCCGTAGGCACTGTTCCACAAACGCTTGGCAGTCCATCTGACTGTATGGCACACCGAGATATTTAAATCCGGCATCTCCAAGTTTGTTTCCATCAACCATTATCCGTTGCTCCCTCCTTCCTCTTCGCTATCATCGTCTGTTGCTTTGCCAGATATTGCCTTGGCAATTTCTGAAAGCCAATAAAACCATTTTTCATCAATGGAGTTTTTGGTGTATGCCATAACGCTGATAATCATTACACCAGTTGTCATAATGCCGAGATATACTGCAGGAAGCGCAGACGCAGGCTGAAGGACCATTACCACGCAAAGCAGGATCATATAAAAAAACCAGAACCATTCGGTTCTGCCTGCAAGCTTTTTGGAAAACTGTTCCCGTGGGTTTATTTTTCTTCTTGCCATTCGTCCACCTCTTTCTTCTTAAAATGTATTTTATCTGTGATCATAAAATATTCGACAACCGCAATGACCACTGTAAACGCAATTATAATCCAGCATCCTGTTGACATAATGCATTCCTCCATTTTATAAAAATAAATAATAAAAAAAATAATACTCTTTCCTATTATATATAATTAAATAAACAGACAAATCCGCAAAAATGTATACAGTATTTTTTGAGAATGCGAAGTTAATGAAACAAATCTGCAACCATTTTGCCCAACGTGCTGTCATCCACATTGAACAGCCATTATATTTGAATCATTCACACTTTGCAGCCTGTCCGATTAATGATGTTTGCAAGCGGTTTTAATGGTGCGTTATGCACAAAAAAAATAAGCCGTCACAATAACTTGGGAGGCTCTTTTTTTTATTGCTTCCAACATCTTGTATCAGCGTATAACGCCTACCCAAGATGCAGCGCTTGACATATATGATATAATATAAAAGGACACAGATGACTGCCATCATCTATGTCCAAGGCGGAAGATGTGGTTGCAGCACATCGTCCTGAGATGATATTATCACATCCTTTCGCCATAATCAAGAAAGGATGTGTTTTTTATGGCAACTCAGGACAAAGCATTGCTCATGCACAAGGTGGAAGGAACACTCAGAACCCGGATGTTCGCTAACCTGCTGGAAGAAGCAGTGGACGAAATCCAAGACCATCTGGATGAATTTGAAATCAGCCATATCCAAGATGGAACCATGGAAACGGAAGACATGTTGGACTCGTACATCAATGCAAAAAAGGTCGGTGGCAGATCCGAAAAGACGCTTGTGCGTTATCGGTATGTGATAGAAAGGTTTCTGAAGGAAGTGAACGTGAAAACAAAAAATATCACTACCGAACATATCCGAAATTATTTTGCTAAAGAAATGACGCGCGGTGTGGCTGAAAGTACAGTTGACGGGATTCGCCAGATCTTGTGCGGGTACTTCGGTTGGCTGGAACATGAGAAGATGATCCGTGCGAACCCTATTTCCAACATCGAAGCAATCAAGTTTCAAAAGAAAGAACGAACATCAATGTCTGATGTGGATATGGAAATTCTGAAACGGCACTGCCAAAATATCCGTGACCGCGCCATCTTCAATTTTTTGCTGGCCACTGGTTGCCGGATCAGTGAAGTCACAAATCTGAACCGTACTGACGTCGATCTGGACAACGGAGAATGCATTGTCCTCGGAAAAGGAAACAAGGAACGCACCGTGTTTCTGGATGACGTAGCGGTTTTGACATTGCGCGAATATCTATCCAGCCGGAACGATACGTGCGAAGCACTGTTTGTAAATAAAAGGGGCGGTCGGCTCCAGCCCGGTGGTGTCCGTGCAATGCTTAAGGTACTTTCGGAGAAAGCGGGAGTCGATAATGTGCATCCGCATCGGTTTCGCAGGACAATGGTTACCCGGTTGCTTAATCGCGGAATGCCTATCCAAGAAGTCGCTATCATCGTCGGGCACGAAAGGGTTGACACAACCATGCAGTACTTTTCATCGAATAAAAACCGGATCAGGAATTCGTATCGAATCTATACGGCTTGACAAAGGAACCGGGATGCAATCGCACCCCGGTTTTTCTTCGCCCTTTGGCTATTAGTTAACCATGACTAATTGATTTAAAGTCAGTTTTAAAACATATTATTCACCCATTTTCTGAGAGTATCTTTAATCATATATACATTCTCAACTTCTCTAATACCATAGCCACGGCTGAACATGTCAACATCACAAAATGCTGATAATGTTTGTGTAATGCTGTCATATAATACCCAATTATGCTGTTTGGCATATGCAATGAATTCAGCAC
>OCTX012177236.1_pt1 | contig 14870 bp, 10 predicted proteins | sample 1539691 | NCBI WGS metagenome assembly OCTX01 (sample SAMN02144231, study PRJEB22623) | gut metagenome | biome: sheep rumen | host: Ovis aries | place: New Zealand | reverse complement strand
AGGCTACCGCCGACGAGCGCTACGAGCAGCTGCGCTACTACTCGCTCACCAACGACCGCCTCTACACCCGCATGGACATCGACGCCTTCCTGCGCAAGGAGCTCATCAACGAGTTCGGCAAGGAGGAGTTCCGCCGCATCATCATCAACATGGCCATCGAAGGAGCTGCCGGAGGCAGCCATCTGCAGCGCGGACTGTATATCGACATCGAGTTCAAGGACCACAAGAACTACGACCACGCCGAGGCCGTAGCCCTCGACCGCCTGCTGGAGCAGCGCATACGCAACCGATCCTGCATCGCCATGCCCATCGTCATCACGCTGAAAGACCTGGACGACTGAGCACTACGTTTTTATCATGAATTCCGACAACCGAAAACCGTAAAGCCATGGACTATCATTACAGGCACAATCCTCCCTACGAAAGAGGCGACGAGATACGCATGTACCAGGACAAGCTGAACTACATCCGTAACACCTACCACTACGGCTGGGACTATATCAAAGTAGACGGCATCTTTGGCCCTCGCACACGTAATGCCGTGAAAGGGTTCCAGGCTACGTTCACTGGGAAGATAGGCAGTGGCGACCTGGACGCGAGCACACAGTCGCTCATCATGTCGAAATTCTATGAGTGCCAGCGCGGCTATTCCGCCAACCCCAATGTGGCAAGGGGCTACAACCCCTACATGACGTATGCCGACCAGGGATATCACGAGATTGCCAACTACACCATCGGCAGAGCAGCATACGTCCAAAGCCCAAGAAGCTTTTCAGAGACATCAGTCAAGGCCGCCAAAGGTAATGATGACCAAGGATTCACACTGGAATATTTCAAGCAGAATTATCAAAACAACCTATATGGCATCTTCCAAGATTTCTACTCCATCTTGGATGAAGTGTCAAAGCTCCCCGTCGGAAAGCGCATGCTGGACGTGGGATGGACAAAAATAAAAGACTTATTCCCCAAAATTGTCCAGCTTGCCCAAAAGGCCGTTGCTGATGCCAAGCGACTGGCCAATCTCGTGGCAGGAAAGGTGAATGAATTCATAAAACCCATTAAGGACTATTCCACCCGCCTGCTGAACAAGTTCAAGACAAATCCTCAAGCTGAAATCAAGAATCTTACGAAGTCTGCAACAAAGTCAGGAAAAGGCGGAGGAGTAGCAGGCCTCGTCCTTGCAGGCATTCCCATGGTTTATTACCTCATCAGATGGATTATTGCAGCAATAAGTGGTAACGACACTGAGTACTATAAAAAAGAATTCTTTAGTAACTTAAAGAGTTTTATTGGAGCTGTCATTATAATGGTCATCGTAGAATTACTGGGAATGGCCCTTGTAGCAGCAGGAGTAGCAGCATCAACTGTAGGACTCGTCGTCGCTATCGTGGCCATTGTCATAGCGGTGGTAGACTTGATTGTTGTGGGGCTTACAGGGAAAGGCATTGGCGACTGGATCATGACGGGCCTCAGCAACTTCGGCGAATACCTTGGCAACAAGGCATGGGAGGCCACACAGTGGGTCGAGGAGAAGCGCACCGTAGGTGTTCAAATCTTTGCATACGGCTTTGAATATTGGGACAAGAAGTTCAGTTAATAAAAACCCTTAAATATTTGCACAATCGGAAAAAACATCGTATCTTTGCAGGCTGAACACGAGGAAACGAGAGAACCGATGACAGCAACACGCTACTACCCCATAGGCATACAGACGTTTTCGGAGGTCATCAACCGCCGGTGCGTGTATGTCGACAAGACGGACCTGATGTGGCAGCTTCAGGACAGGTATAAGTATGTGTTCCTGTCACGGCCCCGCCGTTTCGGCAAGTCGCTGCTCAGCAGTACCTTCCATTCATTTTTCAACGCTGACAAGGAACTGTTCCGCGGCCTGAAGGTGATGCAGCTGGAACAGCAGTGGCAGCAGTACCCCGTGCTGCACCTGGAACTGAGCATGGCCAAGAATCAGCCTTCGGCAGAAAAGCTGGAGGAGACGCTGATGTGGCTGATGAAACCTCTGGCAAAGAAATATGGTGTGGATGCCAGCGATGCCCCCAGTCCAGGTAAGATGTTGTGGTCATTGACGCAGAAAGCATACGAACAAACACACATGCCGGTGACCATCATCATCGATGAATACGATGCACCGCTGCTCGACGTGCTGCACGAAGAAGGTCTGCTGGCCGACATCCGCCGCGTGATGCAGGAGTTCTACTCACCTCTGAAGATGCTCGACCCCATGCTGCGCTTCTGCTTCATCACCGGCATCACGAAGTTCTCGCAGCTCAGTATCTTCTCCACCATCAACAACCTCTACAACATCAGCATGCTGCCCGAATATGCTGCCATCTGCGGCATCACCGAGCAGGAGCTCACCACCACGCTGGCCCCCGACATTGAGCTGATGGCCGAGGCCAACGGCATCACTCCCGAACAAATGCACCAACGGCTGAAGGAGCACTATGACGGATACCACTTTGCCGACGTCTCGCCCGACATCTATAATCCCTATAGCCTTATCAAGGCTTTCGACAGTAAGAGAACCGGTGCCTACTGGTTTGACAGTGGTACGCCCTCATTCCTCATCCGCCAGATGCAGCACTTCCGCACCGACATCACGGACATGGAGAGACTCGAACAGCCAGCATCGGCCTTCGACAAGCCCACCGAGGCTATGACCACCGCCCTCCCGCTGCTCTACCAGAGTGGTTACATCACCATCAAGGGCTACGACAGAGAATCTCAGGAATACACTCTGTCCATTCCCAACCAGGAGGTGCGCATCGGCTACACCGAGGGGCTGCTGCCCGCCTATATCGGCATGAACGGCGGCGACGTTCAGAGCGGCTTTGCAGTGAAGTTTTGGAAAGCACTGCGTAAGGACGACATCGACCTGGCCCTGCGCGAGATGCAGGCCTACATGGCCTCGCTGCCCTACGTCGAGGGCTTCAAGAAGAAACTGGAGGAGGCCGCCACCCGCGAGGGTTTCTACGAATACACCCTCTACCTCATCTTCTCCATGCTCAACGTCTACGCCCGCACGCAGGTGAAGTGCCACCGTGGGCGCACCGACCTGGTGGTCGAGATGCCCGCCACGACCTATGTCTTCGAGCTGAAGGTCAGCGGCACCGCCGAGGAGGCCCTGCAGCAGATTGATAGTGGCGACTATGCCCTGCCCTACCGCACCGACGGCCGCCGCGTGGTGAAGGTGGGAGTGAAGTTCAGCGCCGACACCCGTGCTCCCGAGCAATGGGTCATTTCAAATTAAAGACACGCACTGTATGAGACACATTATTATATTATTCCTTCTCCTGTGCATGGGCCTGCAGACCCGCGCACAGTCGGCCAGCGACATCCTGGCCTATATTGAGAAGTACAAGGGCATCGCCCTGGAGCAGCAGCGGCGCCATGGCATACCCGCCACCATCACGCTGGCCCAGGGCATCCTGGAGAGCGGCGCCGGCAAGAGCGGACTGACGCGCAACTCCAACAACCACTTCGGCGTGAAGGCGCTGGGCGGCTGGAGCGGCAGCGTGTACAAGGCATGGGACGACGAGCCGCAGAAGAGCTCGTTCCGCGTCTATGCCTCCGCCTCCGAATCCTTCGAGGACCACTCGAAGGTGCTCCTCGCCCCACGTTACCGCTCGCTCTTCTCGAAGAGCATCTACGACTACCGCGGCTGGGCCATCGGCCTGCAGCGCTGCGGCTATGCCACGGCGAAGAACTACGCCGTGGCCCTCATCGGATTCATCGACACCTACAAGATCTACGCCGTCAACGGCGGTGTGAAGCTGCGCCCGGGCAAGACCGTCGTGGTGCGCCAGACCCGCGAGTCGGCACCGCCCACCTTCGACGATGACTGCCAGATGGACGAAGAGGAGCAGAGCGAAGAGGAGCAGACGGTGAAGAGCGCCGTGGAGCGCTTCGTGGTCGACATCAACGACGTGGCCTGCACCATCCTCTACCCCGGCACCACGCTCTCCACCATCGCCATGCAGTATGACATCCCGAAGGACCAGCTGCTGGAGTTCAACGAGGTGGTGGTGGAAGAGGACCTGCACGAGGGCGACATCATCTTCCTTGACAAGAAGAAGAAGAAGTACACCGGCCCGAAGGACTTCTACACCGTGCGCGAGGGCGACACCATGTACGGCATTTCGCAGCAATTTGGCATCAAGCTGGTCAACCTGGCCAAGATGAACGACCGCGACATCGACGAGAAGCTCTACACCGGCGACAAGCTCAGGCTGAAATAATGCTTAATGCTTAATGCATAATGCTTAATGCTTAATTGACAGTTCACAAGACGACATAACTATATAAAATCTCAAACCTCAAATCTCAAATCACATATAGATGTTAGACATAGAACTTTACGCCGCCAGCGGCAAAGCTTTCGACGGCCACTATAGGATGATTCGCCCCCTGAGCACCAGCGGCGGCACCGCCGACGTGTGGCTGGCGCTCGACATGAACACCGTTGCCGATGCCAACAGCGTGGGTGACCTGAGCAAGATGACCGACGAGCAGATAGAACAGCTGGGCCTCATCGTGGCCATCAAGGTGTACCGCCCGCTGAACGCCCTCGACATCGAAGGTGAGCAGCACTTCCGCGACGAGTACATGATTGTGTTCAACTGCCACCACACGAACCTCATCCACCCCACCCACTTCAGCATCTTCAAGGAAATTCCCTACCTGGTGCTGCCCTACTGCAAGAACGGGTCCGCAGAGCGCCTCATCGGCAAGATTGGCGACCCTGACGACACGTGGAAATTCATTGGCGACGTCAGCAGCGGCCTGGCCTACCTGCACGCACTCACCCCGCCCATCATCCACCAGGACATCAAGCCCGGCAACGTCCTCATCGACGACAACCAGTACTACTCCATCACCGACTTCGGCATCAGCGCCAAGAGCGGCGGCACCCACGGCGACACCTTCGAGGAGGAGGAGCGCAGCGGCACCATGGCCTACATGGCTCCCGAACGCTACCACGAGGGTGCCGAGTCGAGCCCGGCCAGCGATGTGTGGGCCTTCGGTGCCATGCTCTACGAGATGCTCACCGGCAACGTGCCCTTCGGCGAGGAGGGCGGCTGGGTGCAGGTAGAGAAGCCCGACACCGTGCCCGCCATGCCCGAGTCGATACCCGCCGACGTGCAGCGCCTCATCCTGGCCTGCCTCGACGCCGACCCGGCAAAACGCCCCACGGCCGAATACATCAGCCGCGCAGCAGCAGCACGCCAGTACCCGCTGAAACCCAAGAAGACGGGACTCATCATCGGCATCATAGCCCTCTGCGCCCTGCTCCTCGGCGTCGGTGCTGCCTTCCTCTTCAAGGGCGATCCCGAGGTGAAGATTCTCGAGGCCCCGCGCATAGCCCCCGAGGTGGCTTATGAGCAGGCCATCACACGCATGAACATGAACGACGTCGACTCGCTGCAGGCGGGCATGGCACTCATGGACAGCCTCAGCGGTGCCAACTACGTGCCCGCCATCTACGAGATGGCTCACACCTACGGCTGGTACTCCGACTCCATCAGCGTCAAGCGCAAGGCTCTGCTCGGCATCGACATCTACCAGGATGGCGACAGCAAGTTCCTGCCCAAGAACGAGAAGTGGACCGGCATCGCCGTGGGCCTGTTCAGCAAGATGCTCGACCTGAAGGACAGCACGCAGGCCAGCCTCAACGCCGAGGCCGCCTACCGCCTGGCCTGCTACTATGAGGTGCCTAACAAGATTTACCAGCGCAACGAGGAGAAGAGCCGCAAGTTCCTCATCATGGCCCGCGACTGGGCACAGCTGGCCGGCAACAGCGTCATTCTCGAGCGCGCCAACAACGGCCTGCAGCGCTTAGGTGCAAAGTAGCAACATCACAAAATAACGAAACACCGGAATACCGGAAGAACGGAACACCGAAAGAACGCCAAGAAAAAAAAACGACCAACCATGAAGCGACTAATATCATTCCTTTCCGTGGCCCTGCTTGCCGTCAGCGGCCACGCCCAGGTGGCACAGTGGCTCATACCACCTGTCTACGACAAGGTGACAATGCCCGTCGGGGCCAACATCATCGTCACCGACTCGCTGAACTCGAAGACCATCTGGACTACCAATGGCATACGCCTTGAGACCACCACCGACGACATGTACGCCTACTCCGACGGCCACATCGTCGTCACGCTCGAGGACCAGCCCTACATCACCACCATCTACGACCGCAACGGCAGTTCCTACCCCATCGAGGACTACCAGCTGGGCTGGGGCTACCCCTACTTCCACGATGGTCACCTGCTGGTCTTCGACGGCAAATATTTCCAGTACATGAACGGCGAGGGCGAGGTCAACCAGCAGCAGTTCGCCACCGCCTACCCCTTCAGCGCCGGCTTTGCCGCCATCTACACCTACGAGAACATGCGCAAGGAGAAGTCACCCTACTTCGCCCTCATCGACAAGGACCTGCAGCCCATCACCTTCCAGCTGGAAGGCAAGGCAGTGAGCCGTGACGACGTAGAGTTCGTCTCCTCCGTTAACGACGAGGGGCTCGCCGTCGTCGTCATCAAGCGCAAGCTCTACTACTTTCATGCCGACACGCAGGAGCTCACTCCCGTCTACGCCACCGCCGACGAGACGAACCCCAAGAACCAGGCCCGCCTGGACGGCGACATGAACTCCAGCTATGTCAATGCCGAAGACTCCGCCATGCTACGGGCCAAATGCGGCAAGAACGGCATGGCCATCATCACCTTCGATGGCACCACACTCCGCCCCCTGGCCATCACCCACGACGGCAGCCGCCACGAGTACCGGCTGAAGGAGACCCCCCAGCACAACCTGGCGGCGAAGCTCAACCGCATGCAGGGCGCCAACGGCAAGATAGGCCTCTACTGGGACGGCAAGGAGATGCTGCCCCCGCAGTTCGAGAAGGTACCGCTGTGCTACGAGGACAAGGCCATCGTGCTCGTGGGCCGGAAGTACGGCCTGCTGCAGATGCACCGCGAGGATGACTTCAGCATCCGCCTGAACAAGGGCGAGCCCATCGGCTTCCGCCACAAGCGTTTCGACACCAGCATCCGCGTCGACATGCCCCCTTATGTCTCCGCCGCAGAGACCGTCATCGAGGTGTCGCCCGAGACGGGCTGCCGCATCGACAAAATCTCGCGCCAGACGAAAGAGACCAGCTATGGCAACTATACACAGTATGAGTGTGAGCTCGACATCCCCAGCGGCCTCACCGAGGATGTCACCCCCCTCACCTACCCCGCCTACGTCGTCTACCAGGGACTGCAGTCCACGGCCCTCACCGCCGAAGGCACTGCCTGGCACTCCAAGTACTACAACGTCGATATCAACGATGACGACTACAGCATCGCCGGCGGCAACCTCTCGCTCACGTTCAACGTCAGCGCCGAGCGACTGCCGGGCGAGACCGTCTACCCTCACGAGGCCCGCATACAGGCCGAGGGCCTGCAGGCCGAGATTACCGAGCGCGTCAGCGAGACACGCTACAAGTGCAAGGTCTACAACCTCCGCGAGGGCATGAACACCATCACCGTGCAGATTCTGGAAGAGGGCTGTCCGCCCGCCAACTACAACTTCGACGTGAACTACCAGAAGCCCGCCTCGCATGCCGGTCCGCAGAAGGTGACCATCACCAAGAAGCCGCGCGCTACCAAGCCCGCCACGCCCGTGAAGCACCTCGACATCTAACACCGTCAGCACCATGAAAATCAGCATCTCAGCAAAGACCGACGTAGGCTGCGGCCGCGAGAACAACGAGGATGCCTTCGCCTTCTGTCCCGACCTGACAAAGCCACAGTGGACGCTGGACCACACCCAGGGCTACGTGCCCATGGGCCCTGCCGGCTCGCTGCTCGTCGTCGCCGACGGCATGGGCGGTGCCAACGCCGGCGAGGTGGCATCGGCCGTGGCCATAGAAACAGTGAGCAAGGTATTCTCAGAGAAGGACCTGCAGCAGCCGCTGCCCGACGAACAGGCGGCAGCACTCCTCTCACGGGCCGTGCGCCAGGCCGACGAGGCCATCATGCTACGCATGGCCGAAAGCCCCGAGACAATGGGCATGGGAACCACCATCGTCGTGGCATGGATCACCGACGAGAAGGCCTGCGTGGCCTGGTGCGGCGACAGCCGCTGCTACCAGTACGACCAGCAGCAGGGACTGCGTGCGCTGACCAAGGACCACTCCTACGTGCAGGAGCTCATCGACCGCGGCGAGATAACGGAGAGCGAGGCCTTCAACCACCCCGACAACAACATCATCACCCGCGGACTGGGCGACTTCGACGCTGCCGGCAAGGCCGACGTCCACATCTGTCAGGTCAGCGCCGGCGACAGCTTCCTGCTCTGCAGCGACGGCCTCTGCGGCTACTGCACCAACGAGCAGATAGAACAGGTGCTGGCCGCGGGCAACAAGGACACGGGCCGCTGCACCGACGTGCTCATGCAGATGGCCCTCAGCGTACCCGGCGACGACAACATCTGCATCGTCGTGGCCACCCTCCTCGGCGACGATGACGACGAGAAGGACGCCGACCAGCCGTCGAAGTTCGTGCAGTTCTTCAAGAAAGTATTCGGCTGACAGAGTCAGGCGCAGCCGGCTTTGCAACACAATTCCAAGAGTCTATGGGTACATTCATCAATTTAGGCAATGCCGGATTTCAGTCGGCCCGGGCTACCTGTCTTACGACCACCGTCACCGTGAGTGCTACATCCCCAACCGTGAAGTGTCCGGCGAGATGGCCAATGCCATAGAAGCCAACAAATGGAAGCATGTGGCTAAAGCACTGCAGCAATCGGAGCGGCTTCGCCTACTATTTCGCTAAGAACGACTATATCATTCACCGCGAGCTGCCCACAGGGAAAGGCTTTGCTGACCTTGTGTTCATTCCCCGCAAGAACGTCGACTCGCCGGCACTCGTCGTGGAGCTGAAATGCGACAAAGATGCCAAGACGGCCATCAGCCAGATCAAGGCCAAGAACTATCCACAGCAAGTAGCCAGCTACACAGGCAACCTCCTCCTGGTAGCCATCACCTACAACCGCCAGTCCAAGCAGCACAGCTGCCTCATCGAGACATTGTCTGCCAATTCCTGAAATCCATACAACAACCTAAAAAAGACTTCTTGGAAAGAGAATTCCTATAGTCTTTGCACTATAATGTGCAACAAAAGAATGGCTCTTGGTCAATAGCAATGTACTAACCCAATAACCTTACGAATGAATAAGCTGTTGTTTTTATCTTTTTATTTCCTTCTTTTTACAATAGGAGGGTATTCGCAAGCCTTGCAAAACAATCCACGGCAGACCCCAGGTGTCATCGAATACTCATGGCACTTGGTTGTGTGGCATAAGGACGGATCAAAAGTATTGTTCAGTTTAGACAAAACTCCAACAATCTGTTATGCTGGTGATAAGGTCATCATCAAGTCTTCATCAACAATAGAATACGACTTCCAGTCTATCCAGAAAATGACTTATTCTCTTGAGGATGTACAAGGCATACAGAATATCTCAATGAAAGAAGAGATACCATTCTCACATAGCGATGGCGTCATCACCTTCCTGCCTACAGAAAAGGACCTTCACGTCAGAATAATAAAGATTAACGGAATGGTGGTCAAGGACTTCATTGTCCGGAAAGATGAAGCATCATCCATACCGTTGAAATCATCTCTTGATGACTTGTATCTTATTTATATTAATGGTGTAACATATAAAATAAAGATGCGATGAAAATAAATCTGTTAGCATTATGCTTGATAAGCGCATTCTTCAGCGTCCCCTGCAACCTACTGGCCGATGAAGGACAGAAAAAGATCATCCGTCTGTTCCTGAGTGATGGCCAGTTGCTGGAGTTTGACGCAGGAAGTATCGACAGCATCAGCGCCACCTCTACCCATCAAACCATCTGGTATGCAGACGCTAATCGTACTATTGCCCTTGAGGATATCGATAGCATCTGGTACATGGATCCTACACTCAGACTAAGCACCGCTAGCCTGAACTTCGGCAAGGTGGCCGTTGGCAACGCCAAGAGCACACATGCCACCATAACAAATTCAGGCAACTACCCGGAATACTATATGATGCTGACAGGCGCAGGTTTCAGTGTGAAGAATGCTGCCAAGAATTTACTAATCATGCCAGGTGAGTCGATGAACGTGGAACTGACGTTCACCCCTGGCGACTCCATTGCTTATTCAGGCACCTTGAATATCGTCTCCGAATCTATTGATGGTGGCATGATGACAGTACCACTTTATGGTGAAGGGGTAGGTAATGAGCTGGCCGAGGAGGACATTGACACTCCCCCTGTCGAGACGACATTCGACATTCTGTTAGAGGCGGATGACGCAATTGAAGAATTCAACGGCTTTAAGATTGTGAACTTTAATGGTGAATATATGATTAACGTTCCTGCCATGGCTCGAAACATGAGAAAAGTAAATAGGGCAGGCGAATCATATAATGCATGTACGGCCAACGCTGCAGTCTCAACACAAGGGATGCAACTGCATTCCTTCACCGACTCCTGGGGCAACCCCTACATGTTCACCATTACGCTGCCCAACGAGAAGCCCGAGATTTCGTTCACTCAGACAGCTATTACCCTGCTGATCACTCATCCCTATCTGACACCTGCCGACGAAGCAGACTATCAAAACACGGTGGCTCTGCTCAAACAGCTTAACTCCTTTAGCAACTTTGTGACCGGCGTCCGCAATGAGTACAATGATGCCAAGAAAAACAACCGAGCACCCGACTATACAAAACTGAATTTCTCGCCCATCTTCAACGAGCTATATAACAAGGTGAAGGACAACACGTACCTCACCCTCGACGGTGTGTCACTGAAAGACCTGAAGGTCACCCCTCAGTCCGCCATGTTCAAGCTCCACAACGACTATAAGCGCACGGTGGCCGTCTATGCCAGCCGCGTGAAGATGAACGAGAGCAACCTACTGGTGACCGACCAGGAAGAAATCACGATGACCTATGCCGAGCTCATCAGCAAGATGATTGATTATCTGTATAAGCTGATTGACAAGGAGGTCAAGGAGAAAAACAAGTATTTCCGTGAAGAAGACATGCCACTGCTCGCTGCCATCGAAGAAGGGGTGAAAGAGCTGGCCGAACTTGGAAAGAACGACCCCGACTACCAGATGGAACTCCCTATCTGGGTACCCTACATCATGGAGTCGGGCAAATCCAACTATTGGGACATCGTCTGGGACGCCCGGTGGCTCGACTTTTACAAGGAGCTGTTTGCCAGCGGCTTCGACTTCGGCAGCGACAGCTACAAACAGAATTACGACGAGTCTATTTTTGCAAAAGAGAGCGAAGAACTGTCGTACGACTTTAACGGCTTCGACAAAATCCAGCTCGATGTCTACGGACTGGGAACCCTCGGCGACAAGAGCTGGGACTCCTTCTCCTCCACCGACAAGGGCCGTATCCTCTTCATGCTGGTCTACGGCGGCTACTTCGATGTGGTGCAGCCCATGGTTAAAATCATCACAGGCCGCCAAAAAGAGCAAAAGGCAGTTGCCGCCAAGGACTATAACTTCGATCTGCGCCATGCCAACGTATGGCCCGAGCTCGGCCTCGTCACGAAACTCTATCTCGAGTTCCGAAAAGACCCGAATAACTGGCGAACGGCCTACGAGAAGGCCAAGAAGGGCGACCTCAAGGGCATCCTCAAGCAGTTGGGAAAGTTTGCTTGGGGCGAAATGAAAAAGATTCCCACAGAGCTGGAGCAGCCCTACTCGGACGAGAACCAGTATACCTATGTCAATCTCATCTACCACATCGGAAAGAATCTGTTTGGCGTCACGCAGACATCTGAAGAATTCCGGGAGAGTTTTAAGGCCTGTGCTAACACCTTCCTGAAAGTGGTCAATATAGCATCGGCCACTATCGAAACCAGTGAAGGTATCATGGATTTCGTCGGTGGCAGCTATGCCATTAAAAACTCAGAGGTAAAGCAGACGTTCATGATTGACAGGTTCAACCAGCCGTATGTCCACGTTTTGAAGCCCACGGAGACATTTCTCACGCCAAATGTCACTGCCCATTTCGAATGGGAAGGCCACAGGGGCAGCTCTTATGGTGAATATGCATGGACCTACGACCTGGAAGTGCTGACAGAGAGCCCGTCAGCCGCAAAACAGACCGTAATGCTCAGCGAACTCAGCGAGACATCATGCGACCTGGATCTGACAACCATACCCGATGCCAACTCATCCTCAAAGATTTTCTTCCGCATCATTGCGCACCAGCCAGGAAAGCCTTCTGTTTACTACGCTATGACCGACTTCATACCACTGGTATTCAATCTCAACATATCGCAGAAACAACCGCCGGAAATGATTGACATGGGGCTGCCCTCAGGCACCAAATGGGCGTTCTGTAATCTGGGCGCGAAGACAAATACCGACTTTGGCGACTACTACGCCTGGGGCGAAACGAGCACCAAGACCGGTTACTCATGGAAGAGTTACAAGTATAGTGGCAACACTGCTAACTCGCTCACCAAATACTGCACAAAGAGCAGCTATGGCAAAGTGGATAACAAAACGGTTCTTGAACAGGTGGACGACCGCGTGAAGACGGACTACGGTTACTACTTCAGCATTCCCACGAAGGAAGACTGGCAGGAGCTGATAGACAACTGCAGGTGGACACGCTATGATAACCATTTCATGGTCAGAGGACCTAATGGCAGCGTCATCATCCTGCCTTCAACGGGTTATAAGGACGGGCTGAACACCTACGACGCAGGGGTGGAGGGCTGCTATTGGTCATCGTCACTCGACGAGCAGAGCCCCGACGATGCCTGGTTCGTGCACATCAAGTACGGCAAACCCGAATTCTACAGCTATTATCGCTATCAGGGACGTTGCATCCGCCCCGTGGAGCACAAGCCCAACTATACTGCACCCGGTGCAGCACAATAATCACTATAGTAAGAAACAACAAAAAATATCATTATGAAACACTTCATTTCCATCCTTGCTGTTCTTGCAGCAACCATCAGCTTAGGGGCACAAAACATTGCAGTGGTCAGCCCGAATAACACAACAACGATTTGCCAGACACTCGACGAGGCTGTTGGAAAAGCCACAAGCGGAAGTGTAATCTATCTGCCGGGTGGAGGATTCCAAATCAAAGATGAGACGGTGATTGACAAAAAAATCACCATCATGGGAGTCAGCCACCGTGGTGACACGGACAATGCAGATGGCGCAACGGTTATTTCCGGAAATCTCAATTTCGGAAAGGGGTCATCGGGCAGTGCAGTGCTCGGGGTGTATGTTTCAGGAAATGTCAACGTGGGAACCGCAACGGATTCTGTGCTTAACCTTACTTTCAGAAAATGCAATGTTAATTCTATTCAGGTTAACCACAGACAGTCGAGCGGAATGCGGGTTAACCAATGCTATTTGCGAAACATGAGCCGTTTTGCTAAATGCAATGTCCATATAGACAATAGTATTGTACATTCACTCTTCCACATTTCAGGAGGTACAATAAATCATAATATCATAACTAGTAGAAGTGGCGAAGAGGGTGTCGGCCCTTACGATCGATACGGTTCTTATTATTGCTCTTATCACTTAGGTGATGTTCATAATTCAACAATTACCAACAACTTTATTTTGTACAGCAATGTTCAATATGCTTATGTACATGATGGTAGCAACTGCCAAGTTTCAAACAACTGTATAGGGAAGGATTCCTGGGGTAATGTTGCTATTATTATAGAAGGAGAAGCAACTTGGGATGACGTGTTTTATGCCAACAAGGGTGTAAGCATCTACTCAGATTATCGCTTGAAAAGTAGCTGTGGTAAAAATGCTGCTACAGATGGCTCTGACATCGGTATTTTTGGAGGAACAGGATTTGATCCGAAATCTCTCGCACCCATCCCCCGCATTGTGTCGAAGAAAGTGGCTGAGCAGACCGACGGAACCGGCAAGCTGAAGGTGGAGGTTACCGTGAAAGCCCAGTAAAGACAGAACGACAAATAACCTGCGGTATGAATAGAACAAATCATTATCCCAGACCATGGTCCCTGCTTTTATTGCTGCTGTGCTCAGTGGCGATAAAGGCCCAGACCTATACGCTGGAATATTGGTTCGACAAATATTCCAGCCCTAAAAGCGCTTCGTTTTCAGGCTCTGACTTCAACAAGCACATCGAAGTCAGTTTCCTGGAGCAGGGCTTTCACACCATGTACATGCGTGTAAAGGCCTCAGACGGTACTTACAGCCCCGTCACATCGTCAATGTTCATCAAGTTTGCAGCTTCGCCTTCGGGTGAGTCCGTGCTCGAGTATTGGTTCGACAATGACGTGCAGAAGATGGCGACAGCAGCCATCGACGTCAATTCCGACGTTGCACAATTATTAGATTTGGACATGACTGACCCAGAGAAATTCCCGCTCGGCGTGCACCAACTCAACATGCGCGTGGCAGCCTACGGAGGGAACTACAGCCCGGTCTATAGCGCCCTGGTACTGAAATTACCTGGTGGCACAGGTGACTCCGTGCTTGAATACTGGTTTGACGACGGCATCGACAGCCGGAGCACGATTCCCATTGACATCGCATCAGGGACGTTGCAGAAGCTGGACTTGGACATGACCAACGCCATCAACTTCCCCATGGGTTTCCACAAGCTGAGCATGCGCGTGGCCGCCTATGGCAGTCAGTACAGCCCCGTTTACAGCGCATACGTGATGCGTCTGCCTTCTGCGCAACCCACGCAAATAGTCTATTGGCTTGATGACAACTATGCGGGGCGGCGCGTGGTGAAGGGTATTCCTGTGAATGCGACAACGACCGTGATTA
>OCTX012280629.1_pt1 | contig 14877 bp, 7 predicted proteins | sample 1539691 | NCBI WGS metagenome assembly OCTX01 (sample SAMN02144231, study PRJEB22623) | gut metagenome | biome: sheep rumen | host: Ovis aries | place: New Zealand | reverse complement strand
TGCGGTCCCGACACCGAGATGTTCATCGACACAGGCAAGGAGAAGTGCGGCCCCGATTGCCGCCCTGGCTGCCACTGCGGGAAGTACATCGAAATCTGGAACGACGTCTTCATGCAGTACAACAAGAACGAGGAGGGCAAGTTCGTCCCCCTCGGTCGCCACAACGTCGACACCGGCATGGGCGTCGAGCGCACAATCTGCATGATGAGCGGTGCTCCCACTGTCTACGACACTGAGATCTTCGCGCCGATAATGGCGAAGATAGAGGAGCTCTCCAATTCCACGGGCAAGGGTGCGGGAGCGCCTGAGCTCCCGTCCATTCCGCCAGAAGACCGTCTTCGCGCCAAGCGCATCATCGCCGATCACATGAGGACGGCGACATTCATCCTTTGCGATCCGAAGGGCGGCGTGAAGCCCGGCAACATCGGCGCGAACTACGTCCTCAGGCGCCTTATCCGTCGCGCTGTTCGTTACGCTCGTATGCTCGGCATTGGTGAGGGCTTCACGGTGAAGCTCGCTGAGGTCATCTGCGACAAGTACAGCCATGTCTACCCTGAGCTCAAGGCGAATCTCGAGCAGTGCCGTCTCGATCTCGAGGCCGAGGAAAAGCGCTTCAACGCCACATTGGACAAGGGCGAGGCGATGTACAAGAAGGTCGCCGAGCAGCTTAAGCTCCACGGCCAGTCGCAGATCAGCGGCAAGACTGCGTTCAAGCTTTACGACACCTTCGGCTTCCCGCTCGAGATGACGATCGAGATGGCTACGAAGGACGGGCTTACCGTCGACAAGGAAGGTTTCGACGAGGCGAACCGCAAGCACCAGGAACTTTCGCGCACCACGAGCGCCGGCTCGTTCAAGGCGGGGCTTCAGGACAACAGCGAGGTTGTGACGCGCATGCACACGGCGACGCACCTTCTCCATGCAGCGCTTCACAAGGTGCTCGGGCCTACCGCGAACCAGAAGGGCTCAAATATCACGGCCGAGCGTCTTCGCTTCGACTTCACCTGGCCCGAGCCGATGACGGCCGAGCAGAAGGCAGAGGTCGAGAAGCTCGTCAACGAGTGGATCCAGCAGGGCATCGCCGTCTCGAAGAAGATGACGACTGTCGAGGAGGCGAAGGCAGAGGGTGCGATGGCGCTATTTGGCGCGAAGTACGGCGACCAGGTGTCGCTTTACACAATCGGCGACGTCTCGAAGGAGATCTGCTGCGGCCCTCATGTCGAGAACACGAAGGAACTTGGCTCGTTCAAGATTGTGAAGGAGCAGTCTTCTTCCGCAGGCGTCAGGCGCATCAAGGCCGTGATAGGCAACATGTGAAGCGGTTTTTCTCCAGATGCGGCGTGGCGGCCGTGGTGTTCGCGGCGTTTTTTGGCACCAAGTTCGCCTTTGCAGCCGCGATGCCCGAGGAGATAGCGAAACAGCTTAGCGAGCGGCTTCCTGCCGCGTTTGTGCCAATTCCGGCGTCAGGCGCGGTGAAGATATTCCCGCTCGTTTCCGACAAGCGCAAGTCTCCCGACCGCAAGTACGCGATCACGGTTGATGGAACGCCTTTTGCGATAACGGCAATAGGCGAGGGCGGCAAGCTCGTAGAAATGTTGGTTCCCGCAGGGCTTCATACGGAAGAGTTCACGAACCGCTGGTTTAAGGCCGAGGATGTCTTCGGCAAGATCAAGTGGAAGCTCGAGCCGTACACGCCCGAGGTACCGTGCCTCGCCTACTTGAGCGGCGGGAAGGGCCCTCTTGAACTTGTGACGAAGATTCCGGGCGGGACTCCGTGCGCCGTCCTCGGCACTGTCGTGGCGGGCAAGGCGCCGCGGAAGCTCGTCCAGGTTCACAAGCCCCTTAAGGGCGGCGGGCAGGACAACGAGTTCATGCTCGTCTTCCTAAAGGAGAACCCACCTGTGAAGACGCAGGCAGAATACGATGCGCGCGCGAAGCAGATGATGGCGGAACACGCGTTCAGGACAGGACGTCCATGGGGCAAGATGTTCCCGTCTATTCTTGGAAACACCGGCTGCTTTGAGTGTGCGGCGATGGCCGCGGATGCGTCTACCTACATGCTTGACAGTGGGCTTGGCACTGGCGAGCGCTTTGAGAAAGTGGAGGACATCCGTTCCGGAGACGTTGTGCATTTCAAGTCGCACTACATATTCGTCATATATCGCAAGGGCTCTCAGCTCACGACGATCGAAGGCAACATGAACGAGACGGTTCGCCAGTCGTCGAGCGCCTATTCCGTCTCTGGGGGAAAGTTCTTTGCCGGAGGGCAGGAGAAGGAATTCACGCACGGATTCCACAATTGGACCCCGCCCAAGTGAAAAAATGATATAATATTCCGATATTTTGTCGGAGAAATAGCGAAATGAGTACAGAGGCGGAGAAAAATTTGATTGAGATGGCCGCGCGCATACGCGAAATGCGCGAGATCATCGGGTATTCTGTTGAGCAGATGGCGAAGAAGACCGAAGTCTCCGTCGAGGACTACAAGGCGGTCGAGGCCGGGAAGCTCGACCCGACGTTCAACTTTCTCCACCAGTGCGCGATTACCTTCGGAGTCGACATCAACGCGCTTTTGAAGGGCCATAGCGCCCACCTTTCCGGCTACGAAGTGACGCGCGCGGGGCAGGGCCCCTTGACGGCGCACGAGACGCACATGGACATCCGCAACCAGGCGGCGATGTTCCAGAACCGCCTCGGCACGCCCTATTGGGTCACGTACAAGTACGACCCCGCGCTCTTGGATAAGCCAATCTCCACGACGACCCACGCGGGCCAGGAGTTCGACATCGTCCTCAAGGGCTCGATGAAGATCCGCGTTGGCGAGCATGTCGAGGAGCTGAAGGAAGGCGATTCGATCTACTACCGCTCCTCCACGCCGCACGGCATGGTCGCGACCGACCCGAACGGCGTCACTTTCCTCGCGATGGTGATGGCGGGCGAAGGCGGTGATACGCATCTCGGCCTTGAGACTGTGCGTCCGCGCCACGAGAAGGTGCCGCTTGTCGTCGACAAGTTCGTCGAGTGCGAGGAAAACGCGTCGGGCCATCTCGAGCATGTCAGGTTCAAGAACACCGAGCGCTTCAACTTCGCGTTCGACGTGATCGACGAGATCGCCAACCGCTATCCCGAAAAGCTCGCGATGCTGCACGTCAGCGACCATTTCACCGAGCGCCGCTTCACGTTCCGCGAGATAAGCGACATCTCGAACCAGATGGCTAACTACTTCAGGTCGGTCGGCATCGGGAAGGGCGACAAGGTCCTCTTCATCCTGAAGCGCCACTGGCAGTACTGGCCGGCCGTTCTCGCGCTCCACAAGATCGGCGCGATCGTGATCCCGGCGGTGAGCCAGCTCAAGGACCATGACCTCGTCTACCGCTTCAAGGCGGCGGACGTGAAGACGCTCGTTTGCACCGCCGATGGCGATGTTGCGCACGAGGCCGAGCTCGCCGAGGCGGAGATCGCGAAGGAGAAGCCCGGCTACGCGCTCCTCAAGATGATCGTTAACGGCGACCGCGAGGGATGGAAGAGCTTCGACCGCGAATACGTCGGCTTCTCGCGCGTGTTTGGCCGCGGGCCAGACGCTCCCGGCGGCAAGGACCCGATGCTCATGTTCTTCACGAGCGGTACGACCGGCTACCCCAAGATGGCGCTTCATAGCCACCTTTACGGCCTCGGCCACTTCGTGACGGCGAAATACTGGCACCAGGTCGAGCGCGACGGGCTGCACCTCACGATCTCCGAGACGGGCTGGGCCAAGGCGAGCTGGGGCAAGTTCTACGGCCAGTGGATGTGCGAAGGGGCTCTTTTCGTCTACGACTTCGCCCGCTTCCACGCCGAGCAGATTCTCCCGATGTTCGCGAAGTACGGAATTACGACTTTCTGCGCTCCGCCGACGATGTACCGCATGCTCATAAAAGAGGACATCTCGAAGTACGACTTCTCGTCGGTGCATCACGCGACGACCGCGGGCGAGGCGCTGAACCCCGAGGTGTTCACGCAGTTCAAGCGAGCGACTGGTCTTTCGATTTACGAGGGCTTCGGCCAGACCGAGACGACTTGCGCGCTCGGCACGCTCTTCGGCGACGAGATCAAGCCGGGCGCGATGGGCAAGCCCATTCCCGACTACGGCATCGACCTCGTCGACCCCGAGGGACACTCCGTTCCTGCCGGCGAGCATGGCGAGATCGTCGTCAGGACTCCGCGCTCGAACCCGCATCCCGGCATCTTCGTCGGCTACTACAAGGACGAGGAGAAGACGGCCGAGGCGTGGCGTCACGGTTGCTACCACACGGGCGACCTCGCGTGGAAGGACGAGGACGGATATTACCACTATGTCGGTCGTGCGGACGACGTGATCAAGTCGTCTGGCTACCGCATCGGGCCGTTTGAGATTGAGAACGTCATCATGGAGCTTCCCTACGTCGTCGAGTGCGGTGTTTCTGCCGCGCCCGATCCCGTTCGCGGCCAGGTCGTCAAGGCGACGATCAAGCTCGTGAAGGGCAAGGAGGGCACGGAGGAGCTCAAGAAAGAGATTCAGGAGTACGTAAAGACGCACACGGCTCCCTACAAGTATCCGCGCATCGTCGTCTTCCGCGACGAGCTTCCCAAGACTGTTTCTGGAAAGATCCAGCGCAACAAGCTGTAAGACAATGGAAACGAAACGCTACCTCGGCATCGACATCGGCTCGACGACTTTCAAGGCCGTCCTCCTCGGCGAAGACGGCAAGGTGGAGCGCACGGTCTACAAGCGCACCCAGCCCGTCGACTCGGGCAAGGTTGCCTGCACCGGGCATTGCTCGGGGTGCGGTGCTTGTGGCGGCGGCGCGTCTAAACGCCTCGCGCTCGAGTTTCTCAAGGTCGCGGGCATCACTTCCTTCAAGGACGTCGCGGCAATCGTCGTGACGGGCAGCCAGATCGTCGAGGACACGCGCAAGTTCATTCCGTTCGACTTCCAGGTCAGCGAAGTTACGGCGCACGTGGCGGGCGCGAAGTTCCTCCATCCCGATGTCGACGCTATCATCGACTGCGGCGGACAGGACTCGAAGTGCATGGTGTACAACCCGACGATGAAGCTCTGGACGAGCATGATGTCGGGCGTTTGCGCTGCCGGCACCGGCAGCTTCCTCGATTCAGTTGCGGCGAAGCTCGGCGTCAAGATCGAGGACGTCGCGGAGAAGGTGAACTACGATTCCGACACCGAGTTCAGCTCGGTCTGCGCCGTTCTTTCCGCGACGTCGATCAACAAGTTCAAGAACCGCGTTCCGATCGGCGACCTCCTCGCGGGTGCGTGCAAGGCCCAGGCGCGCACGATTCTAAACTCCGTCGGCCAGCTCCTCCTTAACGCGCCTGGCCGCAAGATTCTCTTCCAGGGCGGCGTCGCGTTCAACAGCGCAGTTGCGTTCTTCCTCAAAAAGCTCACCGGCAGCGAGATCGTCATCCCCCAGTACCACGAAGTGATGGGCGCTCTCGGCGCGGCGGTGATTGCGCGCCAGCTCCACGACCTCCGCGACGCGGGCAAGCTTGACCTCGCGAAGGTCGAGTACGAGCCGACGCGCGGCAAGTCCGTTTTGCTCAGGATCAAGTCGACGAAGCGCGACTTCTTCTCGACCGACAAGTCGAAGCCGCTCGTGTGGCGCAACCTCTTCTTCCCGACCGAGATTCTGAACGCGATGGACTGCCGTGTCCGCACGCTCGAGACGTACGCCGCGCTCTTCGGGCGCAAGGCCGACAAGGTAAAGGAGGCGCTCGGCAAGGCCGCGCAGAAGGGCTTCGACGGCCAGACTTGCTCGTTCCTCCGCATGCTTGAGGGCATGGAGCTTGAAAAGCCGGACTACATCGTCTCCACGATGCAGCCGTGCCAGCAGGCAGAGCGTGTGTTCGCCGACCTTGCGCGCGAATACAAGATTCCAGACCGCCTCTACTCTCTTCAGACTCCGATCAACGGGCAGAGCCGTGCCGCGATCGAGACGATTGCCGACGGCCTCGCCGAGTCTGTCTCTCTTATGGAGAAGGCATTTGGCCGCAAGCTCGACCAGGGCCGTCTCGAGGAGGCGTGTGTTCTTTCGAACGAGGCCGCAGAGCTTGCGCGCCAGTGCACGCACCTCAGGTTTACGTCGCCGCCTCTCGTCCGCGGCAGCGAAGCGATCTACAACGCAATCGTCTTCTCGCAGCTCTGGGGAACGCAAGATCTCGTCGACATCCAGACGGCGTATCGCGACGAGCTTATCCAGAAGAAGCTTTGGGCCGAGAAGCGCTACTCCATCGACGACACGCACCGTCTTCTCTGGCTGCACCTGCCGCCTTTCTACGACACGAAGCACCTCACGTTCCTCGAGACGACGTGCAACGCGCCGATAGTTTTCGAAGAGACGAATTTCGTCGGCTGGGAGCCGCTTGACCCGAAGGATCCCTATCGCTCGCTCGCCCGCAAGCTTCTCCAGTCGGGCTTCCTTGATCCCGCGCAGCGCGTTGAATACGTGAAGAAGGCGATCCCTGAAGGCAAGTTCAACGGCGTTGTTCTCTATACTCACGGCTTTGGGCGCTGCTCGCTCGCAGACCGCGCGTTCTCGAAACTCCTTCGCGAGACGCTCGATTCGATCGGTTGTCCGCTCCTTGCGCTCGAGGGCGATTGCATGGACGCGTCCATCGATCCGTGCTCCACGGTTACGAAGATATCGTCGTTTGTCGAAGCGCTGAACCTCAGCCGCTACGGCAATATTTTCGGCAAAACCGCGCCATAAGCCGTTTTACCCTCTTGTTTTTCGTGAAGTCTGGCATGGATGTTAGATTCTTGCCAAAATTTGCGGGCTTTATGCGATCTCAAAGGTTATAATAATTTTTTAATTTTTTTAGATACCCCCTTGACGGCTTCCCCCATATGGGGTATAATGTCGCCGTAAACCCTTTTAAGGAGGATTAGATGAAAGCAGAGAAAGTATTGGGAATCGTAGCGTGCGCAGTTGCGTGCGTTGCTTCCGTCAATGCATTTGCCGATCAGCTCACTTGGTTTGACGGCAATGTCGGCTCGACGACGACGAGTGGGATCTCAACTCCGACGAGCGCGTCATGGAATAATGATCCTTCTTTGCCGACCGGCGTGACTCCCGCCGATGGATCCATCACACTTGACAATGACAGTTTCACTGCGCTGGTTCTTACTCCTGCTGCAAGTTCGGAGCCGACTCTCAGTGATAACGTTGTCACCATTTCAAGTACCGCGGTTTTGACTCCGAGTGATGCTTCTGATCTTGGTGATGTTGACGGCGCCAAGGCCGGTTTCGCTGTCGGTGTCAGCAATGATGGCGCTGATACCAACTTCTATGGCTATGCGTCGGGACTGACGGCTGGAAGCAGGTGGGTCAAGCTCTCGGGCACTGTCCCCCAGGGCGAAAACGCTACCACGACCTTCAGCATTGTGCTTGACTATCGCACTGGCAAGAAGAACGTGAAGTTTTATTTTGAAAACACTCAGCTGACGGCCGCAGGCGATTCAACTGTCAAAGAATGGGCCATTGATAGTGAAGCGGCCGCGCTGGCGAATGTTTCTGCATATGGTTCTGGTTCTCTCTCGGCGCTCTCTGCGACTTGCGAGAAGGCCGTTGCGGCGGTTGGCGACGTTAAGTATGGCTCGGCTACCGAGGCTGTGATTGCTGCTGGTACCAGCGGAACGGTTCTTGACATTAACCCGGAAACGGGGGCGCCAACTTCTACTCCGCAGGCGGCAAATGGACTGTATGCGTGGGAGTGTGATGTTCTTGGCATAGCGGAGGATGCGTCGATCAGCCTCGCTCCTTCTACAAAGGAAGTTGCAGCCGACAAGATTGCCGTGGCTGTTTCTGGATATACTCCAGTTGATGGTGTGTCGGTGAAGTTCCAGGTCAAGCAGGGTGGATCGCTGGTTTCTGATACCAAGTATGATGCCGATGCCATTGGAATTCCGTTGACGACCGGAACTTATACGATTGTTCCGGATATCACGGCTGCTCCCTAACATCTTAATAAAGGAACAACGAAAATGAAAAAGACTCTTGCGGTTTTTGCGGTGCTCGTTGCTGTTGCGGCTTTCGCAAGCAATGAAGACCTTCTGATCTCGTTTTCGACGCCTGGTCCCGATAAATATGCGGACGGATCAGTGGTCCTAAACGGTGAGACTTATGCTTTAGTCTGGACTCCAAATGGCGGCGGCGAGTCAAAGACAGTCAAGGTCGCTCCGTTTGCTCAGGATGGGCATTGCATCCCCACGCTATTCACAATTGACGCAGCGAAGAAGTCGGATTACGATGATGGCGTGTGGAGCGTTGTCCTTCTTGATACGCGTGATTTCGCGAATGATCCCTCAGGTCAGACGATGACAGGGGTGACGCTTTCCGATATCAATGCGGGGAAGGGCTACAATGCAAAGGCAACGGTTGTCAATGGCATTGTCACGACTGACGCCTTCAATACTGTTCCTGCGGTTCCGTCAGTTTGTGCTGGCGATTACGATCTTGAGGCAGCAGGCGTCCCGGCGCCGCGGGTGACAGGCATTCAGGTGTTGGAGGACGAGGTCGCCGTTACGGTGGCGGATACGCGTCCCTTCGTCAAATACACGCTCCAGTCAGGTGACGATACGCTGCGCTTCGTTGTTCCTGAAGGTGTCAAGGATGCCAATGGCAAGTCTGACGCAGAAATTAAACTTTTCGCGCCTAAGAAGGATAGCGCGCAGTTCTTCAAGGTCTCTACAATCAAATAATATCGGAGGTCTTCAGCAATGAAAAAGCTTCTTTCCCTTTCGGTTGCATCTCTCGCCTTCGCGGCGATGGCTGATAGTTTCAGTCCTAATATTGGTGTTCAGCAGTTTACATCCGTCGCAACTGACAGTTTTCTGCTTCCGGTGAAGTTTGACTCGCTGAATGCGAGTGCAATTTCTCCAAGGGAACTGGTTGCAACAAATGGCTTGACTGTTGGAACCACATGGTTATACATTTTTCAAAATGACATCTACACATCTTGGAATCTTCAACCTACGGGATGGGTGGCTGCGGCAAATGCTGGCGATGATGAACTTGCGCCGACTCTTCCTGATTCGACGCAGACCCTTGCTGCAGGTAGCGCGATTTGGATTACTGGTGTTCAAGGCAAAAATGTCAGCATATACGGCAAGGTGATTGCATCGAAGACCTCGACCATTGTCCGGGGTAAGACAAATCTTTTGGCGAATCCAACAGATGCTACTGTGACGGGAACTACGCTTGCGACAAAGCTTGAGAGTGTTGCACAGGTTAAGGATAAGATTACGCCTATTGGCGGGTCGTTCGCGGGTTATTATGTCTATAGCGGGACTACAACCGGTTGGGTTCATGTGAATGGAACGACGATTACGAAGGGTGCGACGCTCCCGGACATTGCGGCAAATCAAGGTTTCTGGTATGTCGCGAGTGGCTCTGGCGACCCGAGCGCAATCAATTGGTAAGGTTTTAAACTTTAATCCTACTACGGGACGATAAAATGAAAAAAACACTTTTTGCAGCAGTTGCACTCCTTGCGGTCGCCGCACAGGCTGACTATATGTACTGGATGGTGGACAGTAGTAATGTCTCTAGCGATTATACATGGGACACTGCTAAACTCATTCAAGATAGTACGGCGATTGGTACACTCTCAAAAGAGGATGCTGTTTTCATGAGTAGTATAGACTCTTATGCATACTCTCAGTTGAATGATCCATACAATACTTCTACCTTCTTTATCGAGCTATACAACGGCACTTCACTTGTCGCTGCATCTGAAAAGCAAACATATGCCAACGTCAAGAGCAGCATTTTTGGCAGCAATCAGATGAATCCATCAATTGCGGCCGGAGGAGGATTTATGCCAGCAGGTGGCACCTACAACGTTCCAGAGCCGACGAGCGGGTTGCTGTTCCTCATTGGCGGGATGCTGCTTGGTCTGAAGCGCCGTCGTCAGCAGGTCTGAACAGCGTCTGCTCATGCAACGCGAAATGCAAGACACCTCCACGGCGTCTTGCATTTTTCTTTTGTTAGGTAGGAAAAGAATATGAATTTCACTGAGTACAGCGAGTGCTTTAAGCAGGTCATACTGGTGGCATGTTTGACAGGTCTCTTTGTGCTCCCATTTGTCGCCTTGCTTTTTGTGTATGTTAGGCGAAGGATTGGTTCTGCTCGTCTCGCTTCGAACGTCGGCAGAATTGCTGTGTTTGCTGGCTTCTCGGTCGCAATGACGATCAACAGTTTTCCGACGAATGCGGACAAGACGAGCAATAGGCTTGATCGCTGCGAGGGCGGAAGTGATTTGCATGGCGCGGTCTATGTGCCGCGCGACATCGGGATGGGCGAAGGCCCGACGAACCTCGTGTTTACGGCGTACTCGGTTACGCCGAGCAACGAGGTTTTCGCCGCGGGCTGGCCTGAGTCAATTCTCCCGTATGGCTCGCGCATAGAACTCCACGAAAGGCAGTTCTCCCTTACTAACGCCTGGTGCCCCGTGCGCGAGTATATCGTCGGCCTCGGCCAGACGAACCTCTGCGACACGCTGGCGCTCACCAACGGGCATCCGACAGTGGCTTTCAAGGCCCTTTACGGAGATTCGCTTGTCATCACTTTCCCAGATCTCCCGACGATTGTTAACTCGGCAACGGGCAGAAGACTTTCCGTTTCTACGACAGCCGATCCCGTGTCGGTTTCCGTGGAACGGTCGCTGCGTCCGCCTGAATTCACGCCATACGACCCCGGCTTCGCAGCGGATCCGTTTGCGCATGTGGAAGGGCTCGCCTACGACTCGACGAACGAGACCGTTGCCACGGCCGGCCCCGGCTCGTTTGAGCTTGCGACTGGCGACGAGCTTGTCGTGCTTGCGCCGTCGCTCTCCTTCGGGACGCCGCACGGTTATGCGGGAGAGTCTCTTGTCTTCAATTCCTTTATGCGTTCAGAGTCGTATTCGGTTTCTTCGCAGTATCCGCTCGACGAGCCATGTCTCTGGGAGGGCTGGCACATCGGGACGAATTCGTCCTTTGGATGCACGTGCAGGCCGGAGTTCTCCTTCGGCACGGACGTCTCGGCGTTTGCCGAGATAACGAATGTCGTGGAAGTTGTAGACGGCATTGCCGTCGCAAAGGTGTTCCTTGGGTCTACGCTCGTCTGGTCGAACTCGTGCGAGCATGCGCGGTACTGGCCGTCGGGCGGGCGCTCCGACTTCCTGTCGAACGACGGATGCTCGTCGTGCGGCTCGTGCGCGTCTGGCGACTGCGATGCGTTTGACGGCCCATCCGTGGGCTCTGTGAGGTTCCGCATCTCGCTCGGCTCCCCCGCGGACGGCCTCGTGTCCGGCTTCCTCTGGTTCGACCGCGACGCCCCGTTTCTGCCGTCACCTTCGTCGTTCGCACTCCTAAAGCGCCCCGACGCGCATGTCTCCGATGCGACCGTGAACGGAGCGCGCACAGTCGTCTGCTCCGACCTCGGCGGGCGTACTCTCGCTCTCTCGCCGATCGCTGGCGGCGTCCGTATCTCGGTCATCTTCACCGCGACGGGCAGGAACGATCGCTCGTGGGAGATCACGCGCGAGAACGGCGCGATGCGGTTCAGGAAGTTCAACGCGCGGGGAGACTTGATGTCAGACGTCTCGTACTCTCCTTCCGGCGGGACATGGGCCGTTGCGGACAATGTCTCCGGCCGCGAGGACGTCACAGTCTCCACGGGGGATACGCTCGCCGACGCCAACGGCTATTCGCGCACAGTAGAGACGGCCTCGGTCTGCGGTTCTGTGACGGGAAGCTATGTCCGCGTCGTTTCTACAGTCGTCGGCAGCGGCGCAGACGCCGTCCTACGCGAGACCGAGCGTAGCGAGAAGTGCGCAGGAGGGGCATGGAAGACGTCGTACGCCTGCTACTGGGACGAGAGCGGCACCCGGCGCAACGGGCAGGTCCGCATGGTCTGGGGCGACGACCGCGCGTGGTGCTGGACCGACTACGACGAGCTTGGGCGCGAAGTCTTCCGCCTCGACCAGCGCGACGGATCTGCCGCGCCCGAGGACTTTCTGTACTCGATGTGCGAGCTTCCCGGCTGCGATGCATTCGCGACGGTCACGGACTACACGCCCCCCGCGGGTGACTCGTGCCATGCGGACGACTGGGACAAGCCGCGCACCGTCTCGCGCTATGTCGTCTCGGATGGCGCGTCGAACCTCGTCGCCCGCACCTGGACGCGCTACGTGCGCGGCGTCGCGGCGAATGGATGGCCGACGATCGCCGAGACTTTTGTTCGCGCCTGCTCGCAGACGGCTTGCATAAACGACCCCGGCAACGCAGTATCGACGGTGGTGCGCTATGACGACGAGTCTTCGCTCGTGCCGTATCTCCTGCGCGGCGAGACCGTTTCCGAGACGGACGAGGACGGAGTGACCGAGATGCATTCCCACACGATCCTCTCGAACTCCGTCGTCCGCACCGTGGTCACGCGGACGAAGGGCGGTCACGAGGCGAAGACGCGCGAGGTGAAGGAGCGGGACCTCGCCTACGGACTCACGCTCTACGAGGCGACGCAGCTCACGGCCGACCCTGGCGTCGAGTTCGGCTGGAGACGCCACACATACGACTCGCGCCATCGTCTCAGGTTCACGCAGTACGACGACGGCTCCTCGGAGACGAACCACTACGACTGCTGCCAGCTCCTCTTCCGCGTCGACCGAAATGGCGCGAAGACGCTCTACTGCTCCACCCCCGAGACCGCGCACCTCTACCACGCCGAGGAGGAGGTGTCGCTTTCGAGCCTTCCCCACGACGACAAGTTCATACCATACGAAGCAGGCTACGGCACGTCGCTGGACACCGCGCACAGGGTGGTTCAGCATTTTGCCGACTGTTTTGGGCGAGAAACAGGCACTGTGACGCGCGTCTGCCGATACGACGGCTCGTCGGTAAACCCTGATTTTTCGCATCCCTACGGATGGCGCACTTATGAGCGATGTGAATATCCCGGCGGAATCGCTGATCTTTCCGTTTCCACGGACGCCCGTTTGTCTACGACGACGTTGCTCGAGGCCGAAAACCAGTCATGCTCGGTTTCCAGCAATGAAGTGCGGTCGGCTGACGGGGTGCTTGTCAAGGTGTCGGTGTCGATTTCGCCGAGAGGCGGATCGTCGTCGTATGAGGAGCGCTGCGGGGATGTGTGGAGACGGACGGCCACGGCGCTCGAATACATGGAGGACGGATGCGCACAGGCGCTTTCGGTCTCGGAATCGTCGGACTTCGGTTCGGTGAGCAATTCCGTCACGGCATATGATTTTCTTGGACGGGTTGTGTCCGTCAGGACACCGACCTCGACTGTGACGAACATCTACGACGGCGCGAGTTCGCGTATTCTGTCCACCTTCGACGCAGTGTCTGGAGTGGTGGCCTTGAGCCTGTACGACGACATGGGAGAGCTTGTGGGCGAAGTGCGCGGCGGCGTGTCATCAGTTTCCGAAAGGGGATATGAGGTCGTATCCGGCGTTTGCTGGCGGGTTTCGTCGCAAGTCGTGTACTCCGGCGGCGAGACCAACTCCAGCCATGTCGTCATGGAGCGGCTTACGGGGCTTTCGGACGCCATGCGATCCGAGAGGGTGGAGATTCAAGACGGGGTGGTGGCGCTGCGCTCGACGTCGGCATTCTCGCCGGAGACCCTTGTGCTTGTCGAGACGAACGAGTCAGCCGTTTCAGGCGTCTCAGTCACGAGGAGCAAGTTCGGGCGCGTGTTCGAGGTCTCATCCCCCGCCGGCAGGGTGTGCTCGTATTTCGACCCCTACGGACGGGTCTACCATGTCGAGCGCGACATCGGCGACGGCACGCTGCGCAATGCCGAATGGACAGGGCGCAACAACGCAGGCGACATCGAGGAGCTTGACACTTTCTACGCATCCGGCAAGAGCGCATACGTCTCGGCCTTCTACGGATACGACTGCATGGGCAACAGAATCGTGTCAACGAATGAAATCGGGAGCGTCATAACGTGTTCGTACGATGCGGAGGGGCGCGTGACATCCGAGAGCGGCGACACGTATCCACTCGTTTTTGGATACGATTCATCGGGCCGCAGGACTGCGCTTTCAACGACGCGCGACGGAGAATGGTGGGACGAGACGCACTGGGGATACGATGTGGTTACTGGACTCGTCACGAACAAGGTCTATGCGGACGGGTCAGCCGAGGCGTACAGCTATGCCGCGGACGGCAAACCGCTTCTGACTACAAGGCCCGACGGCAGCTGGACCGAGAGCGTCTACGACGCGAACCGCCGCTGCATCGGACAGATGTCGAGTGACGAGTCTTGCGCCTATGGACTTTCGCTCGACTCTTTCGGGCGCACGGTCGCCGCGTCCAACGATGTCGCCCGCTATGCATATTCGCTTGCGAACTGCGGCGTAGCCACGAACGAGGCGGCCACAGTCGGTGCGCTCTTGCTAGGAATCTCGCGCACAGTTGACCCGTACGGACGCGTCACATCCGTCGCACGTGATGGAGTGGAGGATTCAATCTTCTACAATCCGACGAACGGAACCATCGCGGCGATTTCCAATGCGGAGGCGTGCGTTACGTATGCGTACACGAGCGACCTCCTTGACGCCAGCTACGAGATTGCCCTTGCCGACGGAACGCGGTTCACGCGTGAGGTGATTCACGGGAACGAATTTATGCGAGATAACGTGAGTTCTGTTGTGAACGTTTCGCCGGCCGCGACGAATACGCTTGCGTACAGCTACGACGTTCTCAATCGCCCGGTATATCGCAGTGGAGACACGTTTGCGTATAACCGCCGAGGCGAGGTGACGAATGCGGTTGTGTCAGGAGTAGCCGAGACTCATTTGTATGACGCGGCGGGCAATCCCAATTATTCCGAGATTGACAAC
>OCTX011787231.1_pt1 | contig 14886 bp, 8 predicted proteins | sample 1539691 | NCBI WGS metagenome assembly OCTX01 (sample SAMN02144231, study PRJEB22623) | gut metagenome | biome: sheep rumen | host: Ovis aries | place: New Zealand | reverse complement strand
CGGAAAGCGGACAAACGGGTTTCCATCCGTCTGCCATCTTCTCGCCCAGTACAGAAGATTATAAAACGATGCTCGACCGCATTGACAAAGTGGCACAATGGCTGAAGCCCCTGAAGAACAACAAAGTGCCTGTCCTTTGGCGTCCCTTGCATGAAGCTCAGGGCAATTGGACGGAAACCAACCCGGGCACAGACTGGCACAAGGCTTGGTTCTGGTGGGGCAGCGACGGACCAGAAGCATTCAAGGAACTTTGGCGAGTCATGTACGACCGAATGGTGAACTATCACGGACTCACGAACCTCATCTGGATTTATAACGCTGGTGACTCTAAACTTTGGTATCCGGGCGACGAGTTTGTGGATATCGTTGCTTACGATTTCTACGGCACAAGCCTCAGCGACATGCGTTGGTGGTACAACTACTTCCACGAGAACTATCCGGGCAAGCTTTATGCCATCAGCGAGTTCGGCAACATTCCGAAGGTCTCGGAGTTTTGGGCTGATGGACAGTACTGGAGTTTCCTCATTCCGTGGTACGATTATGACCGCACCAACAAACCTAAAGACGAAGCTTTCAACAGCACCGACCACACAAATGCCAATATCGAATACTGGAACGATGCTCTCGAGCAAGATTGCGTCATCACGCGCGACGAATTGCCAAGCTTCAAGCAACCCTAACGATAAGCCTAACCCTAACCAGTAAACTGTAAACCGTAAACCTTATCTTATGAAACATATTCAGTATCAAACTCAAGGGACTTGCTCGCAATTGATTGACGTGACAGTAGATGACAACGACGTGATTCAGCAAGTCTTCTTCGTAGGTGGCTGCAACGGCAACTTGCAAGGCATCTGCCGCCTTGTAAAGGGACAGAAGGTGGAAGACGTCATCCAGAAGCTCGACGGCATCCGTTGCGGCACAAAACGTACTTCCTGTCCCGACCAGCTGTGCCGAGCGTTGGAACAATTGAAAACGAAAAGTGAAAAATGAAATATCAATTCATCTATATTATGAAAAGTACTTTATTATCATTAGCTCTTATGGCTACTATCCTGACTGGCTGCACCAAACCACAGAAGACCTTGGTGCTGTATTATTCCCAAACGGGCACGACTCAAACCGTAGCTGAAGAGCTGCAGAAGCAACTTGGTGCAGATATCGAACGCATCGAGGCAACAATTCCCTACGATGGTGATTTCCAAGCCACCATCGAGCGCAGTGGCAAGGAACGGGAAAACGGCGAAACGCCTGAAATCAATCCTCTCAAAGTTAACCTCGACGACTATGATGTCATCTTTATTGGCTACCCGATTTGGTTCGGCACTTACGCCACTCCAATTGCTACGCTGGTAAAAGAGAACGCATTCGAGGGCAAAACAATTGTGCCCTTTTGTACGTTCGGTAGCGGTGGCTTAGGTTCTTCTACAGAAGCCCTCAAGGAAGCTTTGCCGAAAGCAAACATCAAGCAGGGTTATGGCATACGTCAGGCAAGAATTGAAGCTGCGCCAAAAGAGCTCGAACGTTTCCTCATCGAGAATGGCTTCAAGGATGGAACTGTTACACCTCTGCCCGAATATAGCGAGCAAGCACCTGTGACAGAAGAGGATAGCCTCATCTTCGATGCTGCTTGTTCTGGCTATCAGTTCCCGCTCGGCACTCCTGTTACGGTTGGCAAGCGCGAGACAAGCGAAAGCACGGACTACAAGTTCACGGCAAAGAGCATCGGTTTCGACGGCCAGGAAGGCACCTCAACCATCTTCGTAACAGTAAGCAACGAAGAAGGAGCCAAACCAGAATTCACCGAAGTCGTTAGGAATTAAGAATTTGTAAAAATAAGGAAATAAGACAACAAGAAAACAAAAAACATGAAACACACAATATTTTCCCTCGCTTTTTACCTTTTCGTCTTTTCGCCTTTTAACCTTTTAATGGCACAAGACAACGCTTTGCTCGTCAACTATAGTTTCAACAACAATGGCGACGACAGCGGTACTTATAATGCCACGCTAAAAGGCTCCGCCTCGTTTCTCACGCTCGACGACGGCAATCGTGTCCTCTCGACTGGCAACAACCAAGGTTATCTCGACCTCGGTCAGCAGATGGCTCGCGAGATACTTGGTCAACTCAGTGGCGACTACTCCATTTCGCTCGACATTAACGTCGGCACTCCCAACTCGCTGGGCAGCTACTGTTGGGCTTGGGCCATGGGTAACGGCACAGGGCAATACACGGCACTCGTCAATAAAGCAGGCAACGTCGATTGGTACTACGAGATAAAGAATTCCACTGCCTATATGGCATATTCGGGCAAAGGAATTCAGGAAAACGAGTGGCACACCGTTACAGCTGTGCAGAGCGGCAACACATGTACCATTTATATTGACGGCAAACAGCGTGGCACGTGCACAACTTCTCTGCATCCTGCCAGCTTTGCATCGAGCATTACACAATGCTGGTTGGGACGCTCGCCATATAGTGGCGATGCCTATATGACGAATACCATGATGGATAATTTCCGCATCTACGCGAAAGCCCTTACAGAAGAAGAAATCAAAGCCCTTTATGATGCACGTCCATGGCACGAGGAGGAAGAGCCCGTCACCTATCCTGTCATCTTCGACTTCACAACCCTCAGCGACGCACAAGCTCAGTTCACCGGCTCTTTGAAGAATGGTGCTACATTGACGCACTTCAACTCTACACCTGTTCTTAGCCTCGGCTCTGGCAACGGCTATTTTGACTTCGGCGAAGACTTTGGCAGAGCCTTGAACCAACTCGACGAACCGTTTAGCATCAGCACCACTCTCTACATCCCAAATGCCACCACAATCACCGGCGCAGGTAACTTCATTTGGTGCTTCGCCAAGAGTTCAAGCCAAGGTTATATGTTCTTGTCTGCCAAGGATACACGCTACTCCATCACCCTTTCCAACTGGAGCGGCGAGACGAATGTCAGCGCAGCAACGCCTTTTACAAAAGGCGAATGGGTCAACATCACCTATGTTCAGGACGGTAACGCTGGCTCGCTTTATGTCAACGGCACACGGAAAAGCCAGAACTCCAACATGAAAACACACCCCTGCGACCTCAACAAACTTGTCATGAACTACCTTGGACGCAGCTGTTACGATGGTGATGCCTATATCAAGGATGCGCTTTATGCAGACTTTAGCATCTACAATACTGCCCTTTCCACAAGCGACCTCTCCGAACTGGCAGCACATGCAGAAGCACTCAACGACCAGAAAGAACAGGGAATCCTTAGCATGGACCTCGAGGCACTCACCTTGCCCAGCTGCATCAACAACCTCTATGAAGGCGTCACCTTGCCCGTTCAAGGCATCTACGGCTCCACCATCACTTGGCAATCCGACAACACAGACCTGCTCTCCAACGAAGGACAAGTCGTTGGCACGCCCAGTGAAACCCGCCAGCACGTCACCCTGACCGCCACCCTGACAAACGGCAACGAGACAGCCACCAAGACATTCGACATCTGGGTTCACCAAAAAGACAGTCCCTACAGCCACTACCTCTTCACCTTCTTCCCGAGCAACAATGACGAGAACATCTACTATGCCGTTTCCGATGATGGCTACAACTATACCGTCGTCAACAAAGGCAAGCCTGTCGTCAAAGCAGAGGGCATTACCGTCATGAACGGATTGCGCGACCCGCACATCCTAAGAGGCGAGGACGGATATTTCTATATGGTAGCCACCGACATGCGTTCAGCACTCGGTTGGAGCAGCAACAGAGGCATGGTGCTCATGCGTTCCAGCGACCTCGTCCACTGGCAAACAAGCACCGTACATTTCCCAACACGATATTCCGGAACGTACTTCGCCAACGTCACACGCGTATGGGCTCCTGAGACTATTTACGACCCCGTGGCAGGTAAGTACCTTATCTACTTCTCCATCCTGACGAACGACGGCGTCGTGACCTACGATAAAGTCTTCTACGCATACGCAAATGCCGACTTCACCGACCTTGAAAGCGAACCCATCTATTTCTACGACCGAGGCGGAGCCACCATCGACATGGACATCGTCTTCAACGAAAACGACGGACTTTATCACGCCTTCTATAAGAACGAAGGAGCAGGCGGTATCTGTCAAGTCACGGCAACCAGCCTCACCGCTCCCGAGGGACAGGAAGGCAGCCAGTGGAGTTCGGCATCGGGCACGCTGCAACAAACCACCGAAGCTGTGGAGGGCTCCGGCGTCTTTCGCCTAATCAACAGCGATGATTGGATATTGATGTATGACTGCTACATGAACGGACACTACCAGTTCTGCTCTTCCAGGGACCTCTTCCAGTTCACCTTCCGCAAGAACACAGCCACTAGCGGAGCCTTCACGCCCCGCCACGGTACAGTCATTCCTATCACAGAAGAGGAATACCAGCGCTTGCTGATACTTCCAGACGACCCGACAGGGATTAAGGGGATGAAAAGCGAAAAGGGGAAAAAGGATAATGCCATCTACGACCTTCAAGGTCGCAAATGGCAAACCCCTCAAGCTGGAGTCATTATCCAAGACGGCAAGAAATACGCAATCAGATAACACAACTGATTAAACAAGCAAGCCCCGCTAACAGATGAAGGTAGCGGGGCTTTGCTTATTTCTGCATTTCTTATTTTACGAGCACCTTGCGTCCGTTAGTGATGTTGATGCCCTTCTGAGGCTTGTTCAAGCGTTGGCCAGCAAGGTTGTAAATCTCTCCCTCTCTTGAGGAGAGGGCTGGGGTGAGGCTGACTCCATCTATCAAGTCTTGTGTTGCTTGATTGTCAGGACCAATGACTACCCAATCGTTCATTACTTTTGTGCCATCGGCATTATAGATGTTGTTTCCACTACCTACATAAGCACCAACAGGATAGCGCAAAGCTATGCCTTCACCAAAGATGAATTCACCATTCGAATCCAACCAGATGGGCTCATACTTGCCGAATGCAGCAAACACGCCTCCATCCCTGATCTCGATGTCTGCGCCATCTTGGTCCCAAACGGCGCTGTACCCATTTTCGCTCTTCGCTATTACGGTCGTGCCACCTTGTATCCTAAGCGTTGAAACAATATATGTCTCGATGGGATACTGGCCGGAAATGATGTGGAGTGTTCCGCCGCCTTCTATGGTAATCATTTTTGCGATATCAATCTCAAGAGCAGCAACTGCATTGGGAGCCTTTATCGTGCAGTCGCCCAAGGCTTTGATAGTAAGGCCGGCCTGCCCTGTATCGTGATTATTCAAGCCGTAGCCGGTTGCGTCCCATTCGAGCACAGCATTCTCGAGCACAAGTTTCGGCTCCTTCTTCCAGCGAAGATTGTTTTCGCCGCCTAAAACAAATTCGTCTTTGATATATGCTTTGCCGCTTACGACTCCAGGCACGTTGTAGAAGTCGCGAGAGGTCATTGCCTTGCCATCGATGCTGAAGCCGTAGTCAAACAGGTCGTAGTGTATGATGTAGGGTTGAATGCCTTCGTCGGTCTTCAACAGGAAAGACACTTCCAAGGGTATCTGTTTGGGGTCGTCCGAGACAATGAGGTCAGTACCATGGAAAGTTGGAGCTTTCGGTTCGCCATCAACCTTGAAGTTCAAGACCTTGTTGGGGTCGTTTGTATAAACAGGCCATCCCCATCCTGAAGTGCCAAGATTGTAGAAGGCATATGTCTTCTCATTGGTCGGCAGGAAAGACTTGATTTCAGAGAAGTTTGATGCCCAAGGCTCTGATGTATACTTCGTTTCGTCGGGAACATAAAGCACGGGTGTAATGTTATCAGGGAGAAAAGAATTAGAATAATATGTTATATTGGGTGGTGTTTCACGTGCAAGAATTACTTCTCTCAAATTGTGAATACCTTCAAAAGCATCATACCAAATCATAAACAAGGTGCTAGGTAATATGAGTTTTTTGGGACCACAATACCGTAAGGCACCCGAATTAAGGTACTCCAAACCCTCAGGAAAGGAAAGAGTTTCCAAATAGGAGCAGTATTGAAAAGCAGCTTCAAGTACATACTCAACCGGAGTTTTAAACTCTACTGATTCCAAGATATCACAACCATAAAAACACATCGCGGGAACATATTGGCACGATATACGTGCTTTAGTTAAGTATTTACATTCTCTAAAAGCGGAAGTCAATATGGTTTCGTTACCGAGTGGTACATCTATCTCTTCAAGATGACTTTTATAAAACGCGCACTCATGTATAGTTTTAATCGTTTCGGGCAGTTGTATGTACGAGAAGAGACAATTATTAAAAGAATGTGTACCAATGGATACTACGGTATATCCATTTACTTTTTCAGGAATAATCACTTTACCATTCTGACCATAATAAATGGCAGGATTATATGTGTCGGAAAGGTTATCGTAAGTTGCATAAGTGCGACAGGTCTTATCGTCTTCACGAATCACCTGGAAGCGCATTGGCACTTGTTTTGTCGCGCCATCTTCGATGACAGTTACATTAGCCGTAAACACGTCACCATCTGCTGCCGATACACTTGTTGCTCCCAGAAGCATTGCAAGGAGCAAGTTAAGTAGTAGAATCTTTTTCATAATCTTATATTTTAGATGTTTGTTATTCGATACCGCTTTGGTTAGGACAACAAAAAAACGTGGACTTCATTCGTCTACGCTTTCAGAGGTATCGCCAAACACCATGCAACCATATACGAGTAAAAAGCCCACGCCGAACCGACGTGAGCATCCTGAATTTTACTCTTGGTTGCTTCTTTAATTTTGGCGAATTTCTGAAAGCAAGAAGTTAAATTGGACGCTTCTTTGTCTATATGTCTAAATTCCTTTTTATGCCATGCAAATAGGTTATGAGTTAAAAGTTCGTCTTGTTCTCGGTTGCAAAGTTAGCATTTTCTTTTGTACCAACAAAGGAATTGCAGGGAAAAGTTGAATTGCAAATGAAATCAAAAACACTCGTCACTCATCAGGTTTTGAGGTTAATGCAAAGAGTATCAGCAACATACAACCTGACGAGTGACCTGATGAGTCGTCAGGCACTCATCAGGGTGTTACCTTCTGATTGTCAAACGATTAGGACGAGATATGATGAGTGACGAGTAAAATACAAAACACTCTGCACTCTACACCAATGCCACTTAATGCATTGTGTCTCAAACAAATGCAAGGGTGTAGAGTGGGTGTAGAGTGGTGAAGAGACTCTACACCCTTGTTGCTTACGATTAATAGGGACTTTGAGACCTGTTGGTGTAGAGTGCAGAGTGTTTTTGATATTCAGTTGCATTCAACGAAATACACCACAAGTAAATCGCAAACTCGACACGCTAAGTCTGTCAACTCGACACGCCAAGTTTGTCAACTCGACACGTTAAAAATATTTTTTAGCGTGTGTCGTGAGACATTTAATAACGTGATGCTGGCATCTTAGCTACATGCTGTTTCAGCGCGAGATAATGAATTTCTTTCCCTTCTTGACGTAGATGCCTCTTGGCAAAGTACCATTTTGGCGACGGCCGATGAGGTCGTAGATGGCGGCCCCCTCTTCGGTTTCCCCAAGGGGAGATACTATGCCGACGGGGTCGTCTTTCTTGAGGTAGCCATAGACGGCAAACTCGTAGATGCGAGTGGTGTATGCGTCCCATTCGCCTTGTATCATCTGTAGGCGGACACGGGTTGTGGTGACGGGCTGTTTCAGAGTACGGATGACTTTGTTCACCTGATTGTCTTCGACAAGGTCGGCATCTACCCAGGTGCCGTCCTCTGCCATGTATTGCAACTTGAAGGCTCTGGCGACATAGTTACCGCTCTCACGGGCTGCGCCGAGCACCATCCAGCGTTCCACGACGGCAGTGTCCTTCAGAATGTATTGCAGCCAAGGCGTCTGGCTCTGCCCGCTCCCTACACACCATTTTGTCGTAGGGTCTTGGTCGTTGGCATAGCGGGGAGCCTCGTTGTTGTTGATCTGATGAGAGGCCGTAACGCTCTTTGGCACGAGACGAGAATCCATTGACCATTGACCATTGACCATTGAACTTTCTATCTCGGTGGTGAGAGGTGCAAAGGCTTCGATGTCGTCATATTGACAGGTTGCGGTTGTGGCTGCAAAGAGGAAGGTCTTGAGGTCGGATGCTTTGATGGTGAACTCGCTGACGTCCTCTGGAAGTTCTATACCATATTTATATATATATAGCATTTGCATCGTCTGGTTGGCCTTGTCCTTGACATGATGGGCATGAGAAGAAGCAAAGACGATGTCCTGCTTGCGATAGTTCTCGGCAAGCGTCGTGCAGGAAGGCGGTTCAGCAGCGCGACCTGTGAAGCACGGAACATCGAGGACGGTCTGTTTGCCTGCAACGGTTACCGTCACTTTTGCTCCTGCCTCGGAAGGCGTGGCAAGAAGGAGGTAGAGTTTGTTGTCGTCGGACTGACGGCTGAGGGAAATGGTTTGAGTCGTGGAGAGCTTCAGCACATTCTTTTCCGTGCCCTCGCGAGGTCCCATTGCGAAACGTATGCCATCAGCCACAAGCGTGTCGGGAATGAGCTCTGCAGGATAGGCATAAGTATATGTGTAGCTCGCAGAACCTCGAGCATTGTCGTAGCTCATCACGTCGAGATTGTAAGGTATCTGCTGGCTGGACGATGTCGCGACTTCACTATTATCGGGCAAGCCGGCCTGCAAAGGTTCGAGCCTTATTGCGAAGGTTTTTGGCTGATAGTGTCCGATGTTGAAGACAAGGATGCCGTCGTTGAGCGCGAATTGTCCGTCGTCAATTGCTTCCTCGATGCCATTGACCTCGCGTGCCGAGACGATAGGCACAGGGAAGGAGAGGCAGACGTCCTGCTGGTCTTCACCTGTCCATTCATATACGCGAACAATGAGCTCGTCCGTATCCTCAGCTTTCTTCAGGACTTTAATGGCAACCTTGTCGGTATTGAGCGCAGCGAAAGCAACACGACGGCCGAGACTTCCTGCATGTTTAGGAGCAACAAAAGCAACAAGCGGCTGGTTGAGCTGACCTGCCTGCATTTGTGTCTCTTCGCTCCAACCTCCGTCGTGAGGGAACAATGCATAAGTGAACTTGTTCGGCCCGAGGTCCATATTGGCCTGATGGCTGTAGTTCTTGCAGGAAGGCGTACGCAACAAGGTGAGCCGAAGCGACTTATCGTTGGGCTTGTCCCACCCGTACTTGCAATCGCTCAGAATGGAGACGCCACAAATGCCTTTCGTTGAACTCTGGTCAGCCCACTGGTGTCCGCACACTTCGTATTCATTCTCCGAACGCACGCCACGCTGAATGGTGCCGAGAGATATGTCGTAAGTCGTTTTGGCGTTACTGAGCAAAGTAGGGAAGCTGAAGCAAACTTTCAGCATACGCTCATAGGTCTGCCAATCCACTTCGTTGACACATTCCACACGGTCGTTGACGGCATTCATGCGGATGTATTGCACGAATGTTGAGCCTTCCTTCTGTCGCGTTACCTTCAAGGACTTGCGAAGCGGACCGTTCTCCACGAGTTCTATTTCTGCGTTTCCCGAAACGTATGACGAAGGCGAGCGGCAGATGTCTGTGTAGCTGACTTCCCAAGCTGGCCAAGTGTCCTCGTGGTCGTAGATGAGCTGTTGACGGATGGCTGAATTGATAAGCGTTCGAGTGTTCTTTAGGTCATAGAGATTCGAGATGTCGCCATTGCTGTTGACGGTAACGCGATAACGTCCGTTCGACATCTTCTGCGATGTGCCGCTATCTTCAAAAGATAGGTCCGAGCTGAGTGTTGACTTCTCTCCTACCCTTGCCTCATAAACAGCATAGCCAAGCGAAGGCACTGTTGCGGCAAAGATAAAGTAGAGGCGACGCTTGGCGAGGTCATACCTAAGGACTTGCGAAAGCACTTCGTTGCCGTCGGGATCAAGGACGCGAACGCTGTTCTGATAAGTTTCGGCAAAGACAGAGCCTTCCACGATGTCCGTTCGTTCGTGCGAGAGCGGGTTGTAAACGACAATCGGTGTGCCTTCTGTCTGGGTGTCCATCATCTGGATTGCAGCACCGGCACTCGTCGAGAGCTCTTGAGCAAAGGTGCGATTGGCAAGATAGAACTCGTTGTATGAGTAGTCGTTTGCCGACAGGATACTTGTGCCGGGCAATCCGTCGTGATGTTGTTGCCAAAGTGTACGAATCCAGGCATCGCGAAGCTGTTCAGAAGGATACTGACGCGCCCCGAGCCACATGGCAAGTGCAGACGACTTCTCTGCTGCATCGGCAAGCAACTCGTTCTTCCTGTTCCAAAGTTTCAAGGCGCCCCAACTGGTGTAGGCTCCCACGCCATGCGTTCGCATTGGCAGTTCACTGTCCCAAACCTTGTATTGTCCATTGTCGTGCTCTTCCATGTATTGGAAGAACTCGTCGGGCGATGCGAGCCGCACCTTCACAGCACCGTCGTTTTTCTCTGCATTGTAACATAGCCAGTAAGGCGTGTTCTCGCCTTCTTTGCTGGGATTGTCTTGCAGAGCGCCACCTCTGTCACCACGCGGGCCGACGTATTTCACAGCAACAGGAATGCCGCTCTCTGTGATGTTGGTGTTTATCTTGCCGAGGATGTCAGCGTCGCCAGTCAAGTCCTTGTTCCATTCTTCATGGCTGTCGTACGCTCCGGGCTTATATATGGCATAGACCTTGCTGCCGTCCACGCCTTGCCAAACGCCGAAATGCGGCAGTTTGTCGTAAGCCGCCGCACCCCATCCGAGCTTGGCCGTATGGAAGCCCCGTTGTCCGGCGTGCCGCATGAGGGACGGCAGAGCATAGGAAAAGCCAAAACAGTCTGGCAGCATCACGTCGTAACCGCCTCGCACACCAAACTCCTTCATGTAGAAACGATTTGCATAGAGCATGCTATGGAGGATGCTTTCGGCTGAGGACATCATCACGTCGCTGGCGTCTATCGACATGCCACTCACGTGCCATTGTCCGCTTTGTACATACTGCTTCAGTTGCTCGAACTCTTGCGGGTAGTACTCTTTCATCCACATGTATTTGATGGCGCCCTCGTAGTTGAGTCGAAAGCTTGGATACTTGTCCATGAGCGCCATGTTATCGACCAAAGTGTTCTTGACGTACTCCTTGATTGTAGTCCTTACGTCCCAATTCCACTGCGTATCGAGGTGGGTATTGGAGATGAGGAAGAAAGTTTTCTCGTCTTGTGCATAGCAAAGACTCGTGCTGCAAAGCAACAGGACGGCAATGGTTTTGCAAAGGGTCATGTTTGAATTATTTTTCTAATGCTTTGCGAATGAGTTCGATTGTACTGTCTGTCGGGAAGAAGTTCCAGTAGTTATTGGCTCGATAGGTATCGACGGCAAGGCGTCCAAGCAGTTCGGGTTCGCTCACGAAGCGTTCCAATTGTGAGCGCGACACTTGGAAATGCGGATAAGCATACAGCCTGACATCATCCTCGTTGCCGCCAGGAATGCGATTTGTGCCCGTGTATGACTGCGCGAGACACGTTTGGCTGACGTCGCCGGGGTCGCCTGCAATGGGATATGCATCGACCACATTCTCGAGTTGTATCACTTGACGGCCGAGCTCATCAAGCACAATGGCTTGTCTTCCGGCTGGATATTCATCCACAGCACGTTCCATCTCTATGGGAAGGATGATGGCAAAAAGCGTGTCGTTCATCTTCTCCACCCAAGCCTGTTGCCGCACGACTTCACCGAGATAGTGTCCGCAGAAGAGATGTTCGCTTTTGAGAATGACCTTTGCCGTAGCAACATAAGGTGACGTGCGACGTTTCTCCATCGTCACTTTGAAAGACTTCGCGCCCAGCATCTTATGGGAGAGCGTTCGATAGCCGGGTGCATAGAACTGCAACGAGTGCAGCAGGTCGCGGACCCGAAAGGAAAAGAGTCCGTTCCTATCGGTTGTTGTATGGTTGAATATACGATGTTCGGAGTCTATCTCACGAACAGATACCTTGGCAATGCCACCGTCGGGACCTTTGACGACGCCACTGACGTTTTGCTGCTGCGCAAAAAGGGAAGTGCAGCAGAAAAACAAAAGATAAGACAATTTGCGATACATAATCCTGAAATGCTTAATATGGGGGTTAAAAACGCCGCGTGCGGGGATTGCAATCTCCGCGTGCGGCGTTGGCCATCCCCGCACGCGGCGTTTGAAATCCCCCTACAGGGCATTTGAAAGTTGAGTCTTCTTCAAGTGTTGTTCTCTCTTATCTGGCAATAATCTTTTTACCGCCGACGATGTTTATGCCGCGCTGCATTTTCTGGAGTCGCTGACCGGAGAGATTGTAAATTTCATTTTGAACTTTGAATTTTGAATTTTGAGTTGAGACGATCCCTGTCGGGTCGCTTGCGGGGTCGAAGCCGCAGATGTCGCGATAGTCACCGCGCTGGTACTGCCACTCGAGGATGGGATAGCCGTTGCCTGCTGTTGCATCCTGATGCCAAGGATTGCCCCAAGCGGCTGCTATGTCGCAGAGTTCCATGTGGTTCTTGAGGCTTTCAGCGGTCGTGCCGTTGCCATCGGATGCTTCGATGGGCTCGCCATTCAGCAACATGTCGGCAAAGGTATAGATTCCCGAGAGCACGTCAAGCTCGATGACATTGCCCCAAGGATATGCGGTTGTGCCTTCGACGCTGGGATTCCATGCAATGATGTTCGTGTAGGTGCTGCTGGGCGTGCTGTTGTTCTGTCCGCCTGCCACTACACCGGCTGCCACAGGCGACGATACAGGTGCTGCAGCATAGCAGTTCTCCATGGTGAGATTGGTACGGACGCGTCCGACGAGTCCACCCGAATAGTTGGCACTAGAGCCGTTGCCCGTCACGGATGCGGCGCTGTAACAGTTCCTGATGATGACGGGCGTGTTGCCCACAGTACCGGCAAGCGCCCCGACGAAGCCTTTGCTCGTGACGGAACCGGTGACGTAGCAGTTCTCAATGATGACGGGATAGAGGTTGTCTTCTGCATCCTTGAAGGTGCTGTGACCAACCGCACCGGCTATGACGGCTGCTCCGGATGCTGTGCCTTCGACTTTTGCATCCACAAACCCGGTGTTGCGTATCTCGCCGCACATGGTTCCGAAGAAGCTGGGATAGTATTTGTTGCCGATGGGCGTAAGATTGCGGATGATGTGTCCCTGACCATCGAAGTTTATCCAGTTGCGATAGCCGTTGTCAGTCGAGTTGAGCTGCTTCCAGGCATATCCCTCCATGTCAACGTCGGCGCCAAGCACGAAATAGACCATCTGCCCGCTTATCATAACGTCGTGCATGTAGTCGAGTTGCTCGGGACGGGTGATAACGTAGGGACTAGCTTGTGTTCCGTCGCCTTCCTGATAGGAGTACATCATGTCGTGGCCCAAGCTGTTTAGGCGGGTGACGAGGGCCTTCACGTCTTTGTCCTTGAGGCTGCCGTCGGCAAGGACTTGCTGACCCTCGGCCAAAGCATTTTGTGCCTCCTCGGTGGCATAGCCGCCTTCCTGAGCAGTGGCAAGGTTGTCCTGAAGGGTTTGCACGGCCACGGCAAGGGAAGCATAAACGTCGATGCTGGTCTGGATGCTGTCGAGCGTCTTGTGTATCTTCAGCAACTGCTGGTAACGCGTGTTCCGGTCTTCTGTACCTTCGGCCACCTCTTTGTAATGGGCAATCGTGCCGTTGTAGTTGTTGTAGTACGTCTGGCCAGAAGCTGCAACGTCCTCTGCCATAGCGTAATAGCTATTCAGCACGGAAACCAGTGCCGTCGAGTCGGTATTCGCACCTTTGTCGCGATAAATGACGTTGACCCTACCGACGACAAAACGTTCCGCTTCGGAGAGCGGCTGCTTCGAACGCATGCCAAAAGTCAGGCTGCTGCCCAGAACAAGGCCATAGACGCTTTGGCTGAACTTGCCGGTAAGGAAGTTGTTGGAGACGGTGGTGAGGCTGGTGGGAGCTGTCGTGCCGTTGTCTGTAGGGCAGAGTACGGGCGTTGCCACTTTCCCGACGTAATATTCCACGCTATGCTCTGTGTCAAAGCCATTCACCTTCATCTCGTAGAGACCTTCGGAAATGCTTGCCGTCACGGTTTGCGAGATGTCGAAGGTGCCACCGTTCTGGACGACGCCTAAAGGCGCAAAGGCTGTACCCTTGCCCGTCGAATGGTCGCAATCGTCGCTGGCCGTCACGTCCCAACCTTTCCAGCCAGACTTGCTCAGGTCGGCATTGACGAGTTTATAGGTGATGTTCGCACCGTTGCCTGTATAGAAGACGGGGGCGTCCATCTCCCCACTGCTGGGATAGCTCTGCACGCTTGAGCCTCCGGGATTAATGACAGGCCAATCGCTCCTCCAGGTAATCTTGTCGAGAAGCATCAAACGCCCGTTGCAGCCATTGTTCATGTCATAACTATGATAGAGCAGCCAGTCCTGTCCCTCGTCGTCTGTAATAATCTCGCTGTTGTGTCCGGGACCTTTCCACCGGTTGTTGCCCTTGATGATTGTCGTGTAGTTGTTATCCTTCATGTCGCCGCCATCCTTGTTCTTGTAGGGTCCCATGAGGTTTGTGGAGCGACCGACGACAGTACGATAGGTTGAGTTCTCGCCTTCACAGCACGAGCCGACGCTGGCAAAAAGGTAGTAGTACCTGCCTCTTTTGTAAATCATCGCACCCTCGAACGCGCCGCCAGCCAGTTTAGTCACGCCAGCGTGGCGTATCCAAGAGCCGTTGGGCTGGGGATTATTGATTGGCGAGAAGTTCTTCACGGCAAGGGCATCATCGGTAAGCTCGACAATGCAAATATCGTTGAAGCTGCCCCAAACGAGGTATTTCTTGTCGAACTCTTCGACGTAGCAGGGGTCGATACTGTTCTTCACGCCTATCTCTGTGCTGCGGAAGAGCTT
>OCTX012288715.1_pt1 | contig 14892 bp, 11 predicted proteins | sample 1539691 | NCBI WGS metagenome assembly OCTX01 (sample SAMN02144231, study PRJEB22623) | gut metagenome | biome: sheep rumen | host: Ovis aries | place: New Zealand | reverse complement strand
TGTCGTCGTAGAACTGCTTGTATGAGGCGCGGCGGCTGACGGCGCTCCACTCCTGTGCGAAGAGCTCGCGGAGGTAGTCCATCTTGGCCTGGAACATGCGCTCGTAGTCAATCTGTGGCAGGGCGTTGAGCTCCTGGCGCAGGGCCTCGTAGTGCTTGGCGCGATCCTTGTCCTTCAGCGCGGGCAGCTGGCGGAAGTCCGTGTACTGGGGGTGAAGGGCATAGATGCTGATGGAGTTGTAGGGGTAGGAGTCCTGCCAGGTGTGTGTGATGTTGGTGTCGTTGATGGGCAGTACCTGCAGGAAGCGCAGGCTGGTCTTGGCGGCCCAGTCCACCATGAGCTTCAGGTCGCCGAAGTCGCCGACGCCGAAGGACCCCTCGGAGCGCAGCGAGAAGATGGGTACTACGACGCCTGCTCCCTTCCAGGGATAGATGGGGAAGGTGGCCTGTGGCAGCTCGTAGACCACGACGTCGCCGTCCTGGAGCTCGGGCAGGTCGATGCTGCGGTTGTTGGCCTGTTCCCACAAGGGGGTGTAGTCGGGTTCGGTGTCGAGGATGATGAACTTGAACTCGAAGCGCCCGGCGGGCAGCTTGGAGGCGTCGAGACTGATAACCCACTCGTTGGGCTCGTGTTCGGTCATGTTCAGTGCCTGCTTGATGTCCCAGGCTCCGAGCTGCTGGGGCTCGCCGACGATGGACAGGCGCTCGCCCTGGCGAAGCTGGGGGGCACGCACTTTCAGACGCACCGTGCGCTGGTATTCGGCGGGCGTGCTCAGTGCGCGCTGCCGGGCCAGCACGCAGTCGGTAAAGGCCGAGCTGTACATATAGGCGTCCTCGGGTATGTCGAGCCAGTGGTCGTAGACGGTGTAGCGACTGGCCTTCTGGGCGGCAAACTCGAGGCGGTGGGGAATGACGAGCCACTCGTGGCGCAGCTCCTCGTCGCCGCGGCAGAGGCTGTAGTAGTAGTCGATGTAGGTGCCGGGCTTGGCGCTCATGCTGAGGTCGCAGCACCAGTGCGCGCCGTCATGCGTGGTGAGCTTGTGCTGGGTGGGGGCGCCGGCGTTGTCCTTCGGCAGGAGGTTCAGAACGATTTCCTCGCCGAAGGTGGTCTGGTAGTCAATGTGAAATGAGATGTTCATAATGCGATAGGTTTTTATTATAGTATTGAATGGTGCAAACGATTGCATTTAGCGCTTTCCGTGCTCGTTGATGAAGGCTACGCAGCAGGCGCCGATGACGAAGGAGACGCCGGCCACTATCATCATGGTGGACTGGTGACCGCCGACGAGCGAGAGGATGCTGCCGCCACAGACGGCAGCCACAATCTGGGGGATGCAGATGGTGCCGTTGAAGAGTCCCAGGTAGGCCCCCATGTGTCCGTAGCCCTGCAGGGCGTTGGTGACGAAGGTGAAGGGCATGGCCAGCATGGCGGCCCAGCCGCAGCCGATAAGCAGGAAGGGCCCGATCTGGCCGTACATGTCGGGCACGAAGGGTATGAGCACGAAGCCCAGTCCGCCCAGCAGGAGGCTGACGGCGTAGGCCACCTTGGTGTTGCGGAAGCGGGGCAGCAGGGCAGCCCATACCACGGAGCCCATGGCCTGGATGGCATAGAGCACGCCGGTCCAGTTGGCGGCTTCCTGGTAGCTCGTCGTGGTGGGGTCGATGGTGCCCCAGACGGTCTCCGAGACGGCATCGACGACGTAGGTCCACATGTACAGCATGCCACCCCAGCAGAAGAACTGCACGAGGCCTACCTTCCAGAAGGTGGAGGGGGCGTTTCGGAGCAGTGTGAACCAGTTGGCGCTGCCCTCGGTCTGGGGCGACACGGGGTTGTACTCGGCATACTCCTGGGGGGGCCACTCCTTGACTTTGGCCGTGGTGTAGAGGACACAGCCAATGAGGATGGCCGCGCCGATGTAGAACGACCAGATGACGCTGTCGGGGACGACGCCCTCGGCAGCCACGTTCTTGATGCCGATGGCGGTGAGCACGAAGGGGAAGAGGAAGCCTACCACGCTGCCGGCGTTGCAGAGGAACGACTGGATGGAGTAGGCCTTGGCCTTCTGTTCTTCGTTGACCATGTCGCCTACCATCATCTTGAAGGGCTGCATGGCCATGTTGATGGACGTGTCGAGGAGCATGAGCGCGATGAGTCCGAAGATGAGTGCTGCCGAGACGGCCATGTGCATTGAACCGGCGTTGGGCAGCAGACACATGACGGCGACGGCGACCAGGGCTCCTACGAAGAGGTAGGGTATGCGGCGGCCCCAGCGCGTCCACGTCTTGTCAGACAGTGTGCCTACGATGGGCTGCACGAGGATGCCCATCAGGGGAGGCAGAATCCAGAAGAAACTCAGGTCGTGAGGGTCGGCGCCCAGGGTACGGAAGATACGCGAGATGTTGGCCGACTGGAGGGCGTAGGCTATCTGTACGCCAAAGAATCCGAAGCTTAGATTCCACAGACTCCAAAAGGGTAGGTTCGGTTTTTGTTTCATACTTAATAGTGCATAGTTAGGAATGCGTAATGCATAGTTATTGTTGTTGACTTGTTCTTTATCTTGTGGTACCGCGTATGACGAGGCGTGTGCGGACGATGCGGCGCTCGGCCTTGTCGGCAGGGATGACGCCTTCGACCTGGCTGATGAGGATGTCGGCAGCCTCTTCGCCCACCTTCATGCCGCGCTGTTCGACGGTGGTGAGCATGGGGTCGCAGGCTACGGCGCGCTGGCCGTTGGTGAAGCCGCAGATACTGATGTCGCGGGGCACCTTGAAGCCCATGCGCTTGGCGGTATAGAGTATGCCGATGGCGGTGTCGTCGTTGACGGCGAAGAAACCGTCGGGCACGTTGTCGCCGCTGAGGAGGGCGGGGGTGAGGGCCTCGGCGTCGGCGCGGTTGTCGCAGATGCGGGTAAGACTCTCATCGTAGGGCAGGCCGTGCTTCAGGAGGGCGTCCTTGTAGCCGTTGAAGCGGTTCTTCGAAATCTCCATGGTCAGGGTGGAGCCGTAGAAGGCGATGCGGTGGCAGCCGGTCTCGATGAGGTGGGTGACGGCATTGAAGGCGCCCATGTAGTCGTCGACCACTACGCGCGAGGCGTTCACGCCCGTACATATCCTGTCGTAGAAGACGAGGGGGACGCCCTCGTCAATGAGACGCTGGAAGTGGTCGTACTTCTGCGTGTCCTTGGCCTGGGAGACAATGATGCCGCATACCTTGTTCTCGTAGAACGACTGGCAGATGCGTACTTCGCGTTCGTAGCGCTCGTTGCTCTGGGCCACCATGATGCGGTAGCCGCGTGCCGAGGCCTCTTCCTCGATGCCGGCCAGGACGGAGGAGAAGTAGAAATGGGTGAACTCGGGGATGATGACGCCGATGACCTTCATGGGCTGGACGCGCGAGAAACGGAGCGACTCGGCAATGACGTTGGGCGTGAAGTTGTGTTCGCGGGCATACTGCTGGATGGCCTGCCGGCGCTGGACCGAAATGCGGGGCGAGTCCTTCAGGGCACGCGACACGGTAGCCACGGAGATGCCTAACTCGCGGGCTATGTCTTTCATCGTCAATGGTGTCTTGTCCTTCATCCTGGTTTTAAGTTAATAATGTATTGGGGTTTACCACGTTGCAAAGTTACCGAAAAGATTCTTTCGTTGTATGGCGACCTTATTTATTTTATAGTTTAGGATTGCGCAAACGTTTGCGCTGACTTAATAACGAAATTATGTAAGAAAAAGTGCTAACGAATGAAAAGAATGTCTACCTTTGCACCGAAATTGATTTAAATCAATACTAACCGCATACTGAGAATTGATAACATATACTAACTTTAAAAATTGAATTGATGAAGCAGGTAAACATTAAGATTCCGTTTAGGATGCTGGTCCTTCTGTTGGGCATTTTCCTATCGGTAGGCGCCTTTGCCCAGATGGATGTCAAAGGCCATGTTAAGGATGCTCAGGGTGAACCCATCATCGGTGCTACGGTACGTGTGGTAGGCACACAGGCTGCTACTGTATCGGACTTCGACGGTAACTTCATCCTAAAGGCAAGTCAAGGAGCCGACATCAGCGTGAGCTATGTGGGCTATCAGACGCAGACCGTGAAGGCTGCTCCTACGTTGGAGATTACGCTTCAGGAGGACGCCACGATGCTGAACGACGTGGTGGTCATCGGTTACGGTGCTGTGAAGAAAAGTGACCTGACGGGTGCAGTGACGGCACTGAAGCCCGACTCTAAGAACAAAGGTCTGGTGGTGAACCCTCAGGACATGCTGGCCGGTAAGGTGGCTGGTGTGAACATTACGAGCAACGACGGTACGCCTGGTGGCGGTGCCATGATACGTGTTCGTGGCGGTTCGTCGCTGAACGCTTCTAACGACCCGCTGATAGTGATTGACGGTGTGCCCATGGACAACCAGGGCGTGAAGGGACTGTCGAACCCGCTGTCGATGATTAACCCTCAGGACATCGAGTCGTTCAACGTGCTGAAGGATGCCTCGGCAACGGCTATCTACGGTAGCCGCGGTTCGAACGGCGTCATCATCATTACCACGAAGAAGGGCCGCTCGGGCCAGAAGCCTACGGTGTCGTATGCCGGTAGCATAACGGTGAGCACGAAGACGAAGACGCTGGACGTGATGGACGGCAACCAGTACCGTCAGTTCATCAAGGACATCTGGGGCACGGAGAGCGAGGCCTATAGTGCGCTAGGTACGGCCAACACGGACTGGCAGGACCTGATATACCGCACGGCCATCAGCCACGACCACAACCTGACGGTGTCGGGCGCGCTGAAGAACCTGCCCTACCGTGTGTCGGTAGGCTATACGGGTCAGGAGGGTATTCTGCGCACGTCTGACTTCCAGCGTGTGACGGCAGCCCTGAACCTGAGTCCGTCGCTGCTGAACGACCACCTGAACCTGAACCTGAACGCCAAGGGTATGTATGCCCGTACGCAGTATGCCGACGGCGGTGCCGTGGGTGCTGCCACCAGCATGGACCCCACGCAGAGTCCGTATGCCTTCACCTCGGCCTACCATCAGAACATGATGGGCAGCACCATCGGTAAGGTGACCAGCGATTTCGGTCACTACTTCGAATGGCCTACCAGTGGTACGTCGCTGAACGACCCCGCATGGCCCTACACGTATGAGCGTAACGCTACGAAGAACCCGCTGGCCATGCTGACACAGGTGGGCGAGGTGGCCCACAGCCGTGCCTTCATAGGCAGTGCCGACATTGACTATAAGATACACGGTTTCGAGGACCTGCGTCTGCACACCACGCTTGGTGCCGACATCTCGAAGGGCCGCCAGAACCGCGACGCTACGTCGGCTGCCCCGCAGTACATCTACTACGGCAGCTATGGCTCTGACGAGATACTGAAGCGCAACCTGTCGCTGTCGGCATACGCCCAGTACTATAAGGACTTTGCCAAGATACACCACTTCGACATCATGGGTGGTTACGAGTGGCAGCACTTCTGGCGCAGTCAGAAGAACGACTACGTAGGCTTCTACCAGGCCACCAGTCTGGACTATCCTCCCAAGGACGGACAGCTGCAGGAGGCTCCGCATACCCCTTATACGTATAAGACAGAGAACTACCTGGTGTCGTTCTTCGGCCGTATGAACTATACGCTCATGGACCGTTACATGCTGACTGCCACGGTACGTCGCGACGGTTCGAGCCGCTTCAAGGACCACTGGTCTACCTTCCCCTCAGTAGCACTGGCTTGGCGCGTCAGCGAGGAGCCTTTCCTGAGAAACGTAAAGGCCGTGAGCGACCTGAAGGTGCGTCTGGGCTGGGGTAAGACCGGTCAGCAGGACGTGAATAACGACTACGCTTGGATTCCTACTTATTCTATCAGCACAGGTACTAACGGCTTCTATCCCGTTACCGGCAAAGGCGAGCTCTATCGCCCCAACAACTATACGCCCGACCTGAAGTGGGAGACCACGACGACGTATAACGTCGGTCTGGACCTGGGCTTCTTCAACCAGCGCTTCACGGCCAGCATCGATGTGTACAAGCGTAAGACTACCGACCTGCTGAACTATGCTCCCACGGCGGCTATGTCGGCCTATCGTAACAACGCCTGGCAGAACATCGGTTCGCTGGAAAACAAGGGTGTTGAGGTGACGCTGGGTCTGAAGCCTATCCAGTCGAAGGACTTCTACTGGAACCTGGACTATAACTTCACCTATAACAAGAACAAGATTACGGACCTGAGCGGTGTGTCGACCGACGGCGCTCCTGTGCCTAACACGGGCATTACCATCGGTACTGACAAGTACTTGCAGTACAACCAGGTGGGCTACGCCATGAACTCGTTCTACGTGTACCAGCAGGTGTACGACGCTAATGGCAATGCCATCGAGAATGCCGTCGTGGACCGTAATAGTGACGGTCAGATTACTAACGACGACCGCTATCTGTACAAGAAGCCTGCTCCCGACGTGACAATGGGTCTGAGCTCGCGCATGGAGTGGAAGAACTGGGACCTGGGCTTCTCGCTGCGCGCCAGCTTCAACAACTACGTGTTCGACAATATCAATGCCGGCATGACCAATAATAACCCCAATGAGGTGTATAACTCGTTCCATGCGCTGAACAACCGTCCGCTGAGTGCGCTGACCGCGGGTCGCTACACCTATGCCGTGACGGCACAGCTGTCAGACCGCTATGTGCATAATGCTTCGTTCCTGAAGTGTGACAACATTACACTCGGCTATTCGTTCCAGACGCCTGACGACTTCCTCAGAGGCCGTGTGTATCTCACCTGCTCTAACGTATTCACTATTTCGAAGTACGATGGTATCGACCCCGAGATTGGCAATGGTTACGACAACCAGATGTACCCACGTCCCCGTTCGTTCATCCTTGGCGTGAACCTCAACTTCTAATAAGCACATCTTACAACAATAAAGGAATTAAGTCATGAAAAGAATAATGAAACATATGCTCCCTGCCGCAGCGCTTACGCTGCTCGTGGGAATGACTTCCTGCACCAAGGACCTGGACGTGACGCCTATTGACCCCAACCTGGATACTACGGTCAACTACGACGGTCTGTTCAACAAGTGCTACGGCAACTTCGGCCTGCAGGGTAACGGCGGCGCCAATGGTGACTGCGACATCGACGACCTGGACGGTGGTACCACCGGACTGATTCGCCAGATGTGGAACTCGAACGAGCTGACCACCGACGAGGCGCTGTGCAGCTGGGGTGACGATGGTATCCAGCAGTTCGACTACAACACCTATGACTCGTCGCACCCGATGATGAACGGATACTTTGCACGTCTGACTACGGGTATCTCGTACTGCAACCACTATCTGGAGATGGCCGGCGACAGCGATGCCCAGAAGGCTGCCGAGATACGCTTCGTACGTGCCCTGGAGTACTACCTGCTGATGGATGCCTTCGGTGGTGTGCCTTTTGCTACTACGCTGGGCACCCCGACATACATGACACGTAAGGAGATTTACGACTGGCTGGTACAGGAGGTGACCGAGATAGAGCCTGCCCTGGCCGATGCCAAGGCCAAGACGTCGGGCGACGCCATGTACGGCCGTGCCGACAAGGCTGCTGCCTGGATGCTGCTGATGCGTCTGTACCTGAATGCTGAGGTGTACACCGGCACCGCCCAGTGGGCCAAGGCTGCCGAGTATGCGAAGAAGGTCATCGACTCTTCGTATAAGCTGAACACGACGGGAGCCAACGGATGGAGCGCCTACCAGATGCTGTTCATGGGCGACAACGGCGAGAGCTCGGCAGCCCAGGAGTGTATCTGGCCTGTGCTCTGCGACGGCAAGCAGACGACCTCTTGGGGTGTCACCCTGTTCCTGATGGCTTCGACATGGGATGCCGATATGGACGCTACGGCCAACGACCCGGGCGGTCTGAACGGCACCAGCGAGAAGTGGGCCGGCAACCGTGCACGCATCAACCTGGTACGAAAGTTCTTCCCCAACGACGATGCGCCCCAGGTGCAGTCGTACGACATGAAGGACTATGCCGGCGACGACCGTGCCCTGTTCTTCGGCACCGGTCACACGCTGGACAACCCGCTGGGATACTTCGGCGACTTCAAGGACGGCTACGGCGTGGCTAAGTTCATCAACTACAAGTCGACGGGCAGCGTTGTCAAGGGCAGCGACTCACAGTTCCCCGATGCCGACTTCTTCTTCTTCCGTGTGGCAGAGGCCTACCTGAGCTATGCTGAGGCCATCACGCGCCAGTCGGGTGCCAACGTGACGGGTGCCGAGGCCACGCAGTACATCAATGCCCTGCGCCAGCGTGCCAACAACAGCGACCTGCGTACAGCCTACTCTTTGAACGAGCTGCTGGACGAGTGGTGTCGTGAGTTCTACTTTGAGGGCCGTCGCCGTGTGGACCTGATTCGCTTCGGCAAGTTTGGTGGCGACAGCGACTATGTATGGGTATGGAAAGGCGGTGCCAAGAACGGCCGCAACTTCTCTGCCGACAAGAATGTGTTTGCCATTCCTGCCAAGCAGCTGAAGGGTGCCATCCAACAGAACCCCGGCTACTAAAGGTAATAAGCTTAAAGAGTAAACAAGTAAAAAGCAACTGATTATGAAAAAGATATTTAATTCATTGCTTCTGCTCCTGTGTGCCGCCTGTGTGCTGACGGCCTGCAAGGACGACAGAGACTCGAATCCCACCATCAAGCAGCCGACCAGTTTCGTGCTGAACACCCCTGCGCTGGCCGACCAGTTCATAAAGCTGTCTGCCGACAACAAGGTGAACCTCAGCTGGTCGCAGCCTGACTATGGATACAACGCCCTGGCCACCTATCAGGTGCAGGTAGGTCTGACGGCCGACGACGGCAGCGTGAAGTGGCTGGAGGAGGATGGTGCACCCAAGTACCTGGAGACCACGTTTACCGAGTGTAACGTCAACGTCAGCGGTGCCGAGATTGCCGAGGCCATCTGCGAGCTCGACGGCTTCGAGGACAAGGACGAGTATGTAGACATGGGCTACCGCAAGATAGCCTTCCGCGTACATGCCAGCATCCTGTCGTCGCTGGGTGCCGACGTGCCGGGGACGGTCATCGAGTCGAACACGGTCTACTTCAACAACCTGGCAGCCTACTGCAACATCAAGAGTCTGGGCTACCTGTATATTGTAGGCAGCTGCAACGGCTGGCCCGAGCCCAGTGCCAAGAATGCCGAGGCACTCTACGACTGGCGCATCTACGAGACCGAGATAGGCTCGAAGGTCTACAAGGGTGAGGTAGAGATGCCTGAGGGCGACCTGACGTTCCGCTTCTACTCTGAGCTCACGGGCTGGGGCAGCGACGACAATCCTGCAGGCTCTATCGGCTGGCAGGCCAAGGACGAGTCGGCAGTCTACGAGTTCACCGACGGTGTCTTCGAAGGCTCATGTATGGCCGGTAAGGGTGCCTGGCAGTTCAATGGCTTTGCCGGAGGCACGATGGCGATTACCGTCGACCGTATCCAGAATAAGGTTAAATTTGAAATGGTCAACTAATAAAGTAAGAACAACATGAAAAAGCTGAATATATTCATGAGTGCTCTGCTGGGCTTGGGTCTCGCCTCTTGTAGCGAGAACTTCGACCCTGAGGTGGGTCCGCAGAGCAATGCGCAGGAAAGCGTGCTGCAGGTGGGCGACGTCACCGTCAACACCCTGCTGCCTGATGCCATCTCGCTGGCCGACTATATCGACGAGGAGAACGGCACCGAGAAACCTATCTCTATTGGTTTAGCCACCGTCAAGGAGGGTGCCATGCCCGAGAATACGGTGCTCCATGCTGAGGTGATGTACTCGCGCGACCCCTCGTTCACCGACTTTGCACTCACGGTAGCCGAGGTGAACGACGCCGGCGAGATTACGCTGTCGCCCTCAAGCCTTCAGGAGACCTATTTCAACGTTATCACCAAGAACCCCAACACCACCACGCTCTACATGCGTACCGTGCTGGGTACTGTGACTGGTGGCGACGCTGCGGCCATGATAGGCAAGCCGGGCGAGAATTTCTATGCCGAGAAGGCTGTGCAGTTCACGCCGCTGAACAAGCTTACCATTGCCCCTGCCTACTATATCGTGGGCGGTCCTAACAGCGACTGGGCCGGCTCGGCTACAAACCGCAGCATCAAGTTCCAGCACAGCGGCGAGGACGTCTATGTAGACCCTGTGTTCACCGTCACCTTCAATGCTGCTGACGGCGACACCTGGTTTGCCATTGCCGACGACCAGGCCTGTGACGCCATCTCTTCAGGCGACTGGAGCCAGCTTTACGGTATCGTAGGCGGCGACAGCGAGGCCAAGGAGGGCAAGATAGCCCGTCGTTCGGAGCTGGGTGCCGACAACTCGTTCAAGGTGCCTGCCGGGGCCAAGAAGATTCGCGTCACCCTGAATATGATGGAGCAGACCTACAAGGTGGAGGCCGTCTCTATTGCCGATGCCTATTATCTGGTGGGCGGTAACGGCAGCTGGAGCAGCGACAAGAGCCAGAAGTTCTCGCACAGCGACAAGGACGCCTTCGAGGATCCCGTCTTCACCTACGTCATCACGGGCGGCAGCGACACATGGTTCGCTTTCGGTGATGCCGATGCTCTGGATGCCATCGACGCCGGCGACTGGACCCAGCTCTATGGTACCACAGGTGCCAGCGAGGACCTGAGCGGCTCGTTCGACCGTCGTTACAACCTGGGAGGCGACCACTCGTTCCATGTGGACGGCTCGGCCAAGTTCTATCGCTTCACTGTCAACATGCTGGAGAATACCTACGAGATTACTCCGCTGAACTTCGACCCCTACATCTACTTCATCGGAGCCACCGACGGCTGGGCTAATGCCGAACAGAAGCTGGCGCTGACCGACGAGAGCGGTATCTACACCGGCTACCTCTACTGCGCCGACCCGAACGGATGGGGCAACGAGTTCAAGTTCCAGAAGACTCCTGGCGACTGGGGTACCGAGATTAATACGGGTCACATGACCGGTGGCATCACTGGCGACTTTGGCGACGGTGGCGGCAACTTCAAGGCTACGGCCGGAGAGGGCGTCTACTACGTCACGCTCAACATGGCCTCTATGTCCATCAATGCCATTAAGGTAGAGAAGATGGGTATCATCGGCGACTTCAACGGCTGGGGTGCTGACTTCGAGATGACATGGAATGCCACCGACTACTGCTTCGAGGCTACCGGTGCCGGCGTTACGGCTAACGGCTGGAAGTTCCGTCTCAACGGAGGCTGGGACATCAACCTGGGTGGTACCGTAGACAACCTCGTGGCCAACGGCGACAACCTCAGTGTGGTAGGCAACACCATCAAGCTGTATCCCACCCGTAAGGGCAAGGACAACATCTACTGCACCGTAGAGTAAATACTTCTAACCAACCTTTTATCTACTATTGAAAACCGTCAGGCGGACATCCTCGCAGGATGCCCGCCTGATTCATTTCCTGACTTTGTCAAAGAAAGCTGCTAAGCTTACTTTATTATCAGTTTCTTACCGTTACGGATGTATACTCCCTTGGTAGGATTCTGTATCTGGCGGCCTTGGAGGTCGTGCAATATACTGGGCTGGAGGTGTTCGGAACCTGCAGGCTAAGGGCATCAGCATGATGTTGTCTATCACACCTTTCGTCATCTTGTAGCGCAGGGTGATGCCTTGGTTGGTGGGCTTCATAGAGTTGAGACGGTAGAAGCCTCCGTTGTCCGCAGCCTCGTCGGCCAGTCCCGACCAGCCCCAGTTGACGTGGAAGAGGTCTTCCTTGTCGTTGCCGTCGATGGCTCCATTGGTGACTTGGCGCCAGCTGAGCTGTTTGTCCAGCTCGGTGAGGTTCCTGAACTGTGTCACGTCAGTTGCATTTTTTACATAGAACAACTTAAAGTCTTGCGCTGCTGCAGAAAGTGCCAGCGACACGAGGAGCAGGAGAGTATTTTGTTTAAAAAAGAATAAATAGGAGGGGAATACACGTATTTTGCTAAAAAAATAGTATCTTTGCATTTAGTAATAACTAAAAGTTCAAAGCTACTATTATGGAGACCAATGCAAAAAAGATGAATGTCTATGAGGAAGCGAGTCGCTGTCTGCTGTGCCTTGATGCACCTTGTACGAAAGCCTGCAGAACGGGCAATCCCGCACGCACCATTCGTGCTATACGGTTTGATAATTGTAAGCCAGCCTTGCGATGGGTGAGGGCGTGCTCTGATGAGGATTTGGAACGGGCAGAACAGGCCTGTATCCATTATAATAGTCCCATCCGTATCCGACAGATTATTCGTAGCATAGTGGCAGATGACGTTGACGAAAGCAAGTATCCCGACTTGGGCATCACTTTCTGTGGTATCAGGTGCGAGAATCCGTTCTTCCTGGCGTCGTCGGCCGTATGCACAAACTATGAGATGGTGGCGCATGCGTTCCAGATGGGCTGGGCGGGTGTGTTCTATAAGACCATCTGCCTGGATGATATCCATGAAGTGTCGCCGCGTTTTGACGCGATGTACACTACAGCCACTCATGGCGACTTCTATGGATTCCGCAATATGGAACAGTTGAGTGAAAACGCAGTGGATGTCGATTTTGACATCCTACACAGGCTAAAGACTGATTATCCTACAAAAGTTGTAGTGGCTTCTATAATGGGAAAGACAGAGAGCGAGTGGGCCGCTCTGGCCAAGATGGCCGAGGATGCCGGTTGTGATGCCATAGAACTGAACTTCTCTTGTCCGCAGATGAAGAATAAAGGTATGGGCAGTGACGTGGGCCAGAATCCTGAACTGGTGAAAGCATATACTGCTTGCGTGAAGCGGGCCGTGAAGATACCTGTAATTGCTAAGATGACGCCCAACATTACCCATATTACCGAACCCGCTGAGGCTTGTCTGCAAGCAGGTGCTGACGCCTTGTCGGCCATCAACACGATTAAGTCGGTAACGATGAGCACCAAAGCAGAAGTCTCTGGTCAGCGCACCATATCAGGATATTCAGGTCGTGCCGTACGCCCCATAGCCCTGCGTCATGTGCTGGAAATGGCACAGATGCCACAGAAACCACTGCTGAGTGGTATCGGTGGCATAGAGACGTGGCGCGATGCCTTGGAGTTCATCCAGCTGGGCTGTAGCAATGTGCAGGTTTGCACCGCTGTCATGCAGTATGGCTATCGTATTATCGACGACCTGACACTGGGCCTTCAGTGTTACATGGCGAAATGTGGCGTCACCGACCTGCAGCAGTTGGTGGGCGAGGAACTGCCTTCGTTCCTGACCCCCAGTAATCTGGATCGCGGCACCATTGTCTATCCGAAGTTCGATCAGGAGATATGCATCGGGTGTGGACGTTGTCAGATATCATGCAGTGACGGAGGACATCAGGCTATCGTCTTCAACAGCGAGACGCGTCGTCCTCGTTTGGTGGGCACCAAGTGTGTGGGATGTCATCTCTGCCGGCTGGTTTGCCCTACAGGTGCCATCGGATTAACTAAACGGATAGAAAAGAAGTAGTCGCCATCTTGGCTGCAATCAACGAAACGTAAGCTCGCTGTCTCGAAAGTTACGGCATCAAGGTTCGAAGATTACGGCTCGTTAATAGCGCTCCACTTCGTGCTGAAAACGGCTCCATACAGGAAACAATTATGGAGCATACAAAGAATTAGGAGGTTTGAGTATGAAGACGATGGTTAATAAGGTGATTGCATCCGCCATGCCGCCCACAACCATGTAGTGGCCAAGGAAGAGCGTATCCACGGCGTGCATTTACAACATGATTCTTTCCAGATCATCTGGCACCCAGACTTGTCCTGCAAACTCCTGCTGTGCCTCGGTATATTGTTCGCACAGCGGATTGTAAGGCTCATCGCCCAGGCAACAGAGCCGCTGACCGTCGGGCAGCAAGACCGTAAAGCCGAACTGGCGTTCCTTCGTGGAATGGATGTCGAAGCATTGTAATTGCATATCGGGTTGCCAGCGCATTACCCGTTCCCAGCATGGTAATAAAATTCTTATCTTCAGGCATGTAAATTCCTCTATCTGTTTCTTTCCTCTATCTTTTTAATCACTTTGGCAGGTACACCACCGACAATCGTATTTGGTTCTACGTCTTTAGTGACCACAGCACCAGCAGCGACAACTGCTCCGTCACCGATAGTCACGCCAGCAAGTACCGTGGCATTGGCTCCTATCCATACATTCTTGCCGATGTGGATGGGGGCATACGACATGCTTTGGCGCTTGGCTGGGTCAAGTTCATGGTTGATGGTGGCCAGCACGACGTTATGGCCGATGAGTGCGCCCTCGTCGATGGTGATGCCTCCCTGGTCCTGGAACTTGCACCCCATGTTGATGAACACCCGTTCACCAACAATGGTATTCTTTCCGCAGTCGGTATGGAACGGCGGGAACATGCCTACCGTCTTGGGTACTACTCTGCCCCAAAGCTGCTCCAACAACGTGTGCAGTTCCTCTGGAGTGTGATACTTGCCGTTAATCTCTGCCGTTATCTTCAGTGCCTCCTGTGACAACTGGTGAAACATCATGTGGACTTCGCTACCGCCTATGACGGGCTTACCCGATGCCATGTAATCTCTAAACTCTTGTATCGTCATCATGTGTTATTATTTCGTTTGGTGTGGATTGCTCAAACCTTCTAATGCGGTGCAAAGATACAAAGAAGCAAGCGAATAGCAAAAGAAAACAAGCATTTCTTTTGCTTCTCAGGCGTGAGCAGGCTCAACCGAAGGTCAAAAAGTCCCGGCTTGCACGATTGCAGGTCGGGACTTCAACTTATGCGGTTAATCAGTGTCCGTTACGAGACCTCGATGGCCTTGGTGACTTTCTCCTTCGGCTCGGTCTTCGGCATCGTGATGGTCAGGATGCCGTCCTCCACCTTGGCAGAAATCTTGTC
>OCTX012265197.1_pt1 | contig 14895 bp, 7 predicted proteins | sample 1539691 | NCBI WGS metagenome assembly OCTX01 (sample SAMN02144231, study PRJEB22623) | gut metagenome | biome: sheep rumen | host: Ovis aries | place: New Zealand | reverse complement strand
CATTCCCTGCTCCAGGACCTGTTCTCTCGCCCGCTCCACGCCCTGCGCCGTCATGGTCTTGCGGTTGTCGTTCAGGTCGCGCAGCATCTGCGCTGTCCGCAGCGCCTCCGAGGGATCCGTCTCCTGGAACATCCCGAGCGCGGTCTCCGCGCTGTCCAGGCGTCCGGTGGCATTGAGACACGGCCCGAGGATAAAACCGGCGTGATACCCTCTCAGCGCCGTCCCCCGAAGTCCGTTCACGTCGATGAGCGAACGCATCCCGACATTGTCCGTCTCAGCAGCCGCCAGCAGTCCCCGCTTCACCATCACGCGGTTCTCGTCCCGGAGGGGCATGACATCGCAGACCGTCGCCAGCCCGCAGAAAGCCTCCAGCTCCGTCCGGTAGGCGCTGCTCCGCAGTTCCTCTCTCTCCGGAAACCTGTCTCCGAGCAGCAGGCACAGTTTCCATGCCACCGCCGCGCCGCAGATCTCCGGATAAGGATAGGCCGGGGCACCCCCGTCTTCCGAAGGGCGCTTCGGGTCCACCACGGCCGCTGCCCTGGGCAGCACGTACTGCCGTCCTTCCTCCGTCTCATTGTAGGGGATCTCGTGGTGGTCGGTGACGACCACAGTGAGTCCCAGTTCCGCCGCCGTCTCCAGCGGTGCGGCAGCCGCGATCCCGTTGTCGCAGGTCACGATGAGCTTCACGCCGTCCGCCGCCGCTTCCCGGACGATCCTCTCGCTGATGCCGTAGCCGTCCCGGATCCTGTGCGGAAGCACCGTATCCGCGTCGCCTCCCATCGCACGCAGTGCGCGCCACAGGATGAAGGCGCTGCAGATCCCGTCCACGTCGTAGTCCCCTACGATCCGGATCTTCTCACCGGCCCGGATCGAGCGCTCGATCACCTCTGCCGCCTTCTCCGCGTCCGGAAGAAGCTTCGGGTCGTGCAGAAGTGTCTCCGGACAGTACAGGAACCCTTCCATGGCAGCCGCCCCGGTCACGTCCCGGTTGCGGATGATCCGCGCGAGCACCTGTGAGATCCCGAGCTGTGCCGCAATGCCCCGGAAATCATCCTTTTTGTTGTAGACGACCCACCTTCTGGGCCGCCCGGCCGTCAGATCCGGCATGCGTCCTCCCATCCGTCCATACCGCGCGTAAACTGGAAAGGGAGGATGCGCAGCATCCTCCCCGTTTCATCATCAGGAAGCAGTCAGATCACTGTCTTGGCCTTGTTGCGGGCCTCGACTTCCTTCTGCCGCAGTGCCTTTCGTTCCTTCTTGGAAAGGTGCGGATTATAGTCTTCTCTGTCGGTTCTGCCGCCCTGCTTCGGAGCGCTCTCCGACTTGCCGGCGCCGAGGCGTCCGCGGAGCATGTACCAGATCGGACCGGCAAGGCAGACGGAGGAGAATCCGCCGGCGATGATGCCCGTCATGATCGGGAGCGCGAACTCCTTAACGGTAGCGACACCGAAGATATAAAGCGTCAGCACCATGAAGAACGTCGTCAGAGACGTGAAAACACTTCTCGTCAGCGTCTGCGTGATGCTCCTGTCGACGATCTCCTCGAGAGGCTGTCCGGCGCGCCGGATCTCCAGGTTCTCGCGGATGCGGTCGAAGATGACGATGGTCGCGTTGATAGAATAACCGACGATCGTCAGCATGCAGGCGATGAAGGTGCTGCCGACGCTGATCCGGAGGATCGCGTAGGCCGCAAGCACCACCAGGGTGTCATGCGCGAGGCAGAGCACGGAGGATGCGCCGAAGCGGATATCCTTGAACCGGAACCAGATGTAGATGAGCATCAGGATCAGCGCCACGATGACCGCGACGACCGCGTCACGCTTCATCTCACCGCTGATGGTCGAGCTGATGGTCTCCGAAGTCACACTGTCCTTGTCGACGCCGAACTTCTCCACCAGCTGGTTGGCGATCTCGGTACTCTGTTCCGTCGAAAGCTCGCCGGTCTTGAAGATGACTTCGTTCGTGCCCGCGACCTTCTGCACCTGCACCGTCGCGTTGCCCGTCACCTCACGGAACAGCGGGACCACCTCGCTGTTGAGGGTCTCCAGATCCTTGGATTCATTGAACGTCACATTCGTGGAAGTGCCGCCCACGAAATCCAGGCTCAGGTTCAGCGCGCTGCCGCCCGCCGCGTGGACGCCCATGGCGATCAGGCCGGCGATGATCACGGCCGCGCCGATGCCCATGAAGGTCTTTCTGTTGCGGATGAAGGGGATATCTTTCCGCTCCTTCGCCCGGCCGTAGAACTTCTCATCTTTGAAGCCCAGCGCATAGAAGATGTTCATCAGGAAGCGCGTCACGAACAGCGCCGTCACCATGGACAGGATGATACCGATCGCGAGCGTATAGGCAAATCCCTTGACCGTTCCGCTTCCGAGGAAAGCCAGCACCGCGGCTGCGATCAGTGTGGTCACGTTGCCGTCGATGATCGCGGAGAGGGCCTTGTTGAAGCCGCTGCCCATCGCCTGCCGCACAGTCTTGCCGGCCGCGATCTCCTCACGGATACGGGCGAAAATGATGACGTTCGCATCGACCGCCATACCGATGGAAAGCAGGATACCTGCGATACCGGGAAGCGTCAGTGTGATATTGAAGCCGTTCAGCACGAGCGCGATCAGCAGGCAGTAGATGCAGAGCGCGATGCTCGCGCAGAGGCCGGGGATCAGGTATGCGCCGATCATGAAGAGGATGACAAGCCCGAAGCCGAGCATACCGGCCTTCTTGCTCGTTGCGATCGCGTCCTGTCCGAGCTGCGCGCCGACGATCTGGGAGCGCAGTCTCTCCAGTTCCACCTTCAGGCCGCCGATGCGGATGGTCGAGGCGAGATTTCTCGCGCTGTCGATGTCGGTCTCGCCGGTGATGACGGCGCGGCCGTCGGTGATGGCCTCCTGGACGTTGGGAACGCTGATGAAGTGCCCGTCATAGTAGATGCCGATGCTCTCGCCGGCCGCAAAGGCCTTCGTCGTGGCGTCCGCGAACTTGGCCTTGCCCTCTTCCGTGAAGACCAGGGAGACGACGATCTGCTGGTTGCCCATGCTGTCGTTCTGGTAGCCCGCCTGCGCGTCCGCGACATCGGTGCCGGAGAGGACCGCGTCGCCGGTGGCGATCACGTCTTCGAGACTTCTGGTCAGGACATACATGATCTGGCCGTCTTCGGTGATGCCGAGCTGGTAGTTCTGGTTGCCGCTCTCATCCGTCTGGCGGATGAAATAGAGGGAACCGGGACGTCCGAGATCCTCAAGGATCTGGTTCGTCTCCGCGACGCCCGAAACGCCGGGGATCTCGATATTGATACGGTCGTTCCCTTCGGTGTACACCTGCGCTTCCGTGCTGTACCCGGTCACGCGCTGCTGCAGCTTGTAGACGGTGTCCGCCATATCTTCGGCCGAAGGAGCCTCGTCCCCCGTCGCCTGGTAGGTGATGCTGGCGCCGCCCGCCAGATCCAGGCCGAGCTTGATGTTGTGGTAGGAGCCTCTGTGCCCCTTGCCGAGCCCGACCAGTGCCGTATAAGCCATCAGCGCCGTAATGGCCGCCGTGATGATCAACGCAAAGACCGCTCTGGATTTCTTCATTTGCACTACTTCCTTCTTCAACCTGCTGTTATGTTGCGTCTGTGCTCTCTGCAGAGCACGAAAATTTGCCGTGCAGAATGCACAGCCTTGGAAATTATAGCACAGTTTCCCTCATGTGGAAACATTTTTGTGGATTCATTCCTCCGCCGGCCGGACGATCGCAATGGAGAGTTCCTCCAGCTGCTTGTCGTCGACGACGTTGGGCGCCTCGCTCATCAGGTCAACGGCGTCCTTGTTCTTCGGGAAGGCCATCACGTCGCGGATGCTGTCCGCGCCGGTCAGCAGCATCACGAACCGGTCGACGCCGTATGCGAGGCCCGCGTGCGGCGGTACGCCGTACTTGAACGCGGTCAGAAGGAAGCCGAACTTCTCCTGCGCCTCCTCCTGCGTCAGGCCGATCACGGAGAACATCTTCTCCTGGATGTCGTTCTGGTGGATACGGACACTGCCGCCGCCCAGTTCGACGCCGTTGAGGACGATGTCATAGGCCTTCGCCCGCACGGCACCGGGATCCGAATCGATCAGGTGCCAGTCCTCTTCCATCGGCATGGTGAAAGGATGGTGCATGGCGACGAAGCGGGACTCCTCCTCGGACCACTCGAGCAGCGGGAATTCCACGACCCAGAGGAAATTGAACTTCGTGTGATCGATGAGCCCGAGCTCCTCGCCCAGGCGCAGGCGCAGCGCGCCAAGCACGTTCCACACGATCCCGTTCTTATCGGCGGCGAAGAACAGCAGGTCGCCCTTCTCGGCGCCCATGCGCTCGCAGATCGCCTGCAGCTCCTCTTCCTTCATAAATTTGGCGAAGGAGCACTTGATGCTGCCGTCCTCCTTCAGCGCGAGGTACGGCAGGCCCTTGGCGCCGTTGCCCTTGGCCATGTCGGTCAGCGCATCGATCTTCTTGCGGGCCATGCCGGCCTGCCCCTTCACGTTGATCGCGCGGACAGAGCACCCCGGCTTCGAGGCCGCCTCCGCGAACACGCCGAAGCCGCACCCGGCGGTCAGGTCCGAGAGATCCTTCAGCTTCATCCCGAAGCGGGTGTCGGGCTTGTCGCTGCCGTAATCGTTCATCGCGTCGATCCAGCGCATGCGGGGCAGCGGCAGCTGCACCTCCTCGCCGATCGCCTTCTTACAGACATACTGGATCAGCCGTTCGTTGACGTCCAGGACGTCCTCGACATCCACGAAGGAGAGCTCCATGTCCGCCTGCGTGAATTCCGGCTGGCGGTCCGCACGGAGGTCCTCGTCGCGGAAGCACTTCGCGATCTGGAAATAGCGGTCATAGCCGGCGCACATCAGCAGCTGCTTGAAGAGCTGCGGGGACTGCGGCAGCGCGTAGAAATTGCCGGGATGGACACGGCTGGGCACGAGATAGTCCCTGGCGCCTTCCGGCGTGGACTTGCACAGGATGGGCGTCTCGATCTCGAGGAAGCCCTCCGCGCTCATGAACTCGCGCATATACTGGATGATCTTCGAGCGGAGGATGATGCGTCTCTGCATATCCGGTCTGCGGAGGTCCAGGCTCCTGTATTTCAGGCGCAGCTCCTCGCGCGTATTGATCCCTTCCGCGATATGGAACGGCGGCGTCTCGGACTCAGAGAGGATCCTCGTCTCGCGGACATGCACTTCGATCGCGCCGGTCGCCAGATTCGTGTTGACCGCGCCGTCCCTGCGCCGCACGACACCCACGGCCGCGACGACGAACTCCGCGCGCATGCGCGCAGCCTTGGCAAAGTTCTCCGCTCCGCAGGCATCCTCCTCATAGATCAGCTGGATCACGCCGCTGCGGTCCCGGAGGTCTACGAACACGATGCTGCCCTTGTTCCTCTGCTTCTGGACCCAGCCCATCACGGTGACTGTCTGTCCTATATTCTGTTCCGAAAGCTCCGCGCATCTGCAGGTGCGCGACAGCCCCTTCATGGATTCCGCCATTTCTGCCCCTTTCCGTCTGCCGCACGGTCATGCGGCATCTTTCGATCTTAGTCTCCGGCTCCGCGTCATGCCCTGCAAACTTTGCATTTCCCGCGGATGCCTAATCATTGATTTTACCTTTTTCCGGCACCTTTTTCAATAGCCCGGCAGTAATATCCGCTGCAGGGTTCCTGCGCGTATCCGAGCAGCATCAGCTTCGACATGACCGCCCCGGCTTCCCGGATGCTGACGCCGCGTCCGAGATTCTCCTCCATCTTCTCCCGCAGGGCGTCCATCTCCTGCAGGTCCGCCGCGTCCAGGCTCTCAAAGAGCGCCTGCTGCACGGGATCCGCCAGGCGCAGCTCCACCCCGCCGTTCCCGGCTTCCCCGCTCTCCGGGTCTTGCTTCTGCGGGTCGCCTTCTTCCGGCTGACTCTCCTCACCGGCCCCGCTTCCGAAAAAATGCCCCAGCAGATCCTGCGGGCAGATCGCGATCCCGGCCCCCTGCCGGATCAGCCGGTTGCACCCTTCGCTCAGCGCGTCGATATTCCTGCCGGGGACCGCGAAAATATCCCTCCCCTGGTCCAGCGCGTGGTCCGCCGTGATCTGCGTGCCGCTCTGCGCCCTCGCCTCGCAGACGAGCAGGATGTCCGCCAGCCCGCTGATCAGCCGGTTCCTCGCCGGAAAATAGTTCCGCTTCGGCTGCTCGCCCGGCGGAAACTCCGAGAGGACGCCGCTCCCATGTTCGCCCGCGCACATGCGCTCGTAGATCCGCCGGTTCCGCTCCGGGTAGCACACGTCCACGCCGCACCCCAGCACCCCGAAAGACGCGCCGCCGCAGTACAGTGCCTCCTCCTCGGCCGCCCCGTCCACCCCGACGGCGAGCCCGCTCACGATCTGCACCCCGGCCGCGGCCAGCGTCCCCGAGAAGATCCGCGCCTGCTGGATCCCGTAGCGCGTGGCGCCCCGCGCGCCGATCACGGCGACGGACGGCCGGTCGTCGGACGGAAGGCATCCCCGGTAGTACAGCCCGAACGGCGGATCCGGAATATTCCGCAGCCGCTCCGGGTAGAGCCGGTCCTCCATGGTGACGAAGCGGATCCCCATCCGGCGCAGCCGCTCCGCGGCTTCTTCCCGCCTCTGCGCGGTCCCCGCCCGGATCGCGGCCTTCAGCCTCCCGGCCGCCTTCTCCGCCGTGCCCTTGCCCACTTCCCCGGCAGATTCCGCATAAGCCGCCCCGCACAGATCCTCACACTCCTTCTCCGTCATGTCAAACAGCTGCCCCGCCGTCTGCAGTCCGCCGTGCGAGTACAGCCGGCGGATCCACTTGCTGCCCATCCCCGCCTTCGCGTACAGCCACAGCGCATACGGATCGATCCTGTCCCTTTCGTCTTCCATTCCGACTCCCATTCCATCTCCCATTCCGTCTCCTTTCCGTCTCCTTTCCTTCTCCCATTCCGTTCCCTCTCCGTCATCCCGTCATTCCGTGCCCCGGAGGCGGAACGCCTCCATCAGGTCCTCCGTCCGGATCTCCTCCGCGCCGTCCAGGTCCGCGATCGTCCTGGCGATGCGCAGGATCCGGTGGTATCCCCTCGCGCTGACCGTGCTCCTCCCGCACAGGTCCCGCATGCACCTCTCGCCCTCCGCGTTCAGCCGGCACCATCTCTCCGTCCCTTCCGCGTCCAGTTCCGCGTTGAACCGGATCCCGGCCCCGCGATACCTGTACAGCTGCCGCTCCGCGGCGGCCTCCACCCGTTTTCTCACCGCTTCGCTCCTGGAGGGCCCCGCCGCAGCCCCCGCCTGCATCTCTTCCACGCCCGTGACCCGCACGTGGATCCGCATGTCCATGCGGTCCATGAGGGGACCGGAGAGATGCTGTCTGTATCTGCGCCGCTCCTTCTCCGAGCATCTGCATCTGTTGAGGTCCGGGTAGTAACCGCAGGGACACGGATTCCCCGCCCCAACCAGGAGAAAACGAGCGGGAAACCGATAGGTCCCGTAGTTCCGGGTGATGCGGATCTCCCGCTCCTCCAGCGGCTGCCGGAGCAGGTCCAGCGTCGTGCGGCTGAATTCCGGCATCTCGTCCAGGAAGAGGACCCCGCCGTGCGCCAGCGAGATGGCCCCGGGTCCCGGCACGCTCCCGCCGCCGATGAGCGCCGCCCTCGTGATGGTGTGGTGCGGGGCGATGAAGGGTCTCGTGCGGATGAGTCCCGTCCCGGACGGGATCCGCCCCGCGGCGCTGTAGATCTCCGACACTTCCAGCGCCTCCTCCTCCCCCAGCTTCGGCAGGATCCCGGGCAGGCAGGAGGCCAGCAGACTCTTGCCGTTTCCCGGCGGTCCTTCCATATAGAGATTGTGAAACCCAGCAGCGGCGATCTCCAGGGCCCTGCAGGCGTCCTCCTGGCCTCTGATCGCCGAGAGGTCCGTGCCGCGCCGCCGCTCCAGCACTTTCGCCCGGGCGATGGAGACCTCCGTCCTTTTCCTCTGCAGAGCGATCTTCCTCCGCTGCTCCTCCGCGGGAGCGTTGAGAAAAGCCACGAGCTCCCGCAGCGTGGAGACGCCCGCGCAGTCGATGCCCGGGATCACACACCCCTCCGCCAGATTCTCCTCCGGCAGGATGCAGAGCGGGATCTTCTGCCTGGCGGCCATCCGGACCGTCACCAGGGCGCCGCGCACCGGCCGGATCTCTCCGTCCAGCCCCAGCTCCCCCAGCACCAGCACCCTCGCAGGATCCAGCCGCGGGATCTCCCCCATCGCCATGAGCAGCCCCAGCGCCACCGGCAGATCGATCACGATCCCGCGCTTCGGAATATTGGCCGGGGCCAGGTTGACCGTGATCCTCTTCGGATCCATTCGGTAACCCGAATTGCGCATCGCGACGCGCACACGTTCTCCGGCTTCCCGCACCTCCGTCCCCGCAAATCCGACCATTGTAAAATACGGAAGTCCGTCCGCGCAGTCTGTCTCCACATCGATCAGGTAGCATTCCACCCCTCGCACAGCGCCAGATTTCACGATATTGTACATTTTCACCTCCCGATTGTCTAAAATACGTTTTTTAGTCACGTATCTACGTATTTTGAATTATACCTGTATTTGCGCAGTGCTGTCAATCGCTTTTACGATATGTGGGCAGACATGCCATACAGAAACACTTTTCAGAAAGTATCACCGCGGTTATAACGATGCGGCACCACATCGTTATCACCGCGGTGATTCTCAAAACAGATATTCAGACATGAGTGTATTGGAGACGTCCAGGCCACGTTCGGAAAGCCGGTAGCGGTCTTCTTCCTGGATCAGGAGGCCTGTCTGAAGCTGCTTCCGAAGGACTTCCCCGTAGACGGAGTCGATCGTCACCCCGAAGCGCTCTCTGAAGGTTCCGGCAGAAACGCCGGCGGTCATGCGAAGTCCCAGGAACATAAACTCTTCCATTTTATCCCGGGATGTGCGCTGCAGGCGTTCTGCTATGATGCTGTCGTCAAGAGCTCTCCCGGGATCCTCCGCGATCTGCAGATATTTCTGCAGGTCGTCCGTCATGCGCAGTCTCTCGCCGTCCAGACAGGAGGACGCGCCGAGGCCGAGGCCCAGATACCGGTGTCCCGTCCAGTAGCCGCTGTTGTGCCGGCTCTCCATGCCGGGCTTCGCGTAATTGGAGATCTCGTAGCGCAGCAGGCCGTGCCGCGCCAGAAAATCGCCCGTCTGGTGATACATGGCGCGGTCTGTTTCCTCATCCGGCAGCGGCGGCAGCTTCATAGACGCAAAAGGTGTCCCCTCCTCGATGATGAGGCTGTAGGCGGACAGATGCGGCGGATCGAGCGACACGGCCTGCGCCAGCGTCTCCATCCAGTCCTGCAGCGTCTGGCCGGGCAGCGCGCTCATCAGGTCCATGCTCCAGTTGTCAAAACCTGCCCGCACAGCATCCTCACAGGTCCGCCGCGCCTCCTGCGCCGTGTGGATGCGCCCGAGGAGCCGAAGCTCCCCGTCCCGCAGGGACTGCACGCCGATCGAGAGACGGTTGATCCCGGCCGACCGGAAGGCGGCGATTTTCTCCCTGTCTGCCGTCCCCGGATTGAGTTCCAGGCTGATCTCCGCATCCTCTTCCATGCGGAAGGCCGCCCGCACCGCCTCCATGATCCGCTCCGCCTGCGACGGCTCCATCAGCGAAGGCGTCCCGCCGCCGAAGAAGATCGTATCGACCTCCTCCGCATGCGCCGCCCCTGCCGCCCGGATCTGTGCACAGAGCGCCTGCACATACCGCTCACGCACATCCTCTCCCGCCGGTCCGGACAGAAAATCACAGTATCTGCATTTCCGCACACAGAACGGATAATGCAGATACAGAGATAGTGGCTGCTTTTCCATATATTTCCTCTGCTGCGCCACCGGGCTCACAGTGATGAACCAACTTAGGCGCCCGCGTTTCGCCCTCCACTACGTGCCGACAGCTTGCCTCCGGCAAGCTGCGCCACTGGGCTCACAGTGATGAACTGAACTACCAGCCCAGTGGTTTAGTCTCCACTATCCAGCTTCAGCACATTCATAAACGCCTCCTTCGGGATCTCGACGTTGCCGACGATCTGCATGCGCTTCTTGCCTTCCTTCTGCTTCTCCAGGAGCTTCTTCTTTCTGGAGATGTCGCCGCCGTAGCACTTGGCCAGGACGTCCTTGCGGAGCTGGCGCACCGTCTCGCGGGCGATGACGCGGCCGCCGACCGCTGCCTGGATCGGCACGTCGAACAGCTGGCGCGGGATCTCGTCCTTCAGCTTCTCGCACATGCGCCGTCCGCGGTCGTAGGCGCCGGCCGCGTGGACGATGAATGAGAGCGCGTCCACGGGTTCCTTGTTCACGAGGATATCCATCTTGACGAGCTGGGAGGTCTCGTATCCCTTCAGGTCATAGTCGAAGGACGCGTAGCCGCGCGAACGCGACTTCAGCGCGTCGAAGAAGTCGTAGATGATCTCGTTGAGGGGCAGCTCATAGCGCAGGATCGCGCGCGTCTGCTCGATGTACTCCGTCCCGAGGTACCTGCCGCGCCGCTCCTGGCACAGCTGCATGATCGGGCCGATGAATTCGGTCGTCACCATGATCTCGGCGTTGACGATCGGCTCCTCCATGTGCTCGATGTTCGACGGATCCGGCAGGTTGGAGGGATTCGTGAGCTCGATCATCGTGCCGTCCGTCTTGTAGATCTTGTACACGACGCCCGGCGCGGTGGAGATGAGGTCCAGATCATACTCCCGCTCCAGACGCTGCAGGATCACTTCCATGTGGAGCAGCCCCAGGAAACCGCAGCGGAATCCGAAGCCGAGGGCCAGCGACGTCTCCGGCTCAAAGAAGAGGGAGGCGTCATTGAGCTGCAGCTTCTCGAGCGCGTCCCGGAGGTCCGGATACTTCGCGCTGTCCGCGGGATAGAGGCCGCAGTAGACCATCGGCTGCGCCTTTTTGTAGCCCGGGAGCGCCTCCGCGCAGGGGCGCAGGTTCTCCGTCACCGTGTCGCCGACGCGCGTGTCGCGGATGTTCTTGATGGACGCGGTAAAATATCCCACCATCCCCGCGGAGAGCTCGTCGCAGGGGATGAACTGCCCGGGGCCGAAATACCCGGCTTCCACGACTTCCGCCGTCGCGCCGGTAGCCATCATCCGCACCTGCATGCCCCTCCGGATCTTTCCGTCCCGCACGCGGATGAAGACGATGACGCCTTTGTAGGAGTCGTACAGGGAGTCGAAGATCAGTGCCTTGAGGGGCGCCTCCGGATCCCCGTCCGGGGCCGGGATCTTATGGATCACCGCCTCCAGCACGTCGTCGATGCCGATGCCCTGCTTGGCGCTGATGAGGGGCGCCTCGTCCGCCTCGATCCCGATGACGTCCTCGATCTCCTGGCGCACCTCCTCCGGGCGCGCGCTGGGCAGGTCGATCTTGTTGATCACCGGCACGACGTCCAGGTCGTGCTCCAGCGCGAGGTATACGTTCGCCAGCGTCTGCGCCTGGATGCCCTGTGTCGCGTCCACGACCAGGATCGCGCCGTCGCAGGCGGCCAGCGACCGGCTCACTTCATAGTTGAAATCCACGTGGCCGGGGGTGTCGATCAGGTTCAGGATGTATTCCTGTCCGTCTTTGGCCTTGTAGATGAGGCGGACCGCCTGGGACTTGATCGTGATGCCCCGCTCGCGTTCCAGATCCATGTTGTCCAGCACCTGGCTCTGCATCTCGCGGCTCGTCAGAAGGCCGGTCCCCTCGATCATGCGGTCCGCGAGCGTGGATTTCCCGTGATCGATGTGGGCGACGATGCAGAAGTTGCGGATCCGTTCCTGTGCGCTTTTGTCCAATGTTCTTCCTTTCCGATGCTTCTATAATGGTTCCGGGCCGTCAGCGGCTGCGCAGGTACTCCTGCGCGCGCTTCTGGATCTGTGCCGTACAGTCCTCCAGCGAGACGCTGCCCTCGAAATATTTGTCGGCCTCCTCGAATACGATCCCGAGGATCTCGGTATCCGTGAACGTGTGCTGCCGCACCGTCCCGAGCCAGGCGATCACCTGTGCGGTCTCCGCCTCCGTGAGCGGTGTCCGCAGGATCTCCTCGTCGCCGACCAGGTCATAGACCTCCTGCTGCACGATATTGCCCGCCTCGTCCTCCGAGAGATAGGGCATCTGCGCGGCCGCGGCGAGGTCCTCCAGCGCCTGTACGCGCACCGGCCACGCCGAGTAGATCTGCGACTGGTAGTCCTCCGTCAGGAACCGGCGCAGGAAGCTCCACGCCTCCTCCCTGGGATAGCAGTCCGCCCGCAGCGCCAGGGGCATCATGCCCGTGGCAGCCGCACCGCTGCTCTCCGCTGCGGGATAACCTCCCATCGTCACTTCCTCTCCGAACATGGACTGGCGGATATATCCGTACTCGTCGAAAGAAGGCAGAATGCCGAGATACAGGAGCGACCTGCCCTTGCGCAGCGCATCCGTCTCATCCGCCTCCTCCTCGGCGAAATTCTCCGGGAAGGTCGAGACGAAGCGCAGGATCTCCCGGAACCCGTCCGAGTCGAAGGAGCAGGTGCCGGTCCCGGTGTCCGCAAAGCTGGTGCCGAGATACTCAAGTGCGTAGTAGAGCGCCGAATCGCGGCTGGAGGCCCCCATGACCATGTCGGGGCCGACGCCGTTCTGCTCCATCGCCGCTTCCAGTGAAGCGATCGTCATCTCTCCGGGGCCGCCGATCCGGCTCTTCGCGCCCGCTGTCATCTCGACGGTGAAGGAAGGCGTCACCGCGAACAGCTTCCCGTCTTTCCGGAAGAGGTCGAAGATGTTCTCAAGATACTCCGCGCCGGCGATCTCCTGATCCGCCTGCAGGAGCGGCTGCAGGTCCGCCAGGGCGCCCGCCGCGGCCAGGCGGTCGAAGTCCATGCCGCTGTCGATCAGCAGGATGTCCTCGCAGGTGCCGTTCAGGACCGCCTCCGTCAGCTTCTCCCTGCCGGAAGATTCATCGTTCGTGTCGTACTCGGAGTAATCGTGGATCTGCACGCGGCACTCGTCGCTCTCCATGTTGAACATGATCGCCTCGACGCGCACGTCCGCATCCGTATAGTAGGCGCCCAGCGTCAGTACGATGCGGTCCGGGATCTCCTCCGGCGCCGTGTGCGTCAGCTTCAGGAAAGCCGCCGTGCCGTCGTACATCCGTGCGAGGGCGGTGAAGCGCCCTGCCTCCTGCGGGTCCTCCGCCAGGGCCAGGATCTGGGCCGTCAGCATGTCGGAGTCGACGAAGTCCAGTACTTTTTCGGGTTCCTCCGCCCCGGAAGCCGTGTAGATCCCGTTGTCCGAGACGCACAGGTAATCGCTCGCGCCGCCGGCATAGTATCCGTTGAAGAGCACGCCCTTCTTCAGTTCCTGCGGCTCGCTGACGGTGCCCGCGCCGGCGTCCACCGTGCTCCGCACGCGCACGTCGTCCTTGTAGGCGAGCAGGGTGACCGTCCCGTTCGCGGACGCGCAGAGATCGCCCTCCGCGTAGCCGGCGCCGGACGCGATCTCCGTGATATAGTTGCCGTCCTCCGCGTTATACAAGGAGAGCCCGCCCAGATCGCTGAGCAGGATCCGCCCCTGCGATGCGCAGAGGGAACTCACGTAATAGTTTGTGTCCTCACTGGTTCCCGAGGGCTTGATGGCCCGCTCCCAGATCCGGCCGCCGTCCGCGTTCATGGCGAGAAGCATATATTCCGTCCCGGCTCCGCCGGCGTTCACGACGCCGATGCCGTCGAGCGGAATGTCCAGGTTGTCCGGCTGGTCCTCTCCGGGGGCGGCCTCCTCCTGCGTGGTGATCGTGACCGCCGCGTAGAAATTGCCGGACGCGTCGAAGCACCAGGTCATCAGATGGACATCCCCTTCCATCTCCAGCGGGTACCTGACGGGATCGGTCCCGTCCTGGTCGAAGCTCAGGACCGTATAGGGACCTGTCATCTCCCCGTAGTCATCCTTCTCCGCCTCCAGCGTATAATAGCGGCCGTCCGTCAGGACCAGGCCGTTCATTTTCTCCGGGTCCGTTCCTTCCGGGACAGATGCCTCGGCGCTGTAGACGAAGTCGGAGGTGTAGAGCTCATAGCTGCCTTCCTCGCCGTGCGCCGCGCTCTGCTGCGCCTGCGCCTCCTCTTCCGGACCCGCGTAAGGCGTCTCCACCTCCTCGTCCTCCGGCCGCTGTGCCGCCTCCTGTCCGCCGCACGCAGACAGCAGAAGGGCGGTGCTGCCGAGCAGCACCGCTGTCATGATCGCCGTCATTCTTCTGTACATCATACGGGCATTCCTTCCCTTTCCCGTTCCCGGGCGAGGCGCTCCGCGTCGAGCTGCCGCGCCAGTTCCGGATATCTTCTCCTTGCCTGCCGGTCATAGATCCTGTCCCCGATCTCCGCAAAGATCCCGGCCAGCGTCCATGTCTTGTGTGTCAGGTAATACAGGACCAGGTACAGCGCATACAGCACCGGCACCGCCACGAGGATGCACTCCAGCAGGAATACGAGAGACAGGATGTCCTCCCAGCCCCTTGCGACGTTCTCCCAGAAAGGATAGGGAACGTTGCCCAGGCGCATGCTGCGCGTCCAGAATCTTCCCCATCCGGAAGCCAGCGAGAGGCCCATAAAACGCCCTGTATTCTCCACCACCGCACAGCTGTCCTCGTCCAGTCCGATCTTCGAGCGGACCAGCTTCTCGGCGTAGCCGCTTACGGGATTCGGCATGACGATCTCATAGCAGGTGACCTTGCCGGTGTCCTTTGCTGCCGTGTTCTGTGTTCCTGTTCCCTCCGGGAGCGATGCGACTTCCTCGCCTGTCTCCCCGGGGCCTGCTGCCGGGGCGCCGTTTCCGGCCGCCTGCCCGGACTGCTGCTCCGCCTCTCCCGGCTGTGTCTCTTCCTCTCCGCCGTCCGCGGACGGTCCTTCTCCGGG
>OCTX012286028.1_pt1 | contig 14896 bp, 18 predicted proteins | sample 1539691 | NCBI WGS metagenome assembly OCTX01 (sample SAMN02144231, study PRJEB22623) | gut metagenome | biome: sheep rumen | host: Ovis aries | place: New Zealand | reverse complement strand
GAGCCCCCGGCCGGCTCCGAGCGTTTTCCCTCGTTTTCCCGCGCCTTGTAGGCGATTTCCCGAATGGAGGTGGAACATGGAGACGGCAAAGACGATCCAGATGACGCTTTTCGGGGGCGAGGAGCCGGTCCGGGGGCGGCAGCTGAAGCCGGCCGCCCGGACATTGCCCAGGGAGCCCGAGCCGGACATGGTGAGGGTCGCGCCCGGACGCCACGCCTGGGTGCCGAGGGACGCGGCGAAGCCGCCGGACGGCTATGCGCTCTGCCGGTGGTCGAGGCAGGAGGACGGCACCTACGCGCCGGTTCCCGTCGCGGGGCGGTACGTGCGGCTCAGCTCCCAGGTCGCGGCGACGCTCGGCTTCGTCGGCGACGGCACGAGCGACAAGAACCGCTACGACACGATACTGCGCCTGGGGCGCGCCGGGTTCGTGGACCTCGTGCGGGTCGCGCCGAACACGATCCTGCTCGACCTCGACAGCTGGTACCGCCATCTCGCGGACTGCATGGACAATCCCGACATGTGGGACGACGGCAGCGAGGAGCGCGAGACGTACCTCCGCGAGAACGACCTCGGCGGCTGGAAGAACCTGGAACGGTAGTTTTTTGGTATAATTGGAGACAGAAGATGACAGCGAACCTGACGATAGAGACATTCCCGAACGAGGCGGCCGCCGCGTACATCCGCGGCAAGGCCGCCGCGGATCCCAGGAACTTCGGCGACCTTCCGGCGCAGCTGAAGCAGCGCGCGTTCACCGTCGCCGGCATCGAGCAGATGGACGTCCTGCGGAGAATACGCGAGGCCGTGGCGAAGCTCCCGGAGGGCGCGAGCTGGGACGAGGCGAAGCGCGAGATCGCGGCGGAAATGTCGCCGTACGCCGGAGGGGACATGAAGAAAGCGAAGCTGCGCGCTGAGTTCACGCTGAGGACGCACGGCTTCCAGGCGTATGCCGTCGCGCGGCACCAGCAGCAGACGGCGGCATCGCAGGACTTCCCGTACTGGAAGTACGAGACGGTGGGCGACAGCCGCGTGCGGGCCTCGCACGCCGCGCTGGACGGCAAGGTGCTGAGGGCCGACGACCCGTGGTGGAAGACCCACTACCCGCCGTGGGACTGGGGCTGCCGGTGCATAGTCGTCGCCCTCGACGAGGAGGACGCGAAGGAGATCGGCGTCACCCCACGCTCCCAGATGCCGACGCCGCAGCGGAGCGAGAACTTCGCGTTCGACCCGACGAACGCGGCGATCGACCTGGACGCGCTCAGAAAGAGCCGCGACGAGGCCGACTGGAAGCTCTTCGCGGCGAAGTGCCGCCAGACGACGGTGCAGGCCGACGGCCGCGAGCCGGAGTCGATGTGGGAGCTGATGCTCGACGGCAAGGCGAAGAAAGAGGCGCGGGCCGAAGCCCGCCGCTCCGATGCCGATGGCAGGGAGCGGGCGATCGTGTTTGACTTCCAGACGGGCAAGAAACTGCACGAAGCCACCGGGAACGCCGGCAGCGTAAAGGTCGAAGCGCCCGACAAGGCGACCGTGTGCACGCTGCACACGCACCCGACCGGCGACAACACGCCGTCGCCCGCCGACCTTCTCGCCGGCTACAACATCGGCAGCAGGGTTGACTACATCGCCGCCGGGAGAAAGCTCAGGCGCTGGCAGTGGCTCAAGACGCCGACTCCGGAGGACGCTCGGCGCATCAGGCAGTTCGACGAGGACAACAACGCCGGGAGAATCGACATCGACGAGTACAAGAGATTCCTTGGCAGACTCGCCGCAGAGGGCTATATCAAAATGGAGGTGCTGCCATGACAAAAGAAGAAGCTCTTGAGGAATGGATCGAACTAGGACACAAGGTGAAGAACTGGCGGGCAAAGGACGCTTGGCACGAGGCGATGAGAGACCGCAACGACGCCCTGTGCGATTATGTTCTCTGCGTGAACGGCAAGGATCCCGGGCCGTGGGAAATGCCGCCGATTCCGGAAGGAGTCGAGCCGTGATCAGCGTCACCGTCAGCGTCGACACGTCGAAGTTCGATCGGATGATGTCGGACATTCCCGGCGCGCTTGCGAGGGCGGAGGACCGTGCGCTGAGATACATCGGCCAGGCGGTCGCATCGCGGACGACGCGGGCATTCAGGGAATCGCATCTGCGCCCTTCGCCGTGGGCGCCGCGCAAGGACACGAAGGCGAAGCACCCCCTGCTCATCAGGAGCGGGAGCCTCCGGCAGTCGTTCTCCTGGCGCGTTACGGGGCCGGACACGGTGCAGATCGGCACGGACAGGACATACGCGAGCTTCCACCAGCACGGAACGAAGCACATGCCGGCGCGTCCGTTCTTCCCGGTCGACGCGAACGGGAACCTCGTGCCCGACATGAAGGACAAGATCGCGAGGAACCTGGAGAGGATATACATGGAGGAGCTGGGGATGGCCGACTGAAGTCGGCCGCTCCGATATGACGCCGCACGAGCCGCACGGGCATGGTGCCCGCGCGGTTCTTTTTTGCCATAATATGGCCATCATGACGAGGCCAGACAAAATCATTCTCATACGCACCTCCGGGACGGCGGTTTCGCTCTCGGCGGACGCGGCGAAACTGCCGCGCCGGATCAAGGTGCTGAACTGGGGCGACAATCCGAACTGCCACGGTCGGCGCGTCAACGTCGGCGAGCTTTTCGTCAAGTGCCTTGGTGCCGAGACCTATCCCTACCGCAAGGTCGCGCTCGACTTCGAGCACAACACGTTCCCCGGCACTGCCGCCTATCAGGAGAGCCAGGAGCCGCGCCCCGTCGCCGGCTTCGGCGCGATCGAGGCCGTGCCGGGCGACGGCGTGTACCTCACGATGTCGAGCTGGACTCCGGAGGGCGAGAAGATGGCGGTCAACTACGCCGACGTGAGCGCCGGTGCAGTGACCGACAAGGACGGCAACCTCGTCGCCGTCGCGAGCGTGGCGCTGTGCCGCGCCGGCGCGGTGGACGGAATGGATTTCGTGGAGGCGCCGCTGAGTGGCGACGTCTCGTCCGCGCTGAGCGGAATCATCAACAACAACCCACAGAAAGGAAAGGCAATGGACTACAAGGCATTGCTCTTGAAATCGCTGGGGCTTGGCGAGGACGCCACGGACGAGGCCATTCAGGCCGCGCTCGCTGCGGCCGAAAAGAAGCCCACACAGGAAGAGAAGAAGGCCGAGTTCGACGCAGCCGTCAAGGCCGCCGTCGCCGAGGCTGTGAAGCCCATCGAGGAGAAGATGGCCGCGCTTTCCGCAGCTGCCGTCGCCCACGAGAAGGCCGACCTGATCGCCGAGGCCGCCCGCGAGGGCAAGGTCGTCGCGCTCAGCGCAGACGCGCTCGCGAAGATCTCGGTCGACGACCTGAAGGCGACGATCGCGAAGACGGCGGTCACCGTGCCGCTCAACGCGAAGACGCCGGCGAACATGAAGGAGAAGCCCGCCGAGGGCGACGTCCCCGAGGAGTTCAAGGCGATCGCGCTCAACTGCGGCGTCTCTCCCGACATCTTCAAGAAATAAGGAAAGGGAAAAAAACATGAACATCACAGCGGCAAACCTGGACGCGCTTTTCAAGACGTTTCAGACGAAGTTCACCGACGCGCAGAAGACGGCGCAGGCGCGCCAGACGCCGAACGACCTCGTCGTCGACGACATCGCGGTCAGCTTCATCGGAAGCGGATCGTCGACGCAGCACAGCTGGCTGAACCAGCTCAAGGGCATCCACGAGTGGGTGAACCAGCGCGTGATCAAGCAGATAGAGCTCGGCAAGCTCACGGTCGTGAACCGCGACTTCGAGAACACGGTCACCGTCTCCAGGAACGAGATCGAGGACGACCAGTACGGCGTCTACGCGCCGCTCATCGGCATGATGGGCGCTGACGCGGAGAACCTCTGGAAGAAGCTCGCGCTCGAAGCCCTCCTCGGCAACGGCGACTGGGCGGACGAGAACCCGTTCTTCTGCTCCGGGCGCGTTCTCAAGGCGGCGGAGACCGGCTCCGCGGCTGTCACCATCACGAACGGCGTGACGACGGCGTTCTCGAAGACGGCGCTCGAGGCGGCCATCGCGGCGATGCGCGGCTGGAAGCTCGGCGGCGGCGAACCGGCGGAGGTGCGCCCAGACGTGCTGCTGGTGGGCCCCTCGCTCGAGGGCGCGGCGAAGCAGGTGTGCGAGGCCGACCTCGTCTCGGACGGCACGGCGACGGTCTCCAACGTTTCGACGGCGAAGGCGCTCAAGGTGCGCGTGTCGCCGCTGATCACGGGGAACCAGTGGTTCGTCCTGGGCGACAAGAACGGCGTGAAGGCCGTCGGGGTCCAGAAGCGCAAGCTCCCGCAGCTCACGCGCATGGACAAGGACGACGACCAGGAGGTGTTCATGTCGAACAACTTCCTCTACGGCGTACACGCGCGCGGCGAGGGCTTCCTCACGCTCCCGTTCCTGGCGTACCAGGGCGGCATGGCGAGCGTTCCCGCCTGGAGCAACGAGTAAAGCGGCACTCGCATGACACGGCTCACGATAGACGATCTCGCCGGCGACATGCCGGAGCAGGCGATCATCGCGGCGCTCGACGACGACCGGGACGGACTGGCCGACGCCAAGGCCTTCGACGCGGCGCTCGCTTCGGCGAACGCACGCGCCGAGGCGATCTTCGGCGGAGCCGTGCCGCAGCAGTACGCCCCGGCGGCGGACTACGCCGTCAGGGTGTTTCTGCTCGATCTCCTCTACCGCCGCCACGGCGACGGGGAGGAGAAGAACCCGTGGGCGAAGCTCGCGGAGGCGCAGGAGGCGCGGCTTCGCGCCCTCGCCGCCGGCACGGAGGCGATCGACGCGTCGAGCGACGGCATCGTCATATCGAAGCCGGCGCGCATCTACAACTCGGAAGGAGTGATGTCGTGAGCGCCCAGTCGGAGACGTGCGCGGCGGTCGCGGAGATCCTGCGCGAGACTTTCGGCGGCACCCTCGGCGTGACGGTCGAGCTCGAGGACAGCTGCAATCCGTCCGCGGCGATGGAGAAGGCGCTCGGAAGCTGGGGCGTCCTGGTGCTGGTGGCGACGAGCGCGCACCGGCGCAGGCCCGGCACCGGCGCATCGACGGCCGGGGACCTCGCGATCGACCTCGTCGTCGTAGAGAACCCGAAGCGGAACCGCAAGAGCGGGACGCAGGGGAACACGGTCACGAGCGTCGCGGAGGCCGCGAAGGACGCGCTGCACTGGCGCGAGGTATGCGGGCGGCGGCTCGTCTACGTCGAGATGCGGCGCGAGGACGCGGCGGACGACGACTACCGCATGGCGGTGAGCTTCGCCGCGCCGCTGGCGATAGACAAGGCCAGGGCGGACGGCTGGGACTTCGGCGGCTCCGCGATCGAGCCGGAGGAGGTCATCGAGGCGAACATCGTCTCTGCGCTCGCCGGCGCGGTGCCGGCGCTCGACGTGACAGGCGCGCTCGCTCCGCGCGACGACGGCGACGCAAAGCTCGCCGCGAGCTCCAGGATAGAGGTCTACGCGGACGTCGCGTCGCAGGACCTCGACTGGATCGGGCCGGGCGTGCCGTGCACGTATGCGGTCCGCATAGTGCTGAGAGTCGATTTCGCCGACGACAGGACCGGCGCGCTCTTCAGGGGCGCGGGACGCGCGGTGCGCGGCGCACTTGCCGCGCTCACGGGCGACGGATGCGCCGCGATGAACGGCAACGGCTTCTCGTGCGACTCGTTCACGCTCGGCCCCTCCCAGACAAGCCGCGAGAACGGCGAGGAAGGTTCGGGCGCGATGACCAAGACATACAACGCGACCGTAAGGGGTCGCTTCAACCCAACAACGGAAACACAGGAGGGATAAATGTCCAAGACGTTCAACAAGGCATTCGACTACTTCAAGCTCGTCGCGCCGCAGTCGCCGAAGCTGAAGATCAAGTCTTCGAACGAAAACCGCTCGATGCAGACAGCGTCGGGGCCGAACTCGCACGGCGACACGGTAGTGGTTGACGGGTACGGCGAAACCGCCGCGCCTTCGGCTGAATACGAAGTCATCGCCGATATGACGGCTGCCGACCTGCCGATCCTGGGCACGGTGACGGCCGCAGCCGACTCGGGCATAACGATCGGCGCCTCGGCGCACCCCGTCGCGCTCGGCGGCATCTCGATCTCGACGCAGACCGGCTCCGCGCCGACGCTCACCGCGAACGGCCAGGCAATCCAGGTCGGCGGAACGCAGAAGCGGTGGTACGACCTCAAGTCCATCTTCCCCAATTTCTCGCTCTCGACGCGCCACCGCGCGCAGGACTTCCTCGGGCTGTGCGTCATCAAGAAGGGAGCAGAGGCCGCGTCGCCCGTCGATGACTACGGCCTGTCGTCTGTCAACGCGAACTTCCCCGTGGAGTTCACGCTTGCGCAGCCGCAGGGCGTTCTTCTCAACTACGACCTCCACGGCGGGACTGTCACGGCAAACTACACGATGAACTGGTACTCGGAGACGGAGCCGACGGTCGAGCTCGCGGGCGAGGTGCCGGCGAACACGACCATCACCACCCCCAAGAACAGGACGGACCCGGAAAACGGCTACACGCAGTACACGTGGCAGGTGTCCGTGCCGCTCGCCGGCAGCGACACCGCACCGGCCAACAGCTGAGGGCGCCGATGATCTCCAAGCTTGCCAGAGACGACTTCGAGGACCTCCGGGCGCAGGGGCTGAACCCTACGCTCGAGGACTTCGACCGCCTGAACCAGATCGCCCTGCGTCTCACGGACGGCAAGGAGACGACATGCGCCAACTTCCCGCGCGTCGGCTGGGCTGGGGACGTTCCCTTCTACCAGCCGACTCTCGCGGCATTCGCCTGGTACCACGGCTACGCGGCGCGCCTCGCCTCGGACGAAGAGACGGCCAACACGCTCTGGTGGTTCGCGCTGGCGCACGCCCGGATGCGCCGGTTCTTCGACGCGCTGCACACGCGCGACGAGATCGAGACGGCGGTCAGGGCGTGGGTGGAGCTGCTGCCGGTCACGCGCGAGGAAGTCGCCCGGGCCGCGCGATACGCCGTCACCGGATTCGACGACGCCGTGGCGGCAAAAGGCACGGAAGGCAAGGCGAAGTACCGCGCCGACCGCTCTGCGGCCGCCGAGAACCTGCGGCGCGTCGAGGAGCAGCTCGTCGCCGTGTGCGCGGAGCTCAAGTGCCCGCCGGAGGCTCTCATGGGCGAGACGCAGACGCGCCTGGACGCGCTCTGCGAGGCGGCGGCGGTCGAGCTGGGGAAGCCCATGCTGCACAGCGAGGCGAAGCTCCGCGCGGACTACGACCTCACGCTGCGCGAGATCGTGCTGCGGCTCAGGGGAGAGAAAAGAGAATCTCAAGGAGGGCAATCGAAATGACGCCGACCGCGAGAACGAAAAGACAGACGGCGAACTCGCCTTTCGTCCTCGGCCCGTCGAACGGACAGTCGCGGCATTCCGCGCTCCATGTCCCGTGCGGGCACGAAGCGCACCGGTCGCATTGCTCTCGCTTTGAGTATCCCATGCCCGGCATTATAGCAAATTTCGGGGAGGCGTGACGAAATGGCCGACAGCAAGCTCCACATTCACATCGACTCTACCGCAGACCTTCGTGCGATAACCGACGCCGACCGGGCCATCCGGAAAACTGCGGCGGCGGACGACAAGGCGGCGAACGCGGCGAAAAGGCTCGGAGACAACGCATCCGTCGCGTCCAGGAAAGTCGGCGGACTCGCCGGCGCCGTGAGTCAGCTCACTGAGGGGACGGGCTTTCTTGGGAAGACTCTCGCGAATCTCGCCAAGGGCGGACTGTGGGAGATGGGCGCAGCCGGCGTGAGGCTGCTTTTCGATGTCGTCAAGAAGAGCTTCACGGACCAGATCGACGCGGCGAAGGAGGCGGAGCAGAAGTCCATAGAGTCCATCAACGCGATGGCGGACAGCCTGTCGAAGTACAAGAGCTCCGTCGCAGAGGTCGGCGCTGCGGTGCGAGCGGCGGCGGACGCTGCGCTGACTGCCAGGCAGAAGGAGATCGACCTCACGGAACGGCTCGCGAAGGCGAATGCCGAACTTGCGCGGCAGAAGCGCATAGCCGCAGGGGAGGACGCCGCGACGGTCAACGCCGAAATCGACTCGCAGTTGTCGGCGGGCGGCGCGATGTCGGCGCGGGCGCGGGCAGACGCGGAGATCGAGGCGGCGCAGAGGCGGCTCGACGCGACGATGCAGGAGCATGAAGCCGCCGTCGCCGAGGTCAACAGGCTCCGCGACGCGCGGTCGGCTCTCGGCGAATCGTGGGACAGGGCGTCGCAGGATCCGGAAGCGCTGAAAGCCGGACGCAAGTTCCGCAGGGAGCTCACAAAGAAGATTGAAGACGCAAGGGCCACGGAGTTTGGCGCATACGACCGCATCAAAGAAGACCAAAAGGCTCTCGACGACGCGAAGAGACGCCGCGAGGCGATTGACGCGGAGATCGCCGCGAGCGAGCTGAAGGCGGTGAACGACCGCGCGGCGGCCGAGAAGGAAGCCGCACAGAAGGCCGCAGAAGCCCGAGCTGCCGCAGAGCAGAAGGCCGCAGAGGCCGCGGCGAAGGATCGCGACCGGCTCGACCGCGAGCTGCACGCGAAGCGCATGGCCGACCTTAGGGCCGAGATCACCGCGCAGAAGGAGGCCGCGTCGCCCCTCTCCGCCGTCGCCGCCTCTGCCGCGACCGAGTTCGAGCGGGCATTCGCGATGTACCGCGACCCAAGCCGCGCCGCCGCCGAGATCGGCGAGGAGAAGGACCGCGCCGAAGACCTCGAGCGCCTCCACCGCGACGCATCGCGCTACGGCGGCAAGTGGCGCATCGACGAGCTCTCCCAGCTCATGGCCGCCGGCGACTCGCAGGGCGTCGACAGCCGCCTCGCGGAGTGGCGCAAGTCGCGCTCGTTCTCGCCCGAGGTCGAGGCGATGGTCCGCGCGAGCGCTGCGGAGCAGACGAAGACGACCGCAGAGGACGAGCTTCGCAAGTTGAACGAGAAGACAGGCGAGCTTGCGCAGAAGCTCGAGACGCTCGCGCAGTCCCGCGACGGAAAGCTCGACGGCATCGAGCGCAACACAAACCAGCTCGCCAACAAGCTCGACGAGCTGCTCAGCGTAAAGGGGTGACGGCATGGCATGGAGAACAGTTACCCTGAACGACAACGGCGGCAGCGGATCAAGCCCGAAGACACTGTATTACAACACCGCCAGATATTGGGCGACCGCGAAGAATACGGGGCAATCCTACCGCATTTACAACCTTGCGAGCCTTCCGACGCGGACAAATTACATTTTCACGGGCTTCTATACGTCCGGCGGTCTGTTGCTGGTGGACGCGTTCGGCGACCTTCGGGTACCGGATCCCGGCGGCGACGTGACGATCTACGCGCAGTGGCGCGCCTACGCCATAATCACCCTGAACCGGGGTGAGTTCGGCACAGGAGGCACGACGAAATTCTACTGCAGACTGGACGACGGCGTTTTTTTAGCCGACACCGCTCTGACCATTGAGATCTCGTCGATAGAACCTCCTTGCGGCGGTGGCAGGTTCGCCGGATATAAGTATCAAGGTGAGAAAGTAATCGATGCGCAGGGCAATTTAACCGGTATTTTTTCCTTTCTTTTCAAGGCGGATGTGGTGTTTGATGCGGAGTGGGACGGGGGCGCGGTCGATTATTTCCAGCTCGCGTCCCCCTTTCTCGTCCCGTTCGAGAGCGACGAGGGGACGAACCGGGCGCATGTCGTGACACGGCACTACGGCAAGTTCAAGAAAACCGGCCCAGGAGCTTACGAGGGAGCAGAGGCGATTTCTGGCGCGTGGCGCAATCCCACGGTCAAGTACATGGTCGTCGGCGACATGACGCTCGCGGTCGAGCTTGGCAAGTCCTTCGCGGCGGTGAAGAGCGGCAGCACTATGACGAAAACCGGCTACATGATCGTGTCAGTGACCGTCGAGACCGGCCATCGCCGCTTCCCCGTCGTGACGGTCCGAGGCACGGCGAACGAGGGCGCGGACGCGATCAACCTTTTCGCGGTGTCCGTCCCGATTTTCGCCCGGGCGAGGCCGCAGAACCTCCTCGGCGCGGTTTCCGGCGGCGGCGAGCTCCAGGTATGCTCGCTCGCGGCGACGTGCGATCCCGTGGTGCTGACCGAGAACATGATGCCGTGCGCCTCGGACGTTGTCGGCGGCAGGTACGAGCTGCACGCCGAGACGCTTGCGACGGACGGCGAATCGGCGCCTACGGCGACGGCCTCGGGCGGGTTCACGATGGTCGCCGACCCTCCCGTTGGCGCGGGCGCGGACTATATCCGCTATCGGGTGACAGCGAGGAAGGAGATATACTGATGGGATATTATTCTGGGAGCGGAGTGGTGGTCGGCGGGTCGGAATCGGGCCGCACACTCAAGTCGTTCTATGAATGGGGTGCGTTTGCAATTCGCCAGAAGACCGTGTCGTCAACCTTGCGCAAGCCTGGCGTCGCCCTCTCCACGGCGCAGGCTGAGCACTCCGCCGACGACCTGACGGCGGTGAACGGCGGCAGCGGCAATCTTGCATGGATCATCTTCGATGCCGAGGGAACCCGCAAGATCGTCTCGTACGCACAGATCGGGGATTCCAATCTCTACGAGTTGAACATCACGACCGAGACGCTCTCCGCGTGGCAGTCGAAAACAACATCCCGCACAATCAACTGACATGGACGCTAACAAAAAATACTTGTCGGATATCACGAGGAAGGATCTCGAGGAGATCGCCGCGGCCGCGAACGCACACGGCGGCGACGGCATTGACGTGACCCCCACAAACGACGGGCTCGAGATATCCATCGATCGCGGACAGTTCACGCGCTGGGTCAAGACGATAATGTACGGAGGGAATATTTAAAGGAGAAACCACACCATGAAAAAGACGCAATGCTTTTCAATCTTGATGCTCGCGGCGGCGGCCTCGTGCGGCGCGGCGGTGCCGGTCGAATGGGACGTGGAGGTCGCGCGCGTGCAGCCCGCGATGTTCTCGGCGTACCGCGGAGAGACGCTGGAGCTATCGGCGCGGATGCTGCGCGGGGGCAGGCCCTTCGAGGCGCCGCTCGAAGGCGCGGCGCTCTACTGGCAGACGAACGGAATGGGCTCGGCGTACTGGTCCGCGCCGGCAAGCTGCGCGTCGAACGTGCTCTCCGCCGTGTGGTCGCCGACGAACGACGTGGGGGCGGCGACATACAACTGCTTCATCGGCGAGCCCGGAGGCAGCTACCGCGCGGCTTTCCGCCTCCGTCTCCTGGACTCTCCCGGCGCGTCCCCGAACTCGCTCCCGCTGCCTGCCGTGCGCCTCGACTTCGCGAACATCGAAGTCGCGAACGATCCCTGGACGGAGGCGATAGAGTCGAACAGGGCCGGGATAGCGTCGAACAGCGCCGCCCTCACGGCCCTTGGGTCGGCGGACGCGGCGGAGCCGGTCATGCCGGGATGGATGCGCATGACGTATCCAGAGGAGGGGCAGGCCGTCGAGCCGAGAGCCTTTCTGGGGGATTATTATGTTTTCAGCTTCGAGGGCACGCCGGGGTCCCCGCGTGTCGTCTGGAAGCGCGGACGATATTTCCTGAAAAGCACATACGGGAATGCAGAGGGGATCGTCGACAGCTGGGAAGAGAAGGTGTACTTCGACATGCCGGACGCGCCATTCGGCAGCCTCTATGAATTCGCCCTGGGGCTGTCGCCGGTGGCGACGCTGGGCAAGGTCGAAAGCACGGTGGAGGAGCTTGGCGCGGCCATAGAGTCAAATAGAGTCAACATAGCGTCGCACTCCACCGCCATCTCGACCCTATCCAACACTACCTCGACCGTCTCCTCCGGCCTCTCCCAGCTCGCCGCCGAGGCCGCGCCCGCGATCAACGGCTACGCCCGCCTCTACAGCTTCGTCACTGGCGCGACGAACGCAAACTTCGTCGTCACCAACTACCAGCTCACGGCAGAGGCGGAGGCCGCGCGCACGCACTTCGACCCGTCCGACCCGGGCCTCGACTTCTCGACCGTCCCGCCGTCTCTGCGCATGGAGGACGCCTCGTCCGGCACGAACCGCGTGGTCGTGGACACGCGCGACTGGGTCGTCTGGTACTACGCGCAGAAGATCGGCGGCGCGATAGCGGAGGCCGTCTCGACGGCGGTGGACACCTGCCGCGCGTGGGTGAACTTCACGGCGTCCGGCCTCGAGAACCCGATCCCGGATACGCTCGTGATCGACGTGCCGAACATCTGGCTCATGGCGGGCAAGACATTCGAGAAGCACGTCGCGGGCTCGAACGCATGCTGGGTGATACGCTCGAACGGCGTGACCATGCCGATAAGCGACAACGCCCAGAGCGCCGGTGGATTCCTGGAGCTGACGGACGCCTTCGGAACGCCCTACATCCGCTTCAACAAGACCGAGAATTATTTCGTCGACCCGGTGGCGGACGGCATCGAGTACGACAAGGACATAGGCGAGTGGCGGATACTCTATTCGACGACCAACTGCCCGGCGGGAGGCGCCAACGCCGCCATCGTGGGATCGACGACGTATCCGGGCAAGTCGGTGCTCAAGGCGGAGGATGATCCCGACTGCCCGGCGACGATAACCTGGACCGGCTCGGCGAAAAACTGGGTGATGCACGCCGTGCCGAAGCCGATAGACGGCGCGGTGCCGAAGTCAATGTTCTTCGGCGCGGTCGTCGAAGTGCAGGGACAGGACTACATCGAGTACCTGCGGCCGATGTCGGTGCCGAGCCTCCTCGTCGACAGCGTGAAGATCGCGCCGGACATCCCGGCGTCCCACCCCGTCGGCACGGTCGTGCCCTGGAAGGTTGTGCAATGATGAACGCAGTCACCATCATAGCGCTCCTCTACATCCTCGCCGTCGGCCTCGCGCTCTGCATCGCCTTCGCCGCGCGGCGCATCCGCCGCTCGCGTCCCGTCGCCGTCGGCGTGTTCCTCCTCGGCTCCGTGCTCGCCGCGCTCCACGCCGACAAGCCGACGCCCGTCCCCTCCGCGCTCCTCCGCTGGGACCGCGGCCTCGCCGACAACGGCTCGATCGCGACGAACGACACCGTCTTCATCCGCGGAACGTACGACCCGCTCATGGCGAACGACGCCCTGCACGTCGACTACCGCCCGAAGTGGATAACCGACTCGCCGGGCGGCTGGGCGCGCGCTTACGACGGCGGAGTGAGCGACCTTGCGGACGGCTTCGCGGTCACGATCCCGGACGCGACGAACATGGTGATCTACATCTGGAGCGAGTACGTCGAGCCCGCGCCCACGCACACGAACGGCGAGTACCGCATCATCTACGTCGGCAACATCACGAACTCGCCTCCTGAAGCCCCGCGCTACTTCCTTCCGAGGACGCCGATCAAGGGCATGGAGGACGAAGGGGACGCGCATCACCTCTCGCCGCCGTCTCTGCCGCCGCCCGCGCAGTCGCTCTTCTCGACCCTTGCAACCGAAAACCTAACGGAGTAAAACAAATGAAATCCACACTCTCCACACGGATAATCAACACCCTCATCTGCGCCCTCTGCCTCTCCGCGCCTCTGCGTGAGGCATCCGCCGCGCACTACTCGAAGCTCGGCATAATCACCGCGTCGAAGCAGCTTGGGCGCTGGCCGGCGCTCAAGGCGTGGATCGCCGAGGCGGGGTACTCCGACGAATGGGACGCCGCGTCGTTCCTCTCCGACGACTATCCGCAGCTTGCCGCGATAACCAACTCGATATGTGCTACCGGGATAGCGAGCTCCGAGGAGGTCGCGGCAATCCTCTCCGCGTCGATCGACACCGCTCCGGACGCGCTGCTCGTCGCCCTGTACGACCGCGAGATCAAGACGGAGGCCGGCCGCGTGAAGTGGCACGGCAAGCGGACCGCCTACTGCGAGGACACGAACACGCTCACGGCCGTCTCGACCTACGCGGACGGATGGAGCTACACGGAGCCGTTCACGAAGCGCGTGCCGCAGTCGCTCGATGCCCGCATGGCCGCCGCCCGCGCGGCGAAGGCAAAGCGCCGCGCCGCCACCATGCCGCCGGGCCTCGCCGCGACCGAGACCGCCCGCGACGAATCCGCCGCGAAGACGAACGAAGTGACTGTCACAATCATCAGGAAATAGAATCACGATGAACCCTAATCGGTAAAGGCTTGATTGTAATCTCAAACCCTTACCATTATTTTCGCGCCGTTACAATGGCCGTCACGATGACACACGACTGCGAAATCCCGGAAGCGAAGGTGCTGTACACGATCGACGGGACGGAGCCGACGGCGGCAAGCACGCACTACGAAAAACGTTTCTCGATAAACGTCATGGGGCTGGTGTCTGTGAAGGCGGCGGTGTTCCTTGGCTGCGTCCGCATAAGCGACGTGGTTGAAACGCGCTATTCGCCTGTTCTGAACGATGTCCTCAACATCGGCGACATCATCGCGAAGCCGGGTTCCGCGCCGCTGTTCTTCGACCTCGACGGCCGCAACCAGTGGTGGAGCGACGAAAACGAGACGTCATACGACGGCACGCCGTCCATGAAGAGCGGTAGGATCGGGAACGAGTCCTCGTCGTGGATGAGCGCGACTTTCGCGGGCGCGGGCGTGCTGGAGTTCAGCTGGAAGACATCCTGCGAAGAGGATGATCTCGGAGAATTCTACTTTGACCATGCCGTGTGCGAGCTGGACGGCGTCGAGGTCGCGTGGCTGGACGGCGTCACCGAGGGCTGGGTGCGCGAGGAGATTGCCGTCGAGAGCGCCGGCGAGCATACGGTGACATGGATTTATGTAAAGGATGTGGACGACGACACGATCTATCCCGGCGCGGACTGCGTCTGGGTCGATGGCGTGAAGTTCTCGTATCCCGTTTACATTTCTTTTGCGGCAGGCGACGGAACGGGCGA
>OCTX012221691.1_pt1 | contig 14897 bp, 10 predicted proteins | sample 1539691 | NCBI WGS metagenome assembly OCTX01 (sample SAMN02144231, study PRJEB22623) | gut metagenome | biome: sheep rumen | host: Ovis aries | place: New Zealand | reverse complement strand
ACTGGCGGTTGGGTGGTGAATAGCGACGATGTCTTCGAGGAGGAGATTCGTAAGCAGGTGATTGTGGCCACCGAAGAGGCCGACTTGGTGCTGTTCTTGGTAGATATCAAGAACGGCCTGACTGACCTGGACGAGGATGTAGCCCTCATCCTGCGCCGTTCTAAGTTGCCTGTCGTACTCGTTGCCAACAAGGCAGACGACGGTAAGGACCTGTATGGCCAGTATGAGTTCTATAAACTCGGACTAGGCGACCCGTTCTGTGTCAGCGCGGCTACCGGTTCAGGTACGGGCGACCTGTTGGACTATGTGCTCAGCAAGCTGAAGGCTGACGAGGTGGATGACCTGGAGGACGGTACTCCTCGTTTTGCTGTCGTCGGACGTCCTAATGCCGGTAAGTCGAGCATCATCAACGCCTTTATCGGTGAGGACCGCAACATTGTAACCGATATTGCCGGCACCACCCGCGACTCCATCTATACCAAGTACGACAAGTTCGGCTTTGACTTCTATCTGGTCGACACCGCCGGAATCCGTCGTAAGAACAAGGTCACCGAAGACCTTGAGTTCTATAGTGTGATGCGCTCTATCCGTGCCATTGAGAACAGTGACGTCTGCATCCTGATGATTGATGCCACTCGAGGCATTGAGGCACAGGACATGAATATCTTCCAGCTCATTCAGAAGAATAATAAGTCACTGGTCGTCGTCGTCAATAAATGGGACCTCGTAGAGGACAAGTCACAGGAGGCCATCAAAACCTTCGAGACAGCTATTCGCAACCGCATGGCGCCCTTCGTGGACTTCCCCATCATCTTCGCCTCGGCCGTTACCAAGCAGCGCATCTTCAAGGTGCTGGAGACTGCCAAGCAGGTGTATCTGAACCGTACTATCAAGATTGGTACGTCGAAACTCAACGAGATCATGCTGCCTATTATCGAGCAGACCCCGCCACCTTCTATCAAGGGTAAGTATATCAAGATTAAATACGTCTCGCAGGTGCCCGACACACAGATTCCCACCTTTGTGTTCTATGCCAACCTGCCACAGTATATCAAAGAACCGTATCGCCGCTTCCTGGAGAACAAGATGCGCGACAACTGGACACTGACAGGAACCCCCATCAACGTGTTTATCCGCCAGAAATGAAGAAGCTCTTCGCATTTAGCACTTGGCTGTTAGCACTCAGCTGTTGGGTGGGCTGTTCGGGGGGACAGACCCCAGAGCAGCAAGCTGCCGAGGCTGCCCAGGGCTATTACCAACGTTTGCTGGATGGCTATCCCGACGGATTTCTGGCTGCCAAGGCCGCTTATGACCAGATGCCAGAAGACTATCGTGAACAGTTGGTCAAGGCCAACGAACTGTATATGAAGGACATGCAGCAGAAACACGATGGGCTGCGCTCTGTCGCCATATCGCCCAATGTTGGTCGTACGGACACCGCACTCCACGTGGTCTATGCCTTTCTGCTGTTGTCTTACGGCGACGCTACCCAAGAAGAGGTCACCGTGCCTATGGTGCTGGTGGATGGCGAATGGAAGATGAAATAAGGCGGGCTAAAGCCTTAGTGAATAATGAATAGTGAATAACGAAAAAGTTAATTATAATATAAATATGATGACAGCTAACGAGATTCGTGACTCCTTCAAGAAATTCTTCGAGTCTAAGCAACACACCATTGTGCCCTCAGCACCGATGGTTATCAAGGACGACCCCACGCTGATGTTCACCAACGCGGGAATGAACCAGTGGAAAGATATTATATTAGGTACGCGTGATCCAGAGCCGCGTCGTCGTGCCGATACCCAGAAGTGTCTGCGCGTCAGCGGTAAGCACAACGACCTGGAGGAAGTAGGTCACGACACCTACCACCACACCATGTTCGAGATGCTGGGTAACTGGTCTTTTGGCGACTACTTCAAGGAAGGTGCCATCGACATGGCATGGGAGTATCTGGTAGATGTTATCGGACTCGACCCCAAAGACCTTTATGTCACTGTCTTCGAGGGCGACCCCTCAGAAGGACTGGCGCGTGACGACGAGGCTGAGCAGTACTGGCTGAAGCACGTGCCTGCTGACCACATTATCAATGGTAACAAGCACGACAACTTCTGGGAGATGGGCGACACAGGTCCCTGTGGTCCCTGCTCAGAAATCCACGTAGACAGCCGTACGCCTGAAGAGAAGGCTAAGAAGCCCGGTCGTGAGTTGGTCAATATGGACGACCCACAGGTGATTGAGATCTGGAACCTCGTATTCATGCAGTTCAACCGCAAGGCAGACGGCTCTTTGGAGAAGCTGGCCATGAACGTTATCGACACCGGTATGGGCTTCGAGCGTCTGGTGCGCATGCTGCAGGGCAAGCACTCTAACTACGACACCGATATCTTCCAGCCCATCATCAAGGCTGAGGAGCAGATCAGTGGTCAGAAGTATGGCGAGAAAGAGGACACCGATGTCGCTATGCGCGTCTGTGCCGACCACCTGCGTGCTGTCTCGTTCTCTATTGCCGACGGTCAGCTGCCCAGCAATGCCAAGGCCGGCTATGTCATCCGTCGCATCCTGCGCCGTGCCGTACGCTATGCCTACACCTTCCTTGGTCAGAAGGATGGCTTCCTCTATAAATTAGTGCCCACCCTCGTTCATGAGATGGGCGACGCCTTCCCCGAACTGAAGGCTCAGCAGCAGTTGATTACCAAGGTCATCAAGGAGGAGGAAGACAGTTTCCTGCGCACCCTTGACAAGGGTATCGCCCTGCTCGACAAGGCCATGAATGATATCAAAGCTAATAGCCCTCGCAACGCCACACTCTCACAGAGAGAACAGTCAACAGCCAACAGCGAACTTGTTTTGGACGGTGTACAGGCTTTCCGTCTGTTTGATACCTACGGTTTCCCCCTCGACCTCACTGAGCTCATCTGCCGTGAGAACGGCTTCACCGTTGACGAGGAGCAGTTTAATGTAGAGATGCAGAAGCAGAAGGAGCGTGCCCGCAATGCCGCTGCTGTAGAAAACAGTGACTGGGTAGAGCTTAAGGCTGGCGAACAGCAGTTTGTTGGCTACGACTATACCGAATACAACTGTCATATTCTGCGCTACCGCAAGGTGACCCAGAAGAAGAACGAGTTCTACGAGCTGGTACTCGACGCCACTCCTTTCTATGGCGAGATGGGTGGACAGGTCGGTGACTGCGGTGTACTCGTCAATGAAGACGAGACCATCGAGATCGTTGACACCAAGCGCGAAAACAACCAGAGCGTACACATCGTGAAGCAGTTGCCCAAGAACCCTGCCGCAGAGTTTATGGCCTGCGTAGATACCGACAAGCGTAACGCCTCTGCTGCCAACCATACCGCTACCCACCTGCTCGACTATGCCCTGAAGCAGATTCTGGGCGACCACGTAGAGCAGAAGGGTTCGTTTGTCAGCCCCGACACGCTGCGCTTCGACTTCTCACACTTTGAGAAGGTCACTGACGAGCAGTTGCGCGAGGTAGAGCGTATGGTCAACGACATGATCCGTCAGGACATCCATATCGACGAGCATCGTGATGTACCCTTCGACGAGGCTAAGAAGCTCGGTGCCATCGCCCTCTTCGGCGAGAAGTATGGCGACAAGGTTCGTGTGGTACGTTTCGGTCCCAGCTGTGAGTTCTGTGGTGGTATCCACGCCACTTCAACAGGTCGCATCGGCTTCTTCAAGATTATCTCTGAGAGCAGCGTAGCCGCTGGCATCCGCCGTATCGAGGCCCGCACGGGTAAGGAGTGTGAGGAACTGCTTTATCAGACGGAAGATGTTCTGAAGGCTGTGAAGGCATTCTTCAACAATGCCAAGGACCTGCAGGGTGTCATCAAAAAGTATATCGAGGAGCACGACAGCATGAAGAAGGAGATTGAAGGTTTCCAGGCACAGGCTGTAGAGCGTGCTGCCAAGACACTCGTTGAGAAGGCTCGCGAGGTCAATGGTGTCAAGGTTGTAAGCAGCGTGCTGCCTATGAGTCCTGCTGCTGCCAAGGACCTTGCCTTCAAGATTCGTGCCGCTGTCGAGGGTTCATTGCTCTGTGTGCTGGGTACCCACGACAATAACAAGCCCCAGCTCTCCATCATGATGAGTGACGACATGGTTAGCGACCACGGACTGAATGCCGGTCAGATGGTTCGCGAGGCCGCCAAGCTCATCCAGGGTGGCGGTGGCGGTCAGCCTCACTTCGCCCAGGCTGGCGGTAAGAGTGTCGACGGACTCAGCGCTGCCGTTGACAAAGTGATTGAGATGGCTAATCTCTAAGCAATAAAAGGAAGAGGTGCTCACCGTGAGCACCTCTTCTCGTCTTTTAGAATATCTCGTTGATTACCTGCTCGACGATGCGAGGAAAGTGCTCCATCTCCAGCAGGTGTTCTTTTGCAGCGATGTCGTCAGCAGTGTCTTCTGGCGACAGTGCCACACGGTATTGTGCAATCATTTCGCCAGAGTCGCAGACGGGGGTGACATAGTGTACCGTCATGCCCGTCTCTGTCTCGCCGGCAGCCTTCACAGCCTCATGTACATGGTGTCCCCACATGCCTTTACCACCATACTTTGGCAGTAGGGCAGGGTGGATGTTGATGATTTTGCGAGGGAAGGCATCTACCAGGAAGTTGGGCACCAGCGGCAGAAATCCTGCCAGCACAATAAACTGTATGCCGTACTTCTGGAGTAGCGGCATCATCACCTGTGGATCGTTCAACTCCGGTTTGGGCGCAACAGCTGTCGGCACACCTAAGCGTTCGGCACGCACCAAACCATAGGCGTCAGGCTTGTTGCTAACCACGAGGGCACAGTTGACACGCTCCGAATCTTTGAAGTAGCGTATCAGATTCTCACAGTTCGTGCCGCTTCCCGACACAAAGATGGCGATGTTTATCATATCCGTTAAGTGTTTAGTGATTCTAACAATATCTCGATGAGCCGTGGTACCCCATAGTTGCCCACCTCTTCTTCCTTTATCCAAAAATAGTCGTCAGGTAGTTGAGGACGCTCCTCTGTTTCCCATAGCCAGAAGTCGGCATAGAGGATGCGATGGGTCAGCACGTGTTTTACTCTTTGGCGCTGTAGCACAGCACCCTGTGGCACCTGATCTGTGAGCCACGGCTCGTAGAGTCCTTGCCAGATGTCTCCGGCAGGACGTCGATGGAGGGCCGTATAACCGTTACACCTTATATATATGTAGGTCAACTGGCGCTCCTTGACCTTCAGTGTCTTCTGTTTGACGGGCAGTATATCGATGCGCCCCTCACGGAAAGCCACACAACTCTCTGCCAATGGGCACTGTTCGCAACGGGGTGAGACGGGCGTGCACTGGATGGCACCAAAGTCCATCATGGCTTGGTTGAAGAGAGCAGCTCCCTTCCCCTCCCTGTTGAGGGCGGGGAGTAGTAAGTCTTGGGCCAGCTCCGTAAACTCTTTCTTACCTACTGTAGTATTGATGGGTGTGGCGATGCCGTAGTGGCGTGCCAGCACGCGATAGACGTTGCCGTCGACCACCGCTGCAGGCAGGTTGAAGGCTATGCTACCAATGGCTGCTGCCGTGTAGTCGCCCACCCCCTTGAGTGCTTTGATGCCCTCTAATGTAGTGGGGAAACCGCCACGCTCAACGATTTGCTGGGCTGCTGTGTGCAAGTTGCGTGCCCGGCTGTAGTAGCCCAGTCCCTGCCATTCGCGTAGCACCTCGTCTTCTGTGGCATGGGCCAGCGCCTCTACCGTCGGCCAACGCTTCATGAAGCGCTCCCAATAGGGGCGCCCTTGTTCGATGCGAGTCTGTTGAAGGATGATTTCCGACAACCAGATGGCATACGGATCACGCGTCTCACGCCACGGCAGCGCCCGACCGTTCTCCTTAAACCATTCCAGTATCGTCGTTGTAAAACTCATTTTTCCTGCACGGCGCGGATGCAATGGCCACTGAAGCGGTTGCTGGACAGGTTGCCGTTGTGTACTTTTACTTCATCGAGATTAAACTCCAGGCAGATGGCATTCTGGGGATTGGTTGTATAGAGCGTTGACGTCCAGTAGTAGCCGTAGATGGCGCGGAACTGTGTGCGGCCATAGAAGCGGAAACCAGTGATGGGCAGGAAGATGGATTTGCCAGTCTTCTTGCTCGTTACCTTATAGCCGTTGACACCATTCTTCGTTGTCCACTCCCAGGTGCAGTTGTCTGGGTTCGCCAGCTCCTCGCACTCTGCTTCAGTGGGCATGCGCCATTTGCCACCCCAGTTGGCACGGGCAGCATCGTCGGCAAGGGTCAGCTGAGATTTTCTGTCGTTAACGGAATACTTGGTCAGCATCGGAGAATTACCTCTGCTCCAGATGTAAGAGTCCCATGAGTAGTAGTTCTTGGTCTTGGTCTCACCCCATGCGTAATAGTCGCCAAAGTCTGTTGACTTCTTGGCTCCCATATTCACGTTAGCCCACTTTACGCTAAGTCCCATGTCTACAGCCTCCACGCCATCGGGCGTGTTGTCTTCAGGTTCCGTACCATTCACCTTAGCATTGCCGGCAGTCCAGCAGAGCATAGCGACAAGTGTTGTCAGAAAAAACTTCTTCATAGCAGTATTATTTTATCTTTCGGTTGGCAAAGTTACTAAGAAAAATGGAAAAAGCCATATTTTTATCATTCTTTTTACCCCTTGGGAGAAATAATCTCGTCGAAAGACTGTGGCTGTTTCGTCGAAAGTGAGTTGGAACATATAGGATAATAGCCTACCTTTGCAGCAGAAAAATAACAAAAACGAAAAAGATATGAAGAAGATGACCCAACTCAGAGCAATGCTCGTAGCAATGATGCTGACTCTTTCAGCAGTAGTAATGGCCCAGACGACTACCGTAACAGGTGTGCTGATGGACAAAACCTTGAACGAGGCGGAGCCTTTCGCTACCGTCCGCGTCTTCAAAGCAGGCAAGAAGGACAAGCCTGTTGCCATGTTCCTGACCGATAAGGATGGTAAGTTCTCCAAGGAACTGAAGGGCAAGGGTCGTTACGACATCGTCTTCAGCAGTGTCGGCAAGGACGAGCTGAAGCAGCAGGTGGAGCTGGGCAAGGAACCCGCCATCGACCTTGGTACCTTGTATATCTCTGATGGCGCCACCATGCTGAAGGGTGTGGAAGTGGTTGCCCAGAAACCGTTGGTGAAGATGGAGGTCGACAAGATGAGCTATAATGTTGCCGACGACGAGGACTCTAAGTCATATACCGTTTTGGACATGCTTCGCAAGGTGCCCATGGTAACGGTCGACGGCCAGGATAATATCAGCGTCAACGGTTCCAGCTCTTTTAAGGTGTATGTCGACGGTCTTCCCAACCTGATGTTCTCCAGCAATCCCTCGATGGTGTTTAAGAGCATGCCCGCCAGTGCTGTCAAGAGCATTGAGGTGGTAACGAACCCTGGTGCCAAGTATGATGCTGAGGGTGCCGCTGGTGTGCTGAACATCGTGATGAACAAGCAGAATCCGCAGGCTGCCCAGAGCATGAACGGCTATAACGGTTCTATCCGCGCCACTGCCGGCAATCGTCAGTTGGGAGGAAGCCTCTTTCTGAGCGGTCAGCAGGGCAAACTGTCGTATAGTACCAACGTGATGACCAGTTATAACAAGCCAGGCAATACCACCACTGAGATGGAACAGATGCAGGACAATGGTACCTCACAGATCATGACTTCAGAGAACGAAGTGAAGACACCGTTTACGATGGGTAGTCTGACGCTGGGTTATCAGTTGGACGAGATGAGCGTGCTGAATGCCACAGCCTCTGTCAATACCATGTCGATGAAGAGCACCGGAACCTCGCAGACCACGATGGGTGGTGCCCCCTACGGTACTGGCTTCAGCTATGGCAGCACCACCGATATGAAGAACTCGCGCACCTCGTTCAGCGGTAGTGTGGACTATCAGCGCTTCTTCAACAAAGAGCACACCCAGTCGCTGGCCTTTACCTACCAGCTGAACTACAGTCCCGCCACTACCGAGATGACCAACAGCTTTGCCGTCAACTCAACACTCATTGACCTGACAAGTCGCTATTCAGAGAACAAAGACAAGACCACCAACCATATCTTCCAGCTGGACTACACCATGCCTGTTGGCAAACATACCCTCGCGCTGGGTAGCAAGTTGCAACTTCACGATGCCACCTCTGATGCTAAGTATTATCTGAAAGACGTCTACGATCCCTCTACCAGCAGCGAGTATGAGTACAAGAACACTATTCTGGCAGGTTATGGCGAGTATACCGCCCGTTGGACCAAGTTGAGTGCCAAGATTGGTACCCGCTACGAATATACCTGGCAGAATGTAGAGTACCATTTGGGCAACGGTCAGGACTTCAGCACGGGCTATGGCAGCTTCATCCCCACAGCCAGTCTGCAGTATAATCTGAGCATGGGCAGCAACCTCGGCCTGACCTACAATATGCGCATCTCGCGTCCAGGTATCTCATACTTGAATCCCTATGTCGACAAGACCAACCCCATCGCCCTGACATACGGTAATCCTGACCTTGACGTAGAGAAGGCTCACAACATCTCTGTAGTGTATAACATGTTTACCAACAAGCTGATGCTGAACCTCAATGCCCATTATAACTTCACCGATAACGGCATTTCACAGTACAGCTTCTACGACAGCAACAACCTGCTGAACACCACCTACGGTAATGTCATCAAGAGCCATCAGGCTGGTATCAGTGCCTATGTCAACTACCTGCTGACCAAGAACACCCGTATCTTCATGAACGGCGCCGCCAACTACCTTGACGTGAGCAGCAATGAACTGGGTCAGAGCAACAACGGCTGGACAGCCAATATCATGGGTGGACTGCAGCAGACACTGCCTTGGGACTTGAAGCTCAGCGCCTTTGCTATCGCCTCTACCAAGAGCTATACCCTGCAGGGCTGGAGCGGTGGCTTCAACATGCTTACCGCCAGTCTGTCGAAGTCGCTGCTCAATGACAAGCTGAACCTGAGCCTCTCTGCCATGACAGGTCTGAACGAAGGTGGCAGCATCATGATTAAGAGTCACAGCCGCGGTCAGAACTTCACCAGCACCAACAATATCAAGGTTCCTATCTATGGTGTTACCTTCACCGTCAGCTATACCTTCGGTAACTCGAAGATGGTTGCCAAACAGCATGTCAGCCGTGTACAGAACGACTTCATTGAACAGCAGTCGCAGGGTGAGATGATTAACAGCGTGGGTAGCGGTAACGGCACAGGCACAGGCACGATGGGAAATTGAGATATTGAAAAATTAAGAAATTAAAAAATTATTATTATCTTTGCAGCCGTATGGTGAAGATACAGAAAAAAGATATGTGGCTGTTTATAGCACAAGTGGCAGTTTGGACAGTGGTTCTGTTCGCACTGCCACTGGCTACATTCCTGAGCACACAGGACGTGACAGCCACCCGGACATCGTTCTACGTTGTATGGGGATTGTTTCAAGCTCCGTTGGTTGTCTATTTCATCAATTTCTACCTGCTGGGCCCATACCTCTTCTTTAAGCGGCGCCATTGGTGGTTCGTACTCATCAACCTCGTAATGATTTTGGGGCTCAACTACCAGTTCTTCCTGGTTTATTTGAACCGAGACAGTATTCCTAACATGCCGGCGATGGATACAAATATGTGGGTTGGCTTCTTTGGCGGATTCCTGATGTTCCTGGTGCTCAACTGTATGATAGCAGCTATAGCCATTGGTATTCGTCACTTTATCCATACCCGCCAGATTCGCCAGCAGCTGATAGAAGAGAAAGCCAAGAATACAGAGGCTGAACTGGCATGGCTGAAAAATCAGATTAATCCCCATTTTCTCTTTAACACCCTCAACAACATCTCGAGTCTCGTACAGATAGATGCTGACAAAGCACAAGATGCCATCGCCCAGTTAAGCGATTTATTGCGCTATGCGATGTACGAGACCAACAAGAACACCGTACCTCTGCAGGGAGAGATAGAGTTTATGCGCAACTACGTAGAGCTGATGAAGCTACGCTGTAGCGAGAAGACGATGGTCAATTGTCAATTATCAATTGCCAATTCTCCATTAACTATTGCTCCGCTGCTCTTCATCTCCCTGATTGAGAATGCCTTCAAGCATGGCATCAGCAGCAATCGTGACTCGCGCATTGACATCACGCTCACTGCTGACGGCCAACAACTCATCTTCGACTGCGAGAATACCAACTTCCCCAAGAACGATACGGACCGTAGTGGCTCAGGCATAGGACTGGAAAATACCCGTCGCCGTCTGGACCTTATCTATAAGGACCGCTATACGTGGGAGCAAACCCTCGAAGACAATATCTATAAGGTAAAAATCACGATCCAACTATGACTCCGCTCACTTGCATCATTGTCGACGACGAGCCACTGGCCGTCAAACTCTTAGAATCGTTTGCACAGAAGACCCCCCAGCTACGTCTGGAGGCTTCCTTTACCGATAGCGTTGAGGCGCTGGCATGGTTGCGCGAACATCCCGTCAATCTGGCATTTATGGATATCCAGATGCCTGACATGAACGGTATGGAACTGTCACACATGTTGCCTGAGCGTACGAAGGTGATCTTTACCACCGCCTTCAAGGAGTATGCCTTTGAGAGCTATGAGGTCTCAGCCATCGACTTCCTGCTGAAACCCATCCGTTATAACAAGTTTATCGCTGCCGTAGAGAAGGCAGAGCAGTGGTTCAGCAGAGGTGACGCCCCGCTCGCCTCTGCACCCGAGGCAACGTCCACCAAAACCACGATGTTTATCCGTGTTGATGGCGAACTGCGGCAGGTGAACTTCAACAAGATTCTCTATGTCGAGGGCATGAAGGACTATGTGCGCTTCCACATAGAGGGTGAGCGACTGCCGTTGACCACCCACATGACGATGACTGCCGTCGAGGAGACCCTGCCCACAGGTTCCTTTATGCGAATCAACCGTTCCTATATTGTCCGTTTGGACAAGATAAGAACGGTTGACCGTAACCTTTGTGTCTACATCGGTGACGAGGTAATCCGTGTCACCGACGCCTACCGCGAGACTTTTGAGCGCTACGTGCAGAGCGTTTAGCGACTTTCTGTTCTTGCGTTTTGTCTACTTCTTTCTCGCCACACAGTACCTGACACAGGCGGTCTTGGAATGCTTTGCCGTCGGCATTGCGCATGATGCCCTGATTGATGATGCTGAAACACAGCTGGTGACCGTTCTCTGCCTTGCAATAGCCTGCCAGTGACGAGATGCCTGTCAGCGTACCCGTCTTGGCACGGACGTTACCGTCGGCAGCGGTGTTGAGCATGCGGTTCTCCAGTGTGCCGTCCACTCCGGCAATGGGCAGTGAGAACCATAGCGCATCGTGAATCATGGGTGAGTTCCAGGCATACTTCAACAGTGTGCACAGCAATTCGGCACTGACGTAGTTGTAGAGCGAGAGTCCCGAACCGTCTGCCAACCGATAGGTATCTGCCTGGAGTCCCAGTCGTTTCAGCAACTTGCGGGTGACTCCTGTCGCGTCTGTCGCCTTGGCAAGCGACTTCCTCACGCTGGCAGCCGTCTGGTAGAAGACGGCCTCGGCATAGAAGTTGTCACTCTTTTTCATCATGCGGTCCAGCACCAGTGATATGTTGTGACGGATGGTCGTCAGGTGATGGGCGTTGGAAGGCAGCTGTCCCTCCACCAGCGTAACGTTTTCTAAGTTGACGCCCAGACGGGCCACCTCCTCAGAGAAGGTAGTGAGGAAGATGTTCTTCCTACCGATGGACAGCGGTGTCAGCAGTGGGTTTTCGTCATCCCAACACCATCCCTCACCATAGTCTACGGGCTCCTTCATGGTACGGTCTGCCACCAGTTTTCCGGCTATGCTGTCTATGCCGAGCTGTTGTATGCTCAGCGCCATGTCTGTCACGTCCTCGAGCGTCAGCGTGGGGTCAAACCCTCCCACACAGTAGATGTTGCCCTCCAGTGTGCGGTTCTTGATGCTGCCTGTATAGTAGATGCTTGTCTTAAAGTCATACTTCGGTCCCAACTGGTCCAGGGCAGTGATGGCTGTCACCAACTTCATCGTTGAGGCTGGTCGCAGCAGCTGGCGTGCATTGTGTTGGTAATATACGGAGTCGGCAGTGAGGTCGTAGACCATCAGCCCTACCTGCGACGTCTCAAACATCGGGTCTTTCAGCAGCGAATCAATGCGCAAGCGCAGACTGTCTTGTGCAAAAGACAGCGCTGAGAAGCACCATAATAGCAGTAAAAACAGATATTTCTTCATTTCGTTTGCAAAAATACAAAAATATTTTGTAATTTTGCACCGTATAATACAAAAAAGGATGGTTTATAAATACGATTTTCTGATTATCGGTGCCGGCGTAGCCGGTATGAGCTACGCACTGAAGGTGGCACGTGCTAAGAAAGGTAAGATATGCATGATTTGCAAGACGACACTTGATGAGGCCAACACCTCTTTTGCACAGGGTGGCGTAGCATCGGTGACTAATCTGAAGCTCGACACCTTTGACAAGCATATTGCAGATACCCTTATTGCCGGCGACTTTATCAGTGACCGACAGGCTGTGGAACAGGTGGTCCGTATGGCTCCTGAACAGATTCAAGAACTCGTCCAGTGGGGCGTCAACTTCGACCGCAAGGAAGACGGTCAGTTCGACTTGCACCGTGAGGGCGGACACTCGGAGTTCCGCATTCTGCATCACGCTGACGATACAGGCGCCGAAATCCAGCGAGGGCTGATGGAGGCTGTGCGCAACAATCCGGATATTGACATCAAGGAGAACCATTTTGCTGTAGAAATCATCACCCAGCACCATCAGGGTGTGCGCGTGACGCGCCGCTCTCCCAATATCCAGTGCTATGGTGCCTATGTGCTCAATCCACAGCAGAAGGTGGACACCTATCTTGCCAAGTGTACGGTGATGTGTACGGGTGGCTGTGGCGCCGTCTATCTGACAACCTCCAACCCTGTCATTGCTACGGGCGACGGCATCGCTATGGTCTATCGTGCCAAGGGTACGGTGGCTGACATGGAGTTTGTCCAGTTCCATCCCACTGTGCTGCACAATCCCAACGAGACACATCCTGCCTACCTCATCACGGAGGCTATGCGCGGCTATGGTGCCGTGCTGAAGTTGCCCAATGGCGAGACGTTCATGGAAAAGTACGACGAGCGCCTCAGTCTGGCGCCTCGCGACATTGTGGCACGCGCCATCGATAAGGAGATGAAGATTCACGGACTGGACCACGTCTGTTTGGACGTTACCCATAAGGACCCAGCCGAGACCCGCAAGCACTTCCCCAATATCTACCAGAAGTGCCTGTCGATGGGTATCGATATCACGACCGATTATATCCCCGTACGACCTGCAGCCCACTATATGTGTGGTGGCATCAAGGTCGACCTCAACGGACAGTCCAGCATCGAGCGCCTCTACGCTCTTGGCGAATGTTCTTGCACGGGTCTGCATGGCGGCAACCGTCTGGCTTCTAACTCACTCATCGAGGCGGTGGTCTATGCAGAGACAGCCGCTCGCCACTCGCTGGAGCATGTCGATCTCTATGAATACAACGAGCATATACCTGAGTGGAACGACGAAGGTACCATGACCAACGAGGAGAAGGTGCTTATCACGCAGAGTGTCAAGGAGGTCAACCAGATCATGTCCAACTATGTGGGCATTGTGCGCTCTGACCTGCGCCTGCATCGTGCCTGGGACCGTTTGGACATGCTCTACGAAGAAACCGAGCGCCTCTTCAAGCGTGTCAAGGCCTCGAAGGACATCTGCGAGTTGCGCAACATGATCAATGTGGGTTATCTCATCACACGTTGGGCCCTGGAGCGCAAGGAGTGTCGTGGTCTGCACTTCACTACAGACTATCCACAGCATGCCTACGACAAGCATTAAGGTACAATAGAATAGAAAATATCATGCACAAAACAGTTGAAGTGTGCACATTTTGGCTGTTTTTGTGCATTTTTATTTGGCTGTGTCCGTAAAAAATCGTACCTTTGCAGCGCTTTTCGAAAAAGGATATCATTTTTACACATTATTATTAATAATATGGCATTAAAAATTGTAGTACTTGCTAAGCAGGTACCCGACACAAGAAATGTGGGTAAGGACGCCATGACCGCCGAAGGCACCGTAAACCGTGCAGCCTTGCCCGCCATCTTCAACCCAGAAGATTTGAATGCCTTGGAGCAGGCCCTTCGCTTGAAGGAGCAGAACCCAGGCTCAACAGTAGGAATCCTCACGATGGGTCCTCCACGTGCAGGTGAGATTATTCGTCAGGGACTTTATCGTGGTGCAGATACCGGCTGGTTGTTGACCGACCGTCTCTTCGCTGGTGCCGACACCCTCGCTACTTCTTATGCGCTGGCTACTGCCATCAAGAAGATTGGCGACGTAGACATCGTGATTGGTGGTCGCCAGGCTATCGATGGTGATACCGCTCAGGTAGGTCCTCAGGTAGCTCAGAAGCTGGGCCTGAATCAGGTGACATACGCTGAGGAGGTACTCTCTGTTAAGGATGGTAAGGCTACCATCAAGCGTGTCATCGACGGTGGTGTGGAGACTGTTGAGGCTCCTCTGCCTGTTGTTATCACTGTTAACGGAAGTGCAGCCCCCTGTCGTCCCCAGAACGCTAAGCTGGTGATGAAGTACAAGCGCGCTACCTGTCCTATGGAGCGTCCTGCCGAGGGTACCCCATACGACTATCTGTATGAGCAGCGCCCTGAGTTGACACTGAACCAGTGGAGCGTAGCTGATGTGGATGGCGATGTAAGCCAGTGTGGTCTGAGTGGCTCACCCACGAAGGTGAAGGCCATCAAGAACATCGTGTTCCAGGCTAAGGAGTCGAAGACTTTGACGGCTTCTGATGCTGA
>OCTX012280236.1_pt1 | contig 14902 bp, 18 predicted proteins | sample 1539691 | NCBI WGS metagenome assembly OCTX01 (sample SAMN02144231, study PRJEB22623) | gut metagenome | biome: sheep rumen | host: Ovis aries | place: New Zealand | reverse complement strand
CACATTTATACATAAGATAGCTTTTTGAGTTAAAGGGGACAGTAAAACAGATTAAAAAAACGACATGAAAAAGGAAGAATGGCGCGAAAAAATTACAAATTCCTGTAAAAACGCAGGAACATACCGGGAATATTTTGAGAGCGTCATTGACACTTTGGCGGAGACGCTTGAAGCAAGGGATGACGCAAGAACGAAATATTATGCTTCGGGTGCCAATGCGGTAGTCACTCATACGAACAAAGGCGGGAACACTAACATAGTGAAAAATCCCGCCCTTGTTGTCGTTGACGACCTAAACAAAACAGCACTCGCTTACTGGCGGGACTTAGGCTTGACTCCCGCAGGGCTGAAGCGGATCAACGAGGACGCAATGAAGGGAGACCCGAATAAACCGTCCTTGAGTGGAGTGCTTAAAGATTTAGGTATATGAAAGCAAAAGACTACATAGCAACAGCGAAACAATATGCGCGGGATGTTGTCAGCGGAAAGCAGATAGCGGGTGCCGAAGTGGTGCTTGCTTGTCAGCGTTTCCTCGATGATCTAAAGCGTGACGATATCGAGCTGAAGCCAAGAGACCCGAATGCGGTCTTGTCCATAATGGAAGGTTTCTTCGTGCATCAGCAGGGCGAGGACATACACGGCAGACCTTTACTCGGTCAGCCGTTTTTACTTGAGCCGTGGCAGATATTCTGTGTCGTGAATCTGCTCGGATGGTATTACACCGGGACAGACGAAAGACGGTTCAAAGAAGGCTGGATACAAGTAGCAAGGAAGAACGGGAAAACCTCGTTCATAGCTGCGCTGGCGTTCGCTGTTGGCATACTACAAAGAAGAAGTGGTTCAAAGGTTTACATCGTAGCGAACGCACTGAAGCAAGCCCTTGAAGCGTTCAACTTCTTGAAATTCAACATTGACTATAAAGGATTGAAAAATGATCCCGACATAAGAGTGCTGGACAACTCATTCAATCATTCAATAGATTATCAGTTCCGAGATGAAGAGGGACATCCCGATGGGCTTCTGAGCGTGAACGCCCTTGCAACAAATCCCGACTCGCAGGACTCATTCAACTGCAACTTTGCGATAGCTGACGAGGTGGCTGCGTATAAGAAAGCCGCACAATATAACCGCTTCAAGGAAGCGATGAAAGCATATCGCAACAAGCTAATGATAGGTATAACCACGGCAGGAGATAACGCTAACTCATTCGGTTACAGAAGAATGGAGTACGGCATAAAGGTCGTGAATGGGACTATAAAAGACGACTCGCTTTTCGTTTTGATCGCACGGGCAGACCAAACGGAAAACGGAGAAGTCGACTACACGAACCCTATACAGCATCAGAAAGCCAATTTGAGTTACGGTGTAACGGTATCTCCTGAGGACTTGATGAACGAAGCGATGCAGGCACAGAACGACCCGCAACAGAGAAAGGATTTTCTGTCGAGGTCGCTGAACATATACACGACTGCAATAAAAGCGTACTTCGATATCGAAGAATTCAGAGCGAGCGACAATCAATATAATTGGACGCTTGCAGAGCTTGCGAAGTTACCTATCCAGTGGTTCGGCGGGGCTGACTTGTCGAGGATGTTCGACCTGACGGCATCCGCTTTAGTAGGCAAGTATAAAGAAACGCTGATAATCATAACACACGCATTTTTCCCGGTGACACAAGCAGCGAGGAAAGCAGACGAGGACAACATACCTTTGTTCGGATGGGCTGACGATGGGTGGCTGACTATGTGCAACTCGGAAACGGTCAATTATGCGGATGTTGTCGAGTGGTTCTGTGATATGCGGAAGATGGGATTCAACATCAAAGTGGTAGGGCAGGACAGAAAGTTCGCCCGTGAATTCTTCTTGATGATGAAATCCAAAAAATTCAAGATTGTAGACCAACCGCAATACTACTATGTGAAGTCACAAGGCTTCAGACATATAGAAAAAGCGGCTAAAGATAAGAAACTGTATTATCTACATTCTGATGCATATGAATACTGCGTTCAGAATGTCAGAGCGATAGAAAAAACGGACGATATGGTGCAGTACGAAAAAGTATCACCCGAGCAGAGGATAGACTTGTTCGATGCTTCCGTATTCGGAACGGTACAGTTATTGGAGAACATGGAAAGGCGGGAAAAAGCCCGTGACTGGTGGGGAAATTGAGCATATTTGATTTTCTTAAACGAGATAACAAAAACAAAAGCTGCATTGGTGTAGTTGTCAGCAATGAAGATGAAAGTCTGAAGTGTAGCGGTTATACATCGCTCGCAGACAATCCCGAAGTGCTGACAGCCTGCAGGAGAATAGCAACGCTTATTTCTTCGATGCCAATAATGCTAATGGAGAACGGCAACAGCGGGGACATTCGGATATTCAATGAGTTGTCAAGGAAACTTGATATCGAGCCAAACAAGAACATGACCCGCAGGACATGGATGGAAGCTATCGTGATGAATATGCTCCTTTACGGTAAGGGCAATTCGATAGTCAAGCCGTACACTTCCCGGGGATATATAACCAACCTTGAGCCGATATCCGCTGACAGAGTTTCCATTATTCCCGACGCAATAGACACCCGCAAATATTACGTGGTGATAGACGGGAAGAATTATGATCCTGCGGACGTTCTGCATTTTGTGGATAATCCCGACAGGCACTTCCCTTGGATGGGCAAGGGAATGACGGTCGTGCTGAAAGATGTAGCTAACAATCTTCAGCAGGCATCAGCCACAAAGAAAGGGTTTATGTCCACAAAGTGGAAACCTTCGATCATCGTCAAAGTTGACGCAATGATAGACGAGTTCTCAAGCCCTGAAGGCAGGAAAAAGCTGATGGACGAATATATCTCATCCAGCGAAGCGGGCGAGCCGTGGCTCATCCCTGCAGAACAGTTTGATGTTGAAACCATCAAGCCGTTGAGTTTGGCAGACCTCGCTATATCCGATTCGGTGGTAATGGATAAAAGGACGGTTGCTTCGATTATCGGAGTACCGCCTTTTGTTTTGGGCGTAGGTGAATACGATCAGACAGCTTGGAACAGCTTTATCAATAACACCGTCCGAATAATAGCGCAGGAGATAGAGCAGGAGCTTACAAGGAAGCTGATACTCAATCCTAAATGGTATGTGAAGTTCAACATTCTTTCACTTATGAACTGGGATTTGCAGACCATTGCGGATGTATTCGGGAAACTATCTGATAGGGGATTCGTAACGGGTAACGAGGTGCGTGATCGCATCGGAATGAGTCCTGCGGATGGCTTGGACGAGTTCAGGATCCTTGAAAACTATATTCCATACGATATGAGCGCGCTTCAGAAGAAGTTAGTACAAGAAGGTGAGTAAATGGCGCTTTTATGTAACGACTGCAACGTAGTAGGCAAGACACATCAGATATGGTGCAAGCATACGGGCGAGCCTTGTATGCACGTCCGTTACTGCGCTGTGAGTGGCAAATATTATCAAACTGATGCGGCAGCGTTCTGCCCGCTGAAGAAGGAGCAAAACAATGGAGAGAAACATTAGGCAGGTGCGTTCTATCGCATCGGATTTCAAAACACGGGAAGATGGCGAAGAAAAGCGCATTGAAGGCTACTTCGCCATTTTTAATAGCAATTATCAAATCTCAAACGACATGAGCGAATCAGTCGCACCGGGAGCATTCGCGAACACTCTCGGCGGAGATATTCGTGCCCTTATCGACCACGAAACAATGTACGTACTGGGTCGCAATCAGGCGGGAACGCTTGAACTGCGTGAAGACTCTCATGGCTTATGGGGCAGCATCCTGCTCAATCCGAACGACCAAGATGCCATGAACCTATACGCAAGAGTCCAGCGTGGAGACGTGAATCAGTGCTCATTTGGTTTCGACATTCTGTCTGAGGATACCGACATCCGAGAAGACGGAAGCGTTCACTGGACGATCAAGGAAGTGAAGCTCTATGAGGTTTCGGTATGCACTTTCCCAGCCTACGCTGAAACATCGGTGCAGGCAAGAACTAACGACTATGAAGACTTCAAGAAACGCACCGTCGAAAAGATGCGGGCGGAGCTGAGGTCAAAACTAAACGGAGGTAACTAATGGCACTTCGCACACTAATGTTGAAGAAAGACCTCGACAACAAGCGCAAGGCTTTTGCTGAACTCGAAAAGAGAGATGCAGAATTCGAGGCAAGACAGACCGAGCTTGAAACAGCTATCGAGGAAGTAGAGACCGAAGAGCAGAGAGATGCGGTCAACGAGGAAATCGAAAAGTTTGAAGCTGAAAAGGCTGAACACGAATCCGCAAAGACCGACCTCGACGCAGAGATCAGAGGGCTCGAAGCTGAACTTGAGGAGCTTGAGAAAGAGCAGGTCGCACCAAAGACAGACGAAAAGAGAAAGGAAAACAAGAAAATGGAGACAAGAAAGTTCTTCGGTATGAATTCGCAGGAGAGAGATATGTTCTTCGCACGTGAGGATGTTACTAACTTCCTTGGTGAGGTCAGAACTTGCATCAAGGAGAAAAGAGCACTCACCAACGTAGGGCTCACTATTCCTGAGGTTATGCTTGGCGTACTCAGAGAGAACATTATCGAGTATTCAAAACTGTATAAGCACGTAAATGTCAGACCTATCAACGGTGAAGGCAGAATGATCGTAATGGGAACAATCCCGGAGGCTGTATGGACAGATTGCTGTGCAAACCTCAACGAGCTTAACCTTGCATTCAACGATGTAGAAGTCAACTGCTGGAAGGTAGGCGGATATTTCGCAGTATGCAACGCTAACCTTGAGGACTCCGATGTAGCACTCGCTACAGAGCTTCTGACAGCAATCGGACAGGCTATCGGTCTCGCACTTGACAAGGCTATTCTGTACGGAACTGGTACAAGGATGCCACTCGGTGTTGTAACAAGACTGGTTCAGACTCAGGCTCCTGCAGACTATCCTGCAACAGCAAGAGCATGGGCTAATCTGTCCACATCCAATGTTGTAGCACTTGGCAATGTTACCGGCGCAGAACTGATCGCCAAGATCGTTGAGACTTTCGGAGCTGCAAAGGGCAAATACAGCCGTGGTGAGAAGGTATTCGTAATGAACGAAGCCACTTACACAAAGCTGATGGCAGCTACAGTTTCCGTAGACGCTAACGGCAGGATCGTGACGGGCATTGCTGATGTAATGCCAGTTATTGGCGGAGCAATCGAAGTTCTTGATTTCGTTCCTGATAATGCAATCATCGGCGGTTATTTCGACCTTTATCTGCTCGCAGAAAGAGCAGGCACAAAGTTCGCTACATCCGAGCACGTAAGGTTCCTGCAGGATCAGACAGTATTCAAGGGAACTGCAAGATATGACGGTCAGCCTGCAATCGCAGAAGGATTCGTTGCAATGGCAATCGGCACTACAAAGCCGAACGCAACAATGTCATTCGCTGCTGACTCAGCAAACCCGGGGGAATAACTGACGGGAAGAGCGGAGCTGACACTCTCAACCTTGCAAGTCTGACTAAGGCTCAACTTTTACAAGTTGCAGACGATAGCGGGGTTGAGGGTGTCTCTTCTCGGATGACTAAAGCTCAGATAATAAACGCCATTGAGGAGGGTTAGCTATGGAAGCAATGCTTAATTCTCTAAAAGTAGACCTCGGCATCACATCCAACGTATATGACGGAAGGTTAACTGAATATCTTCAGTCTGCGATAATTGCCATTATAACCGAAGGCATTGATCTCGATACTCAGAATATCGAAGACGCTAACCTCGTCATTATGTATGCGGGTTGGCTTTGGAACAAGCGCAGAACGGGTGAAGGTATGCCGAGGATGCTACGTTGGCAAATGAATAATCGTTTATTTAGTGGGAAGGTATAGACAATGGACGATGCGATCAAATTGCTCACTTCGACCTATACAACCGATGAATACGGCAATCAGATAGAAACGGTCACGGAGCGTCTTGTGTTCTGTAAAGTTGATTCGGTAGGGCGTACTGAATTCTACCAAGCTGCGCAGAATGATATGCACCCGACCTACATATTCTCTATATCGCACTATATCGACTATAGAGGCGAGAAAGAATGCTTGTACACTGATTGGACGGGCGAAGAAAAAAGGTACGTTATAACGCGAACATACCGCACAGATGACCGCATCGAATTAACTGCGGAAGAAAAGGTGGGAGTCGATGTTTAGCGTTGAAGTTCAAGTCCAAAAATACTTGGACGAGTACAACCACAAAGTCATAGAAGCGACAAAAGCATCAGCAAAAGAAGCCGCTGAATTGACAGCGAGAACGCTTCAGAACACAAGCCCGAGGAAAGCACGTGGCAAGGGTCGTGGTCGATATGCCCGTGGGTGGACAACAAAGCAACTTGAAGACGGAATCCTCACAAGCTACGTGGTCTACAACAAGAACAACCCGGGGCTTACTCAAAACCTTGAGTTCGGTCATGTCCTGCGTAACAGGTACGGCACTTGGGGGCGTGTCAGAGCGATCCCGCACATAGCGAGCGCAGCCGATGCAGGTATACAGCGCTTCGAGCTTGGGATAAGAGCGAGGTTACGGAAATGAAAATCTTTCAAGTATTGCAAAGCACGGGTCTGCCGTGTGCATATTCGCATTTCAGAACGAAAATCGAGCCGCCGTTTATCGTTTACATAGGGAACGGTCAGTACGACTTCGAAGCGGATAACACCCACTACTACAAGCAAAATCACTACCAAGTCGAATATTACTTCACCACTAAAGACGAAGCCAAAGAAGAAGCCATTGAACAAGCGTTATTGGACAATGGCTTTTTATATGACAAAAGTGAGGACGTTTACATCGCTGAAGAAGATGTATTCGTCATTTATTACCAAGTTTAAGGAGAACGAAAATGGCAAACAAAGTTGAATTTGGAATCAGCCAGCTCCACGTCTGCACATACACAGTAGGCGAAGGCGGTACTGTTACGCTTGGCACTCCGTACCATCAGAAAGGCGCTGTTTCGTTCAGCCCTGAGGAAAATTCAGAGCAGAACAACTTCTATGCTGACAACATCGTGTACTGGAGCGGATATTCGGGCGGTTCCATCGAAGGTGACCTCGAAGTCGCAATGTTCGATGATGCTTTCAAGACTCAGTTCCTCGGGTATAAGGAGCTGACAAGTGGCGGGCTTGCAAACGTAAAGAACGCTACAAAGCCTAATGTCGCGATCTTTTTCCAGGTCGAAGGCGACAGCGAATCCCGCAGAGTGGCACTCTACAACTGCGCTCTCGGTGCGATCACAAGAGAATACAACACCATCGAGGAGAGCAAGGAGCCAGCAACAGAGACTCTCGCTATCACTTGCACGGGCGATAACGCTACTGGCGTGACAATGGCTGTATTCAAGCCAGCCGACGACGGTTACAGCACTCTGTTTACTGCACCAACCGCTCCGGCTATTGCACCATAACAAAACGGGGCGGGGTATCTCGCCCCTTTATTTTCATATAGAGAGGTGACCTTATGGAAAAAAATATCAAGATAGGAAAAAAAGAAGTTAAGCTCAACAATAACGTAGCTTGGACTATGGAATACAAAGACCAGTTCGGTGAGGACATACTCCCGGTTATCCTGCCGTTATGTGCGTCAGTTATCGAGACGGTGTCCACGATTGTAGCGGAGACGGGCAAGGTAGAAATGACCATCGCAGACCTTGCGGAAGCATTGCAGGGCAGAACGATGGATATTTTACTTCCTGCTTTCCAAGTCGAAATGGTCAAAATCATTGTCAATGTCACTTGGGCTATGGCGAAAGCGGCTGATGAAGATATAGAACCGCCAAAACAGTGGGTAAAACAGTTCGATGAGTTCCCGCTCGATACTATCGTTCCCGCTGTTTACAGTCTCGCACTGAAGGGATTCGTAAGCTCAAAAAACTTGAAGAGGCTGAAGAGCATAAAGGTAAATCTGAAAAATCTTCAGCCACACTCGACGACATCATCCTCGCAGGACTCGAACGAGGACTAACTATGGCAGATATCCGCAATATGCAGATGGGGCAAGTGGTTGATTTCTGTATCAGCTACAACGAACGGCAGAAGCAAGCGGAGAAAGCACAAAAACGGGCTGAGAAGCGAGGAAACAAACGCAAGGGAACACAGAACGATATCAACTCATTTTTTGGATAGGGAGAAAAAATGGCGGGAGATATACGCGGAATAACCATTGAGTTCAACGGAGATACTACCAAACTCGGCAAAGCTCTGCGAGACATAAGTAAATCCACATCCGCAGTAGATAAAGAACTCTCAAAAATTAATAAAGGGCTGAAATTCAATCCGACATCAATCGAGTTATGGAGACAAAAGCAAGACCTCTTGAAGCAAAGAATCGAGGAAACCACAAAGAAGCTCGATACACTGAAGCAGGCTAAAGAAAAGATAGATTCGGGTGAGGTACAAGTCACCGCTGAAGAATACAGAAAACTTGAGCGAGACATAATCGAGACCGAAAGCAAGCTCAAATCTTTTAACACAGAGCTTAAACAAGTTGGCAATGTCAACCTCAGAGTTGCTTCAGAACAGTTCAAGGAATGGGGTGGTTCTCTAACCGAGGTAGGTCAGAAAATGCAGGGGCTTTCAATGGCTGCTGCGGGAGTTGTCGCATCTCTCGGGGCGATTGCTTATAAGAGCGGAACGGCAGCGGACGACCTTAACACGTTGTCAAAGGTGTACGGGCTTGGTACGACAGAATTGCAGAAATACAAAGTCGCATCTGACCTCGTGGACGTATCGGTCGAGGATATAGCGAAATCTCACATAAAACTTGAAAAGTCGATGTACGCAGCTCAGACGGGATCCGCATCGGCAATGACAGCGTTCGACGAACTCGGCGTTTCGTTTACGAACGCAGACGGTTCTCTCCGAGACGCTGACACGGTGTGGCAAGAAGCTATTCAGGCGCTCGGACAAATGGAGAACGAAACCGAAAGAGATGCGGTTGCAATGCAGTTGATGGGCAAGTCCGCTGCGAACCTAAATCCGCTCATCGAGGATCAGGGCGAGACATACAAAAATCTGACGGACACGTTGAAACAGTATGATCTCGACTTTGTTGATCAGGAGACGCTCGACAAGGCAAACGAGTTTAACGACAGCCTCGACACGATGAAAGCTATCGGATCCGTCGCTCTCTCAACGGTCGGCTCACAGCTTGCAGCGTATCTGGCGCCGGCACTCGAAAAAGTCGTTGGGTGGTTCGGCAAGGTCGCTGAGTGGCTTTCCAAGCTGTCGCCAGAAGTGCTGACGGTCATCGGTGTGGTTGCTGGTGTCGTGGCTGCTATCGCTCCCGTCCTGCTGATACTCGGAAAGGTAGCGTTCGCTATAAGTTCGATAATGTCGCTTATGAGTACGCTCAATCTGTCATTTGCAGCGCTTGCGGGTCCTGTCGGTATCGCTATAGCTGTTATAGCTGCTTTGATAGCTATCGGAGTATTGCTCTATAAGAACTGGGACAAGATAAAAGCGAAAGCTCTCGAGATAAAAGCATCTCTGATAGCTACATGGAACAGTATCAAAACAAGTGTGACCAATGCGGTGAACACACTTAAAACCTCATTAACGAACGCCTGGAACAGCATAAAGGCCACAGCATCAAGCGTATGGAATGGTATCAAGAGTGCAATAACAAGCCCGATTACATCCGCACGAGATAGGGTCAAGGCGATCATTGACAAATTGAAGAGCTATTTCCCGATCAAGGTCGGGAATCTTCTGAGCGGTATCAAACTGCCACACTTCAAAATCAGCGGAGAATTTTCTATCAAAAATAAGACCGTTCCGAAGCTGTCTATCGATTGGTACAAGACGGGCGGTATTTTTGACGGTCCGCAGGTTATCGGTGTTGGTGAAGCTGGACCTGAGGCGGTAGTTCCGCTCGACAAGTTTTGGGACAAACTCGACAGCATGAACACGGGCGAAACGAATATCGTCATAAACGTAAACGGAGCGGGTGATCCGAAAGCCGTTGCGGACGAGGTCAAACGAATACTCATACAAGAAACGAACAGGAGGCGTCTTGCATGGCAGTAACAGGAGCAATTTTTAACAGCTTAGTTTTCGGCGGGGTCAGCTCCGCCGATTACGGCATATACATCACGGGCGAAGCGGTATTCAACGCACCGAAAAGAGCGGTCGAAACTGTCTCCGTCCCGGGGCGTAATGGTGACATCATCATCGATCAAGGGCATTGGGAAAACATCGAGGTCACTTATCCAGCGGGAACATTCGGAATGAGTGAGACAGAATTCAGAACAGCTCTATCTGATTTTCGTAATGCTGTCGTTTCACAGCTTGGATATCAGAGGTTATCCGATACTTACCACCCCGATGAGTACAGAATGGGCACTTATGTAGAGGGGCTTGAGGTCGACGCTAAAAATTCCAACAAAGCGGGACAGTTCAATCTCGTTTTCAACTGCAAGCCTCAAAGATGGTTAACAAGTGGTGAGACAGCCGTAACGGTTGCCAGCGGAGACACGCTGACGAATCCGACGCTTTATGATGCGGGTCCGCTGCTGATGGTTGAGGGGTACGGAACTATCGACATAGACGGCAACGAGGTCGTTATCAGAGACTCCGCTGTCGGAGAAATAACCATAGAGCCAAGAGGAACGTTCGAGACGGAAGGACTTGTTCTCCCGCTTGACACAAGCCTGTTACAGAACGGTGACCCGATTACGTTCAGCAGTCTCACTTTGTATATGTACGTAACGGGCAAGAGCGCCGTCAGCAATGTAACGCTGATAGATAGCTCTTCGGATTTCACATCGAGCACAACTGGGATGTCGGGCTCGCAGTTCGGTCTCAGAACGACCACGCGCAGATCGATAACAATACAGAAGGGCGAGACAAGAGTGCTCGACCATACGGTAACCGCACGAATCACCGCAGGGTCTATCGTCAGCGATGTTACCTGCACTATCCGAGTCATACTGTCGGCAGAACAGCTGAGAGTGGCAAGAACGGTCACAACGGCGGAAGGTTACCACGTACTGTACCATTACACAACAGCGAGCAGCTCCTACGCAAGAATCAGCGGAGTATCTTCGCTTCAGCTTGGCAATCCGACATACATCGACTGTGAGAACGGAGATGCTTACAGAGTGGACGACGGAGCGTATTCATCACTCAATAAATTGGTGACTTTCGGACCCGTTCTCCCGACCATCAAGCCGGGCGGGAGCGTTATCACATTCGACAGCACGATAACTGCAATGCAGGTCAGACATAATTGGTGGAAACTATGATACCGATTTTATACGAATCAACTGAAACACAATTCACAAGCAACGGGATCTGCAGGCTGCGTTCCTGCTCAGAGGTGACCGTTACCGAAGAAAGAAACGGGTTGTATGAATGCGACTTTTCATACCCGATCAACGGGGAAAATTACAGCGAAATACAGCTCGGAAGAATCATAGCGGTCAGGCACGACGACACAGCAGACATCCAGCCGTTCGACATAGTGGAGCGCGAAGCTGAGATCAACGGCATCGTGACATTCCACTGCGTGCATATCAGCTACAGGCAAGCGAAGATAGTTGCTCACGGCAAAAATATCACGGGACCATCTGCTGCGTTCGATATGTTTGCAGACGGGCTCCCGAATAATCCGTTCTCATACTTCACTGACATAATCAGCACCAAGCCGTTCCCGCTTGCCGATGATGTTCCCCGCTCGGTTCGTGAGATGCTCGGCGGTACGGAAGGCTCCGTGCTCGATACATACGGCGGGGAATTTGAATGGGATAAGTTCGATGCAAGGCTGTGGGAATCAAGGGGCGAAACGGCTGACTTTTCCATTCGTTACGGGGTCAATATGACCGCATACAACGATGAGATGGACAGCCTCGAAACATATTCAGCAATCATTCCGTATTGGAGCGGGCAGAACGAGCAGAATCAGCCCGTTGTCATATGGGGCGATATGGTAACGAACAACGAGGTCACTGTATCGGGGCGTACTGAGTGCGTGCCTATGGATTTCTCGCAGGATTTCGAAAATCAGCCGACTAAACAGCAGCTTGAAGATATCGCACTCGAATACCTGGAAGGCCACGAACCGACGATACCTGCAAGGACTATCAAGGTGGAATTCGTGCAGACGCAGGATTCGGGTTCGTTCTCGGAATTCAAACGACTGCAGAAATGCAGGCTCTGTGACTCTGTTCGGGTGGTTTTCCCTCGTTACGGGATGAACGGCTACTTCAAGATAGTCAAAACCGTTTACGATGTCCTGCAGGAGCGATACACCGAGATGGAGCTGGGCACTCTGTCAACAACTCTTGCGGAAGCTTTAGGTGTCAGCCAGTTCGGGTCAGACAACAGCGGTGGCTTCTCAGGCGGTGTCGTCGGTGGGCTTCGGCAGATAACAATCAGCGGGACGACAAGCGTATCAGGTGCAATACAAATCCCGACCGCATACCAAAGTAAGCCTCTGTTCGGGCTGCACACATCTGGTTTGGCATCGCTCGTATATAGAAGAGATGCGCAATACCTAACCGTAATGCAACAAAATTCAAGTTATGAGCTGATACCGAGAGCAAACACAGCCGTAAGCATCACAGCGTGGACAACAGGATAACGCTATGGATATTATTATCAGTTTCGTTTTAGGGGCAAACATGATCTGGTTTTTAATAGGGCTTTGGCTCGGTATGGTGCTGACCGTTTGTGTGGTCGGCGGAAAGGATAAATAAATGAATAATGGCACTATATTGAGAACTGCACTTGTCATAGCTACTTGTTTCAACACGGCATTGATGGCTACTGATGTGGCGCAGTTTCACAATCCAACAGTAAATCTTGTCTACAGGATTCTGTCCGTGATTGCTAACTTCATCATCGTTTTCTGTGCTACATACTTCAACAACGATTTCACAGTTGAGGGTGACACAGGCACAAAGATAACAAGAGAGATGAAAGCACTCAAAAACTATCAAGGCGAGACAGCAGAAGAACCTGCTGATTCTTTCATAGAGGAAGAGGGTGAAGAGCATGGGGAAGAATAATGTAGAATTACTCAAGCTTGCACAGGCTCATCTTGGGCAGGGCGGTTCAGTGTTCAACAGATACTGTCATTCAAGCGGTTATTGGTGCTGTGCATTCGTAACGTATATTTTCCATGAGGGCGGTGACAGCCCTCTTTTTTATGGCGGGAAAATCGTAGTCTATTGCCCAACAGCGATCAAATGGGCATCCGCTAACCTTGCTATGATTCCACCATATATGGCGCTCCCAATGGACATTGTTTTCTTTGATTGGAATCATAACGGACTCCCAGACCACATTGGCTTCATCAGAGAACGAAAGAGTTGTGATTATGTCAAAACCATTGAGGGCAACACTAATGGCGGTATCGTAGCGCAGAAAACAAGGTCTGTTGAATACATACAGGGTATATACAGACCTCACTTCCCTGCGAAATTCGACATCAGCAAGCCGTTGGAGATCGATGGCTTATGGGGCTACAACTCGATAGCAATGCTACAGACCGCACTGAAAAAGCTTGGCTATTATGGTGGCGATATTGATGCCATCATGGGCAAAGGCACTGTGAAAGCGGTACAGGCTTGGGCAGGTGTAGCCAAAGATGGTGCATGGGGTGCAAAGACATCCAAAGCGGTACAGAAGAAGCTTGGTATCAAGAGAGATGGCTTATTCGGTGCTGAATCCTGCAAGGCTCTTCAGAGATGGTGTAACGAGCAGGTGTATCCCCAAACATTAGGGGATATGATAGCGAAAACTGCGGTCAGTTATGAGGGCAAAGTACCTTATAAAAAGGGTGGCAAGAACATAAACAAGGCTGTTGATTGCACAGGGTTCATCCAAGAGATCTATAGATTGAACGGCATAAAGCTGACAGAATATCTGAAAGATTGGGGCAAGTCCATAGGTACGAAAATCAGCAAAGCCAAAGCCGGTGACATCATCACTTTCAAGAACAAGAAGACAGGCAAGATAACTCATCATGCCATCTACATCGGCAACAACAGGATATGTCATGCAACAGGCGGTAAGAAAGTTTGTATTTCAAAGCTACCATTGCACGGCCTGAAAATCGAGGGTATTCGGAGGAGGTGGGAATAATGACGGATAAGATGATACTCGCACTACTCGGATTTATAGGTGCGCTGTTGGTAGTCCTAAAGCCGTTCCTCGACCTCAACACGAATATCACGGAACTGAAGGTCAGTATCGATGCCTTCAAGTCATCGGTGGACAAACTGGATTCGCGCATAACAGAACACGGCAAGGAAATAGACAAAATCAAAGAACAGGTCGTTGATCACGAAGCAAGAATAAAGAATCTCGAGAGGTAAATTATGGAAAAGTTCAAGGTTTCATTCGAAGCAAATAATCAGCAGCTGAAAGCACTCGGCACCAAACACGCATCGGATACGTATGCAGATATCGAAGCGACATTCGTCCTCGGAGAGAAGTGGACGGATATGGACTCCGTTTCTGCTGTGTGGTGGAACGACTTTACAAGGATAGCAACTGTCCTTGATTCTCAGGGCAAGTGCATCGTTCCGCACGAAGTCCTTGCACGTAAGGGGTGCGTAAGGGTAAATCTTGTTGGGTCTATCGTTGAGGGCGATGAGCTGATTACAAGGCTGACATCGTACTCAGCCGAAGCGGTGCAGGTCAATGAGAAGATAAAGCTGACGGGTAGCGAGACATCCGAAATAACTCCGTCACAGTTCGAGCAGTTCGTGGCTGCCGTCATTGCCGAGGTGGAAAAGGTCACGGGTATGACCGCAGTCGCAGAGACGCTTCCTGCAGGTTCTCCTGCAACCGCACGATATGAGGACGGAAAGCTTTATATCGGCATCCCGCAGGGCATACAAGGCGAGACGGGCAACGGCATCGCATCGGTGGT
>OCTX012248284.1_pt1 | contig 14903 bp, 13 predicted proteins | sample 1539691 | NCBI WGS metagenome assembly OCTX01 (sample SAMN02144231, study PRJEB22623) | gut metagenome | biome: sheep rumen | host: Ovis aries | place: New Zealand | reverse complement strand
CCACATTGACGACCCCCTTGGGCTCGTAAATGAGAAATTAGAAATGAGTAATGAGAAATGGGCTGCGCTGGGTGTGCTGTTGGTCTACATCACGCCAAGTGGTAAAGGCTTGAAAATCGTGTTTAAGGCTGATGTAGCCAAGGGCAACTTGATTGACAACCAGCATGCCATGGCGAAGGTGCTGGGTGTGGAAGTGGATGAGAGTTGCAAGGATGCAAGTCGCATGAGTTTTATCTGCAAGGAAACGGATATTTTGTATTTAGACAAGGAATTATTTACGTATGAGAACAAAGAATTTGGTGAGAGATATAACGATTTATATCGAGACGGTCATAGCGCGGCTGAGAGAAAGAACACGGAGGTAGTTTTAACGAACACGAATCTCACTAATCTCACGAATAATGAAGCGCTGAAAAATTCGTCAGATTCGTGCAATTCGTGTTCAGAAAAAAATTCGTGTTCAGAAAAGACCTTCAAAGGCATTCCGTACAGCGAGATTATCAGCGAGTGGTGGCAGCGCAATGGTGGTGAACCACAGGAGGGTGAAAGGAACGTGAAGCTGTATCAGTTGGCTGTGAACTTGAGGGCTATCTGCGACAACAACCGTGAGCTGCTCTTAGAGATTATGCCGCGCCTAGGACTGGACGAGCAGGAACTGCGCAGCATCGTGGAGTCCGCCTGTAAGGAGCCACCCAAGGGACTTAGCAAGATGATGCAAAGCATTCTTGCAATGTATGATGTAAGAGGGAAGAAGGAAGACCTCAGCCTTCAGACTTCTAACATCGACCATCTTCTCTGGGAATGGGGCGCTGAGATTGAGGCATTAAGCGATGAATATCCACAGATAAAGGATATCTGTAAAGGGCTGAAACGCAACCAATATCCTGCGGCATTGTTCGTGGCTGGTGGACTGATGATGACGCTGATGACGCGCTGTACTTATCGTTTCTACCATCGTCCTGAGGAGTTGCGACGACTGAATAACTCGACGCTGATTATTGGTGACCCTGCCAGTGGTAAATCGTTCGCCACAAGGCTCTTTAAGCTGTTGGCTTCGCCCATCGTGGCAGCCGATAAGATTGGCAAGGATGCTATCAATGCCTATCGTGAACAGATGCGCACCAAAGGTGCGAATAAAGAGAAGCCCAAAAAGCCAAAGGTGGTGGTTCGCATCCACCCAGCACGAACCTCGAATGCACAGTTTATCCAGGACATGGTGAATGCAGTAGAAGATGTGAATGGCGAGCCGATGCAGTTGCATATGCTGACCTTCGATACTGAGCTAGACAACACCTTGTCGCTACAGAAAGGAGGCTCGTACATCGACAAGCAGGCGCTGCAATTGAAAGCCTTCCACAATGAGGAAGACGGACAGGCTTACAGCAATGTAGACAGTGTGTTCCAGGAGTTCTACGTCATCTGGAACTTCATTTATACGGGTACGCCGATAGCGCTGAAGAAGATGGTGAATGAGCAGAACTTTGGTTCTGGACTCGCCACTCGTTTGACCTGTATCCCTTTGCCTGCTACCAACTTTGAGATGATGAGTCGCGAGAGTTTTGTGGACTACGACAGCGATGAGCGCCTGAAGGCTTGGGCTGAAAAGCTGGATAGGATGAAGGGCGAACTCTCTGTGCAGAAGATCGTGGATGAGCTCTACGACTGGACAGCACGCCGCATGGAGGACGCCAAAGAGAATGATTCGAAGGCTGATGAAATGCTGTTGAAGCGTTGTGCCTATCATGGCTTGAACTTCGCAGCTCCGTTTATTGTGATGCGCCACTGGGATAAGATGAAGCAGGACGGCAACTACTGGTGTGGTGAGTTCGAAACGGATGATGTGGATTGGAAACTGGCTGAGCTCATTGTCAATATCCAGTACGCTTGTCAGCGCCACTACTTTGGTGCCATGGCTGAGAACTATTTCGACAACAAGTTGAAGGATGCCAGTGTCAACGTACAGCGCAAGCAGAAGACCTACGAAGGTTTTGAGCGACTTCCTGAGGAGTTTACCAGTGAAGATGTGATGCGATGCTTTAATCTGAAAAGCAGTTCAGCAGTGTATATGCGCATAAGTCGTCTGCAGAAGGACCACTTGATAGAAAAGACTGATGAGTTTGTTGATGGTGGTACTACCAAATCACGCTATCGCAAAACGGGTGTTATGATGTCCTGACGCACTCACGCACTCACACCCTCACATTACGAATTTAATAATAACGAACAATGGATAAGAAGATGAAACTCTCCGAGCATTTTTCGCTCGGGGAGTTAACCAAAACGAAAACGGGAATTGATAACGTTCCGAATGAGGAGCAAGTGAATAACTTAAAGCGCCTATGTGGGTGGCTGGAGAAGTTGCGAAAGCGATGGAATGACCTGTATGGCGATGGGGATGACCCGATAGTCATCAACTCAGGGTTCCGAAGCCCAGAAGTCAATAAGGCGGTGGGTGGGGCCACATTGAGCAACCACTTAACAGGATGCGCGGTTGATATAAGATGTATCGGCATTGAACAGGCCTTGCGCTATGCAGCGATATTGCTCGACATCTCAGACGTCACCCATGAGGATTTCGACGAGCTGATAATAGAGCGCAGCAAGTTGGGCAACTACTGGATTCACTTCGCTGTGCGTCCGTTTGGGAACAGGCGAAAGACGAACTTTAAACGATAAGAAAAGTGGCTGAAGAAAATCTCCAGCCACTTTCTTAATATTACGTGTAATTAAGAAGATGCTTTTAGCGCTTTTTGTGATGCTTTTTACTCCATTTTACAACGCGTTTAGCTATCTTCCTGACAAGTTGATACCCAATAGGGCTATTTTTGTCTAAATAGACAGCATATTGGACAAGTGTATTATGCGTCAGATAGTTGTAGTCACGAAGAATACCTGCGATAGAGCTGACAACAGGATTTGATTGTAACTGGTTTAATACTTCGTCTCGTTCCTGAAGGCTTTTCTGGAATTGAGAGTAGGTAACACCTGTCATATCAATATCAGCAACAGTTATGTTGAGAAATTGATAACTATAATGATTGCAAAGCAGAATCTGAAGCCAGAATTTCCAATCAGCAACAATTTTGAAATTTTCATCAAAAGGATACTCTTTAAGTAATTCCAGTCGGGTGAAACTACTTTGATGGCTGATTCCATCAGTAAGTAATTTGTGAATTAAATCATCATCGTTGACACGAAGTGGCTTGTTGGTTCCTTTGGCAACGGTAATACCTTCGATGACATCAGCTTTACAATTTAAATTGTAGACATTTTCTAACACGTTGTTGGAATGAAAGCAATCACCGCCATTCATAAAAATGACATATTTGCCTGTGGCGTGACTGACACCCTTGTTCATGCCATTGTAAGTCCCACGATCTGGCTCTGAACACCACCATGTGATATACTTCTCGTATTGAACGATAATATTTTTGGTGCCATCTGTTGATCCTCCGTCAACAACAATCAATTCAAAATCCTTGAAAGTCTGGTTGACGATGGAATCGAGCGTTTCCCTGATATGGGCGGCTTCGTTATAACAGACGGTGATAATGGAAAATTTTGGCATTTACTAGTTTATTTAAAGAATGTTTTGTTATGGTTTCTCTCTCCTCGACAAGGATGGGATATGCGCATGATTAGCTTAAATTCATAAGCTGAAGTACATAACAAGCGCATGCGCCAATAGCATTTGGAATCAACGATATTTTTAGAGATAGGCTGAACTCTTAAAAGAACTTGGCGTATTGTTTCCAATCTTTCTATTACGTCATTGCCCTGATAGTTTCGGGCGATACCCTTAGCAATGCGGATACAGTTGCGTACTAATAATAATTTGTTATGCTCATCTGAAAATATATGATTTGCTTGCGAATAATGGAAACACTCTTCCAAAAGCGAAACGTAGCCAAACATATGGTCATTATGGATATTCATAATGCTACCCTTTCGCTGGCGATAATGGTAGAGGAACCGAGGACAAAGAGCCATTCCGTTTCCATGGGAAAACCATTTGTAGAGGACTGCAAAGTCTTCATAACGGTTTAGTTGCGGAATTGGTTCCTTTAACATACTACGTCGATACAGACGTCCGTGAAGAAAAGCATAGAGGCGTCGATCGTAGATTTTCTCTATAGATTCATTGCGACTTAACGCAAGCAATTTCTGGCTGACAGGGTCGTAAATGGTTTCACCCACAAATTCGTTCAGATATCCACAGGTAGCACAGTCTTTTCCTGTTTGCTCAATGGCAACCAAAAGTGTTTTGCAGAAATCGGGCTCAATCCAATCGTCACTATCAATAAATCCTATGAATTCTCCCTTTGCTTTTTGGAGCGCGATGTTGCGACTGTCAGACTGTCCAGTATTCTTTTTGTGGATAACTATAATCCGATTATCTTTAGAAGCATATTTGTCACAAATAGCAGGCGTGTTGTCTGTGCTTCCATCATTAACCACTAGTAATTCCCAATGCTGATAATCTTGTGAAAGCACAGATTCAATACATTGTTCGATATAGTTTTCTGTGTTATATGCAGAAATGATGAGTGAGACAAGTGGCTGACTTTCATTCTGCTTCTGAAGAAAAGCTGTCTCATCGATATAATAACCATCGAAATGGCGTGCTTGATAATTGAAAGTGTGAAAGGACTCGTTGTTAAGTTGATGTCCAATATCGGCTATCCAATATAGTGGCGTGTCGTTGTACATGGAAGCAACAAGTGTAAAGGAACTGGGAGCCCCTATAATGTAATTGCATTCGGAGAGCAGGCAGAGGTCTTCTGCAGGAGTGCCACAAGGGAAATAGACGTTAGTGCCACGAAGTTGTTGGCGATATAATTCTTTGTCGAGTTGAGGATCGTTGCTACAAATATATACATCTATAGTTTTTTCTGGGTGTAGTTGGCAGAATTGCTGGATGATGGAAATATACTGATAGTCATCAAAGAAATATATACCTCCACACCATGTACGATAGTCGCCTCGACGGATATGTACGCCTAATTTAATGGCGTCTTGAGCGGAAGGACGCATGGTTTCAGCGACATGCTGTCGAACTTTGGGCATGAATTCAAAGAGGCTGATAATTTCGTCCTTGTACTTCTCAAACAAATCAGGAAACCTGACACACCATCCTGTTGCCAATACATATTTGCTGTTGAGCATCGTTTTCTGTTGTTCAAGGAACGGGTCGTTCATGATATTAAACTGAACAGTAGGAATCAGATGCAGTTTAGCAGCATATTTAGCAAGGGTATATAAAAGGAAATGATGGTAACGTGTATGGGCAATGCGGAATTCTGGATACTTATAGGCAAAGCGCATTGACATGGTTGTTCGACCATGTTCACGCCCCCAAGCATACAAATGTCCATATTGGAAGATGTTGTTGGCCAGTCTACCTTTATCAGTTACAAATATCATGAAATTAATTTCTTGGTGGATGACTTAGAAAACACTGATGACAAGCGCAAAATGCGAACGAAAACGTCCACATCCATCATAAGCAGTTTTAGACGGATGTAATATTTTGTGCCGATTTCATCGCGACTGATAGGAAGGAAGTTGCGCAGTTCTTCTCTTACCTCTTCTATAATAGCCTTCAGTTGTATGTCGTAATCAGGCATTCGAGCCAAGTCTTTTGTCAACTTGATGCAGCCACGAAGGTACAGGATGCGGTTCTCTGACTCCCAACCAGGTAATAGGTTCCTGTCGGCAATGTAGTGGTAGCGCTCCTTAATGGCTTGAAAGAAATGATTGCCTTTCTTGGGGTTGTAGGAGTGTAGTGAACTGCTTTCCAGTTGGCGATAGTGATAGAAAGCCTGATGGAGCACAATAACACGATGTGCATGAGAAATCCATTTAAAAATGGTGGCATGGTCCTCATAAGGATTTAAGTCGGGCATCAGTTCCTGCACGACCTCTCTGCGAAACAGCATGGACCACAGGTAACTGCCGATTTTCCCTCGCAATACCAACTTCAAAGCTTCGCTGGCTTCATAGACTTTCATTTCGCCATCTGCATGCACTTTTTTCTGACGAGACTTGTATTCTTCTATATAGCCACAAATGATAATCTCTGCTTGCTGGGAATGCATGGTTTGTACCATGCGTTCATACATATCTGTTTCTAACCAGTCGTCACAATCAACAAAACTGATGTATTCTCCTCTTGCCATTGCAACGCCTTGGTTGCGTGCTGATGCCTGTCCACCATTCTCCTTATGAACCACAGAGATGCGAGGGTCGCTAGCATATTCGTCGCAGATGGCTCCAGAGGAATCTGGGCTACCATCGTCTATCAACAATAATTCCCAATGTTGATAGGTCTGATGCAGAATGGAGTCAATACAAGGACGAAGGTATTTTTCTCCATTATAGACTGGTATGATAATACTGATTAGTGGTTGTTCCATAGGACTTACAAAATAGTATCTTTTTGTGAAAAACGACTGGCTATTGAATGCCTGTTCTCCAACAGTGACGGAGGAAATTTGTAGGTGAGTTTCTGTATAAAGGTGGTTGTTTTTGCCTTGGCCATCAACTGTTCGGAGTAGTTGCTGCCTTTCATCATCTCGTACAACAAAATATGCATCGGCTCATCGCTCATAACCACGACCTTGTCGAATTCTTTCTTAAACTGAGGGTCTTGATGAAGCAGGGCAATAAACATCAGGTGTAGGGTGAAATAATTGATAAGATTTGTCTCCTTAGTCCAATATGCAAGCATGGCAGCACACCATTTGCGCATTACATAATTGTTAGGTTCGCTGACCATGAAACAGCTTTGGATGAAGGTATAAGAGAACTCTCCGTGGGTGCGGAACAAGAATAAAGGACTTTGAACTATCTGCATGGGAATAGGCGCAGTCTGGTAGATGGTGGCATCAATCCAACAGCCTCCATGACGTGCTAATGCATGAATACGAATTAAATCAGAGAAGTGTGTATTTGTAATCTTTCCTTTCTTCCATTTGTCAATCATCACAGCAGGCAGTTCGATGTAATTTTGGAAATTGTCAGCAGTAAGGATTATAATCTGTTGACCTTCTTGCTTATAACGCTCTATGGAATGGATGCAGTTTTGCACCAGATGTGGAGCCTGTTCTAATCCTTGTAACCAACAAACCCAGATGGGACGATTTATCTTAGTGTCCTCAGCAACGGGGATAGCAGGCGTCTGAGTATAACGCTTCTCCAAATAGGCTACACAACGTTCTGGATTCAGCGGATTCAATATGTAGCGCACTTTGTGACGACGCTCTTTATTAGGAATTATGGCTGAAACGAGATTGGCCATAAACTTACCAACGGCTACCTCTATCTGTTCTATGATTGTCATAGTGCAATTAGATTGTTTTTTTTCTTTTTATTTCCTCCAACGGACCTAAATCCACACGACCTGTCTCTGGGTCGTAGCGCAGGTTGAATTCTTCGTGGGTTCGCTTCCAACGGTTATGCGTCCAAAGCCAGAACTCTGGAGCTCGATGAATGGAGGCTTCCAACATCTTAAAATAGGCATCCGTGATGGCGAAGTCCGTCATCTGCTTAGGTTCGCGAGTGATGAGTTTGAACTCAGCGATATAATAGCCTCGCTTGGGGCGAGTGACATCCAAATAAAGCACTGCATGACCTGTTTGCTGGGCTAATCGTTCAGTTCCAGTCAACACAGGTGTGTCGTGATTCAGAAACTGACACCAGTGATGGATGTTGTTCCAGAAAGGCACTTGATCGCTGATGTAACCAATGACCACCTGTTTGCCTTCTTGCTTGTATTTAATGATGCGACGCAGGGTTTCTGCCATTGGAATGCAAACGGCTCCCATGCGTTGGCGTAGTCTAAGGAACAAACGATCGAAATCGCTGTTCTCGATGACATGATAAATTTGTCCGCATTGGGCTTCTGGGGTAACCCATAGGGGTAGGGAAGTAATCCATTCCCAGTTGCAATAATGTCCCAGATAGACAGCACACGACTGACCTTCTTTGACAATGTTGTCAACAATGTCTGTACTCTTGAACACCATTCTTCGCTTTAACTGTTGTTTGCTGATGGTTAGTAGTTTGATACTTTCTATGAGGTAGTCGCAGAACCAGTGATAGAAACGACGTTCCAAGACTTTAATCTCTTCTTCCGACTTGTTGGGGAAGGAATCGCTCATGTTCTTAAAGACCAATCTTCTACGATATTTCATCACATAGAAGATGATCAGGAAGATGAAGTCTGACAGCAGATAAAGCACCCATAGAGGCAGGAGCGATACCAGATAGGCAATAGAACAGGTAAGATAATACAAAACTTTCTTCATAGCTTATCTGGTTTGTTCGTATTTCTTGGAAAGGAAGATAAACTGATAGTAACCTTCCAATACAGCCTTGATAAAGCCTGGACGACCATCCAGGATAGCTCCTTTCAGGATATAGGTCTTGAAGAAGCGGAAGAAGGGACGCCAGAAGAAAGCAAACAAGCCATAGTGCTTATGTTGTTTGCGCTCCAGTTCATTGCGAGTGTATTGATTGGTCTTGCTGACGATATTCTCTATCGTATCGTTAGCCAAGTGTTCGAAAGCCAAATCCTTTCTGCTGGCAGGTATCTTCTCCACGCGTCCTTTTACTTCAGGAACACAATGGATAATGGCTGGCCAGTGGGTCTTGTCCTTGCGGAAGAAACGAAGAATATGGTCAGGATAATGGCAACGCATAAAGCGCCCCATGAAGTAGTTCTTACGAGGAATAAACAATCCATCAGGACAATTGTCTTGTAGGATGAGGGCATAGAGGTAATCCTTTAAAGCAGGTGTTACCACTTCGTCAGCATCCACTACCAATACCCATTCGCAGTTGGCTTCGTGGATAGCATACTCACGAGCTGGTTCTACAATATTGTATTGTTTGCGCTCGAAAGTAACAATGCGACAACCATACTTTTGGGCAATGTCCAAGGTATGGTCTGTGCTCTCCATGTCGCATATTAGTATCTCATCGAAGCCCTTGACAGCCTCCAGGACTTGTTCCAGATGCTGCTCCGCATTGTAGGTGTTGATGACTACTGATATCTTGTTTTTCTCGTTCATGTGTGCAAAATTAAAAAAAAGTTTGTAATTTTGCAAGCAAATTCAATGAAACCTGCTTATGATGGACAGATGCAAGGCATTTTTTGCCAAACCTTTCTTTCACGACTATCGCACTTTACTAGGGCTTTGGCTGCTGTTGGGTGTGGTGGCTGCCGTGATGAAAATGCACAGCCATAACAACTTTCTGATATTCCGTGGGGTGTTCTGGCATACATGGCAGCAGGTGTCATTATATGCTCCATATCCTGCTGAGTATTGGGATGTGAACCACTATGGACCATTGTTCTCACTGGTGTTTGCTCCCTTTGCTGTAGTGCCTGAATGGTTGGGCTTGTTGCTATGGTGTGTAGTCTTGTCGCTGTTCTTGTATGTGGCAGTTCATCGCTCGTCAATGACGAAGTATCAGCAGTTGTTCGTATTCTGGTTTTGTGCCCATGAGTTGTTGACAGCCCTTTATATGCAGCAATTCAATATTGCCATTGCAGCCATCATTGTGCTGGCGTTCTTCTTGATAGAGAAGGAACGCGATACAGAGGCCGCCTTTTTTATCATGTTGGGCACTTTTGTCAAGCTCTATGGTATTGTGGGATTGGCGTTTTTCTTCTTCTCGAAACATAAAGTGCGCTTTGTCCTGTCGCTAATAGGGTGGAGTGTCGTGCTGTTTGTTGCTCCAATGCTGATTAGTAGTCCAGAGTATATCATTAGCCAGTATCAGGAATGGTACACATGTCTGGTAGAGAAGAATGGGGAGAATCTGGACTCCATTGCTCAGAATATATCGCTCTTAGGCATGGCGCATCGTGTTTCTGGTATTGCCTTTAATGATTTGTGGATCATTCTGCCAGGTCTTTTGATGTTTGGCATTCCTTATCTTCGCTTCTCGCAATACAAGAATATGGCTTTTCGACAGACGCTATTGGCCTCTGTGCTAATGTTTGTCGTGTTGTTCTCAACGGGCAGTGAGTCGAGTGGCTATATCATTCCCTTTGTGGGTATCGTTATCTGGTATACAGCAGCCCCTTGGCAACGTACTTCGTGGGATGTTGCCCTCTTGGTATTTGCCTTTGTACTGAGTAGCTTGTCGCCTAGCGATCTGTTTCCTGCCTATATCCGAAAGGAGTGGGTACAACCTTATGCTTTGAAGGCATTGCCAGTCACGCTGATATGGCTGAAACTCTGTTATGAAATGTACACGAAGGACTATGCAGCAAAAAGTATTCGATAAGTCATTCATCACCTTCTTGATAGTAGGTGTGGTCAATACGCTGTTTGGTACAGCTATCATGTTTGTACTCTACAACGTCTTTGATTGCAGCTATTGGGTGAGCTCGTTCTGTGACTATTTCTTTGGCAGTATCCTCAGTTACTTCCTAAACAAGCGTTTTACTTTCCACTATCAGGGTAACGATTGGAAGAGTATAGTTAAGTTCGCACTGAACATCGTCATTTGTTATCTGATAGCTTATAGCTTGGCATTACCCTTGACTCGCTATGCCTTGGAGAGCATGCATTTCAGCAAGGTTATCGTGGAGAACATAGCGATGCTGGTGGGCACGGGTTTGTTTATGCTCATCAATTACATCGGACAAAAGTTCTTTGCTTTCAAGAAACACTAGCCCTATAATCTTTGGTATTCATCTCGTAGATGAGATAGAACCATATAATGGTGGTTGGTAGGGCTTTCAAAGCGTAGGGCTCTATCAGTTGTTTCCAGATGAAACGGGGGAAGAACACATCGCTGGTGCAAAGTGATGTGAAGATGAAGGCATAAATAAGCAATACCAAATCCCAACGTCCACGTTTCCAGGGAGAGGTGGTATACCAAATGACAAAGCCTGTCATTGGAGCAATATATCCATAGCTTTCAGTACCAGTAGAGAACAGCGTTACAAACATGGTGACGGAAGCCAACATGGCATAACGGAAGGCTATGTGGCGATACTGGTCAATGCGACGATAGGGCGAAAGGAACATCAGGATGCCTGGGATAATCAGCCACAGGTCGCTATATTCAGTATTGCCAGAAATCTTGCGTGGAATGCCCAATAGTGATGTGTTTGTGGTGTTGAAGGCTTCTGCTAGGTTTTGCGCATTCTTGGCAACCAGCGATTCGTACCATCCAACATATTGTTGTATCACATATTCGGGACTACTAATCAGCATTGGGGCTACAAAGAACAAGGCAGCCCATCCGAAACATGCCAGGATAAACTTCTTTTTGTCTTCCACAAAGAAGAAGAAAGCCAGGCCCATTACCCCATATAGTTTGATGAAGATGTTCAAGACGATGAAGAAAGCTGCCCATACTGGTTTCTTCTTCTCAATGCAGGCAAACATCAGCAGATAGCTGGCTGCCATTGCCAAGTCGTATTGCTCAACAAACAAGGGGGTTAGCACTTCATGGGCACAGAACCAGAACATAAACACCTTTTGCCAGCGTTGAAGGGGCATGTATCGGACTGCTACATAGAATGTAGCTACCAAGAAACATTCCCATAACAGCATGCCCCATGTGTCAGGCAGTAAGGCAAAGGGTGCAATTATGTAGGAAAAGATGACGCCATAGTGGTTGCAATCGCCCTTGAGATAATCATAGAACTCATAGAGCGGCAACTGGTTGATAGTGTTCCAGAAAACTGATTTATAGATATGGTAAGTATCGTTGGCCTTCGTCCATTTGAGCAGTCCTATAATAATAGGTATCAGCGCATAGACCACACTGATGGTGCGCCAATCACTCCAAAAGGGTTTGCAGAAGAACTTCTTGATACTTGCCGTCATGCTAAAATCTCTGCGATATGATAAAGTGGACGACGTTTTACCTCGTTATAGATATTGCCAATATAGACACCCATGATGCCCAATGAGGTGAGGAAGAAACCACCTACCAGCCAAATGCTGAGAATGAGTGATGACCAACCAGGTACTGCTGTACCTGTGATCAGGGCGTGTGTCACATAGATGGCAATACCTACGGCAATCATCAGGAAGACGAGTCCTAGATAGAAAATGGCATACATCGGTTTGACGCTGAAAGCTGTAATACCATTCAAGGCTAGTTTCAGCATCTTGCTAACGGTATATTTCGAAGAACCAGCATAGCGCTCGCTGATGACGTCGTCAACTGTCGCTGTCTGTAGACCAATCTGGGGAATTAATCCACGAAGATATAGGTTGTGCTCTTTATACGTAGCCAGCATATCGAGCGAACGCTTGCTCATCAGGCGGAAGTCGGCATGGTTATAGACGCTCTCCACGCCCATTGAACTCTGAAGCTTGTAGAAAGCCTGTGCAGTCATGCGCTTCATCAGAGGGTCGGCTTGACGAGAAACCTTCACGCCATAAACGATGTCGTTGCCTTCCTCAAAGTGCTTGACCATCTGTGGAATGCATTCAATGTCATCTTGCAAGTCAGCATCTATCGTGATGACAGCGTCGGCCCATTCACGAGTAGTCATCATACCAGCCATAATAGCATTCTGGTGACCAACGTTGCGAGCCAGGTTGATACCTCGTACGAAACGATTCTCCTTGTGCAGTTCTTGGATAATCTCCCAAGTACGGTCACGACTGCCATCATTGACAAACACCATCATGCTGTCCTTGGAAATCAGACCTTCGGTTATCATACGCTCGAAGAGGGCTGTCAAACGCTCTACGGAGTGGTGTAGAACTTCCTCTTCGTTATAACAAGGTGAAACAGTTGCTAACTTAATCATGACTGACGATTGACAAATTCTGTGAAGGTGATAAACTCGTGATTTCTTCCTTTCAGCATCTTGATGAGGTTGTCAAGGCGTTGCATCATCTGACGTCCACTATGGTTCTTGATGATGAAGGGCATCTTGAACTCTGGGTGTTCCTTTAAATCAAAAAACTCCCAAGGGTGGAAATAGGTGACAAAGTAGCCGTCGTGATTTAACGTGCGACACACCATCCAGTGATAAAGGCTTTCAGGCAGGTTGTGCAATGCCAACCAAAACAAAGGGAATCGTATCCAAGGGGTTACGGAGGCAGGAATCTGCATCACTCCACCTTTCATAAACCAAGTGCGCGGATCTGTCAGATGCATATAACGACCTGGAATAAAGGCGGGATTCAACGAAGAGTTGTAACGATAGCCTGCCTTCTCTATTTCGCTATCGCTGACAGGGAACATGCGAGGCTGGCGATAGCCATAGACCTGACGACCTGTGACACGTTCTACTATTTGTTTTGATACAGCAAAGTCGGTTTCCTTAGGTTGCCAATGGTCTACACCATGACACGCCACCTCATGGCCTTCGTCCATGATGCGTTGCATCACTTCAGGAGCGTTCTCTGCAAAGTTACCTGTGCAGAAGAACGTTGCCTTAACACCATTCTGCTTCAGTACGTCGAGAATGCGGTTGGTGCCTTCTATTGACACCTTCATGCCTTCTTTCAACGAGAAATCTACTCCATGTTCGCGAGGCACATCAAACTCCTCTGTATCAAAACTCAGTAGTATCATAATTATGAATTATGCATTATGAATTACAAAGCAGCCTGTATCTTTGCTGCAATCTCCTTGAACTCCTCCTCCGTAAGCTTCAGCTTCTCACGACGGAAATCGGCATCAGCCTCGCTCTGCATGGGAATGAGATGGATGTGGGCGTGAGCCACTTCAAGACCCAACACCACTTGAGCCACTTTCTTGCAAGGGAATGCCTTCTTGATGGCAATAGCCACACGCTTGGCAAACTGCTGATAGCGAGCGAGCTCGTCATCGTCCATATCGAAGAAATAATCAACCTCACGACGAGGAATTACCAATGTATGACCTTTCACCAGAGGGTTGATGTCAAGGAAAGCATAGAACTCCTCATTCTCTGCACACTTGTAGCTGGGAATCTCACCAGCAGCAATCTTTGCGAAAATATCCATAACTTTTGAACTTGAGTTTTGAACTTTATGACTTCTTATGCTATCGAAATATTATCAATACGCAATTTGATGGTGCCACGAGGAATGGTTATCTCCACCTCATCGCCCACCTTCTTCCCCAGCAGTCCCTGTGCAATAGGGGTCTTAATGGAAATCTTTCCTGCACGCAGGTCAGCCTCGTTCTCGCTGACAATGGTGTACGACATCTTACTCTTAGTGGTCAGATTGGTCATCTCTACCTTTGTCAGAATCTGCACGCAGTCAGTGCTAAGACGCGAGGTGTCTACAATCTTTGCCTCGGAAATAGTTGCCTTCAGACGATTAATCTTGTCTTCCAGATGAGCCTGTGCTTCCTTGGCAGCATCGTACTCACTGTTCTCACTCAAATCTCCTTTTTCACGTGCCTCGGCAATAGCGGCTGAGGCCTTGGGGCGCTCCACTGCTTCCAAGCGGTGCAGCTCGGCTATGAGCTTGTCATAACCTTCTTGTGACATGTATGCCATAATCTTATTCTTTTTAGTTATTCTTTCAAAAATCTCGGCAGACGTAAAAAATAAAAGAATTCCGACCCTCTTTTCGTCGGAATCCCTGAATCTCTCTATGTCCTATTATCGCTTGCAAAGATAGGAATTATTTCTCAAACAACCAAATTTTCAGCAAAAAACTTTAAAAATCGTTTGATTTATATCAAGAAAGTGTAATGCTTACATCTTTTTATGGCTTGATTTTCTTGCAGCTAACTCCAAAAGAGTTACCTTTGCAACGTGTTTTTCATAGTATTAGATTTAAGGTTAACAAAAGGTTAGGGGTTCGGCGGAGCCCCATTTTTTATGTCCTTTTGTAGAGAAAGCACAAAATATAGTATAATGCGATACCTGTTATGAGGCCTGCTAATGCGTCAATGACATAGTGGGCATAGATGTA
>OCTX012269037.1_pt1 | contig 14907 bp, 10 predicted proteins | sample 1539691 | NCBI WGS metagenome assembly OCTX01 (sample SAMN02144231, study PRJEB22623) | gut metagenome | biome: sheep rumen | host: Ovis aries | place: New Zealand | reverse complement strand
ACGAGGGGCCGGGGCAGGACGGGATCATCCCGGAGTTCCTCTCGGAATGCGTGCTCTCGGGAAGCACCTATGCGCTGCCTTTCATGCGCTCGACGGAGGCCTGCTACGTGAACCGCACCTTCGTGGAGGCACTCGGCTACGAGATGCCGGAGGTGCTGACGTGGGACTTCGTCTGGGAGGTGTCCGAGGCGGCGATGAAGAAGAACGCCGACGGGACCTTCGCCGTCAACGGGCAGAAGGTCATGATCCCCTTCATCTACAAGTCTACGGACAACATGATGATCCAGATGCTGCGGCAGAAGGACGGCGGCTACTCGACCGACGCGGGGGAGATCCTCATCTTCAACGACACGACCAGGGAGCTGCTCCTCACGATCGCGGAGCACGCGAAGACCGGCGCCTTCTCGACATTCAAGATCTCCAGCTATCCGGCCAACTTCCTGAACGCCGGGCAGTGCATCTTCGCGGTGGACTCCACAGCGGGTTCCACCTGGATGGGCGCCGGCGCGCCGCTCTCCGATATCAGCGACGAGGCCAAGGTGGACTTCGAGACAGAGGTGTGCATGGTGCCGCAGTTCGACCCCTCCACACCGGCCATGATCTCGCAGGGTCCGTCCGTGTGTATCTTCAACAAGGAGGATCCCCAGCAGGTGCTGGCCTCCTGGCTCTTCGCGCAGTACCTGCTCACGAATGACGTGCAGACCGCCTACGCGGAGACGGAAGGCTATGTGCCGGTCACGGTGCCGGCGCGCGCCTCGGAAGCTTATCAGGACTACCTGGCGTCCGGCGGCGAGGACGGCGACCTCCACTATCAGGTCAAGATCGACGCTACGCGCCTGCTGCTGGACAGCACGGAGCACACGTTCGTCACGCCGGTCTTCAACGGATCCGCCTCCCTGCGCGACGCGTCCGGCCAGCTGATCGAGAACGTGACGAAGTCCGTCCGGAGAAAAGAGACCGTGGACAGCGCCTACATCGACAAGCTTTTCTCCACAGTTAGGAGCATGTACCGGCTGGACCAGATCGAGGCGCAGGGCGGAGAGAGGGACCTCGGACCGCTTCCGGCGGAGTCCAAGGCGCTCCTCATCTGCCTCGGGGTCGCCTGGGTGTTCATCGCCGCCTGCTGGCTGCGGGAACAGCGGCGGCAGCGCAAATCGTGAAATCGGGATGAATTTTCGCGGCGGCGGCTTTTCTTTTGCGGATGGTAGGATATAATGAGAGTTGGCAGGCACCCTGCCTGCTGATGAGGCAGCAAGTCAACAGCTTCATGGAGTATTCATTCAGGGAGGAAAGAAGATGAAGAAGTTTGCAGCGATCCTGCTGGCGTCCTCGATGGTTCTCGCAGTGACGGCCTGCGGCGGCAGCAAGGAAGAGGCTCAGACCGCTCCCGCGGAGACGGCGGAAGCGACAGAAGAGACAGCAGCGGATGTCCCCGTGATGACCCACGAGGAGTACATGGCGGCGGCTCTGGACACACCTGTGTGTGTCGAGACCTACGTGCAGGCGACGCAGTCCTGGTGGGACGGCGTGATCACGGTGTACGCGCAGAGTGAGGACGGCGCCTACTTCCTCTACAACATGGCATGCGCGGAAGAGGATGCCGCGAAGCTCGTGCCCGGCCAGAAGATCAAGGTCAACGGCTTCAAGACCGAGTGGTCCGGCGAGGTCGAGATCGTGGACGCCACCTTCGAGTTCGAAGAGGGCAGCTACATCGCGGAGCCCGCGGACGTGACGGCGCTTCTCGGCACGGATGAGCTCGAGGCCCACCAGAACGAGCGCGTGAGCTTCACCGACATGACGGTCGAGGCGAAGGGCGACAATGGCGATGCGTTCCTGTATGCATGGGACGGCAGCGGCAGCGCGGATTCCGACAGCGACCTCTATTTCGACGTGTCCAAGGACGGCAAGACGTACACGTTCACCGTGGAGTATTATCTCTGCGGACCCGGCAGCGACGCTTATGAGGCGGTCCGGAACCTCAAGGTCGGCGATGTCATCGACATCGAGGGCTTCATGTACTGGTACGAGGGGCCGCAGACCCATGTCACGGGCGTGACTGTGAAGTAAGTAAGACGCCTGTACCGGGCATGGACTGACCGGAACAGACAGAGAGGGATGCCGCATCCGGCACCCCTCTCTTTTGTATCTGTGCTATACTGCTGTGAACGGACCGATGCGGGATCTCAGAAGTGACCGCCGCCTCCGCCGAAGTGGGGGCCGCCGCCACCGCCGCCGCCTCCGCCGATGTGGAAGCCTCCACCGCCGCCTCCTCCGGAGCGCGCATGGTGAATGACCTGCGTGCGCGTCGTCTGGGCGGTGTTGCGCATGACCTGGCTGGAGACCAGATAGTCATCGATCTCGACGGGCACACTGGCGAGATTGCGCATCTGCCTCGCCAGGAAGGCGACGCAGCTGGTGACCGTGCCGACGAGGAAGATCAGGAGATAGAGGAACGGCGCGGGGACATACTTGCCCAGCAGCATGTGCCAGCGGATGCGCTCGAAGCCGTCGACGAAGCCCTGGTAGTAGTCGCCCTGCTTCGCCTGGTCGCCGACGAGGTCCACGATGCGGTCGTAGATGTGCTGGCTGTTGACGATGTCGATGGCGCGGCCGCTGGTCAGCACGTAGACGTAGCGCGTGGACATGTTGAAGTAGAGCAGGACGGCGTCGCCGTTGCTCCTGTCCCAGCCGAAATCGTGGTCCAGGAAGAACTCCTGTACCAGCGGCACCACGTCGTCGTCCGTCCGGAAGGCACTGTCAGTGTAGAGGATCAGGTCCGTCCGGCAGCTCTTCTCCCAGCCGCTGATGAGGGAGGCGAGCTGCGCCTCTCCGTCATCCGACAGGTAATCTCCGTAGTCGAACACGCGCTGGTCCGTGTCGCAGAGCGTGTTGGCCCGTTCGGCATTGCCGTGTGTCCCGAAGAGGAAGACGCCGGCCGTCGCGAGCAGCACGACAAGCGCGAAAATGAAGCGCCACGCGATATATCTGCGGAATTTCATAAGTCACCTCCTGTCCGCGCGGATGTCCGGGACATCACAGCGCACCGCCCAGCAGGACGAGAATGAGGTTCACGACGCCGGCGGCGCCCAGGAAGAGGGCCCCCGCCGCCGCGCAGCCGAGCGCCATGCGCAGACGCGAGACCGGGACGCTCCCGTAGATCTCCTCCGTCTGGCCGTTGATGTAATACGTGAATTTGCGGCCGCTCTCCGTCGCGTACTCGTAGATGTAGACCGGCAGGAGGTCGAACTCGCAGGTCTCGCTGACGACCTCCAGCTGCATCCCGCTGCGGATCCGGCTCTCGCTCAGGTCGCCGTGGGGATAGGCTGCGAGCAGCTTGCGGCAGAAGAGATCCTCCGCCTTCTCGCGCATCTTGGCGTAGGCGTCCTTCCGGTACTGTTCGGACGGATGGTTGAAGTACTCCGCCCTGGCGCCGGAGAGATATTCCGGCCGGAATTCGCGCGCGGTCTTGAACTGGAAGGGCTCGACGGCGTCCATGATGTCATCGGGCATCCGGTCGGAGGCGTCCTTCGGGACGTCGTTCAGGACCGCCTCGAAGGAGAAGCTGATGCGGCGCGTCTTGATGATGGTGTCGCTGCCGCGGAAGATGCGCTCCTTCAGGTCCCCCGTGTAGCCCATGCGGACGCGGTAGGAGAAGACCCAGTACGGGATGTACTCGGTCTGGACTTCGTTCAGGCGCTTGTCGCTGAAGATCTCGGGGACCAGGGCGACATAGCGGCTGTATTCCTTCTGCAGGAGCCGGAAGGCCTCTACCCGCGTCAGCGTCGTCGGAATGATCCGCACCGGCGCGTGCTCGCCGACGGCCTTCTCCTCGTAGACGTGGTAGGTGCCGCAGAACGGGCATTTGCCCGCGATCTCGTAGGGACCCGGGTCGAGCGGCGCGCCGCAGTTGGGGCAGTTGCCGTCCGCCGCCGCGGGGAGCAGCTCCGGCTGCTCCATATTGCCGCAGTTCAGGCACTCCAGCGTCCCTTTGTTGAAGTTGTAGACCATGTTGGATCCACAGGATCCGCAGCGATAGAACATAGGAATTCTCCTTACAGTACAGGCTGGTATCCGCTTCCATTATATCATACGGCTTCCGACCTGTGATATACTGATTACACGCGCCCGGGAACGGGACGCGTGAGGACGAGGCGCGCGCAGCGCGGAAAGAGGCAGACATGAGAGAGACAGGACATCCCGGCATCCCGGCAGGAGAATCCTATTGCACGACCGGTCAGTTCCGGCGGGGATACTGCCCCGTCTGCAGCCCGGACCCGGATCCGCTCGGAGCGGGAGAGGAACATCACACGGCATGGCCGGTCGGCGGGGCGCACACACAGCACGCACACGATCACGTGCATGACCACGCGCATGACCAGGCGGGACAGACGGAGGAGCACGACCGCTTCCACCGCCACTGCGGGCCGACGGCGATCACCAACCTGCTCCGGAGCTGCGCGATGCGGGAGGGGAAGATCGATTCCCTGCCGGAGGATCCCTGTGAGATCTTCGAGCGCGTGGCCCAGATCGGGCGCCGCCGCCTGATCTATATCAACCTGGACCTGTTCCACCGCTTCGGAGGCACGCTGGATGCCATGGCGGGGCTCTACCTGCAGCGGTGCTTCCGCGAGTACGGTCTGCAGAGACCTTCCCTGCGCTTCCGGTTCCGCCCGGACGAGAGGGCGATGACCCGGGCGCTGAAGAACGGGGCGGTCCTGTACCTGCAGATGCGCGGACATTCCAAATACGGCAACCACCACATGCTCTGCTACGGCCGGGAGGACTTCCCGGACGGCAGACCCGCGGTCTACCGGATCGCGGACGGATGGGCCGCACGCCCGGTGAGACTGACTTATGCGCAGCTGGAGCGGTTCCGGATGCTGGAAGTATATCCCTGAGGAATACAGAATGGATCATTTTAAACTCGTATCGGATTATCAGCCCACGGGCGACCAGCCGCAGGCGATCGAGGCGCTGGTGAAGGGGTTTCAGGAAGGCAACCAGTTCGAGACGCTGCTGGGCGTCACGGGCTCCGGCAAGACCTTCACGATGGCCAACATCATCCAGGCCCTGAACCTGCCGACGCTGATCATCAGCCACAACAAGACGCTGGCGGGGCAGCTCTACGGGGAGATGAAGGAGTTCTTCCCGGAGAATGCGGTGGAGTATTTTGTCTCCTATTATGATTACTATCAGCCGGAGGCGTATATCCCGCAGACCGACACATATATCGACAAGGACGCGATGATCAACGACGAGATCGACAAGCTGCGGCTGTCGGCGACGGCGTCGCTGTCGGAGCGCCGGGACGTGATCGTGGTCGCGAGCGTCTCCTGCATCTACGGCCTCGGCAGTCCCGAGGAGTTCCAGGGGATGTCCATCTCGCTCCGCCCGGGCATGGAGAAGGAGCGGGACGAGGTGATCCGGGAGCTGATCGCGATCCAGTACCGCCGCAACGAGATGTCCCTCGACCGGTGCGAGTTCCGCGTGCGGGGCGACACGGTGGAGATCTATCCCGCCCAGGGCGGCGATCACCTGATCCGCGTCGAGTGGTTCGGGGACGAGATCGACCGGATCAGCGAGACCGAGCCCCTCACCGGCAAGGTGGTGCGGAGCCTGAACCACATCATGATCTACCCGGCCTCCCACTACGTGGTACCCCAGGAGAAGATCAACATGGCGTGCGAGAATATCGCCGCCGAACTGAAGGAGCGGGTCGCTTACTTCAAGAGCGAGGACATGCTGATCGAGGCCCAGCGCATCTACGAGAGGACCAACTTCGACATCGAGATGATGCGGGAGACCGGCTTCTGCAGCGGGATCGAGAACTACTCCCGGCACCTGAACTTCATGAAGCCGGGGGAGCCGCCGCTGACGCTGATGGATTTCTTCCCGGACCGGTTCCTGATCATCGTGGACGAGTCCCACATGACGATCCCCCAGATCGGGGCGATGTACGCCGGCGACCGGTCCCGGAAGGAGACGCTGGTCCGCTACGGATTCCGCCTTCCCTCCGCCCTGGACAACCGGCCGCTGAATTTCGGCGAGTTCGAGCAGCACATCGACCAGATGCTCTTTGTGTCCGCGACACCCGGCCCTTATGAGGAGACGCACGAGCTCCTCCGGACGGAGCAGGTCATCCGTCCCACGGGTCTGCTGGATCCGGAAGTGGACGTCCGTCCCACCCACGGGCAGGTGGACGACCTGATCAGCGAGATCCGGAAGACCACGAAGGCCGGAAACAAGGTCCTGGTGACGACACTGACCAAGAAGATGGCGGAGGACCTGACCGACTACCTGTCGGAGGCGGGGATCCGCGTCCGCTACCTCCACTCCGACATCGACACGATGGAGCGCGCGCAGATCATCCGCGACATGCGCCTGGATGTCTTCGACGTGCTGGTGGGCATCAACCTGCTCCGGGAGGGACTGGACATCCCGGAGATCGCGCTCGTCGCGATCCTGGATGCGGACAAGGAAGGTTTTCTCCGGTCCGAGACATCATTGGTCCAGACGATCGGCAGGGCGGCCCGAAACGCCGACGGCCGCGTCATCATGTATGCCGACACCGTGACGGATTCGATGCGGCGGGCCATCGACGAGACCCGCAGGCGCCGGCAGGTGCAGGATCAGTACAACCGGGAGCACGGCATCACGCCGACCTCCATCCGCAAGGCGGTGCGGGACCTCATCACGATCTCGAGGGAGATCACGAAGCACGAGGCGCGCTTCGAGAAGGATCCCGAATCGATGGACCTGAAAGAGCTGCGGAAGCTCATCGGCGATGTGGAGAAACAGATGCGCAAGGCCGCGGCGGAGCTCAATTTCGAGGCAGCCGCGGAGCTGCGCGACCGCATGCTGGCGCTGAAGAAGCAGGAACTGGAACTGACAGGCGGGAAATGAGCCTGTGTGCCGCGGGAGTGAGATGCCTGCGGCACGTTTACACACAGCAGGATTTGGAGATACAGAGACCATATGGCACAGAAAATGAGAAAACCAGACTACTGGCCCGCCCTCCGGGAGGGCGAGATGCAGGCCGGCACGCTTCTTGAGGCCGACCGGATCCGCCGGGAGAGGATCGACAAGGATGACTGCATCCGGATCCGCGGCGCCAGGGAGCACAACCTGAAGGACCTGAGCGTGGACATCCCCAGAAACGAGCTGGTCGTCCTGACCGGTCTCTCCGGATCGGGCAAGTCGTCGCTGGCCTTCGACACGATCTACGCGGAGGGGCAGAGGCGCTACATGGAGTCCCTGTCCTCCTACGCCCGGCAGTTCCTCGGACAGATGGAGAAGCCGGACGTCGACAATATCGAAGGTCTGTCGCCGGCGATCTCGATCGACCAGAAGTCCACGAACCGCAACCCGCGCTCGACGGTAGGCACGGTCACGGAGATCTATGACTACTTCCGACTCCTCTACGCGAGGGTCGGGATCCCCCACTGTCCCAACTGCGGGCGGGAGATCTCCCGGCAGTCTGTCGACCAGATGGTGGACCAGATCCTGGACCTGCCCGAGGGCACCCGCTTCCAGGTCCTGGCCCCGGTGGTCCGCGGCAGGAAGGGCGAGCACGCCAAGGTCATCGACCGGGCGCGCCGCGCCGGCTACGTCCGCATCCGGATCGACGGCAATCTCTACGACGTGAACGAAGAGATCTCGCTGAACAAGAACAACAAGCACAACATCGAGATCGTCGTGGACAGACTGGTGGTCCGGGAGGGGATCCGGCGCAGGCTCACGGACTCCGTGGAGAACGCGCTCAGCCTGGCCGACGGCCTCCTGCAGGTGGACGTCGTGGGAGGGGAGCTGCTGCAGTTCTCCCAGAACTTCGCCTGCCCGGACTGCGGGACCAGCGTGCCGGAGATCGAGCCGCGCAGCTTCTCCTTCAACAATCCCTTCGGCGCCTGCCCCGAGTGCGCCGGACTCGGCTACAAGATGGAATTTGACCCCCGCCTGATGGTCCCGGACGAGCGCCGGAGCATCAACGACGGGGCGATCGCCGTGCTCGGATGGCAGTCCTGCATGCAGAAGGGGAGCTTCACCAACGCGATGCTGGTGGCGCTGTCGGAGCACTGGAAGTTCAGCCTCGACACCCCCTGGCGCGAACTTCCCGAAGACGTCCGGAAGATCCTCCTGTACGGGACGGAAGAGAAGGTGGACGTCTATTACGAGGGACAGCGCGGCAAGGGCGTCTATCCCATCGCTTTCGAGGGCCTGATCCGCAACACGGAGCGGCGCTATCGCGAGACCTTCAGCGAGACCAGCAAGGCGGAGTACGAATCCTTCATGCAGATCACGCCCTGCAAAGTCTGCGGCGGCCAGCGCCTCCGGAAAGAGTCGCTGGCGGTGACGGTCGGCGGGATCAATATCTATGAGCTGACCTGCATGTCCATCAAGGCCCTGCAGGATTTCCTGAACCACCTGGAGCTCACGAAGACGCAGCAGGTGATCGGCGCCCAGATCCTCAAGGAGATCGGCGCGAGGGTCGGTTTCCTGATCGACGTCGGGCTCGACTACCTGACGCTGGCGCGCGCCACGGGTTCGCTGTCGGGCGGCGAGGCGCAGCGGATCCGTCTGGCCACCCAGATCGGCTCCGGACTGGTCGGCGTCTGCTACATCCTGGACGAGCCCTCCATCGGTCTGCACCAGCGGGACAACGACAAGCTGCTGCGGACCCTGAAGAACCTCCGCGACCTGTGGAACACGGTCATTGTGGTCGAACACGACGAGGACACGATGCGGGCGGCGGACTACATCGTCGACATCGGTCCCGGGGCCGGCTCCCACGGCGGCACGATCGTCGCCTGCGGCACGGCGGAGGACATCATGGCGACGCCGGGCTCGATCACCGGCGAGTATCTGTCCGGCGCGAGAGCGATCCCCGTCCCGGAGACGCGCAGGGAGCCCCAGGGCTGGCTGCACGTGAAGGGCTGCCGGGTCAACAACCTGAAGAACATCGACGTCGACATCCCGCTGGGCGTCATGACGGTCGTGACGGGCGTCTCGGGATCCGGCAAGAGCTCCCTGGTCAACGAGATCCTCTACAAGCACCTGGCGAGGGACCTGAACCGGGCGCGCACCATTCCCGGCGAGCACGACGGGATCGACGGCCTGGAGCAGCTGGACAAGGTGATCGCCATCGACCAGTCGCCGATCGGCCGCACACCGCGGTCCAACCCGGCGACCTATACCGGCGTCTTCGACATGATCCGCGATCTTTTCGCGGGAACGAGCGACGCGCGCGCCAGAGGCTACAAGAAGGGCCGTTTCTCCTTCAACGTGAAGGGCGGGCGGTGCGAAGCCTGCAGCGGCGACGGCATCCTGAAGATCGAGATGCATTTCCTGCCGGACGTCTATGTCCCCTGCGAGGTCTGCGGCGGCAAGCGCTACAACCGCGAGACGCTGGAGGTACTTTATAAAGGAAAGAACATCTTCGAAGTTCTCGACATGACGGTCGAGGAAGCCGTGAAATTCTTCGAAAATGTGCCCGCGGTGCGGCGCAAGATCCAGACGCTGTACGACGTCGGCCTCGGCTATGTGAAGCTGGGACAGCCCAGCACGGAGCTGTCGGGCGGCGAGGCGCAGAGGATCAAGCTGGCGACCGAGCTGTCCAGAAGGAGCACCGGGCGCACCATCTACATTCTGGATGAGCCCACGACCGGCCTGCATTTCGAGGACGTCGCCAAGCTCACGAAGATCCTGCACGCGCTGGTCGAGGGCGGCAATACGGTCCTTGTCATCGAACACAACCTGGACGTCATCAAGACCGCTGACTACATCATCGACATGGGACCGGAAGGCGGCGACGGCGGCGGAACGGTCATCGCGCAGGGCACGCCCGAGGTCCTGGCGCAGGAGCACGGCTCCTATACAGGCTACTATGTCCACAAGATGCTGGAGAAGGAGAGACAGCGCAGGGAGAAACTGGGCTGAAGGAATACCGCATGGAAGAATTCAGGGGATACGTCGAGCACATCATCTTCCGCAGCGAAGAAACGGGCTATACGGTCTTTGAACTGAACAGCGAAGAGAACCGGATCACCTGCACCGGCCATCCGGCTGCCATCAGCGAGGGGGAGAGCTGCCGCGTGACCGGCACCTTCGTCACGCATGCGGTCTACGGGGAGCAGCTGAAGATCGAGAGCTACGAGGCCGTGATGCCGGAGACCGCCGAGGCGGTCCTCCGCTATCTGTCCTCCGGGGCGATCAAGGGGATCGGCGCCGCGCTGGCGGCGCGGATCGTGAAGCGGTTCGGCAACGACACGATGCGGATCATGGACGAGGAGCCCGAGCGCCTCGCCGAGATCAAGGGCATCAGCATGCGCGGCGCCAGAGAGATCGCCGCGCAGATCGAGGAGAAGCGGGACCTGCGGGACGCGATGATGTTCCTGCAGCAGTACGGCATCACCAACAATCTGGCGGTGAAGATCTGGAAGACGTACGGCATGGACGTCTACAAGGTGCTGAAAGAGAACCCTTACCGCCTGGCGGAGGACATCCGGGGCATCGGCTTCGCGACCGCGGACCTGATCGCCTCCCGGGCCGGGATCCGGGCGGACTCGGACTTCCGCATCCGGAGCGGCCTGAAATACCTGCTGTCGGAGGCCTCCGGGGAGGGACACAGCTACCTGCCGCGGGAGGAGGTCCTCGCGCGCGCGGTGCGCCTGCTGCAGGCGGAGCCGGAGCAGATCGAGCTGCAGCTGGACAACCTGCTGGTGGAGAGGGAGCTCGTCGCCAAGGGACGGGACCCGCAGCAGGTCTACAGCCCGCGGGCGTTCCGGGAGGAACAGCAGATCGCGCGGATGCTGCTGGAGCTGGACAGCGACCGGCCGCATGACGCGGACCTCGCGCAGATCGATGAGCGGATCCGGCGCATCGAGGAGCGCGAGGGGATCGAACTCGACGAACTGCAGCGCAGCGCGGTGCGGATGGCGGTGGAGCACACCGTCCTGCTCATCTCCGGCGGACCGGGCACCGGCAAGACCACCACGATCAATACGATCATCCGGCTGCTGCATGACCTGGGCCTGAGCGTCATGCTGGCGGCACCGACCGGACGGGCGGCGCGCAGGATGACGGAGGCGACCGGGTACCCCGCGATGACGATCCACCGGCTGCTGGGCGTGCGCGGCGTCCCCGGGGACGACACGCTGTCCGGGACCGTGGGATTTGAAAAGGACCGCGACAACCCGCTGGAGACGGACGCGCTGATCATCGACGAGATGTCGATGGTGGACACGCACCTGTTCTGCTCCCTGCTGAAGGCCGTCCTGCCGGGGACACGGCTGATCCTGGTCGGGGACGTGGACCAGCTGCCCAGCGTGGGGCCCGGCAGGGTCCTCCGGGACCTGATGGACAGCGGCGCCTTCCGGACTGTGCTCCTGAAGACGATCTTCCGGCAGGCGATGGAGAGCGACATCGTGATGAACGCCCACCGGATCCTGAACGGGGAGATGCTGGAGCTGGACAACAGAAGCAAGGACTTCTTCTTCCTGGAGCGCAGCGATGTCGGGGTGATCTACAAGCACACCGTGGACCTCCTGCAGGGCAGGATGCCCGCCTACGCCGGCTGCAGCCCCTGGGAGGTGCAGGTCCTGACCCCGATGCGCAAAGGAAATCTGGGGGTCCTGCGGCTCAACGAGGTGCTGCAGAGCATCCTGAACCCGCCGGCGCCGGGCAAGGCGGAGCACACGCGGGCGGACGTGACCTTCCGCGAAGGCGACAAGGTCATGCAGACGAGGAACAACTACCAGATCGCCTGGGAGGTCCGGGGCAATTTCGGCATCCCGATCGAACAGGGGACCGGGATCTTCAACGGGGATTTCGGCAGGGTGGAGGAGATCGACACCGCCGCGCAGACCATGACGGTGCGCTTCGACGAGGACCGGATCGTGACCTATCCCTTCGGGGAGCTGGACGATCTGGACCTGGCCTATGCCGTGACGGTGCACAAGTCGCAGGGATCCGAGTATCCCGCCGTCATCCTGCCCCTGCTGCAGGGACCGTCCGGCCTTTTCAACAGAAACCTGCTCTACACGGCCGTGACGAGGGCGAAGAACTGCGTGGTGATCCTGGGGAGCCGGGAGGCGCTCCGGTCGATGATCGCGAACACGCGGGAGAGCCGGCGGTACACCGGCCTGAAGGAGAGGATCGATGAGTGCAGGAGAATGGCTGAAGGACCTGCTCTTTCCCAGGAGATGCCCGGTCTGTGACCGGCCGGTGCTGCCGGCCGGCGCGCTGATCTGTGAGGAATGCGCGAAGACCCTGCATCCGGTGGGCCGGGACACCTGCATGTGCTGCGGCAAGCCGGTGGCCGGCCGGCAGGAGCTGTGCGCCGACTGCGCGAAGCGGCCGCACATCTTCACGGCGGGGACGGCCGTCTACACGTTCCGGAGCTGCAGCGGCGCGCTGTACAGGTTCAAGTACCGGGGAAGGGAGGAATACGCGGACTTCTTCGGGGAGAGCATGGCGCGGAGGCTGCGCGTGTGGCAGGCGGAAGGCCCCGGCGCGGTGCGCCGGAGACCTCCGGAGGCACTGATCGCCGTGCCCTCGTCGGGGGACCGGGTGCGGCGCAGAGGGTATGACCAGAGCCTCCTGCTGGCCCGCGCGATGAGCCGCAGGACCGGGATCCCGGTCCTCGAAAACGTTTTGCTGCGCACCCGCAGCACGCCGCCGATGCGCGGCATGACCGCGGCGGAGCGCCAGAAAAATCTCAAAAAAGCTTTTCTTGTCCATGGAAATAGTGTAGAATCAAAATCGATTATGCTGATAGACGATATCTACACGACCGGGGCGACGATGGACGCATGCGCCGAGCAGCTGCGGAAAGCTGGATCGGGACCGGTCTTTTTTATGACATTGGCGATTGGAGAGATACCTTATGTTGAACCAGGACAGGATCCGGACGATGACGCGTCTCGCGATCTATGAAGAGGAACAGAGCCTCCGGGACGAGAAGGTCGGCGGCTATTTCGGGAATGACTACGTCTTCTCCCAGATCATGATCTCCGTCATCGCGGGGACGGCTGCCTTCGCGGTGGTGTTCGGCGTCTACTGCGTCTACCACCTGGATGCTTTCGTGCTCCGCCTTTTTGACAACACGATCCTGGAAGTGATCCGGCGGTGGGCGAAGTACTACGCGATCTTCATCGCAGGCTATTGCGCCGTGACTTTTTTCATCTACCGCGCAAGATTCAGGAGCGCGCAGTCGCGGATCAAGAAATACCGCCGGGACCTGGAGTTCATGGCGGAGGAATATGAACTGTATGACAAGGTGAACGCGGAGGCGGAGACGCCGGAAGCGGAAGGCACGGAGGAGACTGCATGACGACATTATACGAGATCCGGGACAGGATCGTGGATCTGTACAGACGATTTGACTATATCCTGCGCCCGCTGGCGAAGTTCGCGATGGCTTTCGTCCTGCTGCGGGAGATCAACGTGAGCCTGGGCTGGATGGAGCGCCTCAACAACACGCTTCTCACCGTGATCATCGCCCTTGTCTGCACGCTGATGCCCATGAGCATGGTCGCGGCGGTGCTGGCCCTGGTGATCCTGCTGCACCTCTACGCGCTCTCGATGGAGGCCGCGGCGGTCGGCGCGGCGATCTTCCTGATCGTGTTCCTTGTTTTCTTCCGGTTTGCGCCGCACAATGCGGTGATCCTGCTTCTGATGCCGCTGGCCTGCAAGATGGACCTGCACTACGCGATCCCGCTGGCGGCCGGCCTGCTGTTCAATGTCGGCGCCGCCGTGCCGGTGGCCCTGGGCGTCGTGATCAAGGAGTACCTGCAGGTCGTCGCGGACAACAGCGCGAGACTGCGCGGGAGCGAGAGCGTCGAGCAGCTGCTGAAGAACATCCGCTTCCTCTGTGACAAGATGGTGCACAACCGCGCGATGTGGGTCGTCGCCGGGACGATGGCGGCGACGGTCGTGGTGGTGTACTTCATCCGGAAGCTCGCGGTGGCCCACGCGTGGACCATTGCCTCTGCGGCCGGTATCCTGACCGAGATCCTGATCTTCATCTACGCGGAGAAGCATTTCGATGTGCCCGCCGCCCTCGGCGACCACCTCGTCTGGATGCTCGTGTCCCTGCTGATCGCGCTGATCATCACGTTCTTCGTCTTCAATGTGGACTTCGCGAGGATCGAGAATATCCAGTTCGCGGACGATGACTACTATTATTATGTAAAGGCTGTGCCGCGTGTCTCGGCTTCCGCGCCGGACAGGAACGCGACAGACTTCTACAGCGAGGCCGCGGAGAGGGATCTCTTCGACTACGGGATCGATGAGGTGACCGAGGAGGAGAAGGAGCTCGCCGGCACGCCGACCGTCTTCAGGGACAGCAGCGCGGAGGGCCAGCCCGCACCGGAGGCCGCTGCCGGGGAGGACGCCGCCGAGGAGGACGCCGCTTCGTTCGGAGCTGCTGCCGGAGCCGGCATTTTCGACCGGATCGGGAACAGGTTCCGCGCGATGATGGACGCCTATAAGCAGAAGGGCGCCGAGAAGGCGGCGGAAGCGGAGGCATCTGCGGAAGAGGCTGCGGAGACGGCCGGGGAGACCGTCACGGCGGAAGAGACCATCACAGCGGAAGCGGATATCGAGGACGCCCCCGAGGAAGCCGCGGAGGAGACTGTGACGGCAGACGCGGAGCCGGCTGCGGAAGATGATACCGGGTTCGTGGTGGAAGACGCGGAGGAGACGGCGCAGGCGATCGAAGCGGAGGAGAGCCTCGGGAAGAAGACCGGAGACGAGGTCTGACACAGGAGACAGAGCACCGGCAGGAGCTTAGAGTATGCAGAACGCCTTCAATTTTATACAGCATAATCTGCTTGAACTGCATATGCCTGCTTTTCAGTGGAGCGACGCGCTGGAGATCCTGGTGATCGCTTTCCTGATCTATCATATTCT
>OCTX011653219.1_pt1 | contig 14916 bp, 11 predicted proteins | sample 1539691 | NCBI WGS metagenome assembly OCTX01 (sample SAMN02144231, study PRJEB22623) | gut metagenome | biome: sheep rumen | host: Ovis aries | place: New Zealand | reverse complement strand
CAGTCGCCTACGGCGAGAAATCTTACAAATCTAACCAAATCTATCAAAATATTTGTTTGATTTGTAAAGATTTGAGCGATTTCTACCCCAAAGGGGTACTCCAACCGACATTAGGAACTTATCACCTCATTGAAAATATGATCACGACATCAACGACGGACAACCTTTCTTACCGTGCCATTCTTGTACTTGATGATATGGATTCCCTTTTGAGTTGCGTCGCTCATATTACGTTTGTTTCCGTATAAGTCGTAGACGGTTTCTTGGGCGTTTGTCCATTCTTCCTTATTGCTTGCACCCGCAACATATTTTCCTATGCCTACGTTGCTCACATAGTCGAAATATGAATCCATCAACTCAAACCGCCTGTCAATCCATTGGTCATAACGCTCTACGCTATCCATATATCCCAGACTGATATACGGTTTCACGCCCGTATTGTCTTCCGTTGCTTCCCACTCACACAAGTCAAGCCTACAAATATCTCCTTTCTTGTATTCTTTCATGGAATCCCAATCCGACAACTTATGATAATGGCGCCATTTATCTACGGGTTTCCAACACCAAGCATATTGCGGTTGTTGAATACACTTACTGTCTTTCCACCTTTCCCACTCCTTGGCATAGTTCTCTTCGCCTACCCTATCGTACCAATCGTGTACGAGTGCCTTTACCGTCCAACTTTCAATCATGTTATTGCGCCTCAATTGACAATAGCGCTCCCTGATTTCACTCTTGAAATAGACGTGAATCCAATAGATGGGACCCTCGGTATACAATGCCCAATAGTTGTCTACACCCGTCAAGTCGGCAGGACTGATTGTTTCCCCACCCACATTGTTTCCGAACGTATAGTCAAGGTCGTAAGGTGCAACAAACCATTTCACGCCATCATAAGTAAACCATTGCCAATTTTTGGAGAATCCATCACAATTGGCGATGAGATGATGCAAGCATACGTAATCCAACAAACTGGGTAAGTCAAACCTACGTGCGAACTCGGCTCGTATGGCTTCAACGCTTTGTTCTTTCGCCCTTATTTGCGAGAGGTCATTGCACACTTGCGAGAGTGACTCAATACACGCTCTCGTCTCGTCTGTCATCTCATTGGGATTCCTGACTTCAAAGGCATTCCAGTCAATGTCGCCATTCCAGAACGTGGTATTTGAAATCGTTCCATCCAAGTGTATGTGTCTTGGATTCTTTTTACTTTGCGCCATGTTGTCGCGATGCTTTTTCAATTGCCAACTGAAAATGCCGTAAAACTCACCATCGAGATAGACGATGCAAGGGAAACCGTCGGGATGGCATAATGCCTTTCGCTCATCCTTGGCAAGACCATCAGAACGAGTCCAAGGGCGACCTTCCAAAGAGGTCATCAGATTGTAGAGCCTATAGCCCACCACGGCTACACCTCGCAAATAGTCATTATAATATGCCTTGAGGTGAAAACCGTCTTGTCCCACCCAATTGCCGATGGTAATAGTGGGCGTTTGCTCACCCTCCCACTCATCATCGCAAAAATCCACCTTGATGTTCTTTTTCGGGAAATTCAACGAACTACTACCCTGTGCGTCTAATATGACGCGTTTACGAAAGTAGTTGGCTAACCCGTCGTACACTTCCATCCAACAATGCAACGTGTCGCCCTTGTATTCAGGCAATCGTTGTGTACCCATGATATTCACGTACGCGCAACGGGGTTCGGGGATGTACACATCAGAATTATCGCTCCAGTCTCTCGTCTTTTCCTCATAGGGAGCAGAAGGAATCAAGAAGGGAATCTTCGGAAATCCCGTGGGAATAGAGGTTGGGTCTATCTTTCTCACCGAACCGAAATCGATAAACTTTGTCTGTGCAAAAATCATCGAAGCAACGAATGTCTGAAGAGTAATGATTATCAAGAATCTTTTCATCGTTTTTGTTGTTTTGATTACGCAAATATACTACATTTTTTTGATACCTTTATTTTAAATAAAATAATTTATTCCTTCACGAATCCCCAAAAGAGGTAAAACAGGATAATTATCGCAATAACAAATTGATTTTCAATGACTAAAAATCTGTCACCCTAAAATCACCCTAACCACTATCACATTGAAGATTTCATATACTATCTTTAGAATTCTTAAATATAATGTTTACAAAGCGTAAATACACTCTTTACAATCTCCAACTACACTCATTACAATTCCAACAGAAAATTTGCCATCTAATTGGTCATTATTTGAAAAAAAATTAGTATGTTTGCACCAAAATAAAAATAAGGAGTATGAACAAGAGATTTTCAATCGCATTATTGTCGTGGCTGATGGTCATGCAAGTGGGAGCAAACCCGATTAACAGAAGTGAAGCAAGGGCTATCGCTCAGGAATTTATTGGCGTGAATGACAATGCTGACGACAACGTACCTATCGCACCCTATTACGTATTCTCACGTGGTGAAGGAAAGGGATATGTCATCGTAAGCGGAGACGACTCTACCACGCCGATTATAGGATATACGGAACAAGGCGACTTCGACGAGGCTCAATTGCCTCAACCTCTCAAGGACATACTCGATAGTTGGGCGCAACGTATCAGCAAGGTACAGGAGAATCCAAACAATACGCCTTCGCGCATGAGCATTCGCAAGCGACTTGCAGCTGCGCAAAGAGGTATTGAAGCTTTCAAGGCTGATTGGAAAGACGTTGCTCCTCTGATTCAAACACATTGGCACCAATCGTCGCCATATAATGACTTGTGCCCCACGAATCCCAATGGTGGCGGAAGAGCCGTAACGGGATGTGTGGCTACCGCCGCCGCGCAAATCGTATACTATTTCCGTAGAGACGTACCCGATACGTTGATGTATAACACGCCGAAATATAGCTATGGTTTCCCTGTTACTACGTCGCTTCCAAGAGGAACACAAATCAACTACAATATCATGCGACTATCAGGACATGGAACGGCAGCTCAAGACGAGGCCGTTGCGAAGCTGATGTTTGCCGTAGGTACAAGCTCGTATCTTACATACGGTGAGTCTACCGCAGGTCAACCCGACGAGGCGGGAAATGCCATTCGCGGCCAGTTCTTGATTACCAGCGACTATGTAGGAAAGTGGGACTTCTCGCAAGCAGGTTGGGAAAAACGAATCTATGAAAGTCTGGCAGCTGGAAGTCCGATGCTCTATGGCGGTACGCATTACGACGAGGCGAACAATGCCAGCGGACACGCCGTAGTATTGGATGGCTACCAAGCCCATTCTGGTCTTTATCACTTTAACTTCGGTTGGGGAGGCCAAGGCGATGGTTGGTATACGGTGGATGATGAAACGGGCATGAACGGATTCAACAAAGACCAACGTGGTTGTTTAAACTTCAGGCCTACACGTCCGAACGTAGAGGCGAAGTTGGATAACGTGAAACTATACCAAAACGCTGAGTCGAGCATCAAGGTGAAATTCATCAATCATGGAACGATTCCATACTCCCAAGGCGTGAAATTGTTTGCCAACACCCGACAAACATTGCCTTCAAAGGAAAGCATGAACATCACCGAGCCAATTCCCGTGAACCAAGAAAGCGAATTGGTGTTCAAGTACAGACCTAATAGGGCTCAAAAGACTTGGATATTCGTGTGCGACGCTTATAATCGCATTCTCGATTCTTGTTCGGTGGAAGTGTTGCCATCAGTAGCTGACCTCTGCGTGAGATCGTTCTCCGTAGACGCGGGAAATGAGACGACTACCGTAGACGACATCGTGTTTAAGACGGTGAATAACACTACAGCCAACATCTCGGTACGTTTTGAGAACATGGAAAATGGTACGTTCTGCCAACCAACCTTGCGTTGCTTCTTGGAACAATACGACGTGGAAGGAAAGAAATGGTCGAAAGTAACCAATAAGTATCTTACCGAACTCACGTTTGAGGAACGTGAGACGAAAGACTTGGTGTTTAGCTTCGATAAGTTGAAGACTGGCACCTATTATCGTGCTTTCTTGGATCAAGCACCACACTCCGTTGCAAGCGGAAGCATTTACTTCGACATTCCCGATTCCATTGTTTACTTCACCGTGCGCAATGCCGACCTTGCCGTGAGCGTGGAAGGACGTAGCGCCAAAGTTACAGGCACATGGAACGATGCTGTATTCCTGAGTATACTCAACGACCCGTTAGTTTGTTCGTATGACATGACGAGCGTGAAAGACATCGTACAACGTCCGGCAATACCCAATCCAAATGCCATCATCTACACCGGTTACGAAGTACCTGGTGTTGACAACTTGGTGGTGAATGGTGTTTGCGACAACTTGGTTATCCATACCGCATACGAATTTCATCCCTCCACTCCATTCACCGCTCGTAAGGCGCAACTCGTAATCGACAAGGCGGAAACGGGCGTATGGAACGATGCGATGATTCCGTTTGCCGCACCCGTACCTTACGGAATGCAAGTGAAAGTGCCTGGCGAAATCAACCACTCCACTCATTACGTAGCATGGGATTATGCTGACGAAATCAATGCCAATACCATCTTCATGTTCCTACCCGACCATGACGGATTGAATACCATCGTGGGAGAGAACGTAACTGTTGGTACCGATACGATAGTAACGGCTTTCGACGGAAACATGTACGTGTCTACCTATAAGGCCGACATCGACGAGAAAGCAATGACGTTGACACTAAGGAATGGTTTGGCTTATTACATGCCCGTGGAGCAATCTACCGCATTGGAACCGTTTACCGCCGTGCTGACACCTTATTTCAAGAATGGCTATCGCACATGGAAAGCCTCAACGGAATACCATATCGACAATTACTATCGTAGGTTGACGGAGAATATCAACAAGGCTTACCAAGAAATAGAACTTCACGGAAGCGAGGTTTCGAACGACGCTCTGAATGAGATGAAGAATGCGTTGAAACATGCGGAAGACTTCTTCACCTATCGACAAGCAGAGACGGAAGACGAGGCAAGTGCGGAGAATGATGCTCTTAAAGCAGCTATCGAACAATTCATGAATGCCGTTGCAGACGGTATTGACTTGAATATCGCTGACAACTATCGCGAAATGCCCGTGGAATACTACAATCTCAACGGTCAGCGCATTACATCGCCCCAACGCGGAGTGATGATTGTAAGACAAGGAAATGTGACGAAAAAGATTTATGTCAAGTAAGAAAATATTTTTATGATTTTTCTTGTTAAAATTCGTTGTCAGTTCAATCGTTTTTCGTATCTTTGCGCTCTCATTTAATAAGGAAGTAAATATATGATGGAAACAAAACCAATAAAAACAGCCCTCATCTCCGTATTCCACAAGGATGGATTGGATGAGTTGTTGAAGAAATTGAACGAGGAAGGCGTGAAATTCCTCTCAACGGGCGGTACGCAGAAGTTCATCGAGTCATTAGGATACGAGTGCCAAACGGTGGAGGGCGTAACTACATATCCCTCTATCTTGGGCGGACGCGTGAAGACGCTCCATCCCAAAGTGTTTGGCGGCATCTTGGCTCGTCGTGACAATGAAGGCGACTTGCAACAGATGAAGGAGTACGACATTCCTGCTATCGACTTGGTTATCGTTGACTTGTATCCGTTTGAGCAAACCGTGGAAAGCGGAGCATCTGCTGAAGACATCATCGAGAAGATTGACATTGGCGGTATTTCGTTGATTCGTGCTGGTGCAAAGAACTTCAAGGATGTTGTCATCGTACCAAGCAAGGCAGAGTATTCATTGCTGTTAAGCCTCTTGAACGCCAAGGGCGCACAGACAACGATAGATGACCGTAAGTTGTTTGCCGAACGTGCATTCGGCGTAAGCAGTCATTACGATACGGCTATTCATAGTTGGTTTTGCAAAAATGACCAATAAAAAATCAGTTATTTAGACATGGGATTCTTTTCTTTTATTCAGGAAATTGCGATGGACTTGGGTACAGCCAACACCATCATTATCAGCGATGATAAGATTGTGGTTGACGAACCATCCGTCGTTGCGCTCGACCGCCATACCGACAAGATGATTGCCGTGGGCGAGAAAGCCAAGTTGATGTATGAAAAAACACACGACAATATTAGAACGATTCGCCCATTGCGCGACGGCGTGATTGCCGACTTCACCGCATGCGAATTGATGATGCGTGGCTTGATTAAGATGGTACACACGGGCAATAGATTGTATTCGCCCTCGTTGCGCATGGTGATTGGCGTTCCATCGGGTAGTACCGAAGTGGAACTTCGCGCCGTGAGAGATAGTGCCGAGCACGCCAACGGTCGTGACGTATATTTGATTTTTGAGCCAATGGCTGCCGCTATTGGTATCGGTATAGACGTAGAGGCTCCAGAAGGAAACATGATTGTAGACATCGGTGGTGGTTCTACCGAGATTGCCGTCATTTCCTTGGGAGGTATCGTTTCCAACAACTCTATCCGTATTGCTGGCGATGACCTTACCGCTGACATTCAGGAATACATGAGTCGTCAGCACAACGTGAAAGTCAGTGAGCGTATGGCTGAGCGTATCAAGATTCACGTAGGTTCCGCATTGACCGACTTAGGCGATGAAGGACCAGAGGATTATGTTGTACACGGCCCAAACCGTATCACGGCTCTTCCAATGGAAGTTCCCGTTTGCTACCAAGAGATTGCTCATTGTCTCGACAAGACGGTTGCAAAAATCGAGAATGCCGTATTATCGGCATTGGAGAAGACTCCACCAGAGTTGTATGCCGACATCGTACACAATGGTATCTTCCTCACGGGAGGCGGCGCATTGCTTCGTGGCCTTGACAAGCGTTTGAAGGACAAGATACACATTGATTTCCATATTGCCGAAGATCCTTTGCATAGCGTAGCAAGAGGAGCGGGAATCGCATTGAAAAACGTAGACAAGTTCTCTTTCTTGATGAGATAATCAATGCATAACCTCATAGCTTTTTTGGCAAAATACAACCACTGGTTTGTTTTTGTGCTGCTGGAGGTCGTGAGTTTTGTTTTGCTATTTCAATATAATAGCTATCAAGGGAGTGTGTGGTTCTCGTCTGCCAATGCAGTATCGGGAAAGATGTTGGAGTGGAGTTCCGACGTAGAGTCGTTTTTCTCGTTGGCAAAGGTCAACGAAGAGCTCACTTATCGCAATGCCTATCTGGAACACCAAGTGGCTTCACTATCCAAACAATTGGAGGAAGCGGCTGGTGATTCCAGTATTCTCTATCAAGACCAGTTGCGAACCTTGCAGGAATACAAGTTGATTCCCGCCAAGGTGGTTAGCAACGAACTGAACAAGCGCAACAATCTCATCACCATCAACAAGGGTTCTTTAGACGGGGTGCGTTGTGATATGGGCGTTGTGAGTGGAAACGGTATCGTGGGAATCGTCTATATGGTGTCGCGCCATTATTCGGTGGTGATACCCGTATTGAATTCCAGTTCCAACATCAGTTGTTCCATCCAAAACCGAAACTATTTCGGTTATTTGTGTTGGGAAGGTGGTTCGTCAGCGTATGCCTATTTGGATGATGTGCCTCGTCACGCTCAATTCAAGATATACGACAAGGTGGTAACAAGTGGTTATTCATCCGTATTCCCGAAAGGAATATTGGTGGGTACTATCATGCGCGTATTCAATTCGTCGGATGGATTGTCGTATCGTCTCTTGGTGAAGTTGTCTACCGATTTCGGCAAGTTGCGCGATGTATGCGTAATAGACGATGCATTGATGAAAGAGCGAATCGAGATTATGCGTGAGGCGCAAGATAGCCTTGGCATCAAGGAAAAAGACAGAAACACGGTTGGTAAAAAGGATACGACTCAAAATATAAGCGTGAACGGATGAAATTCGAACTCTTGTGGTATATTTTATTGTTCGTGCTTTTGCTATTGGTGCAAGCATTGATATGCAATCAGATTTGCCTATTTGATTGCATCACGCCTATGGTGTATGTATATTTAGCCCTTACCTTCCGCATCAATTATCCGAAATGGGGCATATTGGCTTGGTGTTTCGTCATGGGCATCAGCGTAGACATTTGTTCCAACACGCCAGGTGTGGGAGCAGCGTCGATGACTTTGATAGGATTGCTCCAACCATATATGCTTGAATTGTTTATGCCTCGCGATAGTCAGGAAAATTTCCAACCGTCGATGAAGACGTTGGGCAATTCCAAATATTCATGGTATACGGTGATTATCGTCTTCATCTATTGTCTGACATTCTACACGTTGGAAGCATTCAACCTATTCCATTGGCTACAATGGTTGGGATGCGTATTCGGTTCTACCGCCTTGACATCCTTGCTCATTCTATCGGTAGAAAGATTGCGTTCTTCATAAGATAATTCCCTTTATTTTAAAACTGAGACGTGAAGGAATTCGAACTTGAGAAAAGGAGAATCGTGATTGGTGGAGTGGCTATCGCCATTGTCGTCATCTACATCATTCGCTTGTTCACTTTGCAATTGCTGAGTGATGACTATAAGCGGAATGCCGACTCCAATGCGTTTCTGAAGAAGATTGAGTTTCCTTCACGAGGAGCCATCACCGACCGACATGGTGAATTGTTGGTGTACAACCAACCTGCTTACGACGTGATGGTTATCATGAACGAGGAAAGCGGGAAATTAGACACGCTCGAATTTTGTCGTGCGTTGGGAATTACCAAGGAATTTTTCATCCAACGAATGAAAGACATCAAGGATCGTTCGAAGAATCCTGGTTATTCGCGATTTACCCAACAGTTGTTCATGAGTCAATTGTCTGAAAAGGAGTTCAGCGTTTTCTACGAAAAGATATTCCGTTTCCCTGGCTTCTACGTACAAAAACGAAGCATCCGACAATACAACTATCCCTATGCCGCTCACGTGTTGGGTGATGTGGGTGAAGTATCCCCTCGCGACATTGAGGAAGATGATTATTATTCTCCAGGCGACTATGCGGGAAAATTGGGTGTGGAACGTTTTTACGAAAAGCAACTCAGAGGACAGAAAGGCGTTCAGATTCTTCTTCGTGACGCTCACGGTAGGATTCAAGGACGATACAAGAATGGTGAATACGACACAAAACCCATTGCTGGTAAAGACCTTACGCTGAGTATCGACTTGAAGTTACAAGCCTTGGGCGAACGATTGATGCAAGGGAAGATTGGAAGTATTGTCGCCATCGAACCCTCTACAGGCGAAATCCTTTGCATGGTATCATCACCGACATACGACCCGCGCAACATGGTTGGTCGTCAACGTGGAAAGGGACATCAACTATTGCAGAAAGATGCGCGAAAACCATTGCTCAACCGCTCTATCATGGGACAATATCCTCCAGGTTCTACGTTTAAGACCTCTCAGGCATTGACATTTCTCAACGAGGGAATCATCACGCCACAAACGGCCTATTCTTGTCATCGTGGATTCGTATTCCGCGGATTGCGCGTAGGATGTCACGGTCACCCCTCTCCCTTGAGTCTCGTTCCAGCCATCAGCACGTCATGTAATGGTTATTTCTGTTGGGGATTCTACGACATGATGTCTGATAGGGATAGATACAAGAACGTGCAACAAGCGATGAATATTTGGCGCGATTATATGGTGTCTATGGGATTCGGATATAAATTGGGTGTTGACTTGCCAGGCGAGAAACGCGGTTTGATTCCCAATGCCGAGTTCTACGACCGCGCATACAAGAACTCATGGAATGGATTGACAGTCATCAGTATTTCCATCGGACAAGGAGAGGTGAATCTCACGCCGTTGCAAATTGCCAACCTTGGAGCGACCATCGCCAACCGCGGTTATTACTATGTTCCTCACGTAGTGCGCAAGGTGCAAGGAGAGGCGTTAGACACTACGTTTACCCGTCGTCATTATACCAAAGCAAGCAAACAGGCTTACGAATGGGTGGTGATGGGTATGCGTTCATCCGTATTGGGAGGAACGTGTCGTGCTGCCAATCGTTCCGACTATGCCGTATGCGGTAAGACGGGAACGGCACAAAACAGAGGAAGAGACCACTCCGTATTTATGGGATTCGCACCCATGGACAATCCCAAGATTGCCATTGCCGTATATGTGGAAAATGGTGGATTCGGTGCGCAATTTGGCGTTCCCATCGGAGCCTTGATGATGGAACAATACATCAAGGGCGAATTGTCTAAAGGTTCACAAGCAAGGGCGACATATTTCCAAAATCGCCATATCAGTTACGATTACATTTATAAAAAATAGTGCAAATGGTACAACAAGGAACGGAAAAACAACCCAGCGTACTCGGTTCGCTTGATTGGTGGACGATAGCCATCTACTTGGCTTTGCTCACTTTTGGTTGGTTGAGCGTCTGCGGTGCATCTTACACCTACGGAGATACCGACATCTTTAGCTTGGATACCCGTTCAGGTATGCAAATCGTGTGGATTGGCACTTCCATCTGTTTGGGATTCGTGCTCACCATGCTCGACGACCGCTTCTACGATACCTTTGCCTATATCGTCTTCGGATTGTTTGCCATTCTCTTGTTTCTTACGATTTTCAACCCTACCGAAATCAAGGGTTCCAAGTCGTGGATTGTATTGGGACCTCTGCGTTTCCAACCAGCCGAGTTTGCCAAGTTTGCTACGGCATTGGCGGTTTCGAAGATGATGAGTACCTTTGGCTTCAATATCCAACAACCGCGCAATTTCCTCAAGGCTTGCTTTATCGTGCTTTTGCCGATGTTGTTGATAGTCGGACAAAAAGAGACGGGTTCCGCATTGGTTTACCTATCGTTTTTCCTTGTCTTCTATCGCGACGGAATGCCTGGTAGCATCTTGTTTACGGGTGTGGCATTGGTATTCTATTTCGTGGTGGGCATCAAGTATGAGCACAATTGGCTATGGGATACTCCCACTTCCATCGGCAAGTTTGTCGTCTTGCTCTCCGTGCAATTGTTCACGGCAGGCATGGTGTCTATCTATTGCAAGGATAAGAAACGAGCGCGACTCATCGCCACTTATTGCATCGCCATTACGTTGATTTTCTTGTTGTTCTCCGAGTTCGTCATTCCCTTCGACATCGTATGGGTTCAACTCGTCTTGTGTGCGTGGTTAATCGGCTATCTCATTTATCATAGCTTGAGTTTGCGCTTGCGCGATTACTTCTTCATCTCCTTGTTTACGTTGGGTTCGGTGATGTTCTTCTATTCAGCCGACTACGTGATGAACGACGTGATGAAGCCTCACCAACGAGTGAGAATCAACGTATTGTTGGGATTGGAAGAAGACTTGGCTGGTGCTGGTTACAACGTGCATCAGAGTGAGATTGCCATTGGTTCGGGTGGATTGTTGGGAAAGGGATTTCTCAACGGTACGCAGACAAAATTGAAATTCGTGCCCGAACAAGACACCGACTTCATCTTCTGCACCGTGGGCGAAGAAGAAGGTTTTTTCGGTTCGGCAGGCGTATTGCTCTTGTTCTTGGCTTTGATTTTGCGACTGATTCACTTGGCGGAGCGACAACCTTTCAAGTTTGGTAGGGTGTATGGCTATTGCGTGTTGAGCATCTTCCTCTTCCATGTCTTCATCAACGTAGGAATGGTTCTCGGACTTACGCCTGTCATCGGCATTCCCTTGCCGTTCTTCAGCTATGGCGGTAGTTCGTTATGGGGATTCACCATCTTGCTCTTCATCTTCTTGCGCATCGACGCAGGCAGGAATCTGATACGTACCTGAATCAATAGCGTTTCATCACGATTCCCACGTCTCCTATCCCTGGCAACATCTCACGCTTCATGTCGTGTCTGATGTTCACCTGTATCGAGTCGTCGTGTTGCAATTGCAAGTCGGCTATGTGAAAGGTATATTGATAGTAACTCACTCCTTGCCTTCTCGGTGTTCCCTTTTCGTCTCTCAACCTACAAAGTATCGTATCCGTGGAAATCGTCATCGACGGGAAGAATGTCTTTTGTATAACGAGTGTCAAGCTCGTGAAAGGATACGAGTCGTTGATGCGCAATCCCAAATCCATCCCATAGTTTCCATCCATCTCCGTCTTGGGCAAGAAGAAAGAGAGCGTATCATTCTTGTCCCATCCCGACAATGGCGTAGAGATATACTGATAGTAAACGATGTTTTCGTTGCAAGACAAAAATGTCAGCAGCAGCACTGCTGACAAGATGATAGATAGTGTCTTTATGCGATGTAGCATCATTCTCATGCGTTACCTTATTCTGCTTCTTGGTTGGCATCGTTTGCCTTCGGTTTGCCTTCCTTGCGCGGGGCATTGTTGGCATTCTGCTTGTTGGCCGCATTGCGATTACCACCCTTTTTCTTCTTTCGCTTGCTCTTGTCAAACCTACTGATGTCGGCTTCAGCCAACAAGTCGGTATGTGCCTTCATTTCCCTGCCGTTTCCGTCTTCTGTCAACGATAGTGGCTTATGGCCTTGCTTGTTCATCTCAATGATGTCCTTGGCTCGTTGGGCGGTAATGGTTTCCATGTTAGCGGCTACGCCTTTCTCGGTGGAATAAGTGACCATCCCCGAAAGAATGTCGGTCTTAAACAGATAATAATCGCTATCCAAGGTTTGCAACACCACTTCCTTGCTCGGCAAGTTGCGTGAGGCTTCCATGTAGTCGTCTACCTCATAGTTCAGGCAACACTTCAACTTGGCGCACATACCAGCCAATTTCTGCGGATTGAGCGAGATGTCTTGGAATCGGGCAGCATTGGTGCTTACGCTCACGAAGTTTTTCATCCACGTAGCGCAACACAATTCCCTTCCGCATGGTCCCGTTCCTCCGATTCGTCCCGCTTCCTGACGTGCACCAATCTGCTTCATCTCAATGCGCACATGGAAGGTTTCTGCCAATACCTTGATAAGCTGGCGGAAGTCCACGCGATCGTCAGCGATGTAATAGAAGATAGCTTTGTTGCCGTCGCCTTGATACTCCACGTCGCCAATCTTCATCTGCAAGCCTAAATCCTTGGCGATTTGCCTACTTTGTATCATCGTGGCATGTTCTCTGCTCTTCGCCTCGAAATATTTATCCATGTCCACTTGCTTGGCAAACCTAAACACGCGCTTGATTTCGTCGGCTGATTTCAGGTTGGCTTTCTTCACTTGCAACTTCACCAACCTACCCGTGAGCGTCACCACGCCGATATCATGTCCAGGACTGGCTTCCACGGCTACGATGTCGCCTTTCTTCAGCTCCAACTTATTGACGTTGTGGTAGTAGCCCTTTCGGGTGTTCTTGAATTGCACCTCCACCAAGTCGGTATCCTCTTGGTTGCCAGGCACGTCAGCCAACCAATCGTAGGTGTTCAACTTATTGTTTTGCCTTCCGCAACCCTGATGTGAGAGTCCTCTGTCGCTATCGCGGAAGACGTGAAATTTCATATCTTTAAAATCCATATCTATTTTCTGATTAATAGTACTATCATTTTCAATGCCAAGTCGAAGAACACAATCTTACCGTTGGCGTTTTGTCCGATGTCGCGATAGGCAAGTGCCAATACATCATTGATTTCCATGACGTTTGCCTCATTGATGAATCGGGCGAAATTCTTCGCGAAATTCTCCTCCTCTTCCGACATATAATTCATGTCTGGCACGTGGAAGTTGTACATGAAGTTCTCGCGTATCATCTGCATGAAGTAGCAGAGCATTCGCTTTTGGCGCTCTCTACCGTAGCCAGCCACCGTCTCGCTCCATTTCTTCAACTCCTTCACGTTGCGCGAATAGGCGAAGCGCATCAGCGAGATAAACATCTCCAAGAACTGCCGACTCTCGTTGTCTACGTCCAACGTATCGAGGGCTTTCAACCAACTGCCGTTCGACAATCGCGCTATGCGGTGAGCCATATCTGCCTCTATGCCCCTACGAGCGATGAGCGCCTCTTCGATGTCCTTTTCCTCAATGCGCCTGATGTCTATGCGTTGCGTCCTACTCCGAATGGTTTCCATCAACTGCTCAGGTGCCTCGCTCACCATGATAAACACGGTTTTGGCAGGTGGCTCTTCCAAGAGCTTCAATAGTTTGTTAGCACATTCCTGATTCATCCTCTCGGGCAACCATATCAAGCTCACCTTGTATCCTCCCTGACTGGATTTCAAACTCAACTTACGCGTGAGGTCATCGCTCTCCCCTGCCCCGATAATCGCCTGTTGATTGGCAGCCTTCATCGCATCCAGCCATTGGTCGATAGTGAAGTAAGGACCCTCCATCAACAATTCGTGCCATTCCTTGGTATAGTCGTCGCTCACCATCTTATGCTCAGCCGATTTCCCCGCAGGCCTAATCACGGGATAGGAGAAGTGCAAGTCGGGATGTTGCCACTTCTTCAGCATCGCCTCTGCATACTTGGCTGACGGATTGTTGGTAGTTGGTTGAGAATTGCCAAACAACGAACCGCCATCGTCGAACAATCCCCCATTATCACTCGGCGTTTCCTCGCGCTCTCCCAACAGGTAGGAAGCAAACGCCAATGCCAATGCCATCTTACCGCTTCCCATAGGGCCACAGAGCACCATCGCATGGGGCACACGATCTTCTTGCACCATCTTCAGCAATCGTTGCTTTGCCTCTTCCTGTCCTACTACCTCACTGAATTTCATGTCTAAAATAGATTTTCCACCACTTGTCTTACCATATCAACGGCCGATACCGTATAGAAATGAATATTTTTCACGCCACTTTCATACAACTCCTTGCATTGTTGGGTTGTCCACTCCACCCCTAATGCCTTCGCATCGTCATCCGTCTTGCATTTCAGCACTTCCGAAGCCAGTTCTTGCGGCAGGTCGCAATGGAATGTTTTCGGCACGATAGTCAATTGCGAGAGCTTAGCGAACGGCTTGATACCTGGGATAATCGGAATCGTAATGCCCATCTTCCGAGCCTTCTCCACGAAGTCGAAGTATTTTCTGTTGTCAAAGAACAATTGCGTCACGGCATATTGC
>OCTX012249027.1_pt1 | contig 14921 bp, 15 predicted proteins | sample 1539691 | NCBI WGS metagenome assembly OCTX01 (sample SAMN02144231, study PRJEB22623) | gut metagenome | biome: sheep rumen | host: Ovis aries | place: New Zealand | reverse complement strand
TGAATTGGGAGTTTAGAACTGTAGTGTATGATGGTCATTGTAAACGAGAGAGCGGTCAATAACTCTCCCCCCTCAGATGACCACTCCTCTTACAAAAATGATTTACATACTCCCCCTTTCAGAAGAAGCCCTTTACAGTGGTACCGAACACTCGGATCTGCTGTAAAGGGCTTCTTTTTGGATACGTGAAAGCAGTTTCTCAACAGGGAAACTGCTTTTTGCTGAGTGCTTACATAAATATATGTAAGGCCGCACTGAAAATGAGAGGTTAAAAAAAGTGTTAATTCTGATATACTAATTTTAGTCCAAAACAAAACAGAACATAAATATATAACGGCATGTGATGACAGTAGCACTACTGTAAAGTCTATTACTCCTGGCGTTAACAAACGTCGGAATGCACTTATAGCGGAAGGGAAAGTCAAAGACTGGACAACTACAGAGGATATACTCTTTGGCAGTTCATCCACAGCGGCAATGTTCGTGCTTGGTTACAGTGTCAGTGGGCCGCGAACATGGAAAAATAAGGACGGAAAAACGCTGAAGGAAATAGAGGAACAAAGTACTAAAGCAACGGGACAATAAGATGGTCGCCAATTACAAAGTCATCACCCTCTGCGGCAGCACCCGCTTCAAGGATGCCTTTCTGGAAGCGCAGAAACGTTTGACCCTGGAGGGCAATATTGTCATCAGCGTCGGCCTTTTCGGACATTCCGGTGACGTGGAGGTCTGGACAGAAGGTACCAAAGAGATGCTGGATGATATGCATCTTCGGAAGATCGATATGGCGGATGAAATCTTCGTGATCAATGTTGGCGGGTATATCGGGGCCAGCACAAAGAATGAGATTGCATACGCGCGAAGGACAGGGAAGCATGTTAGGTATTTGGAACCATAAACATGAGTAAAGATATTGAACCACCACCTTTTCATTCCTCACCTACGAGGAGAAAAGCCACCAACTCTTCCTCCAGTAAGTCCACGCCCTTGACCTGTTCCTGGAGCGGAGAGCTATCTCTCAGGAGCAGCACGATAAGAGTTTCTATGATTTGATGGACGGGATGGTCATGGAAGTGAAGAAGCAGAAATGATATCATTACAACAGATGACATCACAGTGTCAAGTTGTTGGCCATTGGTCGAGGGCAGAACCGTACTGCAGAACCAGGGCCCGGATCCGGGGGACGGATTCAGTTTCAGAGTTGAGGAGCAGAACAGATCGGAAGGAGGCAGGCAGTATATGCAATTAGTTTTGGTATTTCTTTTGGCTGCTGTTATCGCAGGAGTGGCTATCATGCTGCGGAAACAGAAGGAGGATGAACTGGTCGGTCAGGGCAAGGCCATCCACAGAAAATTGGGCTTCTGGGAGGAGGCAGAGGTCTTTTCCACAAACACACCGTATGAGGCGGTCCTGGAAGCCGTGAAAGGAACCGATTATTCGGAGATGAAGGCTACGGTCTACCCGAACGTGAACGGAGAGCAGGCGGTGCTGTGGAAATCGACGCACGCCTGGAACGCAATGCTGAAATATACGGGCGAGAAGGAAGGCAAGCAGACCTATCGTTTCGCCTTCACAGGCTGGAAGACCCGGAACGGAGGGGTGTACAGTCCGGAATCCATGAACATGATGGTGACTTCCGTGGAGAAAATGCTGCTGTCCTTGGATCCGTCGACTACGGTGGAGACACATAAGATGCAGCTGAAGACGAAGTCACGTTTGTTTTAGAGCAGACGATTGAGAGGAGGAAGAGTATGGAAGCAGTCTATGGGGTTATTCTCCTTATTGCAGCAGGGATCGCTCTGGTGTTGATCCGCCGCGCAATCGGAGCCGGTATCCAAAAAGGAGTCGACGTGGCAGCCAATGCCATCAAACGCGAGCAGGAGAAGAAGAATCCGCCTGTGGCGGAGAGCCTGGCCGATCGGTATGCTTCAAAGGATACGGAGGAAAATGGCTGAAACGTTGCTATTCCGCGGTTTCCGGCGTCTCCCGGACCACACTGTCATGCATAGGAGGTTGTGATGGGAAAGCATTTTTTTACAAAGATACTGACAGTGATCGCGGTTTTAGCCATGGTGGAAGCTCTATTGATGAGCGGCTGTGGTAAAAGCGCTTCCCAGGGGGCTGCCGCAGAAGAAGAGCCGCAGGCAGAAGAAGCTGGCGGGGAAGGTTATGAAGACACGGATGAGGATGAGTATATCGAGGAGGACGTGAACAGCAGCGAAGAAGAGGAAGACGGGTATATCCCCGCAGAGAGGATAAGCGGCATTCTCTATATCTGCAGAGATTATGCTTATGAGAATGTCAGCGGCAGTACCATTAACGGGATGACATTCAGCGGAGATCTGCAGGTCTGGTGCCTGGATCCGGAGACCGGGGAGACCAAACTGGTAAGATCTTTCCCGATCGAGCACCTTGAAAACGCGATCGGAGGCTATGAACCCTGGTGGATCTACACCAAACATGGCTTCGATGAGAATCTGGAGCGCTTCGCCATCGATATCTCTCAGAGCGATAACATTCATCATCATGTCGGTTGGGTGGATCAGGAAGGCAATTACACGGATGTGACGGAACTGGTGACGGTGGACCAGGGAGATTTTAGTGGGCATATTGACCAGTTTGATGGGTGTTTCGGACCGGGAGGATATTTCTATTACTATGACGGAAGCTGGGACAATATCCGCCGTGTCCAGGTGGATGATCTGCGCCCGGAGGCTGTGGAAGAGATAGATGCGCACCTCTCACTGCGAGTGGACGGATCCATCCACGTACGCAGCAACAGCTATTACGACACCAGCTGGAAGAGTATGACCGATTCCAGGTACATGGTCGATAACACGGCATGGATCGACTCGCAGAGTTATGTCGGTATCCAAGAATATTCCTATCATCAGTGGACACTGAAGCGGATCAGTGCGGCCGATGGTTCTGTGACGGAGATTATTCCGGAGATCAAAGACCGCTGGAGCTATAATCCGGTCGTTTCCCCGGACGGAACGCAGATCGCTTTCCTGTCCTCCCTGCAGAGGTCAGAGGACACGCATTCTTATATTTTTGTGGTTCCCGCAGAGGGCGGATCCCCCAGAAAACTTGAGACCGATGTCTGGTTTCCCTGCGAAGGGATCAACTGGGGGAGAATGATCGGCTGGTGGTAAGACATCCAGGTTCACAGGCGTGCTTTCTGATTAGATTATTCTAACTGATAAAAGCCTATATTTTATGACCTATGAAACAACTGGGTTGACAGGGGAGGCACAATGAAAAAGTATTCTTTAATCGCATTCACCATTGCAGTAATGATGGCCTTCATGACGGCATGCGGGGGAACAGGCGGAGAACAATCTTCCACATCTTCGGAAGGAAGCGATCATAAAACGGAAGCTTCCGCAGAACAGGCAGGCAGTAAGAAGGAAGAGGCTGAGACGCCGGTCGTTCGTACCGAGCCGGGGACCGGCAGCACGATCATAAATGAAGATGGGTCGAGGCTCGTCTATAAGATCGTATATGGCGAGGACAATGTGACGTATCATTATGTGTACGACCTTGTCGGGCGGCTGTCCGCCAGGGAAACAATGTATGCGCCCGGCGAGGAGCCTTATAATACCCGCACGTATACGTATGATGAATTCGGCCATATTCTCCATTGGGAAGATGAGTGGGGGGCTGAGGGACGGTACAATGAAGACGGTGTCTGCGTATTCTCAAGGTCTGAGGACGGGGATGTCCGGGAACGCGACGAGCAGGGAAATGTGACACACTGGTATGATGCGGATGATGTCCTGCATCATTATTATACTTACGACGAACAGGGAAGAGAGCTTACCGAAGAAGTGTACGCGGGCAGAGAGGATGATCCGTATGGTGAATACAGGGGAAAGCGGGAACTCGTATACAGTGAAGATGGAAGCGAAATGACGCAGTATGAGTATAACGCGGAGGGAGTTCTCTTTGATTATGCGGGCGGATATGAAGAAAAGCAGCGTTACGATGAAGCGGGGCGGCTGATCTATCGGACATTGCCATCGAGAAAGCAGGAGAACTACATAGAGTATCATTATACATATGATGAAGCGGGCAGGTGCTCCATGGAACAGCATCTGTTTAACGGTCAGTACGGGGAGGAGAAAACCTGGGCCTATGATGCGGAAGGAAACCTTCTGGAAAGAACGCTTTATTCGCCGCCCGGTAAAGATTATCATCTCTATGAGCGGGATGCGGACGGCAAACTCCTCGCGATCCGGTTCCGCAATGAATCCGATGGGGTGATGTCACTGGAATATCTTGAAGCGCTGAATGAATACGATGACCGCGGAAATATAAAAAATGCGTATACATTTGAAGACTTCTACGACAGCAGCACAGGAGAAATGCGCGGCAGCTATGAGGTATACGGGTTAGAACAGTATGAGAAGCGTACGGAATATATATACGACTATGATGAAGACCCGGCGGGGTGAGAACGGACGCCTTCTTCCAATTATGTATAGTTAAACCAGGAAGTTGCTTCTGATTAGAAGGCACAGCCCTCACCAGCTTTTCCTCCAGCAAGCTCATGCTCTCGACCTGTTCCTGGGGCGGAGAGCCATTTCACAGGTACAGCACGATGAAAACCTTTACGATTTGGTGGTGGGAATAGATATATGACCTGGCAGATTGAATCAAGGACATACGCTTTATGGGAAGATACGTAAAGAAAAAGGGCAGCGTCCCGAACATAAAGCATTGCCCCAAATGCGGGGAAGAATTAAGTAAAGTAATCTATGGCCGAGTTCCCGCCGATAAAGCGAAACGCTTAAAAGATCAGGGTTGAAAGTATTGTTTTGGCGGATGTGTGTGCTTTGGTGATGAGCGGGACGCAAAGTATATTTGTCCAGGCTGTAATATCAGATATTCAAAAGATTTGGCTCCTCTTGAACTAATGACGTGTCCGCTGGAAGCAAGTTGCTCAATTATAAAGGGAGACTGCGTAGGTGGAGAACTGAAGACGAAGAGAGGTTACTACAGTTTTCTGAAGAATAAAGACGTCGTTTGCAAAATGATTTGCCCAAATATGGACAAAGAAGTTGAAATTAGTACAAAAGACAAGAGAAGAATCAGAGGAAAGATACAACGTACGTTTAAAACTACAGTAAGTTGCCCCGGCGAGCACGTGTCTTTAATCCAGGAACTTGGTGATTACAAGTATGAGTATGAGGATGTATTGCTAAGTGAGATCGTTTCGATGAAAGTGTTGTAATGAGGATTCCGGGCCTGCGGGTACATCTCACAGGCGCAGCACGATAAGAGCTTCCATGATTTGATGAAGGGGACGGCTTAATATCATGGGGTACTGAAAAAAAAGAGACCATGATGTAAGTATGGAAGAGGAAAAATTACAGTTGCCTGTTATTGTGTAGTTATAAAAGTTATAAACAGAATTAAGCAGAATTAAAAATCGAAAATATGTTCGATTTCCGTCTTGCCAAATAGAACGTGAAGTGTTACAGTAAAGTTACGAAAACACAGAACAAACGTTCGAATTTGGCAAGGCGTATTATTATGTCCTGGTATACACAAAACCGGCCGATTTTGCGTAATTCCAATATTAGAAAGAAGGTAAGTATGAGAGAGAAGAACATGCGGTATGGACAGTTCCTCAAGAAGAAGCGAGTTTCTGACCGTAGGGAGCTGACCCTGAGAGATGTCGCGGAGGAGCTGGGTGTTTCCGTCAGCTTTGTCAGTGACGTGGAGCAGGGACGCCGTAAACCCTTTGATGAAGAGAAGACACAGAAGCTGATCGACTTCCTGGAATTTACGGAGGAAGACGTTGCACTGATGTATGACCTCGCAGCCAGGGAGAACAGCCGGATCCCCAGGGACCTGGAGGACACCATGATGTACTCGGAGGCCGGGGAGATGGCAAGGTACGCCCTCCGGATGACAAAGAAGGGCGTTGTAAACAACGACGACTGGAAAGACTTCATCAGGTATATCAAGACAAAGGAGAAGTGAGAAGATGATTGAATTCGTCTGCCCCAACAGGAAGTATGACGGCACGCCGGTCGTCACGGACCTCGAAGTCATGGCCTATGCGGAGGCGCAGATCAGGGACTATAATCCGGAGCTTCTGAAGGTGCCGGGGAAGCTGAACTTCATGCACTTTGTGGAGTCCTATCTGGAGGCTCCTGTGGATGTTCAGGACATCCGGTTCGTGGTTCCCGGCGCGGAGATCAGCGGTGTGACTGTCTTTAAGGATGCTATGATCACGGTCATGGAAAACGGCGCCAGGGTAGAGAAGGAGTTCGCTGCCGGCACGATCATTATTGACCAGGGCGTGATCACCAGGGATGACAGTTACACGGCCTTTACGACATGCCATGAGGCGGGACACTACTGCATGCACTATCCGTTTTTCTGCGGCCAGGATGTGATTGCGGCCAGGAGCGGGAGACGCGGGAACTTCATGGACAAGGTCATGTGCCGCAGCACGGTGATCGGAGCGGATAAGCATGAGAACCGGAAGTGGACGGACCAGGACTTCATGGAGCACCAGGCAAATGTCTACGGAGCGGCCCTTCTGATGCCGAGGCAGTCCTTCGTTCCTTTTGTGCAGGAGCTCAACAGGAAGGCAGGCCATCCTGACGGGGTTTTTATCCGCCCTCACCTCGATCCCTACTACCGGCTCCGGCACTGGTTTATCGATCTCAAGAGGATCGGAGAGACGATCGCGGAGACATATGGTGTTTCGGACGCGGCGGCCTTCGTCCACATGAAGAGGTGCGGCCTCATCAGTCCTGTGGATCCGAAGGAGGGCACGATTTACATCCGGAGAGGGATCGCGGTCTGAATGGCTTATCAGGAAGGAGACAGGGCTTATATCATTGAGAACAATCTGCGTGTCACGCCGGTGAGCATCGCCAAAAGAAGCGGAGACTTCTATACAGTGGCGCTTTCCCATCATTGCTGGATCACTGTCAGGGAGAGCAGGCTGTACCTCACGGAGGAAGAGGCGAAGGCGAATGTAGGCATCGTTGTGATACCGAAGAAGGAGGAGCCGGAGTTTGATCCGGGATATAAGTCCCCATACACATATGACAATCACAGGAGCCCTTATGGGATATGACAGGAAAGGGAAGAAGGATAAGTGGCGGTCACGGAGGAGAAGGCAGAGGCCATCACTGTAAAATGCCCCTGCTGTAAACAGCGCCTGTTCGACATGAGCACGAATGCGGACGGGTTTATCAGTATAAAATGTGCCAAGTGCAACACGGTCGTCTCTGTGAGTATGCACAATAGAAAGTATAGATTAAGACGACGGAGAGCCCCGCAGGAATAAGTCCTGTGCTCCGGGCTGATGGGCCTAGGGTCTACCCAGGCAGTTCCAGCCCGCATTACCCGTACCAAGACAAGCTACCGAGCAACGGATCCGATATACCGAGATACCAAATAGCCGGAGTTGTCTTCACACCCGCAGTGGGTGTGTAGGCAGCTCCGGCTTTTTTATTTGTCCAAAACCGGGGGACTGAGCCTCCGGATGGAAATATAACAACAATTCAATCTCATTAGTCCGAGTGGCCATCAGGACGATGGGATGCATAGAGAGTTCAGGGAGCGGCGTAAAGACCGCTTCCGGAATGAAGATGCACCCACCGTTTCTTTCCTGTGCCCTTTTTGAGGGATCCGGGGAGCCTGTGGCCATCTTCAGCAAAGGGTCTTTCTGTATTCCATCGTCCGACGCCAGGGACGGAAAGGAATACGGAAATGAAACTGAGGATCAGGTATGAGAACGAGTATCAGACCATCGAACTGGACACAGAGGAGATGGACCAGCTGTGTGTGTCTCTCTCCCTGGAAGGAGATGACCTTACTGAGGAGGAGAAGGCGGAGAAGGTGCAGGAGGCCTGGGAGGAACAGTTCAACAGGCCGGACTACAACTGCTGGCACTACTATGACCGTCATCTGGGCTGCAGCAAGGCAAGACCGGGCGAAGGAGAGGACAGGCAGGATAGGTCCGATCCGCTCATGGGGGAAGTCCTGGATGATCGTGTCTTCTACAGATTTGAGGACGCCCGGGAGAGACAGGAGGAATATGAAGCTGTCTGCCGGTGGGTCAGGGAGGTCCTGAGGAAGAAGCCTGACTGGGCGGACGCGTTCATCGCTGTGAAGCTTGACGGTGAAAAGGCCCGTGAGTATGCGGAAAGGACAGGGACAGCGGAGTACAACGTCTCTAAGAAGCTGAAAAAAGCCGAAAAAAAACTTCGGGAAAATTTCAAAAACAGGCAAGTTTTCTGACCTCCACGGGCTACTTAGTGAGGGAAGTAAGTTTTTACCTTCTCTCGAGGCTGCCCGATAGGAACAGTATTTCTTTTCTGAGAAGGAGGTAACAGGGATGACAGGAACAGACAGGGATAAGGAGGCGGTGTTATGACGAGAGATCTTGCGATCGCCTATGGCAACAGCCGGCAGGCGAAGACCTGGGTCAATAAGACCATCCGATATGAGGAACTGAAGAAGCGGCTCAGGGTACCGATCAGGACGACAGAGTCAGAGCAGGAATATGCCCATATGAGCCGGCAGCAAAGGGAGTCAGCCAAGGACCACGGAGGCTTCTTGGCCGGTGTGCTTCGGGGAGGACGCAGGCGTACAGAGACAGTGGAGTCCAGGTCTATGATCGCGCTGGATGGGGATCAGATCACGAAGGATTTCCTGGATGACTATGAAGCCATCACGCCCTTTACGTCCTGCCTTTACACCACTCACAGTAGTACGGAGGAGCAGCCGAGGGCAAGGATCGTTTTCCCGCTGACCAGGGACGTCACGCCGGAGGAGTTCGTGGCAGTGTCCAGATATGTGGCGCAGGCGCTGGGGATCGACCAGTTCGACGAATGCTCCTACCAGCCCAATCAGCTGATGTACTGGCCGTCTTCTCCGCAGAACGGAGTCTTCGTATTCAAGGAAGCGGAGAAGGGCTGGCTGGATCCTGACATCATTCTGGCAGCGCATCCGGAATGGACAGATCCGACGAGGCTCCCTACGTCCTCCAGGGAGAGTAGGGCTAATCAGATTACGCGGCAGAAGGTCCAGGATCCGCTCACCAAGGACGGGACGGTCGGTATCTTTAACAGGACGTACTATCCTGTGACGCGTGCGCTGGAGGCATTTCTGCCGGATGTGTATGAACCTTCTGACAGGGAAGATCGCTGGCGGCTGGCATCATCTGTAAGCGTCGCCGGCGTGGAGATTATAGAGGACAAGTTCGTCTACTCCCATCACGCCACGGATCCGGCCTACAAGAAGCTGTGCAGCGCTTTCGACATCGTCCGTATGCATATGTTCGGGGACCTGGATGACAAGGAGTCTTTCAAAGAGATGTGTTCCTTCGCCATGCGTCAGGAGGAGGTCCGGGCCAGAGCAGCGGAGGAGAGATTTGCGGAGGCGGAGCAGGACTTTGGGGAAGGAGACGGGGACGCATGGAAGAAAGGCCTTACGCGTGACAGAAAAGGGAACCTCGAGAACAGCCTCCACAACATCCGCCTGATCATGCAGAACGACCCTTATATGAAGAACATCGTCTTCAACCAGCTGGCGGATGGCCTGGAGATCAAAGGGGAGGTGCCATGGCAGCATCCGGCAAAGTTCTGGCGGGATGCTGATGACGCCCAGCTGATCTGCTACGTGGATGACCACTACGGCAGCTTCTCACAGCGCAATTATGACATTGCCGTGGCCAAAGCGGCGGATGACCGTTCCTACCATCCGATCAGGGAGTATTTCGCTTCCCTGCCGGAACCATGTATTGTTATTATTTTTCATCGCAAGTTAAATTTTAACACAAAAGAAGGACCACAGGCTTTTTATGAACCTGCGGTCCTTTCTTTCTGGGCTATTCTTTTTTCACAGCCCCTTTTTGCGTAGAACGTGAGTCAGTGTACCTGTCCCCGTGACGCACCCGGCCAGCGACGCACCCGGCCCGGGCCCGTAAGAATAGTTCACAAACCGCCCAAGGTAAATTTGTAGAAAAGTGCCGAAAATGAAAAAAGATATGGATAAATCTTGAATAAATACAACAAGCGGTGTATATTGGTAACAGTACCGGAAACGTTACCGAAACCGATTCCAGACTGAACGGCAGTCCGGCAGCAGATCTATTCCGGAGTTGGAGTTACATTGTATTCAATCAGAACAGAAAGGAAGAGCATATGAAGAAGAAATTAGTAAGTGTTCTTTTAACAGCTTCCATGGCGGCGACAGTCCTCGCCGGCTGCGGCGGCGCAAGCGCACCCGCGGCTGCACCTGCAGCTCAGGAAGAAGCCAAGGAAGAGGCTCCTGCGGAAGAGAAGGAAGAAGCAGCTGCTCCTGAGGCAGAGGCAGGTGCCGGCAAGGTTTATTACCTGAACTTCAAGCCGGAAGCAGATCCGCAGTGGCAGGAACTTGCCAAAGCATATACGGAAGAGACAGGTGTTCCGGTAACCGTCGTTACGGCAGCATCCGGCGAGTATGAGACAACACTGCAGGCTGAAATGGCAAAAAGCGATGCTCCTACACTGTTCCAGGTCAATGGTCCGGTAGGTCTCAAGAACTGGGCTGATTACTGCTATGATCTTACGGGTTCCGATATCGTGAACAACCTGACAAGTGACGCTTTCGAGCTTAAGAACGAAGACGGCAGCATCGCAGGTGTCGGATATGTTATCGAGTCTTACGGCATCATCACCAACAAGACCCTTCTGGAGAAGGCCGGCTACACAGTTGACGATATCAAGAGCTTTGACGATCTGAAGAAGATCGCGGACGATATCCAGGCCCGCAAGGATGAAATCGGCGTCAAGGGCGCATTCGCTTCCACCGGTATGGATGCTTCCTCCGACTGGAGATTCAAGACCCACCTTGCAAACCTTCCCATCTATTATGAGTATCAGGCAGACGGCATTGACCAGACCGATGCCATCAAGGGCGATTTCCTTGACAACTACAAGAACGTATTCGATCTGTACATCACAGATTCCACCTGCGATCCCAAGGAACTTTCCGCAAAGACCGGCGATGACGCCCGCAATGAGTTCCTGAACGGCGAAGCGGTATTCTATCAGAATGGTTCCTGGGAGTATTCCAGCCTTGCTGAGAAGTTCACGGATGATGAGATCGCGATGATCCCGATCTACTTCGGTGTTGACGATGCGAACCAGGGCCTCTGCACAGGTACAGAGAACTACTGGTGTGTAAATGCGGAAGCATCTGATGATGACATCCAGGCAACACTTGATTTCATCAACTGGTGCACATCCTCCGAGACCGGTACTGCATGCATGGCGAACGACATGGGCTTTGTCATTCCTTTCAAGACAGCAGTCGAGTCCCCCAACGTATTCGTAAAGCAGGACAACGAGATGACAGCCGGCGGCAAGACTCCTGTTTCATGGAACTTCACGACCATGCCTTCCGAGAACTGGAAGAACGGCGTAGGCTCTGCCCTTACTGCGTATGCAGCAGGCACAGGCGACTGGGATGCAGTTGTAACGGCATTTGTTGACGGCTGGGCAACAGAGTATGCTCTGAATGAGTGATCGGAAAAACATTCGTACCATCGAATGATCTGAACTGCCCAAATAAGATCTGAACAACACGGGCGGGCAATTCTCATGGCAGGATTGCCCGCCTTTTGCCTTAAATCACGATTCATTGCGGGAGTTAGAAAATGGAAAAATCAATCAGAAAATACTGGCCGGTCTTCGTGCTTCCCACCATGGTCGCCTTTACGATCGGCTTTATCTGGCCGTTTATCTGGGGCCTGTACCTGTCGCTCTGCAAGTTCCAGACCCTGAAAAAGGTCACGTTCATCGGCCTTTCCAACTATACGAAGGTCTTTGAAGATGCGACCTTCGTGCATGCATTCGGCTTCACGGCGCTTTTTACGATCGTTTCCACCCTGACCATCAATATCCTTGCATTCTTCCTGGCTATGCTCCTGACGCGCAAGGCCAGGGGAACCAACGTATTCCGTACGATCTTCTTCATGCCGAACCTGATCGGCGGTATCGTCCTGGGCTATATCTGGCAGAGTCTTCTGAACGGACTTCTGAGCAAATGGGGAATGCCCCTTCTGGCTCTTTCCGCAAAAGAAGGTTTCTGGGGCCTGGTCATTCTGATGGGATGGCAGCAGATCGGTTATATGATGATCATTTATATCGCAGGTCTTCAGAATGTCTCACCGGATCTGATTGAAGCGGCCGAGATCGACGGCGCGACCTCCTGGCAGGTACTTAAGAGCGTCAAGATCCCCATGGTCATGCCCAGTATCACGATCTGTACGTTCCTTACACTGACGAATTCCTTCAAGCTCTTCGACCAGAACCTTTCCCTTACGAATGGTGAACCGGCCAAGAACACGCAGATGCTGGCACTGAATATCTATGAGACCTATTACGCAAGAAGCGGCGCTTCCTGGAAGGGTATCGGACAGGCAAAGGCTGTCGTCTTCTTCCTGATCGTGGTCGTCATATCACTGGTACAGCTCCGCTTTACCAGATCTAAGGAGGTGCAGGCATAATGGCACAGCAAATGACGAGAGAAGAGAGCGTAAGAAGAAAACAGCAGAGCATCAACTCTGTAATCACGGTCATCCTGTCGATCGTCTGCGTGATCTGGATGTACCCAATCCTTTTGATCGTATTCAATTCCCTAAAGGTCGAATCCGCAATCAGTACGAACCGGATCTTTGAGCTGCCCATAGGGAACGCGTTCAACGGATTCCAGAATTTCATATACGGCGTAACAAAGATGGACTTTATGTCCTCCTTCTGGTACAGTCTTTTTATTACAGTCTCCAGTGTTGCACTGATCATCCTGTGCTGCTCCATGTGCGCATGGTACATCTCCCGGGTGACATCAAAGTTTTCAAGCGCCGTTTACTATTTATGTGTGTTCTCCATGGTCGTCCCTTTCCAGATGGTCATGTTCACGCTTTCCAAGACGGCGGACACACTGAAACTGAATACTCCTTATAATATCTGTGTGATCTATCTTGGATTCGGCGCGGGTCTTGCGGTGTTCATGTTCACCGGTTTCATGAAGTCCATGCCCCTGGAGATCGAAGAGGCGGCCATGATCGATGGCTGCAGCCCTCTGCAGATCTTCTTCAGGATCGTCATGCCGATCACCAAGCCCACGACGATTTCCACCGCTATTCTGGAGACCATGTGGGTATGGAACGACTATCTGCTGCCGACCCTGGTCCTGGATATCAAGAAATATCGTACGATCCCCATGGACATCCAGTATTTCCGCGGAAGTTACGGAAGCGTCCAGATGGGACCCATGATGGCGTGTATCGTCATCACTATCATTCCGGTCATCGTCCTGTACCTGGTCTGCCAGAAGCACATCATCGAAGGCGTCGTGGCAGGCGCAGTCAAGGGCTGATTTATTGTAAGATTGGAGTCGAAATGGAACGTAAATGCGGCGTACTGCTTCCCGTAACATCCCTTCCTTCAGCGTACGGAATCGGTAGCTTTTCAAAAGAGGCATATGAATTCGTGGATTTCCTGGCAGAGGCCGGACAGACCTACTGGCAGATCCTGCCCCTCGGACAGACCGGGTACGGAGATTCTCCGTACCAGTCTTTCTCCACCTTTGCCGGCAATCCGTATTTTATCGATCCGGAGAAACTGATCGCAGCCGGATACATTACGAAAGAAGAAGCTGATGCCGGGGACTTCGGAGACAACGACCGGTATATCGACTATGACAAGGTGTATGCGGCGAGATATCCGCTTCTTCGGAAGGCGTATCATAACAGTCCTTTTGCTCTGGAGCCGCTTCCTGTATGGCGCGGCGGAGCGTATGACGCAGACAGGGAGGCTTTTGCCGCTTTCCTTCGGGAGAACGGAGAATGGCTTTCGGATTATGCACTCTACTGTGCGGTCAAGGATCATTTCGGCTCCGTCAGCTTCATGGAATGGGACGAGGACATCCGTCTTCGAAAGCCCGAAGCCATGGAGCGATATACAGGGGAACTGGCGGATGAGATCCGTTTCTATGAGTTCCTGCAGTTTCTTTTTGTGCGTCACTGGAAGGAACTGAAAAACTATGCCAACGGCAAAGGCATCAAAATCATCGGGGATATCCCGATCTATGTTGCCTTTGATTCGGCGGATACCTGGAGTCATCCGGAACTTTTCTGCCTGGATGAAAAAGGATTTCCCACAAAGGTCGCGGGCTGCCCGCCGGATGGTTTTTCCGCGACAGGCCAGCTGTGGGGGAACCCGATCTATCGCTGGGACTACCATAAGAAGACCGGGTATGAGTGGTGGATCAGAAGGATCGAATACTGCTTCCGGCTCTATGACGTTCTGCGGATCGACCATTTCCGGGGCTTTGATGAATATTACGCCATTCCCTACGGCCATACGACGGCAGAATTGGGAAGATGGGAAAAGGGCCCCGGCTATGATCTTTTTGTAAAGATCCGGGAGGCACTGGGAGAACGGAAGATCATTGCCGAGGATCTCGGATATATGACAGAATCCGTGATCGAGCTGGTGAAAAAGACCGGGTATCCCGGCATGAAGGTGCTGCAGTTCGCCTTTGATTCCAGAGAGGAGATCGATTACCTACCGCATAATTACCAGCGCAACTGCGTGGTCTATACGGGGACCCATGACAATGAGACCATGAAGGGCTGGTATGAGAATGTAAATGAAACAGACCGGCTCTTTGCAAAACGCTACATCGGAATCACCGACGAAAGGAATGTATCCTGGGATTTCATCCGTGCGGCCTTTGTGTCCGTAGCGGATACGGCGATCATTCCCATGCAGGATTACCTGAAGCTGGGAGATGAAGCCCGCATCAATACGCCTTCCACCCTGGGCGGAAACTGGGAGTGGAGGATGGACCGCGGCTCCCTGACGGAGGAACTGGCCGGGCAGATGCGCATCTTGGCG
>OCTX012230649.1_pt1 | contig 14928 bp, 20 predicted proteins | sample 1539691 | NCBI WGS metagenome assembly OCTX01 (sample SAMN02144231, study PRJEB22623) | gut metagenome | biome: sheep rumen | host: Ovis aries | place: New Zealand | reverse complement strand
TTATGGGCACTGATTCATAAGTATAATCCAGAAAAGCCTAATGAGTATTATACTTTTTTCACTGAAAAATGGGCTGATAAATTAGGTAATATTAAACGATAAAACTATTTAGATATGAAACCAAAAGAATTTATACAAAGACTTAAAGACCTTAAAATTAGAAGGTTTGAAAAGAATGAATATGCTAAAAGCATAGGGGGAGGGACAGGATTAACTGGCAATCTTCTTGATGATTGGGTATTTGGCATTACACATGGCGAATATACTAAGTATAAAGATATTCCTTCAGCCGTAATAGGAGAGAACTCTGGATGGAGAAAATGGACAGAAGGTGAATCTCGTTTAGATACTTTCAAAGCGGAGTGCTATCTCACATTGCGGGGCGACCCAGAGAACACTTCTGAGCAAATAGAGTATAATCTATACTTAGACCCTGTTTTTACAACAGCCACACCCAAGTAGTAATGCGCCATCTTTCCCAATCATCTTACAATCAAAAATAAAAGATGAAGCATAGTAGTTTATGCCTACTTATTTTAATAATGCTGTGCACTTCGTGCGGTGTACTTAAACCAAAGTACATCACACAAGTACAGCACGATACAACTACTGTCTATCAGAATACAAATACTGTTCAACATGATAGTATCTATGTATTCAAAGATAGAAATACCTTTATCAAGGGAGACACTGTTTATACTACAATTACTGAATACAAGGATAAGTGGAGATTTAAAGAGGTACATGATACTGTCTATAAAGAAAAATCAGTATATGTAGATAAGAAGGTTCCGGTTGAGGTAGTAAAGCCATTGACTGGAATTCAAAAGTTTTTTATTAACTTTGGAAAGTTATTCTGTGCTATTCTTTTGGTAGGAATAGGATACTTAGGATTCAAAACATTTAAAAAGACTAAGCTATGAACCTGAAGCCTTTCAATAATAAGAATAAGGAAAGATACTTATTCCAAAAGCTAAGTCAGGCAGCTAAGACTGGTACAGTAGATAAAAAAGCTGCAAGAATTGTTAAGGAGCTGCTGATAGAAAACAAGGACAATATAATGTAATATGGACAATTCAAATAACAAAAATCAGCAAAGATACATATTCAGTATCTTGTCTAAATTAAAGGCTTCTGGTGGAGATGGAACTACTCCAGACTTTTCACAAGCTCGTATAGAGTTTGTGGAATCGCTGCCTACAGCCTCTGCAAATACACTTGGTGTAATCTATGTTATACCAAACCAAGACGGTGAAAGTGGTTCTATACATTTTACTAAGTATGATGGTCAATCATACTCTTGGGTAGCTGCTGGTGAAAAAGGCGAAGCTGGTGCAACACCAAATATAAGCATTGGCACTGTTACATCTGGAGAACAAGCCTCTGCTACAATTGGTGGAACTCCGGCAAATCCAGTTCTTAATCTTGTACTCCCTCAAGGTCCACAAGGCCCTCAAGGTAATACAGGTAGTTCTGTTGACTATCCTTTTGAACTTGTCAACAACCGTACAACTAATGACCCAACAAAGGGCTTGACGGCTGCTGAAGGTTATCGTCTGGGCAATGATATCAGTCAATTACGCCAGAAAGTGAATAACTTGAGCGGGAAGTATTACGGCCTTTTCACTTCTTCCGCAGTCCTTCCCGACAACATAACACAAGCCGGATATGCCTTCGTTGGTTCGTCTGCACCATTTGCCATCTGGAATTTCGACGGCTCGTCTTGGAGTGACACGGGTGCAACGGTAGATGCTATCCACGGAGAAGATGGTGTTGGTTTTGCTTCGGTCGCCTCACAGCAGGATGGGACAATCGTCATTACCCTCACCAACGGGGACACAGTGACTATTGACCTCAATCACGACCACGCCGCATATCCGAAATATCAACTCTGCACAGACGGGGCGGCATATAATGCCATAGCCACGAAAGAGAGTGACAAACTATACCTAATTCCAGAATAGCCATGTCTTACCTCGGAACAAATAAAATAGGCAAGATGTATCTCGGAAACACCGAGATAGCAAAGGCTTATCTTGGAAACGACCTTGTATTTCAGAAAGGCGGTGTTCAGCCAGTCATGATTCCGTATATCCGTGGCGGACATAACGGCTCATATATCAATACGGGAATCAATCCAGATAGCACAACGAGGGTGATTGTCTGGGCGAGAAATTTTAACCCATTGGGGGAGTTTCTTTTTGGTGCGCGTGACGCGGAGATGACGCAACGATTTGCGGTATTACACCCCGGAGGAGCAGATGTTGACCGCATCCGGGTTGACTTCGGAAGCAACAACCAAACCTATGTTGATGCGGCAACAACCAAGTATTCATCTGGATACCATAAATATGAACTGAACGGGAATCAATTCTATGTTGACGATGTTCTTCTCGCTACCTGCCCGTCAGCGACATTTGAATGCGCCTTTCCGATGTTCATTTTTGGGTATAATGCCGCAGGAACACGGGCCGGTATTCCTCCCTATCCAATAGATATTTGTGCTTGCAAAATCTACAAAAACGATATCCTCGTACGTGACTATACGGCAGTCAATACTCCTTCCGCTGGCCTTTATGATTCGGTGAGTCAAACACTTTTCACCAATGCGGGAAATGGTAGTTTCACTTACGGGGAGTTTGACAGGGACGCATACACGCCACTGGAGTATATCGAATGCGATGGACATCAGTATTTTGATAGTGGAGCATACGGTACATATTCTGGTAGTATTGTTGCGAAATTTATGCCGACAAATACTACCGCAAAATGGACATGTCTACTTGGATTCCGAACATCATCGAATAGTTGTGATATAGCGCTTGGTACGAGCACATCTGGGCAAGACAATATGCGTTGTTATTGGAGATTCGGCCCGAACGATACGGGCGGACAGGCATTCAGCGGCTCAACAACTAACAAGTTGACTAATAAGACCGTTGTTGCGTTTAAGTCAAATGCAAAATTGACTCTATACATAGATAACACGCAAGTAGGGACAAGCGAAAAATCTGGAGTATCATCATCATTCCAAACAACATATCCAATGGCTGTCGGGGCTATTCGTAACGGCGAGTCTTCATATAAAAGCGGCGAGTCTTTTATTGGGCGAATATATTATATTGGTTTCGCATCCGATCGCTCGTTTATCCCAGCAAAGAAAGGCGCTCGCGTAGGTATGTACGACACGTACAACGATGTATTCTACTCTTCGGCGACCGACACTCCCTTTATTGCAGGACCAACAATTTAACTTTATAGACTATGGCAAATAAAACTGTATATCCTTATGGTACTGGTGGAAGCCTCCCGGCAAATATCGGCATCATAAATGACCTCAAGACAGGAGGCGCAGATAAGGCTCTATCCGCCGAAATGGGAAAAGTGCTTGGGGAGGAAATCGGGGGCGGTCTGGAGGAAATTTTGACTGCAGAACTTACGCACAATAACTTGGCTATAAAAAGTTCGAATGCGTGGCAAGCGGGGACACACGTAGCAATTAGCGTCACACCGGGGGAGGAAATAACCGTCACGGCGGTCAGTATGACAACCGATGGCGGGTATTGCGCCTTCGTCACAAAACTGTATGATGACGAGCAAGTGTCTAATGGCAAATTGCCGCTTTTGCCGAATGGTTCGATTTGGTGGCAAGGAGGCACCGCAAGAACATTTACGGTTCCAGATTATGCGAAATACATCATTCTAACCACAAGTACGACAAACTATCAAACGGAGTACTCTGTTAAGAGGACACTCCCTTATAATTTTTTCAGTGAAGAAGATGGGAAGGCAATTCGGGATATTTTAGAACCCGGATATGATGAGGTAGATTTGGACGAACTTTCAGTCATTCAATTATATCCTGTTAGTAATGCGACACCGAAAACTTGGGGAAAGGGCGGACAACATATTGCCGCTCCGGTCACTCCTGGGACGAACATCCGGTTGAATGTTTTGTCGGCAAATCAAAATGGGTGCTGGTATTTCTTTGTTACTGACGGCTACGAAGACTCACTATCGTCCGGTTCTATTATACCGCTTGTTGGTTCACTAACTTGGTTTACATATCCCAATTCGGATGGAATAGTTATAACCGTCCCCGGTGGTGCTGCTTACATTTGTTTGTGCAGTAGTAATAACTATAAGGCCATTTGGGACCTGTCCGTTCAACGGACGGTTGAATCAAACTTCTTGACAGAAGATGATATTGTAAACAATCTGAACACTGGCGGCACAAAGAAGATGTTATCCGCTGAGCAGGGGAAAGTCCTTGCAAGGACGATTTCTGATGGTATCCCGGACGGATTAACCACTCACACATACGAGGGCGCACTTGTCAAAATAGGTAATACCCATCGTGTCGCGTGTAATGTTGTTTCGCAAATTACTTCTATCTCTTGTCAGGGTGGTGCTTGTTTCGGTGACTATCTATTTATGTTCAAGGAGAACAATGGTACTTGCTGGATTTATAACCTCCGAACAAGTACGCTACTCCAAACAATCAGCATCCCGTCTGAGGAACGAGGCTTTGTATCAAATTGTCATTGTAATACCGTCAATTTCGGCACGGAATATTACGATGCCAATGACCCGTTCCCGCTCGTTTACGTGTCCACGGGGTATGCTGCCGATGGGTATTCCGGAGCATTGGTGTACCGTATTGTAGCCACGACCGAAAACGATGCAACTACTTATTCACTTTCACTTGTTCAGACACTCAAGATTCCGGGAACGAGTTGGAGTGAGTTTATAGTTGGCGAAGATGGGGACTGCTATATCAAATACGACATACATTATTACCGAATGGCTATGCCGTCACTTTCTGATGGAGACGTCACTTTCGATTTTGAAAACGCGCTCTCTGTTTGCCGACTTACACCACAACCGAGTTGGTACAACGGCTCCCGAAATCAAGGGCATTTGTATCACAATGGGAAAATATATTTGCTTTCCGGCGTACCGACGAGCGAAGCTTCCCTATTCATCGCAATTGACATTGCAACAGGACGGCGCGAAGTGGAGATTGACTTGTATAATACCCTCGGATTGACTTCTGAGCCGGAGGCTTTATTCATCTGGAATGGGCATTTTTGCATTGCCTTCAGAAGTAATGCTAATATTTACGCATTGTACTTTGAATAGAGTCACTTTTAGCCATAACTGACTGGCTTAACCGGGGCCCTCCGGGGCCCCACTTAAAGAACAAAACTACTTAATAGACATTTTGTTATTTAAGTGATATTTATTATTTTTGTATCAAACTAAAATTTGAAAATCATGGCAACAAAGAAAAAGAAATCTTCAGGAGGTAAAAAGGGTAGAGTGAGACCCAATGTTCCTCGTGCTGGTATAAAGAATAACGGTTCAATACTTTGCAGTGGTGGAAGAAAGAAAGCCTGTGGAGGCAAAAAGCATTGACAGAAGGTATTATAAAGCAACATTGGGGTTATTAAAAATAATACCAATGTTGCTTGCTTTATGTGATGCACTGAATACATTAACCTGTCTGCTTGGATTTAACATCACCATATTCTCTTATATTGGTGGTGTTTCCTTTTTAACTTTAGCTTTCTTATACTTAGTTTCCTATGTATTTAGATTCTGTGTGTACCATAGAATGTTTCTACACTATGTGCTTGTCAATAACATAATCAGTACAGTAGAATTTACAGTAGGATTACCTGTAGGATTTTTAGGTCTTTGTTGTATTTTTAGCGTTAACTTTTGTATATTTGCATTACTGATACTTTACTTTTATAGAAAAGAGAAGCTATGTTACAAGTCATAAAGAACCAATTGCTCAGAATCTTGGATGATATAGATACTGGCAATACAAATATGACTGAGGAAGAAATGATTGAAACTGCCAAGTTTCTTAAAAAGTTCAATAGCAGAGAAAAGTATATTAGCAAATATCAAGCATACACTTACCTTAATATGGGTAGGGCAAAATTTGATAACCTTGTTAGAGCAGGTGTCCTCCCCAAAGGAAAGAAAGTAGAAGGATTTAAGGAACTTCAATGGTCATTGAAGGATATTAAAGATGCCAAGAAACAAGTGAGAACCAAGTAACCATTTTAAACTTTAATTTTTAAAACAGTTACGGCAGACCTGGGTTTATGTTTTAGCATTATAGTTCTCACTTAATCCCTCTTCCAGTGGTGATGGAAGGGGGATTCTTGTATCATATAGTATCATTGTCTTCCATAAATAAGGGTAAATACCTTTGCATTGTTAGCTAACAAAAGGTATTTATTAACTCTTAATTCTTTCTATTATGGAAGGCGAAACTTCAAAAAGTTATTTCTTTGGTGATGGTAACAATACCATCCCTGCTTGGGCTGCTCTCCTGAACAATAACAATGGTCTCTTTGGAGGCAATGGTGGCTGGGGTGGTGGCATCCTTGGTTTCCTTCTTGGCCTTTTCTTTGGAAATGGCTGGGGTGGATTTGGTGGTTTTGGCAATGGCTTTGGTGGTGGAAATGGTGCTGGTTTTCTCAGCAACCAGATTGACAACAATGCTGGCCGTGAACTCCTGATGAATGCTATCAACTCTAATGGCGAAGCTTCTCGCACAGCTACTCAGAATCTGGCCACAATGCTTGGTCAGGACTATAGCCAAGTGAGTTCAGCAATTGCTGCTATCCAGAGTGGTCTTTCCAACCTTGCTCTCCAACAGGCTGTGAGTGTTCCTCAGTTGATTAACGCAGTCCAAAGTGGTGACTGTGCCCTACAGTCTCAGCTTGCTCAATGCTGCTGCGAAAATAGACTCTTGACAACTCAGCAGGGCTATGAATCTCGTATAGCTACTATTGAGCAGACCAACCAGCTGGGTTCTCAAGCTGACAGAAACACCCGTGCCATCTCTGACCAGATTGCTGCTCAAACAGTTGCAATGAATGATGGCTTCTGTGCTATCAAGGAACGTGAACTCCAGTCCAAGATTGACTCCCTGCTTGCTGACAACACTGCCCTTCGTAGTGCTCTCTCAGAGGGAAGACAAACTCAGCAATTCACTGCTATGTTCAATACTCTTGATAATAAGATTACCGAACTTGCTGCCAAACAACCCCAGACAGTTCCTATCCAATGGCCTAATCTTACAGCCGTAAATACTACTCCAAGCTTTGGACCAGGTTGGGGTGCTGGTTTCAATCCCTATGGTTATGGTTGGGGAGGCAATTCGTATTGGGGGTAAACTGCTAATAGTCAATAACTTATAAAAGGAGGAATTGATTATGGCTCGTTTTCCGTACCAATATTCTAATATCAATGGAATTCCTCGTATAAAGGCAAGAAGAGTTACTGTAGGAACTGAAACTGTTGATTATGGTTTCAGACCAGACTGGGACTTGAATGCTTTCAGCGGATTGCTACTTGTCTATCTTACTGACTTGCCGGAGGGAACTACTGAGACACTTCCAGTCAGATTCATTATGGCTGGCAATACTCAGAATGTAACCCTTGCTGGTGGTACGAATGCTACAGTAGCTAACTTCCCCAATCCGGGTGTATTCCTTGTATTCTACGACAGAATAGACAATATATTACAGTTAATCGGTCAAATCTAAGGTATTATGTTTCAATCAGTCAGACCAAATAGCCCAATATACATATTCCATAAGACAGACAATCCTGTTCTTGAAATTGGATATGTATTGAATCAGCCTATGCAAAAACCAAAATATCAGATACCTCAAACCTTTGGTCAGCCTCAGGAAATGGTAGTTGATATTACGGCAAAAGTAGGTGTGAACACTCTTAATTTCAATGCCCTTCCAGCGCAGCTTGACATTGCTGATTCTTACTCAAATGGTGAGAATATAGTTATCTCAACAAGCAAAGAAGCAATGAATGCAGAGGTATTGAGCAACAAGCAAAAGAGCATTGATATTATAGAGAGTGTACCTAAGCATAAGGAGCTTCTGCCAAAATATGATGCCATATTAGGCCAACTTAATCCTGAGTATGCTGAAAAGCAAACCCAAAAGGAGGAAATGAATGACCTTAAGAATCAAGTGAATATGCTGACAAGCCAAGTTGGGAGACTGGTTGAAGCACTAATGCCTAAAAACAATTTAAGCAATGAACAGAGTTTGGGAAATCATTGAGAAGCGTAAGAACGCTACTGATGGCATGACTGGATATAAAAGAATGTCTGCCATGAGGGGTGGTATGTCTGGTCGTAAAGATGGCTCTTATGATGAGGGTGTAAAGGATGGCCTTTGTGCTGCTCTTGACATACTCGAAGAGCACCTGAAAGACTTAGAGTAGTTTAACTTGGGGTGGGGTTTCCCCACCCCTTAATTCTTTTATTACTATGGCAAGACTTGATTCTTATATAGGATATCCGGAAGGAATGGATGAATACCTTTCTTATTATGGATGGCATTTTTCAAAGAAAATGTGTGAATGGGCAGCTTCAAGAATGTATAGACTTGTAAATGAAAGACCGATTAAAATTGACCCTATCAAGAAAGAACAGCTTGATGAGATACTGAAAAGATATTCAGTTACACTCAAGAAAGATAAAGGATATGACGCTGTATATGTAGCTAATATGTGTAAGGCTGATTATCTTGGAAGGTCAGTCAAAGATGAGGGAGCTATGGTACAATTTATTATTGATACCATTGAAGACCCTGATGGCTATGAAGGAATGGTATTTACAAGATTCTATGCTGACTGTGTTGGCTCAGGCACTCCTATTAACTGGGAGGATATGATATGATTGTGCAAGACTTTACAATAGATAAGTATGGGTGGTATGTAAAAGTATACTATACAGTATCCTTCTACTCATTTCAAGAAATTATAAATGACTTGTATTCCTTAGGTTATGATGATGATAAGGTTGAGGAAATTATAAGTGAACTTGAAGAGTATAAGGAAAACGAAGGATATACATTTACTAATATACATGCAAGCAGGTCATTGATTATCATAGGCCCTACTACATCTGCGGAAGATTTTCAAGATACATTTGACCATGAGAAGGGACATTTGGCCATGCATATCTGCATAGCTAAAGACATTGACCCATTCAGTGAAGAGTTCCAATACTTGAATGGAATTATTGGTAAACAAATGTTCAAAGCAGGGAAAATGTTTCTTTGTGAGCACTGCAGAACGAAACTTCTTGAAAGAGAGTAAAAAATAATAATTTACTTACAGGTTTGTATTAAATATACAAACCTTTTACTTTTGTGTCAAGATTGTTCTAAAAAGGAGAAGAAATATGAGCAACAACCCATTTGATTCCGCACAAATCTTCATGGGGGGACTTGGAAACATGGATGCTGATTCACTGTTTGGTGAAGATACACAAGAGCCCGAAGTGAAGGTTGACCTTCCCGGAGAAAATAAGGAAGGCGAAGATAAGAAAGATAAAAATGATACCATCCCTGAGGGTAGTACAATAGATGCTGAAAGTCTATTTGAAGACCCAGAGAGCGTAGGGGAGGATGATAACAAGGAAGGAAAGGAGGCCAAACCTGATGGTGATGGTTCTTCTCCCAAAGGCGAAAGTCTTTATTCATCCTTTGCCCAAGCCCTTAAAGGTGATGGCCTCTTTCAATTCCTTGATGATGAGACTGTTGGTAACATCAATGATGCTGACTCATTCTCTCAGGCTATGGAGGATGAAATCAATGCAAGACTTGATGATGCCACACGCAAGGTAAAAGAAGCCCTTGAATCTGGAGTTCAACCCAATGTGATTGCTCAGTATGAAAGGACTATCCAGAACCTTGAAGCCATTACTCCAGAACAGCTGAATGCTGAAACTGAAGAAGGAGCTAACCTCAGAAGAACCATTATTCGTCAGGACCTTCTTTCAAGAGGTTATAGGCAGGATAAGGTTGAAAAGCAAGTTGAAAGAATCATGTCCTCAGGGACTGATATTGAGGAAGCTGCTGATTCACTTGAAGCTGTAAAGGAGTATTTCAAGCAGAGGTATGAGAATACCATCAATGAGGCTAAGCAAGAAGCTGAAGCTGAAAAAGCCAAAACGAGAAAAGAGGTTGAAGAATTTCGTAAGGCCATGCTTGAAAAGGACAAGCTCTTTGAAGACATTCCTGTGGATAAGGCAACCAGAAGAAAGGCTTATGAAGCCATGACCAAGGTTGTCTCCACAAGTGAAGATGGAGAGCAGCTTACTGCAGTTCAGCAATATGCTGACGAGCATCCAGTAGAATTCCGTACTATGCTTGGTGTTGTTTATGCACTGACTGATGGATTCACAAAGATGGGTAAGCTTCTCACAAAAAGTGTTGACAAGAAGGTCAATAAGAACCTCAGGGAAATTGAGAGAAGGGTAATGGGCACAACTCGCCAAGGTGGTAGTTTCAATTTTATTGAAGGTGATGAACCCCATAATTCAAAGCCCAATTTCAAAGGGGTTAGAATTGACATCCCTTAATAATTATTAAGTATTGAAAAATTATGGCAACTAAATTAAGTCCGTTCCAGATGATTGGCGTGAATGGTGTTCACGGCATGGTCACTGACAATCACCTTGGTGCGCTTTTCCAGATTGACCGTCAGAGGGCTGCTGATACAATCACCCTTCTGCAGGCCAGTGTTATGGGGAATAATACCCTTGAAAGATTCCTCAGTCAGTTCCCTACCAAGGAATTCGAGAATGATACTGAATTCTATTGGGATGTTCTGCTGAACTCTGCTCGTAACTATCCTCTGCTTGAGTGCTGGGATGAGAACGGTCAGATTGTTAGTTCTGCTGAAGGTGCTAATGTTGGTGCTGGCACTTGCCGCTTCCAGCTTGTCTTTGGTGAGGCTGCGTTCCACGATGGTGAGGTTATCGTTGGTAATCTGAATGAAAAGTACCTTTTCCGTATTCTTGGCGACCCTCAGGCTCAGGGTTCTCGATATGTCTATACTGTGGAACTGATGGGTGGAAACACTGTTGGTGTTCCCCGTGAGAGACTGCTTCCGGGTGAAAGATTCTCTAAGGAGTATGCTCCTGTTGAGACTGAGCTTTCCCGTAGAGTTGGTGGTATTTCTTACAATACTCCGGTTGCGATGCGTGGTGAGTTCTCCACTATCCGTATTTCCGATAAGGTTCCGGGGTTCAAGGCTAACAAGAAGCTCGCCTTTGGTATTCCTATGGTGAAGGAAGACCCTAAGACTGGTAAGCAGATTAAGAGTGTTTCCAACATGTGGATGGACTATGAGGACTGGCAGCTTGGTCTTGAGTGGGCTAACTATAAGAACCGTCTGCTTGCCTTTGGTAAGTCCAACCGCAATGCCAATGGTGAGTACATGAACTTCGGTAAGTCCGGCATGGAGATTAAGATGGGTTCTGGTATCTTTGAACAGGCTGAGGCTGGTATTGTAAGATACTATAATGACACCTCTGCTATCATGGATTATATCCTTGAAGCCCTCTATGAACTCTCTGCTGGTAAGATTGACTACGGCAAGCGTAAGTTCGTCATTAAGACTGGTGAGCGTGGAGCTCTTGCTTTCAACCGTGCAGCCTCTGCTCTTGGTTCAGGTTGGCTTCCTCTGGGTCTCCAGTACTCTGAGAACAACCCTCCGGCAATCACTCCTACCACAGCTAACTTTGCTCCAAACACTGCTGTTAAGATGACCACCCACCAGATTACTGAGTGGCAGGCTCCTAATGGTGTGTTTGTGAAGCTCGATGTGGATGCCTTCTATGATGATATGGTGCGTAACAAGATTATGCATCCGGAAGGTGGCGTTGCTTTCTCTTACCGCTTTGACATTTGGTACATCGGTAGTGAGGAAACTCCTAACATCCAGAAAGCTGCCATTAAGGGTCAGCCTGAGTTCTGGGGTTATGAGTGGGGCTTCCGCAACTCCTTCACTGGGGCTACGTTTAATCCTAACATGAGCCATGATGAGGACTCTGCGATTGTCCACCGTATGGCTACCATGGGTGCGATTTTGTATGACCCGACCCGTTGCTACAGCTTGATTCCTTCAATCCTGCAGTAAACAACCAATAGGTATCTCCCCAAATAAAAGGGGAGATACCTTATTATAATAAAGTCATTAAAAGGAGAAGAAAATGGCAAAAGAAAAACTGATTAACTGCCTTACCAATGAAAGGGTACTGGTGAGGTTCCTCCCCAAGGAGAATGCAATGGCTGGAAATAATCCAAAGCACGTTCTCTATGGAGGAATGGCAGAAACATCTACAAGAACTTACACAGTTCCCATGCTGCGTTCAGGTCAACTGCAAGATGTTCTCACAAAAGATGAAAAAGACTTTCTTGAAAACTATCTCCGTATGGAAGACAATGCTCTTTCAGTGTATGGAGATTTTTGGAAAGACTATAAAGTCACTCTGCGCAAGGAAGACAATGTGCTTGACTTGAGTGATGCTTTGGATTATATCAGATACAAAGTGCTTATTGCAAACAAGAATCTGATTGCCCCTGATATGCAGACTGTTCAGGATTATCCAAAGTCAACTTATGAGTTTGTTTGTATTCGTGAGAGTGACAATATTGATGCTGGAAAGGTCCGTATGGATGCCAAGAAGGAAGCATACTTCCTGTATGGCAAGTACGAGAAGGATTGGAGCACACTCAGAGTTATTGTAGAGAGCCTTACAAGAACTCAAGTGGCTTCAAATACAAAGCTCAATGCCCTTGTTACTAAGGTTGACGAGCTGATTGACAGTGACGTAAAGACCTTCCTGAAGGTTGCAAAAGACCCGCTCTTGGCAACAAAAGTACTTATTCGTGATGCCATTGATGCTGGTGTTATTGCCAATCGTGGAGGACAGCTTTATTTGAGAGACTCTGGTGGAGATACACCTCTGTGTGAACAAGGTGAGCCCACACTCAATGTTGCTGCGACATATCTTAATATGCCAAAGCACAGTGAAATAAAGCTCCTTGTGGAAGGTAAGGTTACTCAGTATAAAGAAAGTTTGTAGAGTTAAATTAGTTCTTGATTATGCTTGTAGAAGAGATGTCAGATATGCTGGATGTGCTATACAACAATATAGCAAGTAATGCAGCACCCGGACTTAACGAATATGAGAAGTCCGTATTCCTCACTAAAGCGGAATACGAACTGGTCAAGAACTACTTTAATCCTAATGGCAATAAATATCGTGAGGGATTTGATGATTCTGCAAAGCGTCAGATTGATTTCAGTATGCTTATGCAGACATCTACTCTCACAAAGGGTTCTGGTAAAGGCTTTGACTATAGGTCTACTATTTACAAGATGCCGTCTAATGTACTTGTTATTGTACATGAACAAGTGCTTTTAAAGAGTGGCTCTACTGTAAAAGGTATTCGTCAAGTGATTCCAATCTCTTATGACGAGTATATGAGACTGATGTCAAAGCCCTACAAAGAGCCATTGAAGAATCAGGCTTGGAGATTGATTACTGGTCAGAGTGATTTACAAGCTGAAGCTGAATTGATACTGAATAGTAATGACAGGTCACTTACACCTGAATATTATATAAGGTATGTCAGAAGGCCAAAGCCAATCATTGTTGCTGACCTTGAGGAGACTGTTGGTGCTGTAAGTATTGATGGCATTTCAGCTAAAACGGAATGTGAGCTTGACCCATCAATCCACCAAGAGATTGTTCAGAGAGCAGTTGAACTTGCAAAGGCTGCCTACTCATCTGACCAAAGTGGTCAAGCCCAAATGCAAAACCAGATTACAATAGGACAAAGGAGTGAATAATGAATACCAATCAGTTTTCAGATGAGTTTGATACTCTGCTCAATTCCTATGCGAGGAATATTCCACTAACTATGGAACATTCCCCAAATGACCTTGTATGCGACGAATATGAAAAGTCCGTATTCCTTACAAGGGCTGAGAAGGAATTTGTCATTGATTGGTATAGTGGTAGGAATACCTTTGGTATCACTTTTGAAGAGAAGGAACAAGTCAGAGAAGCACTTGATACTCTTGTGAAGACAACGGAACTTACCACACTTGCAGATAGTGAGGTTCCTGAAACATCAAAACACATCTTTGATAATAAAAGGAACTTCACCTTCTACAAGATACCTTCTAACCTACTTTACATTATATTTGAAGAAGTCAAATTTTCTTCGTATCTTAGCGGGTGCATTAAAGGTGCTGCTGCACTTGTTGTGCCTGCAACCCATGATGAGATATGGCATAGATTTAAGAATCCTTTCAGAGGACCATCCAAACAGAGAGTACTTAGATTGAATGCTGATGATAACATTGTGGAACTAATATCAGACTACCCCATCGGTTCGTATCTGCTGAGATATGTAGAAGAACCAAAACCTATAATTTTAACTGACCTGAATGATGGTTTGAACATTGAAGGTTATACTAAAAAGACTGAATGTAAATTGCCTGACATTACACATCATATCATTCTTGATATGGCAGTAAGGATGGCTATTCAATCAAAGAGTATCGGTCTTTCAAGTTCTACTGAAAGAAGGTCCTAACATTTAAAAAAGAGCAAGTATTATGGCTGCACTTCCATTAGCTAATCAGGTGAGACAAGTCTATGTTGTCTCTTCTCTGAAATCCTCTGGTACTCCCTCTGCACTTGGGGAGCTTGCCGTTAAGGGGGAAACTGGCAAGTACCTGTACTTCCAGCACTACGGACATGGTGGGCTTACTGCTTCTGACAGAATTGCAATTCCGCTGATTCGTTCTATCACTCAGACAGCTGCTGCTGATATGAAGGATAAGCTGAAGACCCATGTAGTTACTGTCACTACAGTGTCTGCTGGTCAGGTGTATGAAATCAAGGTTCTTGTCCACAACTTTGTTGGTCAAGGTGCAAATGATTATACCTATCGCTTTGGTATGTACAAAGCTAAGACTGGTGATACTGCTGCAAATATTGCTGCTGGTCTGGCTGCTGACCTTCAGGGCTCTGTTGGTCTTGAGAAGGGTGCTGATGCCTCCAACATT
>OCTX011771526.1_pt1 | contig 14929 bp, 8 predicted proteins | sample 1539691 | NCBI WGS metagenome assembly OCTX01 (sample SAMN02144231, study PRJEB22623) | gut metagenome | biome: sheep rumen | host: Ovis aries | place: New Zealand | reverse complement strand
CCAAACATCACAACCTGGAATAAGTAATTCCTTACATCTACCAGTATTTTTAACGTGAACAATTTCCCGCTTACCATCAATTTCAACTTCGGCAATAAAACGGTTTGGCCGATTGATGAAAGTTGCTTTTATTACTTTATTGTATATCATATCTCCTAAACTCTTTTTATCTTAAATTTGGTGATTAACTTCAGCAAATGCTTTTGCCAAAAATAACAACCCCTTAGAGCGGCAACTCTGAGGGGTCGTTTTTTATGAACTTAACGTCCAATCATTCTTCACTTTGAAGTATAATCCCAGTTCTATCTTTTGTCAACCACATCAACATCTTGATATAAAAACTCATCCGCCACTTTATCCAACTGCAATCTAATATACGAAAAATCCGTATTCAGATCCAACGTTTTAACACCAATCTTATTGTTCCCCATCATAAACTCACAATCCGGTGTTATATCTTCATCAGTTTTCGCATATAATAAAACTCCAGATACATTACCACTATTATCCACATCCTCATTTTTTACATATGTAAAAATCTGATACAAATTATTAGAATGAATAGTATGCTTATCAAATTGTACCTGCAATGTATGCGTATAATATTTTGTATCAATAATCAATACGCGTTCTCCAACTTTCAAATAAATATCCGATTGCATTTTAGGTAAAAATCTAATCATATTATTATCAGTATCATCAGAAATATTCCACTTAATTTCAGCAGATTTTGCAACATTCAAATCACCATGATGCTTCTTATAATATGCAAGAACAAATTTCTCAAATAGCACATTCATATGTTCATCAGAGAAAGTAGTCATTTGATACTTACCTTGCCACGTTGTCTGAATAATACTATTAAACACAAAATAACAAAGATTAATTAACATCTCATAATTTTTGTTATTACGCTGATACATAAGTCTATCCCATCTAATAGAACTAACATCAATATCCGATATTTCATCAAAGAATAAAAGCACCTTCTTAAGACTATCTTTTCGTTCCTTCTTAACGGTTTTACTCTTCAACAAATAATTAATCGTACATTTAATAATTTGATTATAGATATTATCAACCGATAATTCATCATATTCGCATGCTAATACTCTTTTATTCTGAACCTGATTTTTAATTGTTCCATTAATATCTAATTTACCTCTCATCGCGGATAAATTATCATTGAAAGTAACATACTCTCGATATAGACCTTGCTTTAACTGTTGTGCCGTTCCGCATGCTAAAATAGCAGCACATAAATCAGTAACATCTTCAAAATCCTCCGAAGCAATACTTTCATAATTCTTTTGTTTAAGTACAGAGAATGCATAAGATAACATATAATATATATTTCTTATATAAATACTCTTATCTTTAATCATTTATTACCCCAGTCAATTCATTAAACCACTTATCAACTTCTGATTTATTATCAAACCAATACTCTTCCAATGTTGGAATAATATCATAACTAATAACTGAACTCATCCATTCATCAGTACATTCATTCTGATTACAGAAATAACTATGACCAATGCAAAATCCCGATCCTAAAGATGAATCATTAGCTATATACCTATTCAATTCCATAACTTTATTTATAAGTGTATCAAATGTATCATTATGAAGACTTTCTTGATACTTCTTAAATCCTTCAGAAGTAAAACCTGGCTCCATATTTACAAAACTAAATCTTCTTCTAAGTGCATAATCAATCATAGCAAGACTTCTATCTGCTGTATTCATCATGCCTATAATATAAAGATTCTTTGGTACAGCAAATACCTCATCACTATATGCTAATTTCAATGCATTTTCACTACCTCTATAATCTTTTTCTATAAGCATCAATAATTCACCAAATATCTTGCTCATATTACCACGATTTATTTCATCAATAATAAAATAATAGTTATTATCAGAATCAGCCTCTGCCTTCTTGCAGAACTTATAAAACACACCTTCTCTTAAATCAAAGCCATTAGCTGTAGGCTTATATCCCATAATAAAATCTTCGTAAGAGTAGTTCTGATGAAATTGAATAAATTCAATTTTAGAATCATCCTTCTTTCCAATCAAAGAATACGCTAATCTCTTAGCTGCATAAGTCTTACCCACACCTGGTGCACCTTGCAAAATAATATTCTTTTTGTTTTTAAGAAGATTAATTAAATCTTTATATTTATCTTCCTCAATAAATACTTCATTTAGGAAATCTTCTTTTGTATATTCCTCTATAGTACCATCATCTAATACTTTATCTTTTTCACTATACAAAGAAACATCTGACATATCTACTTTCAATAATGCTTCTTTTAATTCATCTCTTAATTTCCAAGCATAACTTCCTTCTCTATCTTTTTCTGCCTTTCGTCCAACGAAAGGAATAGTCCAATATTTACAATCTTGTTTATCACATAAAGGACAACCTATCTTATCATATATTCTTTTTCCTAGACTTGAAACATTAGTGTTATAATAATTTTTCGTTTCTCCATATTTATTAGATAGTTCAGTACAAGAAGCAATTCCACCGTTATCTAAAATTCTCTTTAGCACCTTAAAACTATCCTTATTAAAAACTTCTTTATCTTCTAATAATTCTCTCCATTTATCAACAGTAATATTTGGTGAATAATCAACTGGTCCCCAACTATTTTCCTCTACAAAATGTCTAGCCACATATAATTCAATATCTAAAACTAAAGTTACCCTTTCCGGATCAGAATACTTCATCTCATCTAATGAAGTATTTAACAATTCATTCAACCCAGAATTATTTTTAATGTATTCCTTAACTTCGTCATGAAATATATTTGATTGTATAACATTATTAATTCCTCCACCTTTTATTGGTATGAAATCATTACCTATAGCTTTTGTAAAAGCTCTAACAACAGAATATTTATAAATATAATATTTATCCGGATAACGTAACCATAAGTAAACAGAAAGAACATTATCTCTTTGATAATGATTCTTCCATGTACCATCATTGTATTTTACTCTTAATTCTTCAGCCTGATTTTGAAAATACAAAAACCTATCAGATAAATCTCTAGACTCATCATATAACACTCTAAACATTTCTCTAACTGCTTCCGGTTCTTCTGAAGAAAAAACATCAATCATCTTTCTAGGAAAATTACCAGCACTTACAAGAATACTATATGTTTTTTCAGTTGCTTTCATAAACATAGAATGAAAATCTTCAGCCTCTATGTCCCAATTATCCTTAAACCACTTAATAGCTTCCCACTTAAAGTTTTCTTCTTTCCATTGTATAGGAAATCTTTTCTTATAACCTTCAATAACATCATTTATTTTTTTTACATCAAACATATAAACCCTCTCCAATACATAGTTAATATTACACCAATTTTCCGACTTGATTTCTAATAAATATTCACTATCTGATGCCATCTTTAATGTTAATTATTTTCTATATGTATCAATCAGTTCTCCATTAGAATTTTTCCAAGCCATCCAACCATTGTTATGTGTTCCTAATACAACCCAACCAGCACTTGAAGGAGCATTGCAAACAACATCTTCCTGTAAAATCCCATCTACAATCACTGCTTTTTCTGCATCCTTTGGAATTCTATCATCTTTATTTGGTAAACACTCAGACCCCGCAAGAACAATAAATTTGCCATTTTGAACTCTCATCTTTGCTTTTGGAATTTCACATCCTCTTGGTTTTCTAGCAAATATATATATTCCATCAGGCACTTTATTCTTATCTCTATTTTCAGCTGAAATCTCAAACACTTCATCTTTTGTATAATCCACCGGATATATCTGTTTTCCTTCAAATGAAGACAAAAGTTGAATTACCAAATCAGCATCAAGTGCAAACAATTCTGTATTTGCTATTTGACTTTTAGAAAAAATACTATGAATAAGACTTTCCTTTTCATCATAATCTTCTACTTCAATAGCAAAGTTTCTTTTTAATCCAGCAACATTCTTATAACCATTTTGCTCCAAAATATACATACGTTGATCAAAATTATTTGTTCCAGTTTTTCCTATCTTAATCAAACCTGGAACTACTGTTGTCATAACATAAATAATTCCTTTTGCCATAATACTTCTCCTCTAAAATATTAACTACTTTTTATACGTATCAAATACTTTCATTAAACTTTTAAATATAACTAATACTATTCATTAAGTTCTGTTCTTGCTTTATCTACCATAGCATAATAATGATTCGAATCTAGTTTTTTTATCATCTCCAAAATATCATTTATTATCTGTTGATTATTTGAATCAAGAATTTCTGCATCTAATTCTTCAAATACATTTATCTTCTTATCATGAGAATAAATATTTATGAATTTATAAATACGTTCTCTAACAATATCGTTATCCTTTCCTGGCAAAGCAGCCGTTAACAAAGCCATCAAATCGCCTCTTTGTTTTGGAAATTTAAAACTCAAAAAAGATTCCACCAATTTTCGACATACATTACCACAAAAAATACTTTCTTTTTTTGAAAGTATTTGATTTTTCATTGAATAAACCGTATAGAAAACATAATCATATTCTGTCGCTTGTTTTAAACTTTCCCCCCCATCTCTAAGAATTGCTACTCTATTTCCTTCAACAATTTTGTTTTCTACTCTAAATAAAGCAAAATCTGCCACCTTATTACCTGTCTTTTCATCTCTCCTATGTCTTTTACAAAACCAACCAAGTATTAATGAAAAATAATTATAATTATGCGTCATAATAAATAATTGTTTTGCATTTTCACATTCTGATTTTGTATAAGCATATGATGAAAACAATTTATTTGAATCAAAACTTGAAATCGGATCATCTATTATAACAATACAATCCTCAATTTTACGACCATTTTCTTTAATCTTTATCATAAAATAAATAAAAGCAATAGCAGTTTTTTCCCCTTCACTAAGATGCTCTGCTTCCTCTTTCGTATTTCTATAAATCTTATATCCTTTAGTAACAGGATCAAATTGCAATTTTATTTCATCATAACCGAGAAATCTTTCCAATTTCTTATTAAACTCTTCCGCACCTAATGTTTCATTTGATAATTTGCTTTCAAGATCTTGAAATTTTATTTTTTTCTTTTCTAACTCATTCTCATCTTTTTCCAATTTTTGAACTTTTAAATTGTATTCATTTATTTTTTCCCAATATAATAATTTCTTCACTTGTTCTTGAACATAGTGACGTTCAATTTTTTTCTTAATCTTTTTCGTAGATTCCTCAAAATTTTCTGTCTTTTGATTATGTTTTAAATTAATACTATTACATTCATTAATTAGTCGATTTACTTCTCGACAAAAATTCTTAACATTCTCAAAATCCATTTCACAGTTTTGTATTTCAAAAGGATTATTTTTCTTATTATTTAAAAGTTCAATATACACTTCAATTTCATCATTATATTTTTTTGCTTCTTTCGCATAAACTTGATTACATTGTTCCACCTCTCTCACAAGTTCATCATAATACAAGCTGCTATCATTTGTTATCTCCGATATTGCTTTTACATTTTCCCAAGACTGAATTAGTTCTTCTATGTCACAACCAAGTTTTTTCACAGAATCACTAAAATGTGATTCCAATTCCTCAATTCTATCAATAGAAATTATATTGCCGCAAAATGCACATTTTTCTTTTTTTGCTTTATGTAACTCTATACCAGTTCTTACCCATTCCGACAATCGTTGATTTTCTTTTAATTCCTCTATCACCTTAGCTATTACTTTCCTTGATAAAATTTCTTTTGTTCTAATTATATTATTTACAACTTTATCTAAATCTATCAGTTCAACATCTAATTCTATTTTATTTTTTTTTATTGGTTTTGCCTGTTTTATTGCCAAGTCTAATTCTACTTGAGTTAATAAATCATTATTTGAAAGAGGTGTTTCTTTATTATCAATTAAATTTTGTACTTTTCTTCTATCATAATTTAAATAATATGTATCACTAGTTCCAAGCGCTTGATAATTATTTTTTACAATTTTTCCTATATTAGTCAATATTTTCTGTAATGACACATTTTCTGAATCTAAAGCTTTTTTTCTATTAATAAAATTATTCAGTTCACCATCTTCACCATCTTTTCCATACAAAAATGTTTTTAATTCATTATATTTTTTTATGTCTTCTATATTTTTTTCGTCTAATAACAAAATACTCTTAATTGTTCCATTCCAATTAATATTATCATTAACAAAATCTTCATTAAAAACTAAAATATTTTCACTACTAATTGGAAATTGCTGTTGATCATATAATGTTCCATCACATTTTATCTTTGCTTTAACATCACTAAACTCATCCTTTTTTCTTCCATTTCCAACTAACGCAAAGAACCTTGATAACGTGCTTTTACCCGATCCATTCCAACCATATATTAAATTATATCTCTTAAAATCATCACAATTTTTTGGTGGAATCTTATCATATATCCCAAGGTTCTCAAGATTTTCAATCGATAAAATCATATTAATGTCTCTCTTTCTTGCTAAATTATGAATCTAAATCACTTTATATTATTACCCTTAATAAAAAATTATAAGTTGTCAACAAACATCCAAAACTTTATAACATATATATCCTGAACAATAACTAAAGTTAATTTTTTAATGTTACATACTAAATCTATTAATAGTTTTACCTCCAAAACTCATCCAATGATACCCAACAATCAGCAGCCATATCTTCTTCATAATCAGTGGTATTTATAAATAAATCTTCATTCTCATCTCTTACAAATCCCCACTTTACTCCATAAGTAGAAGCATATCTTTTTAACGCATCAAATTTGTTACTAATCTGAATATCAATGTTTTTACTTCTTCCCTTATATTCTCCACCTTTTGTTTCTATTATCCAAACTTCTCCATTTGTTTTTTTAACAATATAATCTGGATAGAACAACCACTGCTTATAAAAACCATCAGTATATACTATTGAAAGATAGTTTTGTCCACTATCTCCATTCTTATATACCCATTCTATATCATCACACTTCTCACAAAATCTTTCAAAAAGTCTTTCAGGTAAACTTCTTGATTCATTTGTAATAAATTCATTTGTATAATTTTTATATGCATTAAGTCTCATAAGCATTGGATTTTTTATAAGAGCATACTTATATATTTCCATTTCAGGAATAACAAATTCAGAAGTTTTTGGTGTTCTTGTCATAGCAAGTTCTAACTGTCTTCCATTTTCGGCAGTAACTTCTTTAAAATCCTCTTTAAGTTTCTTAACATTATTAATTACAAAAGCATAAAAATCCTGATTATTTAAGGAAACAAGATTATACTTCTTGCCATTTCTTTTTGAGAACATTCTTTTTAAAATATTCTTAACCTTCTGTGCTTTCATACCTGATACTCTCTTAATTTCATCTATAGAATGCATCAAATAAATACCATGTGAATGTGTACTAACTTTTGTTTTAACATTGATTCTTTTAGAATTAGCTGTTGTCTCCATATCATTAGTTGTTCTAAAAATACCTTGAAGAATTTTACTATCAAGTTCATGATCAAAATTATAACCACCAGATTCAAGATTAGCTTTATTAATATTCTTATCATCCCCTAATTTATATTTATCTTTGAGATGCTTATGAACTTTAATTAATATATCTCTTTCACCAAGTCCATCATAATCCAAGTCACGGTTTTCTTTAATCAATTTAAAGTCTCTAACTTCATCCTTAACAAATAATCTTTTAACCTGATATGCCTTATCAAGTGAAGATAGTAATCCCTCTTTATACTTTGAATCAAGCGTATAAATATAACAAAAATCAAGTATATTTAAACCATAATGTTTCTTTTCTGGCATTCTTCTAATTCTTCCAATAGTCTGAATCTGAAAATCTTCACTTCCACCTTCACGAAGTTTCACAAGAATTTTAGCTCTAGGGCAATCCCATCCCGTTGAAATAGCCTGTTTCATCAATAAGAATCCTGGTGAGCCATCATTATTTGTCAAATCAGGATTAATAAGTTTATTATCACTCATCCATATATTAACCATATTATTATCATATGTATAACCCATATTAGCTAATATATCTTCAACATACTTTATTGTTTCCGGTTGACCAACTGGAAATTGTATAAGAACTAAAGGTCTTACATCAACCTCCATTCTCTCATAGTTTTCTAATATTTCCTTTCTTTTTTCATCTGCTAATCTAAGAAGATATTCATACTCTTGTTCATCCGTAATAATTTTGTTTTCATCAACACCTTCATTCACATAGATTGCACGACTAATAAGTCCAGCATTAATTACATCATCTTCTGAGATTTCATAAAATTCCTGATGTGAAACTTTTTTTGCTGTTGCAGAAACTCTAATTTCATTCTTTGCATCAAATGCATTTATTACATCATCAGCTTTCTTTGTATTATTCATGTGTTCTTCATCAATTATAATAATAAACTTAATACCCTCTCTATGAGCCTCTTCAATCTTTTCAAAAAGATTTGCCTTTTCACTATCTTTAATTGCAGTATTTCCCTTCTTAGTAACAAGTTCCCAATTTATAAAAGTAACACTTCCACCTTCAAATCCTGCCATCATAGAGTAAATTAAATTTCTTGTATCAATATGTGGCGCCATAGCATCCATCTTATCTTTACTTTGTTCCTCAAGATTACCTTTACCTGGACATAACCAAACAAATGCAGTCTTACCATCTGTATTTTTTAAATACTCATCAACATACTTTATCAAAATTACAGTTTTACCCGCACCAGTAGGCGCTTTAATTGTAACAACTTTTTTACTATCTTCTTCTATAGATTTATCTATCAAATATTCAACACAATCATTCTGAAAATCATAATCTTTTATACCATTTACCATATTTCTCCAGCCTCTCTTAATTCTAAATCAAAATAATGATCTGGAATTATATATGTATTAATATCATTCAACATCTTTTCCTGTGATGTTGAAAGCATAACATCCTGATTTATAAAAACTGCTTTTAACTCATCATAATCATCAATTTTCTTTTCAAATTCATCCATTTCATCATCGTTCATAATTAAAACAAATTTTCTTTCATCTATCCTAATACCATATTCAAGTTGAATCATTTCATTAATATGTTCAATCAAATCGTCTACTATAAAATCATTTTCTTTTTCTACATAGTCTGTTTTATAATATTTTAAATTTGTATGTATCCCCTCTGAATAATCAGAACCGTCAAATCGTTTTCCGGTTATAACAGTTTTTATACGTTCATAGGTAACCTCTTCACATATATTATTTTCATTATTAGTACAAAGAATAAATTTGCGATTACCACCATCTTTTTCATTTAGTTCCAAAACGGCCTGAGCTGTGGTTCCTGATCCAGCAAAAAAATCTAATATTATCCCTTTACTATTAACAAGATTTAATATATACATTATAAGTTCTAGTGGTTTCGGATTATTAAATACTTTTTTATTAAAAATATTCTGTAGTTCCTTTGATGCTGATGCGTTTAATATATTCAAAATCAAATTTTTATACGGAGCTGCTCTATCTATCTTATTACCTTCATTATCTACATACATATAATTTTTATAACACACAGCCCATCCCGACTTTTTTTTAGGTGATTTTCGAAATTCAATATACCCCTCTTTTATTCCCCATTCTAATTTATCTTTTCCCCACTTCCATGTCCAACCATCATTAAAATATTCTGTCCTTCCATTCGGCCAGGTATATGTTCCATCTGGACATTTAATAGCATAATTTAAAGAATCGGAATATCTCAATCCTCCTCTATCTAAATTATCTGGATAATACATTCCTCTAGTAGATACATATTCATCTGAAAATCTATATCTCTTTTTATCGTATGATTCAACATTTTTATTGAAAATGTAATTCCATTTTCCTTTTTCCTTATTCTTACAATATACCAATAAATATTCTGTAATAGTAGCAATACCTTTTGCATCTGAAGCACCTGTTTTTCTTTGCCAAACGCATGTTGCAACATGACAATCCTCTCCAAAAACTTCATTGCATAACATCTGAAGATTAATTTGTTCATAATCATCTATACTTATAAAAATTACGCCATCATTACTTAATAATGATTTTGCAATTTTTAATCTTTCGTTCATAAACGATAGCCATTTACTATGTTTATATCCATCAACATTATCTACATATTCGTCTTCATAAATAAAATCCTTATTCCCCGTATTATACGGTGGATCAATATATATAACATCAATCTTTCCCTTATGAGTTTTTTCTAACAATTTAAGACTATGTAAATTATCGCCTTCAAGTAAAAAATTACATTCATCACTAGCTGTATTTCCTATTATTTCTCTATCCTTATCCTCTGTAAAAACCGGAATATGAGTTTCCATCATTTTATCTACTTCTTCCTCATGTTCCTCCCATACAAGCCCATATTTTTTACTTGTAAGTTCCTTTTCTATCTCATTTATTGCAATAAGACTTTCATCATCTTTATGTTGTTCTTTTAATGTTTCAAGAAACTTCAACATTCTTTCTCTTTTTATTTGTGATAAATTAGCCATTACTTCACCTCATATTCTTTCTTCTGTTTTCTATCTAAACATAATTTTCTATGATAACATTCAGAACATTTTTCCTTAGAACACATCTTTGGTAGATTATTATTTCTAATGTTCTCAGCTGCATCACGTATATCTTGATTTACTTTATTTAAAACATCATCTGTTATTTTTTCTCTTGCTTTGTTCTCGCTATCTAACTGATATATTTCCATATAATCAGCCATATTACCGGTTAATTCTTTATACCCTAAAGCATATATCTTTAACTGATTTGTATTTATTGAATCAATAACTGTTTTATTTGCTGACTTAAAGTCAACAATTACTGTTTTTTCTCCATCTTCTTCCACTTTTTTTACAAGATCAATTCGACCATTTACACTTATTCCATCTCCCATATCTATTTCTATTTGCGCTTCAGACATTAGTATATTATCAAATTCATCTTTATTATTTTTATAGTAATTCTGGGCATTCTCTTTAATTCTATTATGCATATTTTCCAATAAAATCGGCGTTGCATAAGGAAGATAAAAAGACTCCTCCACTATATCATTTACAACATCGCTATCAACCTTTTCACCTGCTAATACTTTCGTATGAATATTATGAACTATTTCATGCATGACATTACCATATCCCATTGAAGGAGATATAGGTGAAACAAATCCATAAAACATCGATATTTTGAACCTATATGGACATTCAAAATAATCTTCTAAAATTGAAAAATTTAATTCTAAAGGAGTAAGTTCTCTTTTCATATTTGGAAGATTATTCAAATTATATTCTATTTTTCCATCATACTTTACAAGATATGATGAATCTCTTGCTTCATCAAGAAAAACTGATGGTACACAACTTTGTGATGTTTTAGATCTTGTCAAATACAAATACTTCTTCGAGCGTGTTACTGCTACATAAAATAATTTTCTCTCATTTTCAATGGAATCATCAAATCTATCTGCATCCGAAATCCATTCTTTATTTATTATATGCCAAATACTCCTCCCTCCTACTTTTTGAGAAGGAAAGAAATTCTTATTTAATTGCGGTATAAAAATAGCAGCATACTCAAGACCTTTAGATTGATGTACCGTCATTATACTAACAGCATCTGGTTTAGTATATGAATTAGTAAGATAACCCTCTGGATAAAAATCCTTAGCGGAATAATCCATAAATTTACAAAATCTTTCAATTTTACTACTTGGTTTCATAGTAAAATTTATTATCTCAAAATCACCAATTACCTGACTAAATTTTCCGAGATTATATAATATAACTTCTGTTTCAACTCTTCCATCTTCCGTAATACATGCCTTATCTAAAAAGTTTTGATAAATCTGCTGTAAATTTAGATCAGAATATAACTTCAATTTTTTTACATCAATTGACATTACTTCTTCAAACGCATTTGATAATTCCTTTTTATCAAAGACATAATCTATATCCATCCATGCTTTGAATGCATCAGTAAGACCTATTGTTCCATTTAAATAATCAAATATAGCCTTAGCTGCTTTACATTCTTTTGTATTAAATAAATCATTAACACCTTCAACAATAAAAGGAATACCCTCTTGTTCTAATGCAGCAACTACATATGAATTTATTTTCTTTTTTCTAAGAAGAACAGCCATCTCAGAATATGGCACCCCAATCTCATGAAGCTTCTTTATTCTTCCAGCAATAAACTGCATTTCTTCTTCGATATCAGCGAACTCAGCATATGCCATATCACCAATATCATATTCAGTTAAACAACCAGAATTTATTTTTTTACTAAGCCTATTATTGTTATTAATTATTACTCTTTCTGCTAAATCAACAATTCCTCTTGTACTTCTATAATCTGTATCAAGAACAATATACTTATCTATATCATATCTGTCTTTAAAAGTGAGTATATTATTTACATCACTTCCTCTAAACTGATAAATTGTCTGATCATCATCTCCTACAATACAAATGTTAGCCCCCATACCTTTTATGATATTAATCAATTTTTCCTGTATCGGATTAATATCCTGATATTCATCAACAATTAAATACTTTATCTTATCTGCGAGCGAATCATAAAAGTCTGTATTCTCTTCAAGTTGAATAATCATCTCCTGTAACATAAGAGAATAATCAAAATATTTATTCTCATACATTTTACTCTTATACTTCTCAAATGCTACCTGTACATTGCTATCCCATTTATCCTTATCTTTCCAATTTTCATTAAGTAAGCTCATAACGCTAATAAATAAATTAGTATCTGTATATCTTACCAAATCTAATTCATGTCTACCGCATACACCATTATATCTTTCAACAAATAGCTTTGTCTTTATTTCATCTAAAACAGAATACTTTTGAAACTTATGAATTTTGTCTTGAAGACATCTAATACAAAAACCATGGATGGTACCAATATACATATTTGCAAAACCCTCAGTACTACCTAAAACCTTCTTGCCATAATCATATATTCTAGATTTTAATTCACCCGCTGCTTTTTTTGTAAAAGTAAATGCAACAATATTCTCAGGCTTTACTTCTGGTTTTTCTTTTAAAATATTAATAATACGTCTTGTAACAACGCCTGTTTTACCTGCGCCAGCACAAGCTATTATCTCCAAATCTTCATCTATAGTTTTAACTGCTTCAATTTGTTTTTCTGATAATTTTTCAAATAAATCCATAGATTTTATCCCCCCATAAAAATATTACCAATACAAAACTAACAACAATTTTTTTCGTAAAACTCTATACACTCATTGCTTACTTTAATATTATTTTTTTCAATTTTTTTACTTAAATACAAACCATCGTAACTTGAGCATCTGGATAATGCTACATATGCCTGTCCCGTTGCAAAACTTCCATCCACATCACATATAACCTGTTTATATGTCATACCTTGAGATTTATGTATTGTAACTGCATATGCTAAAATTAACGGATACTGAGTTACAGATTGGTCAACTTGATAAATGATTTTATCTTCTTCATCATCATATTCACACTTGAATGTTTCAAATGTATGTTTTGAAACATCATATTCAACACCATTGATTATTACATATACACTTCTATTAGTTAACTTAGAAACAATTCCCATTGTTCCATTTACCCACCTGTTATATTCATTATCATTTACAATCATCATAACAAGTGCTCCAACTTTTAATTCCAATTTAAAACTACACGGAAAATCATTTTCATTTATTTTCCTACCACCATCCTTGATGGTGGCATTATATACATATTTCTCTAAATTAATTTCATTTAATCTTTTTTCATTAATCAACGCTGCTTTATTTTTTGTTGGAACAAGATTAATTACATTTTCTGGACTTTCTTCACAATATCGTCTATTCAATAATTCAATATCTTTTTCTGTTTCTTGTCCTATTCTAATTCTATTTAATACTTTTGCAAATTCACATTCGGATTCTTCAATCCTATGAATCTTATTTAATTCTTCAAAAATAAAATCAGATTCTATATATGCCTTTGTATTAAAAAAATATATTCCACCATGACGTTTTATTATCTCTTCAATTTCTCTATTACCATTTTTATATATTGGTGGTAGTTGAAATATATCCCCAATTACAATTATTTGCTTACCTCCAAATGGCTCATCAGATTCCATCAATTCACATAATATTTCATTTATATTATCAAAAATGTCTGATCTAACCATAGAAATCTCATCTATCACAAGAACATCCATTAATTCAAATACTTTTCTTTTATCATTCGACATAGCTGATAAATCACCAGTTGTTAAACAATCAAATCCAAATGCTTTATGTAGTGTTACACCTTTAATGTTTAATGCAGCAACACCTGTAGGTGCAGTATATACAACTCTTTTTAAAGTGTGTTGTTTAAAATACTTTAATAAAAAACTTTTACCTGTTCCTGCTTTACCTGAAATAAACAAATTATGATTTGTATTTTCCATAAGTTCAAATATTCGTTTTTGATCTTCATCTATTTTACTCTCACTTATGTATTCATAATCATTATCATCATTAAGCATTAATGAGTTCTTTTTTATTTCAGATTCTTTATTAACTTCGTCATCATTATTTACAATAACATTATCTACTTGATTGTTTTTCTTTTTCAACTCTTCTAACTCATTTTTTATATCATGATAATTCTTATATATTTTTATCACTATGCAAAATACAATTATTCCAACAATAATATATAGTTCTTTCAAACTAATCACTCCCCTTATAATAAACGTCCCACCTTCGGAAAGTACACGCTATCATATACTTTCAAATGTTGTTTTCGTATTGATTCTTCTATATTAGCTGGTTCGAATAGGAGGACGGATT
>OCTX012252851.1_pt1 | contig 14930 bp, 12 predicted proteins | sample 1539691 | NCBI WGS metagenome assembly OCTX01 (sample SAMN02144231, study PRJEB22623) | gut metagenome | biome: sheep rumen | host: Ovis aries | place: New Zealand | reverse complement strand
TAAAAAGCAGTAAAACCAGCGAAGCGAAGTTTTACGAACCTTACGCATTGCTTTCCTCGGCTTGACCGACGTGATTTTTATCAATATATTATTGCCGTATTAACAATACCCACTTTATTATACAGGAGAGTGACATAATGCGAGTTAGATTTCATCTCCCGGATTTTTCGGGAAATTTCAAGCTTAATTTCATGTTTGCCGAAATGCTCAAACACCGTCCGGAGTTTTTCCGTGAGGGCGTTGAGATAGCTTCTTTCTACGGAGTTTTTCCGCCATGTCTCTGGAATGGCGGCAGAACTCAGGGCGGCATGACTGACAAAAACTATATCAAGAACGTTATCAAGGCTTTCAATGACCGTGGAATACCTCTTAGATATACTTTCACCAATATGATGCTGGAGAAAAAGCATCTCAGCGATGACCGCTGCAATATGATCCTCAATCTTTCCAATAACGGACTCAATGAAGCTATCGTAGCTTCTCCGATACTTGAAGACTATCTCAGAAGAAATTATCCAAAGTTCAAGCTGACAAGCTCAACCTGCAAACGCCTTAATACGGAAGAAGCTCTTTTAGCTGAGCTTGAAAAGGATTATCATATAGTTGTCATCGACTATGACCTCAATAACAAATTCGATATTCTCGAAAGACTTCCGAGAAAAAAGGATATAGAGTTCCTTATCAATGCCTGCTGTGAGCCTGAATGTCCGAGAAGACTTGAACACTATAAGTCAATAGGTCAGCAGCAGATAGCTTATTGCGAACACATCAAAAAATACCCTAACCTGCCGTTTGACATAGTAAAGAACGATCCGCATAATTTCAGGGACTGCCCTTACTCAAAGCGTGGCATCTTCGAGATTCGTGACCTCCGCACTCATATCAAACCAGACGATATATGGGAAAAATACGTTCCTATGGGATTCGAGCAGTTCAAGATAGAGGGACGTACTGCAAGTCCGCTCAATATCCTTGAAACTTATATGTACTATATGGCTAAGCCGGAGTGCCGTGACGAAGCTCGCTTCACTCTGCTTAAAATGCTCGAAAATTCAAAGGCACTGATATTCAATTAAAGGAGGACATAAGCACTATGAGAGCACGTTTTCATCTTCCTGATTTTGCTCAGCACTTTATGTTCAATCTCATTTTTGCCGATATGCTGAAACACCGTCCGGAGCTCTTTCGTGAGGGCGTTGAAATAGCCTCTGTATACGGAACTTTTCCGCCTGCAATATGGAACGGTGGACGCTTTGCAAGCGGCAAATGCGATAAAGGCTTCATAAAGCAGGTCATAAAGTCTTTCAACGACATCGGTATCCCACTGAGATTCACTTTCACAAATCCGGTTCTTGAAAAGAAACACGTTCACGATGAGTACTGCAATATGATAATGCACCTTGCAGACAACGGTATGAACGAGGTCATTGTAGCTTCTCCGATACTCGAAGAATACATCCGCAAGACCTACCCTAATTACAAGATAACAAGCTCTACCTGCAAGCGTATCACAGAACCCGAAAAGCTCTATGATGAGGTAGGTAAGGACTATCATATCGTCGTTATTGACTATGACCTCAATAATCATTTCGATATTCTCGAAAAAATTCCGGACAAGCAGAAGTGCGAGCTCCTTGTAAATGCCTGCTGTAACCCCGGATGCAAACTGCGTTCCGACCACTACAAAATGATCGGTGCAGAAACTCTTGCTTATGCAGAGCATATGAAAAAAACAAACTCTCCAACCTTTGATTTCAAATTGTCATCAAAATATGCAGAGTACATCAAAGATGAGATCATCGAATGTAAGTGTATGGACAGATCAGTGTTCCAGATAAAAAATCTTAGAACTCATATAAGTCCGGACGCTATCTGGGAAAAATATATCCCTATGGGCTTCGAGCAGTTCAAGATAGAGGGACGTACTATCGAGCTCTTCAACCTTGTTGAGCACTATATGTACTACATGATAAAGCCGGAATGCCGTGACGAAGCTCGTCTTTTGTTCCTTACACATCTAAAAAATGAAAACGTTATACAGGCACGATTCTAACGAACGGAGTTGAATGTCATGAAAGCTGCTGCTGTTTTCAGCGATAATATGGTCCTTCAGAGAAACAGACCGGTGAGGATATTCGGTAACTGCAAGGAAGGTCAGGAAAATATCACAGTAAGTATACCTGAGCTTTCAGTCTCGGCTAAAGCTCTTGTAACAGACAGCAAATGGGAAGCTCTGCTGCCGCCGTGTGAAGCCTGCGAAAACTGTACTGTTGAGATAGTCTCCGGAGCTGTAAAGATAGTTTTCAGAAATGTCGCAATAGGCGAAGTTTGGCTTGCCGGCGGACAGTCAAACATGGAGTTCGAGCTGCACAATGAGCTTCACGGAAATGAAGCTCTTGCGGAATGTTCCAAAGAAAACGTAAGATTCTACTACACGCCGAAATGTCCGATGAATGACGAAAATCTGATCCGCTCGGAAGCTGAGAGCTGCTGGAGTATGCCGTCAGAGCAGAATTCTCAGGCATGGTCGGCAGTTGGGTACTACTTCGCAAAAGAGCTGAGCCGAAAGCTTGGAGTTACGGTTGGTATCATCGGATGCAACTGGGGCGGCACTTCTGCTTCTGCGTGGATGAGCCGTGAATATCTCGGACAGGACTCCCGTATCCGCTCCTATATCGATGAATACGACGAGGCTGTAAAGGGAAAGTCCGATGAACAGATGATCGCTGAATACGATGATTACAGCAAGCGTCAGTGGGAATGGGAACAGCGTAAGGAGAAATGTCTGACCGAGGACCCCGATATTTCTTGGAGCGACCTTATCAAAAAGTGCGGCGAGAATCTTTATCCGGGTCCGGCAGGTATCAAGAATCCCATGCGGTCGTGCGGTCTTTACGAGACTATGATAACAAGAGTAGCTCCATATACGCTGAGAGGTGTTATCTACTATCAGGGCGAGTCCGATGACCATAAGCCTGATAGCTATGAGGTACTTATGAAAGCTCTGATAGAACAGTGGCGAAGCGTCTGGAAAGATAACGAGCTGCCGCTGTTAATGGTGCAGCTGCCTATGCATCGCTATAAGGACGATCCGGACTTCAAAAACTGGGCGATGATACGTCAGGCACAAATGAACGTTTTCCGCACCGTAAAAAATACCGGTATCGCTGTTGCTCTCGACTGCGGAGAATTCAACGAGATACATCCTAAGGAAAAAGCAACTGTCGCTCACCGACTTTACCTGCAAGCTCTTTCCGAGGTCTACGGACTTGCAAAACAGACCGAAACTCTGCCGCCGCTGTTCAGTTATGCCGTTGCTGAGAGTGACCGCATAAGACTTTATTTTGAAAATTGCTGCGGATTTGAAGTCCGTGGTGAACTTAACGGCTTTGAAATTGCCGGAGCTGACGGCGAGTTTAGTCCGGCAGAAGCCTCCATAGACGGAAATACCATAGTGCTGAAATGTGACTATGAAGCTCCGCTGACCGGAGTAAGATTTATGTGGACTAACTATGCAGAAGTGGCTCTTTACGGCAAAAATGGACTTCCGGTACCAACTTTTAAAAAAAATTTCTGAAAATGTGTCCGCTTTTGAGGAGTTGTTACGAATGTTTATTATAGAGGGGACTTCTTGTCCCTACCTCCTCCTTATTTTTAATAAGCGGCAGGCTTTGGTTTTGCCTGCTCAAAAAGTTTATATTTATTATTTAGGGAATTCTTTTAAAAAGAGTTCCCTATTTTTTTGCAAACAAAAAACTCCTGCAGCAGAAACTACAGGAGCATATCTCAGTTATCATCAACTTTTTTTCCAGCGTATATCTTACCTACAGCAAAGGCAGCTACATCTGCGAATACAGACGATATCCTCATTACGAGCACATATAGCACTATCTTGTCCGAGAAGCTGTTGCCGCATACAAAGAGCATAACTCCCTCACGGATGCCGATACCTCCGGGAGCTCCGGGAGTAACGAAACCTATTATCCATGCAAACATAAAAGCTCCGGTAAGAGTTACAAGCTCCTTAAAGGAAGCTTCGCTGCCGACAATAAGCATAAGGCAGGTAAAGTACATTACCGCAGATACTGCATTCTGAAGCAGATAGTAGAATATGCCTTTCATCAGCGTCGGACGATTGTCCTTTTCAAAAGCCTTTGAGTACCTTGAAATATAGGATGCGAGCTTTTCACGGAATTTAAAGCGGACGAGAAGTATCATTACTATCATCAGTACTACTCCGGCAGCACCGACTATCAGCAGATTTCTGCCGTATTTTCCCATAAGCTCCGCTATCTTGCTCCCGAGAAGGATCACAGAAATAATTCCGGTCCAGAATACGCAGAATAGTATATCAAGGACAGTCGCACAGGCAACGTCAACGTGACTTATGTTCATATCAGCCGCAAGCTTATTTCTTCCGACATACTGGAACACATTTCCGGGAAGGTATTTGTATATATTCGACTGCGTATATACAGGCATTGCTGCGGAGAATGGTATCTTTCTTCCGGAGAGCGACTGTGTGAATACGAGCCACGGGATGCACGAGAAGATGATTATTACAGTCTGTACGATGCACCCTATTACAAATGAGGATATTACACGTCCGGACTTGAACTGCGAGGGACTTATATCCATGTCCAGCAGCTTCTTTACCACAAATGCAAGAGCTGCTATCATTATGATGTTGCCGGCTGTCTTTATAATTTTCTTAAAATTCATACTTACTTTCTTCCAAGCATTTCTGCAAATAATTTTGTGTACTGACGGCAGATAGCTTTCCATGAGTATTTTTCACGAGTGTATCTGCTGAATTCCTCAGCTTTTTTCTTATAAACCTCACGGTTAGCACACAGGTCTTTAATGCGGTCAGCGTACTGGTCAGCGTTTCCGCTCTCCATGACCCAGCCATTTTTCTGGTCAATAACAGCATCACGGATTCCCTCTATACCTGAAGCAAATACTGCAAGACCTGCAAGACTTGCCTCAACAGCAACAAGTCCGAATCCCTCCATATCGCCCTCAACGTGGATATTAGGCATTATGAAAGCGTCTGCGTGAGTGTAAATGGAATTGAGCTCCTCAGTTTCCACTCTGCCGAGCATTTTCACCTTATCGCCAAGACCTTTTTCCTCTATACACTGTGCGATTCTGTCGTGGTCTTCACCGCCGCCGACTATGAGGTACTTTACCTTCTGGTCTTTCAGCTTAGGCATAACGTTGCGGACAAACCACTCAACACCTTTTCTCTTGACAAGTCTGCCGACTGTTACAAGCACTACATCGTCATCAGCGATATTGTTCTTTCTGCAAATCTCGCTGTAATCCGCACATTTTCCGCTGAACTGCTCTGTATCTACTCCGCAGTTTATAACGCAGGAGCGTTTGCCGCCTCTTTTACGGAAAGTATTGTCGGTCTCACGGCTTATCGAGATGTACTTATCGAACTTATTATAGAAAAGCTTCAGATAGAACTGATAAAGCGGATTCTTGTAGGTTATATCGAGTCCGAAAACATTTACGACTACCTTTTTTCGAGGATAGAGAAGCTTTGTGAAGAAGCCTATACCGCTCATGAGAGCGTCACCGACGAATATCACGTCGTATTTTTTTGCTTTTATAAGAGTCTTTATACCTGCATACGGCAGGAACCAAACAAGGTGTTTCTGAGACTTTCCAAGAGAGATAATATCCGCAGAAACCTCATTAGGGTCAAAATTATTATAGAGATTATAGCTGAAATTCTCCATTCCGCCTACAGCCGGCGGATATTTTCTGGTTATATAAAGAAGCTTAATTTTTTTCATTTTTCTTCTCCTGAGCATTATTTTCTGTCGGTACATCAGTTATGAGGTCAGCGGACTTACCTGATGAACACTCCATTTTTCTCACTCTGTACTGTACGTCTTCGAGGAGTTTACGGTTTGAAGCGATAGTATCTCCGAGAAGTCCGAGAGTAATTGTCTGGAATCCCATCATAAGGAGTATAGCTGTGAGGATAAGCGACTGTACGTGACCTGTACCCTCGCCCATACCGAGGAGTATAAGGAATCTTACACCAAGTATTCCGCCTAATACCATGAGTATAAGTCCGATAGTCATAAAGAATTTAAGAGGCTTATACATTACAAATGAGCGTGTGATAACAGTTGAAGAACGCTTCATGTATCTCCACATACTTGAAAACAGTCTTGAAGGACGTGTCTCAGGGTTTGTTCTTATCGGAACAGAAGTCATAGCAGTCTTATTATTACCTGCCTGAATTATAGTTTCAAGAGTGTATGTATATTCATTTACAACATTAAGGCGGAGTGCAGCTTCTCTTGAATAAGCTCTGAAACCGCTTGGAGCGTCAGGAATGTCAGTACCGGAAGCAACTCTTACTACCCAGCTTCCGAGGTGCTGGAACTTCTTTTTCTTCCATGAGAAGTGCTCAGTATTGTCTATAGGACGCTCACCGATAACTATATCTGCTTTCTGGTCGATGATAGGACGTACTATCTTTTCAATGTCCGCACCGCAGTACTGGTTATCAGCGTCAGTATTTACGATTATATCAGCTCCGAGGTGGAGGCAGGCATCTATACCAGCCATAAAGCCCTTTGCGAGTCCCTTATTCTGCTTGAAAGATACGATATGGTGGAAACCAAGCTCTTTTGCACGTTTTACGGTATTATCCTTGCTTCCGTCATTGATTATGAGGTATTCGATAGTATCGATGCCGTCGATATGCTTAGGAAGGTCATTATATGCGAGTTCAAGTGTCTCTTCCTCATTGTAACAAGGTATCTGGATTATAAGTTTCATATCATTATTCCTTTCTATTTTACCGGTACAAACTGTACTGAATTTATCGGTATTCCGAGATCTCTGCTGTCATCTGGATTTATAACAGAGGCATTCCATAGAGGAACTGTTATCTCAAGAATATTTTCAGAATCGTTTACCAATTCTTCGGGTACTTCATAGTGAAGCGGCTGACCGTTATTTTCACGGGTTATACTGTCTGTTCCGATCTTTTCGCCATTGAGGAAGACCGTTACCTCAACTTCATCTTTGCCCATTTCGGTAAGAGGAAGCATATTTGCAAGGTTTATGTTGAGGTCATAGGTCGCAGGGAAAAGTGAACATTCAAGTTCAGTTTTCTCGGAATTTGTCCAGCAGAAAGATGTTTCAAGAGCCGAAACTCCGCTGAACATAGAGTAGTTCTCCGATGCCGTATAGAGCAGATTGTATTTTCCGTAGGAGTAAAGCCCGATAGTTTCATCGTTTAAATAGAATTTATTGGACATAGGAACAAGTTTTCCTGTACTATGTGTATCATCCTCGCTGTGGTGGAGCTTGTTGGAGTATATCGTAGCATAAGCATCCTCATCAGGATTTTCCTTAGCAATATAGAGCACTCTGCAATACTTGACGAGAAGATCTTTGAACTGTTTTTCATCGTCCTTTATTTCAGGAAATACTCTTGCTCCTGTTATATTTTTTATCGGCAGCCACAGGCGATAATCATAGTCTGACGAGATAACAACACAGTCTGTAGGAGCGATATGGTCGCAGAGATCATCTATTATGCTCCATTCCATACGGGTATCATCAACATTGTTGAGCAGATAGTGGTCGTACTTTGCTTCATAGCACAGACCAACAGCAGTCAGAGGGATCAGCAGTTTAGCTCCGAAGCGGTCAAGCACAGTAACGGAGAATATAACTGCGACAGAGATGAACGGTGCGAGGTAGCGTGAGTAATAGTAATAGTACTGTATCTCGTATCTGAGGAATGTCGAGTAGACGAGTATACAGTAGAAGAACATCAGGAACAGCACAAGTCGGGAGTGGTCGGCAGCGAGACTTTTTGTGAATATAAAGCCTGCGATAATGCCCGCCGGCAAGAGGAGTATACCTGCATTTCCGGCAAATCCGACGAGCGTAAGGTTATTTGCCTGATCCCAGTTGCTGTATCTTCTGAATGCTTTCAAAGCAATATACAGGACCGGCATAAGTATCATAAGCTTTAAAAGTATGTTGAACCATTTGTTTTCAGCTGCCTTTTTTATAAATTTATTGGGGTTAAAGCCTTTTTTAGTCATCAGCAGCAGAACAACAGCAAAGATCGCAAGTATAACTGTAGCTATGATCGCAGCAGCAGTTACATATTTGGAAATATTTGAATCCTTTATTCCATGCTTGAATACCGGACTGTAGTTATTTATGGTATATACAGGCTGTACATGACGCATCATGTAGAAGCTTGCAAGATAACCGGCAGTTGTCAGCGGCATAAGTATTGCATACTGCTTTTCACGGGTGAACACGAACATTCCGGCATATACCATGACGAACAGCGGCAGTACTGTATATATGGATACATGATAGCATCCGAACACCGCTATCGGTATTATTGAGAACCATTTCTGCTTTGGATTCTGGTCGTCTGTCATAAAGTAAAGGAACGCCAGAGGCAGAAGTGCGAGGAATATCTCTGTAAGTGCAGACTTCGCTACCCATATAACTACCGGAGCAAATGCTGCCGCTGCACAGGCACAGAATGAAGACCAGTTTTTTAGCTTCAGGTTCTTACATACGAAATATACAAGGAAGATAAGGCATATGTAGAAGATAGTCTCAATATCCTGCATATCCTCCATACCGAATATAGTGCCCCATGTTGCGAGGAATGCCGAGTAGGTCGGTATACCGTGCATAAGTCCGGCAGTCCTCTTTCCCTTAGTGCCATCAACTTTCAGCGGGAAATTAGCACTTGGGATGTCATAGCCTCTTAAATGTTCAAAGACTGTAGCTTTAAAATCGCCTTTCTGATCGTTGGTATCAAGTTCGTAATACTCGTTGAAATCCTTGACCTTTTTGGTATTGCCGTTTATGAACATTATAGCCTGCGTCTGATATACGCCCTCGTCCTGTCCCATACCAAAGTATTCATTTTTCAGTGATACAAAAGGGACAGCAACAAGTGATACTATAATAGGTATAAGCATAGGTTTCAGCGAAAGATCACAGCTTATCAGCTTTTTTAACCTGAAAGGCTTAGGTCTTCGCAGGAATACCACAGCCGCAAATATCAGCAGATCAAGTGCGGCTGCACCGGCGGCTGTACGGAAAACTGTATATTTATCGAGCACAAAAAGTCCCATGCTCACAAAAACGTGAGAGAACAGCCACATCAATATTCCGAGGACTATTTCTTCTATGATATTTTTATTTTTGTACCAGATCACAGTGCTGAGAACGGAGAGAAGAACTCCGCCGAGGCAGGTGAATATGAATAACATTTTATAACCTCACTCCTAACAAATTCCATTGATAAGTCCGCTGAATTTCTTTATTATAACGTCCCAGCGGTAATTTTTTTCGATATAATCCCTGGCATTTTCACGCATTATGCCGTATTCCTTCTCGTGTGAGAAGATATAATCGACTATACCTTCAAATTCAAAGTAATTCATATAGTAAAGTCCGCCGTTGCTTTTCAGACAGTGACCTTTGAGTACTTCGCATATGCCGTTTACTATTACCGGTACAGAAAGAGTCATTGCTTCAAGTACCGATATGGACAGACTTTCAAATTTTGACGGGAGAACAAGTGCTTTAGCTCCGGAAATACCGCTGAACTTGTCCTCTTCGCTGACAAATCCCAGCATAACAATGTCCTCGTGTCTTGGTATCTCGCATACAGGCTTGCCCATAAGGACTAATTTCAGCTTGCTTTCGGGACGGCGTTTCTTGTACTCCATAAAGTATTTAAACATCATAGGGCAGTCCTTACCCTCATCAATACGTCCGACGTAAATGAGGTAATCGCCCTCTATGCCGAATTTCTCACGGAAAGCTTTCTCATCCGGCTCACATGGAATATCCACACCTGTTCCCATTACCTGACAAGGGATATTCTCAGTATGGAAAAGTCCCTGAACGAGAGCTTTTTCCTCATCAGTGAGGAACACGTAAGCCTTTGGCTTGCGGAAAATAGTCTCAAAGCTCTTGAAATGGATGAATGGTTCTTCGTGAGCAGTCGGGATGAATATGGATTTTTCAGCGACCTCCGGCATACCCATTACAGTAAGGTAATAGAGATAGGTCACGAAGATGAAAGCGTCGTAATTGTCCTTATTTTCACGGATATAGTCAATAGCGGCAGGGCAGTTCGGTCCCTGTTTTTCAAACCACACTTTTTCATCAGCTTCGTCAGCCTGACCTGCGGAAAGTTTCGCAAGATAAGCTCCGTTATATTCATTGAAGTCCTTTGCACGGCAGGTAACTACCGGAAAACGTCTTACGTGGACCCCGTTTATATCTTCCTCATTAGCTTTATAGTAATTTTCCCATGTTGTATAGTCAAGGGATTTTGTGGTGATGACATCCACCTGAAATTCGCCTGTGAGCCTTTCAGCGATAAGTCTTGTATAGTATTCCGAACCGCCGTTCACTTCCAGACCATAACGCTGATTTACCAATGCTATTCTTTTCATTATTCGATCTCTCCGGAAATATCTTGGAAAAATTTCTTATATTTATCGACGATAATATCCCAGTCGAAATTATCGTTTACGTATTTTTTACCGTTGCTTCCCATAAGCCAAGCGGTGTCCTTATGTTCGGTGATGTAGTCGGTACAGCCCTCGAACTCGAAGTAGTTGCCGAAATACAGACCTCCGTTGGACTCTGACACAAAATTGCGTGTTACGGCACAGTCCTCGTGAACAAGTACAGGTCTTCCGCAGAGCCAGCTCTCCATGATGACCAGCGAGAAGCTCTCGTTTTTAGAGGGCTGACAGAGGAACTCTGCCGCTCCCTGAGCGTTATACTTATCCTGACGGTCAACGAAACCGAGGTCTAATATCCTGCCGTTATCGACAAGCTCCTTTGGAAGCTCTATTTCTCCGCCGCCGATGAGAACGAGTCTCAGGTCGGTATCACGGCGTTTTATATACTCAGAGAAGTACTTCACAAGAGTATGGACATTCTTTCCCTCGTCCTTGCGTCCGGCATAGAGTATGAACTGCTCCTTCACGCCGTATTTCTCACGAAAAGCGGTCGGGTCGGGGACTATATCAGTGTCCATGCCGATTCCCATTACTATAGTTTTCGTGCCGCTTCCGGAGAATCCGTAAAGACGCTCTGCAAGCTCAGCTTCCGGACGTGCATTGAACACCATTCCGGCAGTTTTCGGGAAAAGCTCCTTGAATCGACTCATATAAGCGTAAGCCTCATCGTGGAAGCATGGGATGAGCACTGATTTATGCGGAAGTATCTTAGCTCCGTTATAGGTAGTTCCGAACATATACGGTATGAAGACGAACAAGGAGTAGTCCTCACAGTGTTCGCTCATATAGTTATAGAGGTCGGGACTGTTTACCATTTCGCTGAGGAAAACATCCTCCTCCTCCGGACTTACCGGAGCTTTGCTCATAAGCTTTGCATTTACAGCATCGAAGGCTGCGGTATCTCTTTTTCTGACTTTGAATCGCCTTATGGTGATGCCGTTAACGGTCTTGTCGAGACCCTCTTTATAGTAATTCTGACTCCAGTCCGCACCGAATTCCTTGACGCAGGTAGTCAGTATCTCAAGGGACACTCCGGCACTGTGCAGATGACCGGTAACCTCACGAAGCTCCATTTCCGCACCGCCGGGGATGCCGTCGGCATACCACGGGATAACAAATCCTATTTTCTTCATTATATCCTACTCTTTTCCGTTTATCTTCCGATAAAACCTTTAAGCTGTTTCTCAAAAATATCTCTTATGCGGTCGTATGAGAAGTCCTCAAGTCTTTTACGCTGACCGGCGAGTATCTGTTCTCTGAGCGGTTCATCTTTCAGCACACGGTCGATAACTCTTGAAACGAATATCGGGTCGTTGTCGTCAAGGAGAACTCCGCATCCGCCGAGCGTATCCGATATAGCACTTGTATCATAGGCTATTATCGGTACATTGAAGAACATCGCCTCTGCAAGAGGAACACAGAATCCCTCGTGCTCGCTCATACAGACAAAAGCGTCAGCAAGACTGTACCATGCAAGTATCTCGCTGAACTTTATATGACCTGTAAAGATGACATCGTCGCTCAGTCCGAGGGCGGCAGTATATTTCACAAGTCTCTGATAGTAGTTTTCCATACCTGTATATGAGCCTACGAGTATAAGGCGTGAATCCGGATTCAGTCTCTTGTACTGATAAAAAGCTCTGATAACGTTCTCCTGCTTTTTGTTAGGAGCTATTCTTCCGACAAAAATAAGATTCTTTTTGCCGTCATCGTACTTTTTCATCAGAGCCTTGTCCGGAGCCTGCTTATAGTCCTCGAACTTTATAAGTATCGGTCTTACGTCTATCGGACAGACATAACCCATACGTACAAGCTCCGCCTTGTTATAGGCAGAGTCCGCAAGACAGTACTCGACCTTGTCTTTAAGGTAGTCGACACCCTTATAGCCGTACTCAGTAAGTGATGTAGCGGCAGTACTGTATGGGCGGAAGAACTCCGGAGGGGTTATGTTATGGTAGACCATTATTTTCCGGCACTTATACTGTTCGAGCTTAAAAGTAAGCTCAGTGCCGGTAGATTTATGGTAAATAAGTATATCGTCCGGTTTAAGACCCTTTAGCTTATCTATGTTTTTTGCAGTATCTGCGGGCAGTCTTTTGTCGATATTTTCCGCATATATATCGGTATCATAGCCCATTGCGGCGATAGCACCTTTCAGAGCGATAGTGTCATTTCCGATGGCATCGCCGAAAGACATTGTTGGCAGAAGCTGTATTACTCTCATGCTTCGTCCTGCTTTCCGAGTGCTTCACGGAGAGCTGTATTCTCACGTTCAAGGGCGGAAAGACGGTTCAGAAGCTCCTTCTGAGCAAGTTCAAGAGTCTCGATGCGGTTTTCAAGCTCGCTGTTATCCTGAGCCTGAGGCTGTGAGTTGATAGAGCCACGGAAGGTATTCAGCACGCTTACTGTATTTGCGTTGAATTCATTCTGCTCGAACACAACAGGCTCTACATAGAACTTCATAAGCTTGCGGAGCACCTTTTTGATGAACACCTTTATTGAGCTTCCGGCAAGAGGCTTATATGGCTGGATATAGTAATGTGCGTTCATATGAGCGAGAGCTTCATCCGCATCGAAAAGTGTAGCATTTCCCTCACGGGTGACCTGTACAGGCTTGCTGTACGGAACATCCTCGAAGCTGAGCATATCCGGAGTAAGTCCTTTTTCTCTTATGTCACGCTTTATCTGTGCCATTATCTCTTCAATGTTAATATTTTCCATTTTATTATCCTTTCAAACTATTTTACGGCAACGACAGCATAATCCTGACTGCCGTAGAGCAGCTCTGAGACCTGTTTCATAGCCTTATTGAATTCTTCCGTATTCTCTCCGCCTGCGACTTTAAGTTCAGGTATCTCATAAGGCGGACGGCTTGCATCGGTATAAATTATCTCGATACTGCGGAAACCGGCTTTTTCGAGGTAGTATTTCATAGTAAGAGGGTGTACCGGTTTTATATGTGAAGGGTCGATATAGAATGCGTTGGTATATATTGCAAGTGAAGTCGGGTTCGGAGTTTCCAAGATTATGCATCCTCCGTCTGTGAGCTTCTCATAGGCGGTATTGCAGAGGCGGATTATCTCATGCGGCTGAAGGTGCTCAACGACCTGTCCGACAAAAATTCCGTCTACATTTTCCTGCTTTGCGAGATATTCGGAACCGTCGCCGCAGACTGCTTTAAGTCCCTTCATATTGCAGTAATCGGCATAAGGCTCATAGATGTCCACGCCGCAGGCATTTATGCCGTTATCCTGCATGAGCGAGAGGAATTCTCCTCTGCCGCAGCCTATATCGATAACATTTTTCTTGTCTTTGAAGTATTTTAAATAGAAAGCCTGAGCTTTTTTGATGCTGTCTATAGAGCCACGGAAGTGGTTTTCAAAATCAAAATAATCTATGCTTTCGTAATCAGAGTCGTTATTTTCAGCTTTCACCGTTACGGGAGCTGCTGCTGTCTCGGACTGCTGCACTGTCTGCACAGCCGCCGGAGCGTTTTTCAGCTTCTTTTCAATGCCCGAAAGCTTCAGTTTCAGGAATTCATCGTCTGCCGAGAGCTTTTCCAGAGCCGCATTGTTGTTCCTGAGGTTGACACTTATATTATCAAGCTCATCTTTAAGGAAAGCAACACCCCTGCGGTTATCCTCGATGACTGAACCGTGTGTTGCGAAAAGTGCGTTCATCTGGTCGAGCGATGCCTGTATAGCAGAGAGGTCTTTGCAGATATTGTTTATCTGTTCCTGTTTTTCGTTGAGGTCAGCGTCAACCGCTTCAAAACCGTCGATAACAGCTGAGAACAAACGATTGCGAAGCTTTGCCTTGAATCCGCCGGCTTCTTTAAGATTATTTATAAAATTTCTGATATTGCTCATTGATATTTCCTTCCGTTAAATGCTCCAGTTATGAGTGATACGAGCGATCCCCACATCACCTGCTGCAGAGATCATTTCTATGGTGTATGCTTCACGGTAATAGTCAACAGGGATGCCATCACCGGTCTCTATAGCGAAATCTATAAGGTATTCTCCGGGCAGCAGTCCGACTTTTTCGAGAGTTATCTCAGCTGCACCGTTTTTATCAAGGTCAAATTCCGGATGCTTGTCTATTCTCGTGTTAGTACCGTAGCACTGAACTCCGTCACGGTTGAAAATGCCGATACCGAAAACAGCGTCTTTTACAGTTTCTTTGACCGTATAGTCAAGGCGGAATTTTATATCCTCACCTGTACGGAAAATACGCTGTTCAGCACCGTCGGAAGTGAAAGCTTTTATCCTCTTTATGCGGGCAGCACCGCTTCCCCAGCGTTTTTTCTCCTCCGGAGTTTCTTCCGCTTCGGTATTTTCCTCTGCCTCCTGCTCGCTTCCGGACTTT
>OCTX012204044.1_pt1 | contig 14932 bp, 11 predicted proteins | sample 1539691 | NCBI WGS metagenome assembly OCTX01 (sample SAMN02144231, study PRJEB22623) | gut metagenome | biome: sheep rumen | host: Ovis aries | place: New Zealand | reverse complement strand
ATAAGCTTCTTAGAGAATGTCATGCTCTTCTCATTCTTTTGGGCATTTTTCCACAGCATAAGAGAGGGTATCACCATAGGTGTACCCTTGGGCTTCATCAGATATATAATTATGATAACCGGTATCCCTATCAGAAAAATCAGCGGGACCAAAGTACCAAATGTCATATAAAGTCAAATCTCCATATCAGTAATAAACTCATATAATGACGTAGGTGTCATATAACTCTGTAAATCGTCTGTCTGAGCGGTTCATCACTGGAACAAAGCTTATACACTGCCCCATACTTAATCGCTAAAGCGCTTATATCATTTATATATTTATCAAGGGCTGCCTTATATTCTTTAATTACACTTCTGTCCAGGGTAAGCTTCACATCCTTTGTTTCATCTTCACTGTCTATAAATCTAAAAGAGCCTGTTCGTTCCACCTCCAGCTCTTCTTTGGAAAGTATATGAATCAGTCTTACTTCCATCCTTCTGTAATTCATAAGTCTGAGTAGTTCCTCTTCCTCCATCAGAAAGCTTTCATCCATGAAGTCCGATATTATAAAGCTCATTCCACTTCCGCTTCTAATGGATTTTTTTAATGCATCCGTCAGACTGATTCTACCGTCAGGCGTTATATCTTCCAACCATTTCTGAAGCATCTTAACTCCCAGATTGCCATGCGGCACTTTAAGTGGTGCTGCCGGTCTCGCCAGATCTGTCACATATACACTGTCTCTGGCAGAAAGAGCGATATAACTTATTGCCTGTGTCAGCTCTGCCATAAGCGTACTCTTAAGACGGCTGCCAAACTGCATGGAACGGCTTGTATCAAGATATATATTTACGCGTCCTTCCCGTTCCTCCATATATTCCTTGATATACAGCTTATCCAGCCTGGCAAATGCATTCCAGTCCACATACCTCATATCATCACCGGGTATATACTCCCGATAGCCTGAGAACTCTGCAGAACGTCCCTTGGCATTTGACCTTCTGAAGCCCTCATTATAAAGACAGCTTCTTCGTATATTAAGTTTTACATTTCGAAGTGCTTCAAGCTCCTGAAGGTCTATTGTTTCCATGAGTATACCTACATATTTTTTATCACATCATCAGCACTTACATTATCCTGTATCGCATCAAAGCTGAGTATAATTCTGTGTCTAAGCACTGCCGGTGCCACGGCTTCTATATCTTCAAATGCAACATTCAGCCTTCCATCCATAAAGGCTCTCGCTTTAGCTGTTCTCACTATATACTGAGCTGCTCTTGGGCTCGCGCCTTCCCTGATATACTTATTATCTTCATGGGTTTTCATCACGATTGTTAATGCCCTGTCCAGCACAGCATCTGCTATAGGTATCTGCTGAATCATACTCCTTATAGCTATAAGCTCCTGAGCTGTAAGCATTTTCTGTGCCTTTTCCACGCCAAAGCCTTCTGTAAGTGTTACTATTCTTCCAAGCTCTTCCTTTGTTGGATACTCCACCAGCAGCTTCATGGCAAATCTGTCCAGCTGGGCTTCCGGGAGCGGATATGTTCCTTCCTGCTCTATAGGATTTTCTGTAGCTATTACAAAAAACGGATCAGGAAGCCTATAGGTTGTGTCTCCCACCGTTACTGTATGCTCCTGCATAGCTTCGAGAAGTGCTGACTGAGTTTTCGGTGTAGCACGGTTTATCTCATCAGCAAGAATTACATTTGCAAATATAGGACCCGGCTCAAATCTGAATCCACTTCCCTTATCATCTCTTACCATGATATTTGTACCTGTGATATCTGCCGGCATCAGATCAGGAGTAAACTGTATTCTCTTAAAGGACATATCAAATACATTACTGATAGTCTGAACCAGCCTGGTTTTCCCCAGTCCCGGCATACCTTCGAGCAGTACATTTCCACCTGTGAGAAGTGTCATAAGAACCATATCTATCGTTTTCTTTTGTCCTATTATTTCCTTTGAAATTTCCTTCTTAACCTCATTTATTCTAGCGGCAGCCTGTTCAAATTCTGTCATGACATCCTCCTATTCACCTAACTCAGAAAAATAATCTTTTATTATACCCGATACTGAACCCGGATATTTTCCTTTTTCTATCCCATCATACGCATTATTCTTATAATCATTTATCACTGTATTATATGGAACCTTCTCGCCGTCCCACGCAAGGCCATTTTGTTCTCTTGAATACTCCGAAGAATTATTTTCAGAGTATTTACCTGTTATATTCTTATTTACACTCACATAGTCATGATTATGATTTCTCTCGGATTCGCCTGTCTGATTACCTTGTCCGGCACCTGAGCCCCCTGGTCCGCCATTTCCATTTTGTCCCTCTCCCTGACCTTTTCCCTGGGCACTCTGACCACCTTCACCATTCTGGTTTCCGCCGCTCTGACCGCTCTCACCGCTTTCACCGTTCTGGCTCTCGCCGCTCTGACCGCTCTCACCGCTTTCACCATTCTGGCTCTCGCCGCTCTGACCGCTCTCACCATTCTGGTTCTCGCCGCTCTGACCATTTTCACCGTTCTGGTTCTCGCCGCTCTGACCATTTTCACCGTTCTGGTTCTCACCGCTTTGACCGTTTCCATTCTGTCCAGTTTCGGAAGTGTTGGAAGCAAGATTCTCACTGCCTTTCTGATTCTTCGCTATTTCGGCTGCGTCCTTTATACTTTTATAAGCATTTCCTGATTTTCCATTTGCTATACTGTTTAATTTATCCTCAATATCTCCCAGCTTATAATCATATGCACTTCGTGCTGACTCAAGTTCACTCTTAGATTTTACCTTTTTAAAGTTCTCCTTTGAAAGCTCTAAGGATTTCATCATCTTTTCAAGCTCTTTAAGCTCTGCGTCACTTAATTCTCCTTTTTCTACTTTCTCAAGAGCCTCAAGCATCTCGTTTATTTCCTTCACAGCTTCCTCAGCCTGTTTCTTTGCCAAATGAATCTCCCTGGCTTTATTCCTTGCCGGAGTATCCATCACAGAGACTAACAGAATACAGATAATAAGAATCAAATCGATTGCTACTCTTAGCCACGGTATATTTCTGTCGATTCTTACTCTGACCTGATTGTTACGGAGTGTTCTTTCTGCATCTTCTCTCTGGAGCTGACAAACTCTATCTTTATAGCTTTGGTTTTCGTATGCAGTAATTATCTTTTCCTTAAATCCAAAGCTGTCTATATATATAGCTGCCTGTCTATTATCTATTCGTTTTTTTATACCTATACATATTCCTGCTAAAATAGAAATAGCTACCGCTGCTATCCCGATATATACTGAATAATACATAGGTATAAAAAGACTGACTGACTGAATAACCAGCATCGAAAGAAGCCCCCACATAATAGTTTTTATCAGGGAGGCTCTGAACTGCCGGCTGTTTAGTTTCAGTCGTACATTATTAATGAATAGATTGATATATTCCATTTATTTCTTTCCAGGTTTTATTCTTAATGATGCTAAAATAACAAAAATAACTGTAAGTCCCAGCTGTGTCAGTTGGGAAATAGTCAGATATATCCCATCACTTAATAAGAAGCTCCAGAAACCTTTCGATGGATTAAATATTTCCTCAAGCAGATGATAATTAGACATATCACCTACAAAAAATACTATAAATGAAAATACAGGATTAATTGTAAGCGCGAGTGGTGCCAGATAATAACTGGTTCTATTTATATTTATCATGTATTCAAGAAGCCAGATAACAAACGGTATACCATAGATAACCAGATATATTACATAAGCTAAAATGATTGCTGTTATGGATTTCTTGCAGATTGAAGATGCAAATATACCTACACTTCCTGCAAAACAGGCAAATAAAAATGCTAGTAATATGTATATAAACAGAGTAATCCACGACAGACCACCTACCAAAAATGATAAAGAAAGAAGTGGAAGACTTGCTATTACAAACATCATAACCCTGATTACCGCTGACCCTATCTTGCCAAGTATTATAGCAGGTGCTGATATAGTAGTTGTAAGAAGAACATCCATGGTCTTTCTCTCACGCTCGCCTGAAATGGATGATGCTGTAATTATAGGAACAATAAGCGCGATAATTACCAGTTCTGTTATTCCAACCGCCGGAAAGAAATATATGTATCCATTATACACATCTACATTTGAAAGTACTCCCTGACCATAGCTTGAAGATAAATTCATTATGCTGAGACTCATAAGAAATACAATCATCAGAACAGCTTCATACGCAAAGAGTCCCCATGAGAATTTCATACTCCGGGAAATAACCTTCAGATCCTTTTTTATTATGGGACTTGTAAATGGATTAAACATCTGATCCACCTCCCTGTGTAATAGCCATGAATATATTTTCAAGACTCTTCTCTTCTCTATGGAAGCCACCTAAAATAACTCCATGTGACATCATGTACATGATTATCTCATTTGATTTTGCATCATCAGCAACTCCACCTATGACAACTTCATTTTCCTTGACAGACTCAACAGTTATTCCCGGACTTTCCTGAATCAGCTTCACTGCCTGTTCCATATCCGAACGGACAGATATAATCAGTTTACTGAAATCTATACCCCTGTTCAGTATATCTTCCATCTTACCTGCCGCTATCAGTTTCCCGTGATTCATGATTCCGATTGCATTACACATCTCCGATATATCTGCCAAAATATGAGAGCTTATGAGAATAGTCTTACCCATGGACTGCAGGTTCATAAGAAGTTCTTTCATCTCTACTCTGGCTACAGGATCGAGTCCTGATGAAGGCTCATCCATAACGAGTAACTGTGGATTATGTAGAAGCGCTCTGGCCACACAAAGTCTCTGCTTCATACCACGGGATAATGTATCAACATATTCATCTGTTTTATCGGACAAACTGACCAGATCCAGAAGGTCTCTGGAAACTGACTGAATATCCTTATAATTCATTCCATTTAATGCTCCATAAAACTCCAGATATTCCGACACCTTCAGGTTATCATATACGCCGAAGAAGTCCGGAACATAACCTATTAGTCTCTTGAGTTTCTTCATCTCATCAGGACTTGAGCCTCTCTTCATTCCATTCACTGATACTTCACCGGATGAAGCCTGCAATAGTCCACAGACTATTCTTATGGTTGTGGTCTTACCAGCGCCATTAGGTCCTACAAAGCCGAACAGATCTCCCTTCGGAATTCTGAGGGTCAGACCTTGTACGGCAGGAAAATTACCATAGTATTTGTATAAATTATCTATATAAAGCATAATGCATTTTTCTCCCTTCGGCTGTCTTAATACCAGTCATTATGTGTAGAGTAGCAGCATAACCATGATTTTTCGTTTTTATCCGTAATACCACTCTGCTCTCGCACGCCTATAACAGTCAGTTCAGAGATTTGACCACCGTTATTATTTCTTAAAATCTGATATACCATTGAAGCCGCCGCCAGTTTAGCTGACTCATCATACTTCTTTGTTTTATAAGGAATGCTGGTTATATTTTCCAGCATATTATCCGAATAACTACGAGACAGTGCGTTGTCCATATTTATATCACTTGATTCTCCATTTTTTAAACCTTCTATCAATTGATATTTATCACCTAAGCATACAATAACATAATCAAAATCAACACCTGTATCATTTATCACATTTCCCTTCATATGTTCAGCAGGAAATGAGTCAAGATAAGACTTTGATGAATTATCATTACTGTAAAGGTCTGAATCCATACTTGCATCTACCTTAAACTTCCCTTCCACCGAAGAATGTTTCATATATACAAATGCACCCATATCAAAGGATTCTTCCGGATAATATGTAAGCTTATTTGCCCCGCCTGTCTTTACAGAACCTATTATTTTACTATTCATATATCCTCCCGCACCTACAACTGACGCAGTTTTAAATGTATTATTAGTTGTTACACTCCAGTCTCTGGCTTTCGGATTATATCCCATGATATAAGATTTTTCTGATTCACTATCAAGATCACATACAGTAACAGACCTTAAGATAAGGCCTCTGACTTTTACTGAAAAGCTGAGCAGGAAAACAAATCCCACAAAAAGAACAGATATGCAGGGAATCACATACCATATAATTTCGCGTTTCTTCATTGCTTTGAGAATTAAATAAATAATAGGACCTATCAGAACAACATATATAATAAGAATCGTTACAAGTAACGGAACACTTTGTTTAGCCGGCTTTTCCATATAACTCATGATATTTTTTAAATCATAGATACTGATACCCATGCCGGAAGCCTCATCATCCGTAACTCTTGCACTTATCATATCAGTAAAATACGATGAAAAAGTCTCTTCAAATTTCTCTTTTTCATCCTTAAAATCAATGATTCTATAGGGACTTACAGCGATACATCCCATATCCATCGGACAGACAGAAGTCCCATAGTTTCCTGAATAAAAAGAATACCCTGGCTCTATAATTGCATAATCAAACTCTTCATCTGACGCTCCGCCATTTTCAGAAAAGGAAAAACCCGTAGTTCCCTTATAACTTATATCAAGAAATGATGAACTAAAGCCTGAAAGAACTTTTTCTGCTGAACCACCAGTACCAAGAAGGAGCATTCCTCCATTTCTGGTCCAGTTCTCTATAGCAGAAATAGTATTACCAGTAAGTGTTTTTGTATCATAATCATCTATAACAAGAAGCTGCAGATTATCTATCTGATCTATAAGATTATTTGCAGATATATCTACCAGCTTTATACTCTGTTTATTCTTGGTATCAAGTCCGATTTTTTTACCGCCAAAATCAAGAAAGCTTAAATCATCGACTCTATCCGAAAGAATCCCGGTATTTATATATCCGGAATAATTATTAAATATACCTCTGAAGCTATTGGAACCTACTACCTTCCCGGATTTATCAAGTATTAGTCCCGAAACACTATCTGATAATATCACATCATTTCCAGGAATTGATACAGTATATTCCTTTTCACTTCCCTTAGGAACAGATATATCAACTTCATATCCTACTGACTCATATGAGGCATTTCTTACAGCAACCCTAAGTGTTCCTGAGAAATCATCTCCCATATTAGTAACCGTAACATGAATATCGTAGATTCCTCCACTTAAGGATTTGTCAGCATACATATCGATTTTAAAATCACCTGCTGCCCTCGCAGCATTTACATCCTTGATACTGGCAGATATGATTAGTATAAGCATTACCAGTAAAATACTAAATGCTTTCTTCTTGTTCATTATAAATACTTATCCTCCATCTTTTGACATTGACTCTTTCCTGTGATAGAATTCCAAATGCGAGTAGAACGGGTAATCGCTCCTGGTATATCCAGGTGAGGAAAGTCCGGGCTTCACAGGGCAGGATGCCGGATAACGTCCGGTTGAGGTGACTCACAGGAAAGTGCAACAGAAAGTATACCGCCTCAGTCTCGTCACTTTGTGGCAGAACCGGGGTAAGGGTGAAATGGCGAGGTAAGAGCTCACCGCCTGGCTGGTAACAGACAGGGCATTGTAAACCCCATCCGAAGCAAGACCAAGCAGGAGTGCTGACGCGGCCCGCTGAGCTCCAGGTAGGTTGCTAGAGCCATGCAGTAATGTATGGTCCAGATAGATGATTACCTCGGAGGGCACACGCCCTCTATGACATAACCCGGCTTATAGTTCTACTCGTTTTTATTATACTTTGAAACAGCCTCCTCCTATAAACTCTCTCATAAGTGAGTTCTGCGGAATCAGCTTATCATCTATACCAAGGAAATAATCCAGGAATTTAAGAAGCCTCTTTGCCTCATAATATTCATCACTATCTTCCGGTACTCCAAAAAGCAAAGGCTCAGCATACAGCTTTATAGCTGAAAGCTCATAGATCATAGCAGAATTAAACATAGCATCCGCCTCTTCCTGGAATGGGAAGATATTCTGCTCTTCACCACGTCTTACAGACTGCCACATACTTATAGTCTTGGTAGCACTGTTTCCCCTTGTTCTTGCATCCCTTACTATTCTTCTTAGCAGTCTTGTATCCGTTGTCGATATCCTGTTATGTTCATCTATATTCAGCTGGGTAAGCGCGCTTATATATATCTTAAAATTGCTATCTTTGGGAAGTGCCTCTGTTGAAAGCGGATTAAGCGCATGAATTCCTTCAACTACAAGAACATCCCCTTCTTTTAATCTCATGGTACTGCCATCATAAACCTTCTTACCTGTAGTGAAGTCAAAGGTTGGCATAGGCATTTCCTTACCCTCAAGGAGACCTGACATAGTATCATTGAAAAGCTTCAGATCCATTGCTTCGATACATTCAAAGTCATACTTTCCATCAGCATCTCTAGGCGTATCTTCTCTCTCTTTGAAGAAATTATCCATTGCTATCGGATAAGGTGTCATACCGAAGGTGCCTAACTGAACGCTGAGTCTGTTGGAAAATGTTGTCTTTCCTGAAGAAGAAGGTCCTGCTATAAGTATTATCTTCCTGTCATTTTTTACTATGGTCTCAGCTATATTTGCTATCTGTTTTTCCATGAAGGCTTCCTGCATGAGAATCAGATGATTTACCCATCCGGAAACTATCAGATCATTCAGCTGACCAACACAGGATATATTCAGCTTATTACCCCAGTCTTCCGACTGTCTGAGTACATTATAAAGCTTATCCGGAGCTTTATATTTCTTATCAAGACTAAAGGTCTTCTTTTCCGGTATTACAAGCACGAAACCATCATCATAGGAAACCAGATCAAACTTATCAAGGCAGCCTGTTGATGGAACCATATATCCATAATAATAGTCTTCATAATCATCTAAATAGTATACATTTGTCCTTGATGCCCTTCTGTACTTAAGAAGCGCGGACTTACCCGGAAGGTCTCTCTCCAGAAAACGTCTTCTCATATCAGGTGTGTATGCTATCCTTTTTCCTATCGGGATATCCTGCTTAACAAGCTCCTGCATCCTTGATTTAACTTTTTGCAAAAACTCTTCTGTTACCTTTACTTCGGTATCAACCAGCCTGCAGAAGAAACCGTTGGCCAGTGAATACATTACTTCAATCCTGTAAGAACCTTCTGGTTTACATAACACATCCTTAGCTGCTTTAAGCATAAGAAGAACGATGCTTCTCTTATATAGATCAAAGCCTATAACTGAAGCCTTTGATATAAACTCAACCGTAGAATCCTTATATACTTTCCAGTTCATTTCTTTAAGCGTTCCATTCAGAAACGCCGCTACATAATCACTCGGATTATCCAGCTGAAAGCTGTCTAATATTTCCTTAAGTGTAACCCCTGAGATAAATGACTTTTCCTCATTTATCTTATCCGAAATCTTAATACTAATATTTATATTTTTTACTTTTCCCATACTTACCCCTTTCTCTATTAACTGATGCACTGATTTATAGTCATAAGCGCCTGTGTTAAAATATCCAGTTCATTTCTGAGACCTGCCATTCTATCTATAGAACCTTCTGTAGTTTTTCTGGATAGGGAGCAGAAAAGCTTCTCCTTCTTTTCCACTTCTTTAATCAGATAATCCTTCAATACCGCGGATTTTTTCTCCAGAAGTATACGGCCATATAAATCATACAATTTCTGATTTATACCCTCACTACTCTCTATACTCTTTGGCTCAGTATTATCAAAAACCGCCTTAATTATATTATAGAACTTACCATCTTCAGACAGCATATCTTCATCAATTATTTTAAATCCATTTTCTCTTAAGAAAACTCTTACCATAGGTACATCGGACTGAGGTGATAATACGAGTTCATATCCTTTATCGAAAATAGACTTATGTAAACCTTTTTGTAAAATGGATATAATAAGCTGTCCCCCCATACCTGCTATGATTGCAGACTGTGACTGCCCCGGTTCAAGCTTTTCAAAACCATCCGAAACTATAAGGTCCACCTTACTCATTTCTTCTTCTGATAAGTACTTTCTTATATTCTTCCCGGCAGATTCGAGAGGTCCTCTGCCTATATCCATAGCAAATACATGAGAAGCTATACCTTCCTGTACTAAATACACAGACACCAGACCATGATCACAGCCGATATCAGCTGTGTCATGCCCCGGTGTAAGCATATCCGCTATCCTTTTTAATCTTTTTGACAGCTTAATATTCATTATTCAAGAAACTCCTTAAGCTTACGTGAACGGCTAGGATGTCTCAGCTTTCTGAGTGCTTTAGCTTCTATCTGTCTGATTCGTTCACGAGTAACATTAAACTCTTTACCTACTTCCTCAAGGGTTCTGGCTCTTCCATCATCCAGTCCGAATCTGAGTCTTAAAACCTTCTGCTCTCTCTCAGTAAGTGTCCCAAGAACTTCAACCAGCTGTTCCTTAAGAATCATTGAAGCAGCAGCTTCTGATGGAGCCGGAACATCATCGTCCGGAAGGAAGTCTCCCAAGTGGCTGTCTTCCTCTTCACCGATAGGAGTTTCAAGTGATACAGGCTCCTGTGATATTTTCTGAATCTCACGAACTCTGTCTACAGGAATATCCATCTCTTCAGCTATCTCCTCCGGACTAGGTTCACGACCAAGTTCCTGAAGAAGCTGTCTGGATACTCTTGTCAGCTTATTTATAGTTTCAACCATATGTACCGGTATACGGATTGTTCTTGCCTGATCTGCTATAGCTCTTGTAATAGCCTGTCTTATCCACCATGTTGCATATGTAGAGAACTTATAACCTTTTCTGTAATCAAACTTTTCTACAGCCTTTATAAGTCCCATATTTCCTTCCTGAATCAGGTCAAGGAAAAGCATTCCACGTCCCACATATCTTTTTGCGATACTTACTACAAGTCTGAGGTTTGCTTCAGCAAGCTGCTTTCTTGCTACCTCATCTCCCTTCTCCATTCTCTGGGCAAGATCAGTTTCCTGATCAGCGGTAAGAAGGGGAACCTTTCCTATTTCCTTAAGATACATCCTTACAGGATCTTCAAGGCTTACGCCTTCAGGAACAGACATATCTATATGCTCTATATCAATCTCTTCCTCTTCTGACAGATCTATACCAAGATCATCATCATCCAGGTCTGGTTCATCATCAGAGAAATTAAGTACATCCACATTATTCTTCTCAAAGAAATCCAAAGCCTTTGCCATATAATCAGGTGTAAGCAGAGACTGGGTATCCTTAAGTGCATCGATGATATCATCATCCTGAACTGTTCCCTTTTTCTTTGCTTCCTTGAGGAGCTTCTTAAGCTTTGCGTCGAAAATCTTCTCCCTCTCTTCCTCTGTCAGACTGTCTTCTTTTTCTGCATTTGACTCATCGATAAGATCTCCGGGATTATCATTTTCCATTTCTTCCAGATTACTTTCTTCTGAATTCAGAAGTTCTTCCTCAACTACCTCTTCAACTACTTCCTTCTTAGCTCCGGTGTCTTTCTTTTTTACTGCCATTTCATTACCTCTTTCTTTTACTTCCTTTTTAGTGTTTATACTTTTATTCTAAGACGTTTTATCTCACTCTTTTTCTTTGCCAGTTCTATACTGCTGATGCCTTCACCTGTCTTAAGAAGCCTGTCGATATTTGCCGTCTTTATCTTAATTATCAGATCCGTCAGCGCCTTCTCCAGTACAGATGGTGTAGTATCAAATTCCAGTTCCTTGGTAAAGATACCACTGACTTTCTCCTGATTCTCTGCATCCTCATACCGGTTAAGTATCTGAGCCGGATTCACAGTTCCTGTATCCCTGTATTGCTTAAACAGCATATCTGCCACAGCCCGTATATAATCCACTGTAAAATCTTCTTCAGACAGGACATTTTCCAGCTTTTCAAACAGATAAGGTTCATTTACCATCATGGTAATCAGGTACTTCTGGTCTTCCTCTACAGGATCTATCTCCACACGATTTCTGTATTCTCTCGTCTGATACTCATTTGCCACCACCTGATTTCCGGATAAACCGGCACTTGTTACCAGTTTCTTTAATTCATCCCTGTTCAGATAATACTTTGATGATACTGATTCTATATAATTCTGCCTTTCCGCAGAATCCTCTATTCCGGCTAATAGCTGGGCAGCTTCTTTCATAAATGCCGTTTTCTCATCCGGACTGTTAAGGTCGAAGTTATCAACCACACTATCTATCTCATATATCCTTCCGGTAAGCGCATTTCTGATTCTTTCTTCATAGGCTTCTGCTCCCAGATTCTTGATAAACTCATCCGGATCCTTATAAGGCTTAAGGTCTATTACCTTCTGTGACATTTCCAGATTCCGTAATATTCCTATAGCTTTCATAGCCGCATTACGCCCCGCGCCATCGCTGTCATAAGCCAGATATACATCTGTAGTATACCTTTTTATCAGATTTGCCTGTCCTTCGGTAAATGCTGTACCCAGGGAAGCAATAGCGTTATCAAACCCCGCCTGATGCATCGCTATGACATCCATGTAGCCTTCGCAGAGTATTACTCCTCTTTTCCTGCTATGCCGCGCTATATTCATCGCAAAAAGATTTCGGCTTTTATTAAATATATCTGTCTCTTTGGTATTTAAGTATTTGGGCTTTGCATCTCCCAGAACACGACCACCAAAGGCTATTATCTTACCATTTATATCAGTTATAGGAACCATCACACGATTCCAGAACTTATCCTTCGGTCCGTTTCTCTCATCGAATTCAACCAGACCGGCGTCCTTCATGATGGTATCTGTAAAACCTTTGCTTTTCAGGTACTTATATAGATCATCCCGATATATATCGGCATACCCCAGACCGAATGCTGCTATGGTTTCATCTGTAAAACCTCTCTGCTTATAATAATTATATCCAAGCTTTCCCCTCTCTGTCTTTGTCAGCAGAAAATGGAAATATGCCGCAGCACTCTTATTAACTTCATACATCTGCTGTTTTCTGGAATATCTCTTCTTATCCTCTGAACTCATTTCCTTCTCCGGAAGAGTTATTCCTGCGCGTTTTGCCAGATATTCTACAGCCTCCATGAACGAATAATTCTCGTATTTCATTATGAAGGTATATACATTTCCTCCTGCCCCACAGCCAAAACAGTGAAATATCTGTTTTTCCCTGCTTACGATAAATGAGGGTGTTTTCTCACTATGGAAAGGGCAGCAGCATTTATATGATGTTCCTGATTTCTTTAATCCTACATATTCTGAGATTACATCCACTATATCATTTCTGGATCTGACCTCTTCAATTATCTCATCAGAATAATACATTTATTTTCCCTTTTCTAGTAAATATTCCATGATTTTGGTATGTAGATACTTTCAAAATTCTCAATTGCATAATTATCTGTCATACCGGCGATATAATAGCAGACCACATCAGAAAGGTCTGTATCCTTATCCATCATACTCATGAATTCCTCAGGAAGCAGCTCCGAGTGTTCCATATAATACTCATAAAGTATTTCTATTATCTTAAATGCCTTTGTCTCTTCATGTTTAACCACATCATTTGTATAGAGTGTTTCAAACATATACTGTCTAAGCCCTATAAGCTTATCCCAGAAATCATCGGACATATGAATCCTGTCTTTGTCGATAGAATTCATAACTGCATTTCTTATCATATGGTCGATACGTTCTCTCGTTGAATGTCCCAAGGTGTCAGTATATTCCTTAGGAATCATATCCTCAGAGAGAACCCCTGCTCTTATACCATCATCTATATCATGACTTATATAAGCTATCTTATCAGAAACTCTTACTATATCTCCTTCCAGTGTGGCAGGTCTAAGGGATGTCTTATGATTAAGTATTCCGTCTCTCACTTCCCAGGTCAGATTAAGACCTTTACCTGAATTCTCTATCTTCTCAACCACCCTCACGCCATGTTCATTATGACTAAAGGATTTGCCACTTGCCTTTGTAAGTGCCCTTTCTCCAACATGTCCAAAAGGTGTATGTCCTATATCATGAGCAAGAGCTATAGCTTCAGTCAGTTCTTCATTACACCTGAGCGCCTTCGCAATGGTTCTTGCTATCTGGGAAACTTCAAGAGTATGTGTAAGTCTTGTTCTGTAATGATCTCCATACGGAGCAAGAAAAACCTGTGTTTTATGCTTCAATCTTCTGAAAGACTTTGAATGAAGCACTCTGTCACGATCTCTCTGATATACAGTTCTTAGATCACTTTCCTCTTCAGGAATATCACGTCCTCTTGACATATCACTGAAAGAAGCATACTGACTCAGTTCTTCATGTTCTCTTTTCTCATAAACCTCTCTAATGGTCATTTCATTATTCATATCCTTCTCCTTCGTCCATACAGGACTTAACCCAAACCAAAAAGAGCGTACAAATTATTATTATTGAAAAAAAATAAAAATCCTTTTTTTATTTTTTGTAAAAAAAGGATTTTTATTAAAATTCTAATAAATATTTATTTACCCATTACTTTAGCAACGGTCTTAGCCACAATCTCAAGACCTTCCTTAAGAGTATCTTCCTCTATCGTAAGTGGAGGCATTATCTTAAGAACAGCATCTTTTCTACCTGCAACTTCAAGTATAAGATGATTATTAAATGCTTCATGAACACATTTTATAGCATATGTCGGATCTATACGGGAGAAATCAATACCCCAGATCATTCCTGTTCCTCTGTATTCCAGATTATCATACTTTGCGCAGATATCTTTTATCGCATTTTCAATAATAAGTCCATTTGCCCTTGATACCTGATCCAGCTTATTATCCTCAAAATATTTAAGAGCTGCTGCACCGCCAACAAAAGCAAGATTGTTACCTCTGAAAGTACCATTATGTTCTGCAGGACGGAATATATCTAATTCAGGCTTCATCAGAAGCAGTGACATAGGCATACCAAAACCACTTATTGATTTGGACAGAACCACCATATCAGGTACGATTCCTGCTCTTTCAAAAGAGAAGAACCATCCGCTTCGACCTATTCCTACCTGAATATCATCAACTATGAGCAGAATTCCATTCTCTGA
>OCTX012180063.1_pt1 | contig 14937 bp, 7 predicted proteins | sample 1539691 | NCBI WGS metagenome assembly OCTX01 (sample SAMN02144231, study PRJEB22623) | gut metagenome | biome: sheep rumen | host: Ovis aries | place: New Zealand | reverse complement strand
AAGCCTAGCATATAATTGTGCTTCAGTTTTATCTTGATAGTAAGTTTTAAGAGACTCAATAATGGATTCTGTAATACGTTTTGCCTCACTTGGTGTAAGCTTCTTTCCTTTAAAATAATCCATAACTTCAACTGAATCATATCCAAGAGCTCTAAATGCATCAGCGATGGCACGAATTTCGTTTGGCTCCATACGACTTCTGCCAACTTCAAACAGGAATGTTGGCGGTATTGCTATGTTAAGTTCTTCTTCAATTGCTGCAGTTTCTGCCGACATACCAAGAATTGAGTAGTAATCGTGATTACGCTTAAGTTCTTTGTGGTTTATCATTTCATCAGGGACTTGTTCTTTCAAATATGCGTAGTATTCCGCTAAGGAAGAAAAATCCTCTTTTTGCTTCCAATCTTTATTCTCTTCCTTATTAGCTTCTTCTATTCTATATCCAAGCTCCTCTGTTTTATCCTCTTCTTTGATAATACCCAGCATCTTCGCTAATTTTTCGACAACCTTCACTACAACTTTGATAATCAATTGTCCGATAATGGGGCCCAATATTCCACCAAGAGGACCCGATACCAAGCCTCCGACAAGTCCTAAGAAACCAGCTGCTTTACCGCCAATCATCTGACCAACAGCAGATATAGCACTACCTGCAAATTTTACAATTGCACTTCCTACGCTTTTTATTCCGCTACAGACAGCACTAGCAATAGAACTAATACCACTACAAATAGCGTCCCACAAACCCATAAGTCATCATCCTTTCATTTTTCATCGTTTTCTTCATCATCATTGATTTCAAATTTAAGATAATCCATGTTTTTTTGTAACAACAAAATTTCTGCATCATCTTCATCAACAATTCTTTTCATGCATTCAAAAAATACAGCTCTTCTCTCTGCATCATCTTGCTCATAACAATTTTGATACAGATATGTAATCCAAGTATTCATGGGGGCATGTTTATTTAATCTTATTAAACATGTTTTTAACTGTAAAAATCGCTTCTCTTTAACATTACCGTCATGAAATATTTTTTTGCAAAGTTCCAAAGCTTTCTGACCACCACGCATTAGCCATAAATAATCTTCTACTGTTTTTTTGTCCCAATTTTCACCGATGCATTCAAGGCCACGCAAAACCCCTCTTTTTATTACACTCTTATCGATATAATATTGAAGAGAAAGTTTATGTATCTCCTCATTACTAATCTCTTTTTCTCCTGTTTTTCCATCGTCCTTCATCTGTACTTGTACAGCTTTATTCCAGCCTTGTGAAAAAACAATGGCACGGCCAGTAGGAAGCTTTGATAAAAATTCTTTCTGGTCATCTGATAATGATATAGTGTCTCCAATAGTATCCTTATCATCTCGTGCAAAAAGTTTATGAACAATTTTTGTGTTAGTATTCTTCAGTACTTCTGGTGTCATCTTATCAGGAATTTGGTCTACAATGATAAGCGATTCACCATATTTACGTACTTCGGCTAACATATCAGAAAATACTTCCACGCCCTGTTTCTTATTCATACTGTCGCCTGGAACATAACGGCTTAAAAGACGATGTGCTTCTTCAACTAAAGTTATGTGACGAAACTCTGGTTCTGCCCTGTGACGTGCTTGTACCGCCTGCAAAAGGTTAGTCAAAATAAACCCCATCAAAAGAGATTTTTCTGAACCATTTTTTATCTCTTCCAATTCGATAACTACTTTACGATTAACCAAATCATAAAAATCAATAGAACGATGATTGTCAAGCATCATTCCCTTTGAACCAATTAGTAAACTCTCAATCCGTGCTTTTAATGAACCCATATATTCGTCTTGTAATCTTTCACCAAATCCTTCCTCCCTAGTAACCTTTTTCACAGCTTGCCAAAAATCTGACATAGTTGGAAATGCGTATACACCATCAGCAAATGGGTCCATTGGCTCTCCATTAGCGTCAAGCCATTCATCAGTACGAACATCCCAACCCTTCTCAGTATAAGCCCTATATACAGCTGTTTCCATAATTTGAGGAATGGCCGCTTCCATATCAAAAGCAGCTTCCAATGTAGCTTTTATCATATCTGCTCTTGATGTGATTGCTTCTCCAGGAAAAAGTTCAAATGGATTCAAAAAGAAAGGGGCAACATCCTGTTTACCAGGAGTAAAAAAAACAATATCTGTACATATTTCCTTTAAAGCTCGATATTCAGTTTTTGCTGGTTCAATAACCAAAAATGGCTTCTTCCATGCCAAAAGAAGATTCTTACAAGTAGTAGTTTTGCCACTACCTGTGACGCCTGTAACAAACATATGCTTATCGAAAGCTTCAGCGTCAAGAAAAGCAGGTAGTGTATGTTGCACTAAACCGTCCTGGACTAAATTTCCTAATGGTATTCGGTTCTTTTCATCGACCGATGGCATGTTCATGCCAAATTCCACTTCTTCCCTGAGTGCCATACCGGGAATCTCTTTTTGTGGTAAAGCAGTAAGTATTCCAAGTTCATGCACAGAAAGCCAGTTTCCTGCAAAGGAAGAATGACCAGTCTCAAGTCGAGATAGCCCCGCACACCAAGAAGTATTATCTTGCGTCTTACGAATAGCCAGCGGAATTTGCATATTAGATAAAGAGTGTCTGCATAAAGAATCTTGAGGCAGCATATGAAATCTGAGTGGTACCTTGTTACCTTTGGGGCCACTATATAAAGAAATGGCCGTATTTGCCAAACGATTCAGTGTCGATTTGTGACTAGCGAAAAGATACCCGCAAGATAAGAATAAGCCTTTTCCTCTTCCATAATCCACTCGTTTTAACAATATTTCATCTATGTATCGCATCCAATCTGAAGCTTCTTTAGTATATAGTTCCATCTGTCTTGTGCTTACAATGTTTTCTACAATTGTTTTTCCGGCACTTTTCCCTACATTGACAGACATATTTCCGGAGGTAGATTCTCCTATGCTATTGTTTTCGGTATGGGAGTGTGATACAGTATCTCCTTTACTGATTGTTTGTCCAAATGTATAACTTCCCTGTTTTTGAATAGAGCCACTTTCTCCGCCTGAATCTGAAGCTGTTTCAGAAGGAGGGTTTCCTTGTGATTTGTTGAAACTTTTATTTTTACTATACTGCGAAGCAGTACTTTCCGTCATATTTGATTGTTGTTGATTTGATTTATCCTCCCTAGTATCATGTGAGTCTGTATCATTATTAGTGTGACTGAATGATTCATTTTCTTGATAATTATAATTTTCACCAGTGCTCAGATTTTCACTATTATTTTTTCCAATATTATTTGTAACTTGTAATGAATTATGCACCAAAGGAGACAACGCATCTGCCAATTGGAAAAGGTCTTCTTCGAGTTTGGATATTTCTTGTTCGGTATAAGGACGGGCAAGAAGAAGAAAACCGAACTCATCCCCAGTCATTACATCAGCTAGGCGGTCTACGCCCTGAAAACTTTCATTTTCCTCATCTGTACCTGGTACTCCTTCCAAAATACCTGCAGCGTGTTCACTATCACGAAGTTTTGTCAGTATCAACTCCTTACCTTCAGGAGAAACTTCTTCAATTGAACAGCCACGAAAATTACCTCTAATCGCAGGACCTAAAATATCATCGCCAATAGTATGCGGTGAAGCTTGTACACCTGTGTAAGAAGAATCTTTTGCTACACCAAAGTAGAATCTAACACCATTTTCGTCACCCAAAATTAGATAAATAAAACTTATGCCATCCATGCCTCGGAAAGTGCCAAGAATGTTTTCCATGGCTTCACGACGAGGAGCCTTTTCTTCGAATGTCAATTCATTTATGCGAAATAACCAAAATTCATCACGTTGCAACTCTATATTTGTGCCTGCCCATTCGGATGATGTAGAAAAAAGATGCAAAGAATCAGGGTCATGTAGATAATCAAGAAGATTTCTTCCATAAGAATAAAGGCCATCAAATCTCTTAGTTCTTTCGTTTATGGCATCTTCTTTTTTGTCGATTAAGCTCACTCTATCTTCTAATGTCTGCTGTTTCTTTTTTATACATCCTCTTATACGTTCCATTTCCTGCATTTCCAAAGTCCTCACCTCATTAAATTATCAATTGTTTGGTGTATTTATTTCCTTGGAATTCTTCGGACGCAAAATCATTATCATGTCCAATAGCATACTCAATAGTGTCTGGACTAATTTTGCGTAGATAAACGCCAACATCATCGTCATCACTGCATTCTTCAGCATTAAAGCGACAACGTACTCGTGCTACATCTGACTCAGTGAAATTACCTTTAAGTGAATTTGCTTCTTTGGTATAGTACAATTCAAATTCTGGAACGTCTGCATAAGCAAACCAAATCCATTCTCCGTATGGTATTTTCCTCCCAATACGTACATGGAATTTATTATCTCTGTCAATGTCTCCAAGATAAAAAGGAAATGGAATCTCATTGTCAATAGTATCTTCGTCAATGAGTTTCACATCTCTGCCACCAATACGAGTACGTAGCAAGCCAAAGGCTACTCCAGTCTTACCAGTGCGGAGTTGGTCAAAGTTTTTGTTAATAGATTTTGTTCTAAGAACTTCATTTTCATTATTGCCATTTGCGACGGTTTCGGGCGTTTCCTTTATAACAGACGCTTCACCATTGGAAGTAGTAAGACCACTATTCAGCGTAGATTCATTATCATCCCATTCAATACCTAAAGGAGGATGTAAAATAAAAGTCCCATGAGTATCCTTTTCCTGTCCTTTCTCCTCGTGAATTCCAGCTGAAAACTCTTGTTCATATTTCTTAATGTACTCATTAAATAAGGGGCGTACAAAAGCAGATTTGCAAGAATTACCTGCTAGGAAAATATGTATAGGATTTGCTGGGGAAAAAGGCTTTCCATCAAAAGCATGCATCATAGCAGTAAAAAAGTTTTCTACACCATGACGAATTCTATCTTCAATACACTTTTCTAATTTATTCACTGCTACTTTAATTTTTACAGGTTCTTTTATTTTGTCAGTACCATCCTTGATTTGGCTTGAAAAAAGGATTATATCCGTAGGCTGGTCAAATTTTTTGATGTAATCTCCCTTCCGTTCCCAAATACAACGCATTTCCCGTGACAGCCGTTTTATGTTCATGTAAGCCTGCTGTGAAGCTTCAACTGCGTCGAATACAAGTGTTTCAGAACCTGCAAAACGCTTGCATGTTGGTGGTAGAACAATCGGAATTTGATATTTTCGCATTTCTTCCAAGTTATCCTGATAAACCTCATAGGCCATAAGCTCCAATATATTTTCTCCACCTAAATATGAATCTCCTCCGGCACCAAATCTCCGAATAACAAATTTACGCCGTCCATCTTCAGGAATCTCTTCTGTACCAAAATCAAAATCTGTAGTGCCTCCCCCAAAATCAAAAACGGCATAATTTACAGGTGCACTAATTTTACCATCTATTTTTTGTGGCTGGAGACCATATTCTTCCAATGCACTAATGGCATAAGCCGCAGGTTCCGAAGCTCCAGCTGATACCCGGAACATTTCCATGGCTTCCTTATCATGAAGAAGAGATGGTGGTAATGATTTCTTTATCCCAATTTCAAAGCTTTGCCTAATATGCTCTCGAACTTTTTGTTCATATGTAACGGGGAACGAAAGTAGATAGTCAAGGTAAATACGATTATGCATATTGTTAATATAAAGACCCAAGTAATAAGCATATAACTGGATAGGGTCGAAATCTTCTTCCGTAAGTTCATCGTAGGGTTTTAGTTCAATAATCTTTCCTTTACGGTCACGCAGCAGCAGTCGTTTTCCTTTGGCATTTGCCCATTGCTTTAATTCGCCGAAAACGGAGTAATAAATAGAACTGTCATCATCATTTTGGAAAATAGCTTCGGAGGCTTGATGTGATACAGTAATCTGTTCCCACTGTGTAAAAGGACGTCCTTCTCGTCCATTATAAGCTTTCATAAAACCTTCCAAATCACGAATTTCAATAACTGTGGGGTTTTCATAATCGTCTGCTGTCGGTTCCTTTGCAAGATTTCCTTTTCCTACTCTAAGAAGCCGTGCATCTTGGCTACGGCATACAACCACAGTGCTTTTTGTACCGAAGTCAATGGCACAAGTTCCATTTTCAATTACATCCATTTGTGGTGGCCTGGCAACGTAAGGCTTACCTTCTGGTAGATTTATTTCGATATCATTATCATTTGCTGATTCGTATAGTTCCCAATGACCAAGGTTTATATCAGTAAGACGGTCCTCGTTATATGGTTGTAAGTTTGCACGTACTTTATCACAATTTAGAAGCTCATTACGGATGTTCTCTGGTGAAACAGTCAACTTTTCGCTTTTTGAAATAATTTTTTCGAGTTTATCGGGAAGATTAAAATTGTAATTGAATATTACATCTGTAAAAATACCATTGAAAATATCATTAGCAAAAGAAAATTTATCAAAACCAATAATATTTGTAGAACCTATAGATTGATTGTATTTCTCCTCAAATTCTCTTATTCCCTTTTTGCGTTCTTCATCATTAAGAAGTAATTGGTATGCTTTCTCAGTTTCTTCTGACAAACCTTCTGGAATTAGTCCGTTATCTATCCATGCAGCAATGGCCTCGACAAAATTCATACTATCGTAATTTTTGAAACGGTGAATAGGAATAAGTGTAACATTTGAAGATGAACTTGACGAACTACAATACCCATTGGTGTTACAATAGAAGCAATAGTTAATGCCAGGCGATAATTCGCCAGTAAGTACGACTGCCGTACTACTGGCTGACGAGTTGTTAAACTGATTACTGGAATTTAAATAAGGATTTCCAATATTTCGCACAAAACTTTTGATACTTTCGATGGTTTTTATAGGTCTAAATTTGAATCCTTCGTAATCGCATGTGTAATTTGCTGCTGAGGTATCACAAAATCTAAAGTACGGATATCCAAATTTGTCAAACTGAGGATATATGGCAGAATTTTCTTTATCAAACCAAACTGATTTGTTTTTAAATTTTACAAATCGTTTATTAGCAATTTCTTTTAAGCGACGAAAAACATTTTGCATATCATTTTCTAATTTATCTACAATAACGCTCTTTTGGTTAAATAAATAATGATTTATGATAAGCAACTGTTTATATTTCTCTTCAGTCTCATTATCTAATCCTTCTGGCAATAATCCATTCTTTATCCAAAGCCAAATTACATCAATAAATGTAGGAATTTTAGATGAATCACGTTGCATACGATGAATTGGGATTAGAGTACGTAGTCTTTTATCATCAGTAGTTACTACATATCCGTTTGATATAATCTTCCATACGTTTTTTCCATCGTCCCAAATTTCACATGTAATAATCTCATCTAACAATTCATTATCACTGGGAAAGTTTTTATATGTACCGTCATTCTGCAAATATGGATTTTGAGAGTTAATAAAAAAACTATGCATACACTCAATACGATTGATGCCTACAAAATGGAATCCTTCGAAATCAATAGAATATTTACTGGCCTCATCGCCGTAAGAACGAATTTGTGGAAGTTCAAATGCTTCGAATCTTGGATAAAGAGCTACATTAAGGCGGTCAAACCAAACTTTTTTATTCTTCATCATTGTAAAGTGCTGCTCAGCAATAGGACGTAATTTTTCAAAGAAATTAGATAAGTCGTTTGATAAATTATCAATATCAGAAAGAACACTGTTCCTTACAACATCTGGAATATGTACAGCTGGTATACACACGCTTTTTTTTAATGCTGTGTTATGCATGAATTACACAACCTCCTTTTACTAGGGCGTGTTGAAAAACTCCCTATGTCGTTTTTTTCTTGTGAAAATGAATCAAAAATCACAACATATAGTACAGTTGAAGAGTTTTTCAACACGCCCTAATTGCCAAGTTCACACTTTTCGACCCGTGCCCAATAGTTCCCATCAACAATATCTTTATCATCAGCTATAGTATACTCAATGCAATTAGGTGCAACTTTTCTGATATAAATCATTCCTTCATCATATCCATCTACATAATGAATACGACATTTTTTGGGAGCAGGAACTTCTGTAATATCAATCTGATTACTCAAAGACCGAGACTCCGAGGAATAATAAACCTCAAAACGGTCATCATTTGTATAGAAAAAAGGAACCCACTCTTGGTAAGCAACATTTTTGTTGATAAGTACATGGAATTTATCGGCACGGTCGCTATAACCAAGGTAATATCGGAAAGGCGATTCATTTTCCTTGGATAGGTTCCTATCGATAACCAATACATCATGACCGCCTTTGCGACAATCTAACAGCCCAAAAGCCACACCAGTTTTTCCAGTAGGCATACGGTCAAAATCAATGTTATCCTTTTTGATATTGATTCCTAAAGGAAGATGTAAGCGGAAAATACCTTGAAAGTCTTTTTCTTGTCCATGACTTTCCATTGCTCCAATTTTAATTTCTTCTTCTTGACGCTTCATTTTTTCCTTGAAAAGTTCTTGAACGATTTTTGATTTACAGGAGTTTCCCGCCATTAAAATATCAAATACTGGAACTGATTCACTACGAAAGGCATTCAGCAAACCAACAAAAAAACTTTCAACACCTTGCTTTATACGTTGACGTAAAATATCTTGTAATTTTTTAATGTCAATCTTGAATTTAACAGATGCCATTTCTGTATCTTTGTAAAAATTTGCTTCTTGTGGTTCGTCACCCATCTTTTCGTATCCTTCTTGTTCTTCCCAAATAGGACGAAGAATTTCACTAAGTCTACGCCGATTAAGATAAGCGGCATCAGACTCGGTAAGCAACATCTCAGAACCAATAAATGGATGACACTCTTTTGGAAGAGCAAATGGTATTCCCTGTGCTCTCATGACATCAATATTTGATTTATATACTTCATAGGCGAGGATATTCAATAATTTTTCTCCGCCAAGATGTACGTCACCACCTGCATGAAAATGCTCTATAACAAAATTCCAGCTGCCTTTATCATCCGGCGTGGGAAGTCGCCATATACCATAATCAAAATCTGTAGTGCCTCCCCCAAAGTCGAATACACCATAATAGATAGGTTGTTGTTCTGTAGGTTGCATTTCAACATTGGCTTTACCAAGTTCCTTAAGAGCACATGAGGCATAGGCCGCAGGTTCACTTGCTCCAGCATAAACTCGAAAATCTTCCATCAATTCTTTATCTCGCAAAATTGCTGGAGGCAAAGATTTCTTTATACCCTTCTCAAAACTATCTCGTAAACGTGCACGAATAGATTTTTCATAATTTACAGGGAAGGAAAGAATATACTCCAAATATATTCCATTCACCATATTGTTTATATAGAGACCAAGATAATATGCATAAATTTCTATGGGGTCAAAATTATTTTCATCAAGTGTATCGTAGGATTGTAAAAGCAAATCAACGTTTTTTTGGTCACGTAACCTACGCATACCAGCCTTGTCATTCGCCCACTGTTTTAATTCGGTAAATACACTTTGATATATATTTTTTTCACTACCTTGCATCAATCGGTCTAATGCTTGATGTGACACCGTTATTTGTTCCCACTCGGTGAAAGGTCTTCCTTCTCGTTCTGCATAAGCGGAATGAAACCCGTAGATATCACGTAATTCAATTGCTGTAGGATTTTCATAATCCTTCATAGTTGGTGCCTTATGATAATCAGATGTTCCTATACGAAGCAGACGTTCTTCTCGATTACGACATACTACAACAGTGCTTTTTGTTCCAAAGTCAATAGCACAGATACCACTCGTCTTTACGTCAAGCTGAGGTGGACGTGCTGGAAGTTCATGCATTAAATCTACAGCAACAGTACCTTTTGGAGGGTTATGCATTTGTTCATATAGTTCCCAATGTCCCATATTGATATCTGTAAGAACTCTGGCTGGATAAGGAGATAAATTTGCACGAAGCTTATCAGAATAAAGGAAAATATTATTTATAATATCAATAGATTGTTTATTATCTTGGCCATCAATATTAAGAAACAATTTTTCCTTATCTCTTTTTGAGGAAAGTTCATTTATTATAGATTCATCATTTAAAGACAAATATTTCCCATATTCTTTATATGTATCAAAAAAATATGGTAGTCTGGATTTGTACACGTCATCTATATCTTCTATAACCAATTTATTTTCAATTATCTTCATTACAATATCAGCAACTTCATTTGAAGTTCTTGGTGCGATTTTTTTATGAGCTTCTGTTAATGGATATACTGGAATTAAAGTTCCACTTTCTACATTTCCATAAGCGTCATCAAATTTGGCACCATCTGTATTCTTTCTGGATGTAGTCGAAAACGATAGTCTAACAGCAGCGGCAAATCCCCCTTTAAAACTAGGAGAAGCTACAAGTAGTTTTTTTATTTTATTTTTTCCACACCAGTGCTCGTTTCCTTCGGATATGATAAACATCCTTCGAAACCTATTATTGTATGCGTCAAAACTTGAATAAGTCTTATAGTCGATATCATTGGAGTTACACGGATTTTTATATGGAACTAACGATGCCGTGGTAAACAAATAGTTTTCAATATGATATGGCATATTTGTTTTTTCATTTTTGTAAGGATATCCACCATTTGATAAAAATATTTTCTTTGCTTCTTCTGTCGTGATACACCTTCCAGTGAAATTACCAAGCGGCAGAAAATAATCCTCAGGATTATGATTATCAATAATTTTGCCCACAGCCTCAATTCGATACTTTTTACAGAAAGAACTATCGAATTTGGGTAAAATCAATCCAGTATGATAATCATACCAAACATCTTGGTCAAACATAATGAAGCGTTTTCCTTTTACTACATCAATCATTTGAGCCATAATTTCATTAAATTCACTGCACCATTTCTTTATCGCAGAACAAGCATTATCTATTTGCCACTTTTGCATAGTTTCTTTTTTTATATATACTTTTTTTATTGGAATCGGAGCAAGTTTTGTCATAATATCACCCTTAAACACTCACAATGCTCTTTCTTTCTATACGTCCCGCATATATGTTTTTATATCCCAGTAAATATACCTCTTGTATATTTCCCTGTGCTCGACTCCCTGCTGCTAATGTATGTACATCTAAGTCAAATGATTCGCCTATTTCTACTTGCAAAATCTCATAAATGCGTTCTGTTTTAGCAGAATTTACAAGCTCTACATCATACTCGAAAATATCCCATAAAATCTCTGCATCTTTTGTATTCCCTTGAGAAAGGCAGCCCTTTATGACATCCCAAATTTTTTCCAAAGAACGGTCTTGTGAGCCACCGCATATGAAAGATGTAAAGCTATTGCTCTTAACAAACACTCCGCTAAGTAAGCGTTTCGATTGCTCGCTTACATTCTGATAGGAGCAAAATAGCTCCCATCCTTTAGCGAATCTCTGTGACAACACATTTTCCTGATAGTCCACCTTTTCTTGTGCTTGTTTGAATTTCTCCTGTAAAGAACGTATATTCCTCTTCAAACTATTGTTCTCTTCCTCGGCGTTATGGAAGTTTAATAATAATTGCTCATTTTCTGACTTTTGGTTTGATATAATTGATTTCATTCGCAAGTTTTCTTGATTTGCCGCATCGTATATTTCTTTATCAGTTGAAATTTTATTTTTTAAATTTCTTATTTCATCCCGCAAATCACTTATGATTTCTTCACTATCTTTAAGTTGCATCTTCAAGTTTTTATTTTCATCATCTTTATTCTTAGAAAACCAATCTGGTAATACAGAATGTTCTTTTTTTATACTGTCTGTATTATTAGTCGTATAATCATATTTATCTTTATCGTAAAAACGATTGCTTGCCCCTTTATCCAATGAATCGTCTTTGCAAATTTCACGGATAATAATTCGCAAATCATTATCTTCAAGAAAAAGTTCAATCAAATCAGACTTCAAATCTTTCTTTCCCATGATTACACTCCCTAAACAATTTTCATTGTCAATATTATATATTTCATTAGCCGTTTGAGCAGAGACAGCCACCAAAGTTCCTTCAATTGCCTCACGCCGAAGCCAAAGCCAGGGCGTTTGGTATAATAAATTTCTCCCTATGAGGGAATTAAGAAAGTGGCGAATCGTAGATGCGAAGCGTTCATGCGGAGCTTATAGCCTTGCCGCAAATTGCGTCTTATCGAACTACAGACTTATCGAAGGATGAATGGCGATAGCACGGATGCACGATACGTACTGGCGTAGAAGAAATGAGACTTGTGTCTCTATGCCTTATTTATCATATGCATGGCTCTGAACCATTCTATTTTATGTGTGGGCTCATAGTTCATCCACACCTGAACCGAATTCTCCTCGATGTCTGTCCCTGCTCAAGCGACCAATGCCGCTCGATATTATTTCCCCATCAATTCCTCGATGATAAAGCTTTCTTCCCCTGCTAAATCGAACTTTGGCTCATAGTCTACCTGGGTGTGTAAAAGAGCCTCGTCTATCTTGATGGATACCTCATCAGACTCACGAGTTAGCTCCTTTACCATGGCTCTTACCTTGTTTCTGTCGTAGTCTATGGTCATGATACGGTCAATGTCATAGCAGTAGGTGGTCTGGTTGCCATCATTGTTGAAGACATAGCCCTTACCTTCACCCTTCTGCAGCTCATGGGAACTCTTACGGTTTGCCAGCCGCTGCATGGTCACGAGGAATGCTCGACGGCTCTTGTTGGCATCCACTGCAGCGTCAAGGTTGAAAGACATCCCTGCTTTGGCCTTGCCAATGGCCAGCCCAAGCTGTTCCTTCTCATTCATCAGTTGCTGCCATATGTCAATCAGCTTTCCTACTTCAAACATTTCTTCGGATTTGCGGCTGACATCTACGCTGTCATCCTGCTGACCGGCCAAAGCCTTACTGCGGAGGTGTTTCTCCGTGACAGTCATCACATTGTCTACATTAGACAGGTAAAAGCTTATGTAGTCCAAAAGCTCACCTATTTTGTTTTGTGCCTGAAAAGCTTCCTTTAAATTCATAATGACTCCCCCTCCTATTTCGTATTACTTCGACACCTTTTGTTTTGTTCCTCCATTATAGTGAAAGAAACACACATTACCGTTACTCTCAGGTCACTTAGTAGACTATGACCTTATCCCAGAAATCTTGCATGGCCTCTAGCTCATGCGATTCAGCGATGCCGGTCTTGCACCACACCGCAAAATGTTCGCTGCTGGTGTAGCCGGTCTTCCCTAGTGACCGTTCGGCTCTGTCTGCTGTTTCCTCATGGGTATATCGCTTATACCGCCTTGCCTTTTCTGCTTGTTCCAACCACCTCCACATCTTGTGCTGTGGCATCACAATGCTGCTTACGGGTGAAGGCAGTTGGTATTTCTTCATCCGGCCATAGTTCTTAGGAAACACACAGACGGAACAGCTTTCTGCGTCCTGCAAGAAATCCTTGAGAGAACGTCTATGGACCTCTTTGATGCCTTGGGGGCTTTTCCCGTATAGGATGACGGCCTCCCCCGTCCAGATACCATAGCGGTTAGATAACCCGGTTCTGACACATAGGACATCACCACGTACTAGCTCCCGCCGCCGATGGCGGGGAGAGCCAGTACTAAAAGCCTGTCCTAAGAGGGCTTTTAACAGGACGTTTAACAATTGGTCAGCCATTTGGCTCTCCTCCTTCCATCTGCATGGGCAATCATGCCGGTTGTGCCGAAATCTTCATCACGTTCTTTTTCAGGCTGCGAAGATATGAACGAAGCGGAATCATGATGTCTGCACCGTTATACAACGAAGCCGTGCTATCGAAGTACGAATCTGCCATGTCCATAAGCAACTCATTGTTGGCCAGCAAATAGTGGGTTTCTTCAAAAGGATTCCACCAGTCAATTTTCTCCAGAGAATCGAAGCTTGCTTTTTCTGCCAGCCTTCTTCCCAGGCCGCCGATATTGGCAACAATATCATCGTGTGCGGCTATTACCTCCTGCCGGACCCTTCTGAAGCTTGGTGACGGCTCAACATAAGGCCTCTGAGCCTTCTTGAATATCTCTTCGTACTCCTCCTGCAAATCCTCCAGCTCATTCAGATGCTGCCGGACATTCTCCGCATAGACGTTCCGCATACGAAACTCATACTGTTTGGCTGCTTCCCGAATGGCTCTTCTGATTCCGTTCTTGCTGTGTTCCAGTTCGTCACGGACAAAGAGAACGGCGAAACCTGCTGGTTCTGACCAATCCCAGTGATAGTCCGCATCTACGTTGCTCAGAAAATTCTCCACCCGAGTCTGCATGTCGCTTTCAGGATGGTTGCTTGTTTTGTCGCTCATGATGGTGCCCTCCATCCGGTCAAACTCCTGCCGTGGCAGGCTTCAACGATGCCAAGGTGTCATCCAGCGATTTTGTTAAATCTTCCATGGAGCTCTTGAACTGGGTAATAGCACCCGTGCTTTCCTCCATATCCTCGGTATCTCCCTTAGACATTGCCTGTTCCCGCAGGTCAGCAATGATTTCTTCACCACGCTTTTGAAGGGTTGCTTGCAGTTCCCGTATAGAGGCGGTTACTTCTTCGTATACCTTTTCCCGCTCAGCGTCTGTAGTGCATTCCTCCATGGCCCATTCCGCATCACGGCGTACCTTTTCTACCAAAAGCTCCATACCATCTGCTTTCGGGACATTCCTGCGGGGCTGCTCATCGTAATCTTCGTCGTAGTCATCCGACTTACCTTCGGACTCCAACCATGCCGCCAATGCCAGACCAGCTACGCCACCTGCTGCCAACAAAAGCCCGTTCTTCCACCATGTCATACTAATCACTCCTATCTTTGTACTCGACATATATATGCTTGGTGATATTTTCAGTATAACTGGCGGTGAAATAGAAAAGGGGCTGTGAAATAACACATCTCCAATAACAAAGGCGGACCGCTGACTAGAAATAGTCGGCGGCCCGCCTTTTGTGGTAAAATTTACA
>OCTX012286300.1_pt1 | contig 14945 bp, 12 predicted proteins | sample 1539691 | NCBI WGS metagenome assembly OCTX01 (sample SAMN02144231, study PRJEB22623) | gut metagenome | biome: sheep rumen | host: Ovis aries | place: New Zealand | reverse complement strand
CCGTCGGGCTTGACGTACTTGAAGGTGTTGCCGACCTTCAGCCGTTGGGCTTTCGACAACGAGTTCTGGTGAGTGGTCTGTAGCGGATTGCCCTGTAGGAACAGTTCCTTGCTCATGACCATTTCCCCCTCATCGCGGGTAGAGGTGAAGTCTGCAGTCAGGGTCTCCTGCACGTTCTTGTCTGCCGACAGGTAATCAATCTCCCCGGCGGCGCTGTGCGTCGTCAGCAGCGACTGCGGCACCGCATCGGGTGTCCAGTGGTCGGATTGTCCTATGTGGCGGCTCTCGTTCACGTTGTTCGAGTTTCCCAACAACGTGTAGCGGGTATGCTTGGTGAAGCCAAGCAGGAAGCCTCGTCCCAACCAGCGTTCCATCGTACCGCCCGCCGACTCAACATTGGCGATGTAGCCCACCTGGTGCTCCGGCTTCAAGTTCACATCCATCACGAACTTCTTCTTCTCCACCTGCGCGTTCAACGCACGGTTGAGGTCGGTGTCCTGGTCATACACCTTGATGTCCTTCACCGTGTAGTACGGCAGGTTCTCCATCAGCACTTTCGAGTTGCCCCGATAAAAGAGCGCGAGCCGAGTTGCAGCTCGTCAATCTTCCTGCCATTAACAAAAATCTGGCCATATTCATCGATGGTCACGCCGGGCATCTGGTGGATGAGGTCGTCGAGCATCGACCCGTCGGGCAGTTTGAACGCCGTGGCATCATAGACGATGGTGTCGCCACGATAGTACATCTTCACCTTCGTGGCCGTCACTGTCACCTCGTGCAGGTTCACTTGTCGCACTTTCCGCAGTTCCAGCGCATCGTCGAGCATGATGGCACCTTCGTTACTGACATCTATCGTCAGGGGCAAGTATCCGTACTCGTAGCCATCGAGGCTCCCCCGTAGCAGGTACTTGCATGTTTTCTTTTCGGGTTTAATCATAAACTGTGCCTCTCTCACCGTGCCGTCGTCTCTGAATTTCTTGGTGACAGGGATTGAGTCGATGACCACAGTACTGTCAGCTGCTAACAGTAATGAAACTTTGGCTTCGGGCAGCGGTGTCTTCAGGAATGCATCCTGCACGGTGCCAAATACGAGGTTTTGCGCCTGTCCCGACATAGAGACAACGAGGGCGAGCATGATGGTGATGATTTTCATATACATATATATTTGATGGGTGTTGTTATTTGAAAAGCCACACCGTATCATTTCTTGTTCCCCAAAGGGCACAGCGATAGCTGGATGCGGTAGATTCCGAATCTAAAGAAATAGCTATTAAGAGGTTGTGCTTTAGAAGTTTGCGATGATTTGATCGAAAGTCACGGTCGGGTCAACTACGCCGAAACCTTCTTTCTTCAGTTTCTGCTTTCGGTGCTGCACGGCAGAGATTGAGATGAGATAGATTGATGACAGAGCCATGTTTGACAGTTTTAGCCTTGCGAGCATACATAGGCGGATGTCCTCCTCGCTGAAATTCGGGTGGGCGGATCGCAATCGGCTGACGAAATTGTCATCAGCCGTGTCAAGTGTCATCTCTATCTCACGCCAGTTGCGGGCATTGATGGCGGTGTGCTTGCCTGCAATCGGCTTCAGCATATCAATAATACCACTTTTGTCCATGATGTGGCCTCTCAGCATCGAAATCATGGTATCTTTCTGTTTCAGACGCTCGGCCAACTGCTCGGTTTCGTGTTCATGTGCCATGCGTTCAGCCTCATGACGTTGTTGTATTTTGCTCCTCCACTGGTAGGTAAGGAGGGCAAGCAGCAATAATCCTAAGAGCAGGATAGCGATGGTAGCAGTCATGAGACGTCTCTGTAGGGCGGTCGTCTTCATCACGTAGCCAGCAGACAAATGTGTTTCCTGGGAGGTCGTGAAGAAATTTACTGTTTTCTGCCACTCTGTCTTGAAGTCTGGCCTGTACTTTTGCGCCTTTTGATCTGCGTCGTACAAGTTGACTGGCACCTTGATTTTCAGAACATTTGATTTACCATTATACTCATAACTCTCGGAAAAGTGGTATGCATAGTCGGGTGCAGGCAAGGCCCACAGCGAATCCAGGCATTGGAATACTGTGTCGCATATATCGGCCGAGGCTTCGCGATGGTCGGCTGCAAGAGCTGTGATTCGCTCCAGCGACGGGAAACGGTGAAGATCAAAGGGGGCTGAAAGGAGAACAGCACCGGCATAGTCGTTGAGCAATGTCAGCAGCCATGTCGTGTGGACGGGCGACAGTCGGTAATGCTCCAAGGCACGAGTGTAGCACAAAAGTCTCATCACATTTTGCGATTGTTGTCCCAGGAGCCGGTAGGCACGGAAGGCCAAGGCGTGGTCATCGCTTGCCTCGGCGCAGTGGATGGCCAAGTGCAACAGCTTGTCGGCAGACAACGTAGAAGTTTCCTTCTTGTTGTGGCGGCTCAATGTATAGCAAATGCGCCCATAGCGTTGTAAGGCTTGCTTGTCGTCGGCCGTTCCGCCGAGGCTCTCGCGTTCATAATAACGATACACGCGCATGAGCGTACTGCTGTCAGGAAGCAAAGCCTTGTCGTCAGCCTCCTTGATATATGTCGTGCGCTTTAATTTCCACACGGGCGACGCCACGGGCTGCGGCTTGGCCGATTGTTCAGAAAACAAGATAGTGGAGTCGACAGACGACAGGCAGGAAACGGTGTCGGCATAGGCAAGATACCAGCGCTCCTCATAGATAAATGCCCTCATGAGGTCATAGCGCATCTGTGCGCTTTCCGTCAGCATCGTCGTATCGACACGTTCCAACGCTCGGGCTGCACTGTCCACATCTGTGAAGACAATATCTTCGGCAGAAGTGAGCAGTCGCTTCTGTGGCAAGTCTCGTAAGCTCCATCCGATGCTGCCTGCTAAGGCCAGCACCAACACAGCTATGATGATTCCAATAGTCTTCCTTTTCATGTCCTTCTTCGTTTTGACGCTGCAAAGGTACTGCTATTTTGAAACATCTACAAGGAAACTGGGTGGAAAACGCATTCTATATGTTATTATTTTATATTCAGTATGTTAAGAGATAATTTTCTACCCTTTTTCCATCTTGTGGGGTGGAAAAATACATTGTGTATAGTCTTAATAATTAGTATAGTAGTAAAAAGGTTGATGATATTGAGTTCCTTTACACCGATGAAGTGGAACATCAAGGTGATATTCCACGGCTTTGGGAGAGTGGGCGCAAACGATTGGAGCGCAGATAAGTCAGTTACTTATCTGCTTATGTGAGATCCTATTGTTTCCAATATCCGCATATCCGTAAACTTCTTTTTATATGGATCGAACTTCTGCATTTTTACAGCATTAGGACTTATGACTCGTGTCTGTCCTTGCTCATTGCGGACAAAAGATAGTCTGTGCTGCTTCCGACAACTGTCTTTTCTAATTGTATCACATTTCTGCATAGAATTACGCTGACGTAACGAGTCAGTTCTAATTTCGATGCTATTTTGTTTGAAAGCTGTGCTGTCCACGCTGTTTTGGCCAACAGCAAAACCAGGCATTAACAATAGGACGATTAATCCAATAATTTTCTTTGCTACAATCATACAAATTCCAATTTATGAGTTTGTATTAATCCGCTTTGAAGATAATGTGCATATAGTTTCCACTCTCATAGCCGAAGCGCTGAATGAGGGTGGAGCCGTCGTAGATAGCTTCCAGTTGCAGGGTTATACCGTTTGCGGCAAGTGAGCGGTATGTTTTCGGCTGTTTCAGTTCCTCCTCCGTAAATGTGTAATACTGGCTGTTATTGTTAAACTCTATGCGGATATGGTGGGTTGTGCCACTATAGTTCAATTGCAATAGCATGACATTGGGGATGAAAGCCCATTTGATGTGCGAATAGTCCGTATCATAGTCGAAGCCATAACGGGCTGTGATGGCCTGCGGTGAGGCTTCGGCGAGTGCCTGGCTCAGTTCTTCGTCCGCATCCACGACCTTTGAAATCAACGAAACGGGGAAGTCCTGAAAGAATATATGCTGCATCTGGTAGTCGGACACATCAAGCTGCATGTTGCCGAATATTGCTTCATGGGCTGTTGTTATTATGTGTCGCCCCTTCTCGTCCGTCATATCTGTGCAATCCTTGTTCTTATAGATAATGATATACTCACCAGAATATTCACCGGAAATGTTCTTTCCGTATGTTTCCTTCTGTGTGAGCGTCAGCCGCCTTTCTATATTGTCATCGCTGCTGCAAGAGGCGAGGGAGAAGGCAGCAAGCGCCATAAAGGCGAGTCTCCAAATCTTCATTGTTTTCATTATCGTTATTTTATTGCTCTATTATTAGAAAACGTAGAAAGCGGGATATATTGCATCATCGGGCGTTAAATATTCTTAAACAGAAGAAAGGACAGTGTCGGTGCGATGCCGACAACTGTCCATCAAGACGAAAGAGATTAAATACTGGCTCAATATCCCATTCGCGAGGTGTCAACCTGCTTCTTTTGTTTCTCCTTGAAGTTGCCGATGCGGTAGATGGCGGTGAGGGAGTAGTTTGTGTAAGGCATCCAGACGCGCATGGCGTAGTTTTGGTTAGCTATCTTGGAGCTGGTGCTGATTCGGGCATTCATGATGTTCTCGCCTTTAGCTACCAGGCTCCACTTGCCGTTCTTCGTGGTATAGCGGAGCGTGGCATTGAGTCGCAGGAACGGGGCGATGTCGTAGACGCCCTGAATGGCCTTCGTCTGGAAGAAAGGATTGAGAACGAGCTGGATATTGTGACGCTGAGAGAACTTGACCACAGCCATGCCGCTGAAGATACCGGAGAGACGGGTGCGGTCGATAGGCAGGTCGAAGAACTGGGTCTTGTCATGACGGTAGAGAGCTGTGACATTGAGGTTGCCGTTGAGCCAATTCCAGAGACGGAACTGTGCCGAGGCTTGGAGTCCGAAGCAGTTGGAATAGTCGAAATTGTTTTCCTTCATGATGACCGCCATGCGGTCGATGGGCTGATAGGCCATTTGTACGAAATAGTCGGGCTCGAGCATGACAAAGGCGGTGAAGGTGTATTTGCGGTTTAACTGCCACATCAGGTTGATGTCGTATTCCGACATGGGCTTCAGGTCGGGATTGCCCCATATCTCGCTATAGACCGAGGCGTAGTAGATGCTGTTCATGGTGCTCCAGTAGCTGGGGTAGACGGCCTCGCTGCTGAACGAGAGGTTGAGCATATTTTTCTCGTTGATGTTCCACATCGCATTGAACTGCGGATAGAGGCGCCATTCGTTCCATCTTGTAGCGTGATATTGCTCTGCCGTCACTGAGGCATCAAAGCTCAGGGACTGACCAATCTGCTTGCTCATTCCGACGTACCCGTTTAGAATGCGCTCATGGTAGTCTACATGCGATGTGGCATCAGGCAGAGGATGGCCACTGGCGTCGAGGGTGGTTTGATAGCTGTTGTTGTTGGTAAACTGAGCTTTGCCACCATAACTCAGTTCCCAGCCTTTCGGCAGTGAGTGGGTTTGATCGGCTGTGAAGAGCCATTTGCTCACCTTCTGGCGGCTGTCGACATCGAGATTGCGGCTTATGTCGTTAAGTTCACCTTTTAGATGCTGTGTACGCGGTTCCTGATAGTTGGTGTAAGATGCGCCAAGTTGCAGGCCGAAGGGTGCATCGTAAGCGGCATCGACATTGTGAAGATAGGTATGCTGGCGGGAGTTCTGTGTGGACTGTGCCGTTCCTGTGGTGGCATTTGTGGAGCGTGTGCTGTTCCACTGGCCCGTATAGGCCAGATTCAGGCGGTGGTTGTCGCTGATGGCATAGTCAAGGCCGATGCGGTAGTTGTGGTCGGTGCCGTCGCTGCGGTTGCGGGTCTTGTCGCTGTAGGATACGCGCTGGACGCCGAGCGGATGGTTGGCCTCATGCTCCACCTGGCCGTAGCCCGTGCCATTGGTGTAAGTATATGATGCGTCCACACTCAGCTTGTCGTGGTTGTAGATGATGCTGCTGCCTGCATAGCCTGTGCCGTATTTGTGTTGTCGCCAACCGCTCATCAATTGTCCTGATAGTTGGTTGGTTCTTGCAAAGTCTTTGGTGACGATGTTGATAGCCATTCCCCGCACATGATATTTCGCCGGAGCCGACGGCATCACTTCGGCCTTGGCCAGCATGGAGGCAGGCATCTGCTTCAGTCGCTCCACTACCTTGTCAGCGCTCAGCGTTGTCGGCTTGCCGTTGATGATGAGCGTTACAGCCTGACCGCCAAACATGATGCTGCTGTCTATCTCGCTCACGCCGGGGATGCTGACGAGTGCGTCGTATGCGTTGTCGGCAGGATAGAGTTGCAGGAGCATTGGCATATTGTAAACGAGGTGCCCGTTTTCTGTGCTGGATACGATACGCTCACCTTTCACTTCTACACCGTTCAGCTTGATGGTTTCTGGCTGCAAGCGAATTGTTCCCACTTCTGCTTGACTGCATATCTTGTAGATAGTTTTGTAACCGACGTAGGATATACGGGCAATGACGGTGGGCTGTTCGTATGGAATGGCAAAATACCCGCTTTCGTTAGAAACTCCGCCGCCAAGCAGCGTGGAGTCGGATGGATTGAGAACAGCGACGTTAGCGTATGCCACGGGCTGTCCTTGCTCGTCGATAATGGTTCCTGTCAGGTGGTGGTCAGTCTTGTGCGTACACTCTACATAGATTTCGTGGTCATCAGGCTTCACGGTCATGCGGACGGGATAGAATCCTATCATTTGCTGGATGGCATCGGGCAGTTTCTTGTTCTTGATGGTAGCCGTGATGCGGAAGTCTTCCAGTTCGTTGTAGAGGAAGTTGATGACGTATTCCGTCTGCTCGTTGTTCAACTGGAGCAGGGCCTCGCTGAGCGACACATTATTATAGGTTTGGCTGATGCGCTGAGCGAAGGTGCCAAGTGGCATGCAGATGATGCAGGCTATGAGCGTCAAAGTATACAGCGTGCGTTTCATCTTACCACCAACGTTTTGTCTTCCATGCCGATGTTCACGGCTTCGAAGGTGTTCAACTTCTCTACAACACGCGTAAGACTGTCCTCACGTTTCCATACGAAATGGAAGCGAAGTTCGCGAGCTGTTTCATTCTCATACTCCACTTGTATCCCATGGACTGCAGAAATGGCTGTGAGCATGGAATCGAGCGTCACATTGTCGAAGACGTATGTTTCTGTCGGGATGGAGTCTGCCTTAATCGTATCTGCGGGCATGGAAGTGACTGGCTCGATGTCGGTTGTTTGCTCCGTCGTGGGATGTTGAGAGATGTATGGCTCAACGGGAATTGTGACGGCTTTATCCGTATCTGCGGGCAGGGAAGAGGCCGGATTGGTGTCGGCCGTTTGCTTCGTTGTGGGCTGTTGCGGCTTGGAAGTGTTGAAGTTGCGCACGATTTGGATGGTGGCAAAGGCTATGCCTGAGGCCAAGAGCACACCGATGAAGGAGGCCGCTATCTTGTGAGTAAAGAAGTAAACATGGAAATGGGGCTTTGACTTTTTTTCGTCAAGGGCATCCAACTCTTTTGCGTGGCTGGATGCGAACTTCTCCCATTCGGCATCCACATCTGTGATGTCTTTGTTAAGTTCGTCGTGCTTAAAGGCACTCTTGGCGAAGCCAAGTTGCTCTACGAGCTGGCGCATCTCGTCGTCGGCGAGTATCTGCTGCAATTGCTCTTCGTTCAGTTGCTCGGGGTGTTCCTGTAATTCCAGGAGCCACTCTATACGTTGTTCTTCGGTCATCATATTTATTGAGTTTGAATTGAAATTTGTCGCAAGGCAAGTGCGGAGGGAAGCTCGCTTACTTCTGCAGAGTTACAGCAGGATTACACGTTGCGAAATACTTTCTGATTTTCTCCACTGACTGCTTTAGGTGGGTGTGGACAGTTTGGCGGCTGACGTTCAGTGCTTCGGCCACCTCTTGGCAGGTCATCTCCTTCAGGTAGCGCAGTCGGAAGATTTGTTGCTCCAACGGTGACAGGTTATCCCGCACGTAGCGCATCAGTTCTTCCATCTGCATTTGCTCTTCCGCTGCATTGCTGCTAATTAGTTGTATGTCAGTGTTCTCGGTAAGCAGGCGTGCAAAGCGTTCTTGCACCTGTTTGTGTTGCAACACATTCATGCAACGATGGTGTACACTCGTCAAGAGGAACGCCTTTGCCTTGTCTGCTCTCATCACCACCTTGCCACTGAGCAGACTGGCGAAAACATCACTCACCACGTCCTTGCTCTCCGCCTCATCGAAGAGCAACGTGAGTGCCAGATGATACATCTGCGTGTAGTATGTCTTGAACAGACTTTCGATTTGACTCCGTCCAATTCCTCCTCGCTCGACAGAGTTGATGCAACCATCACTCTGCACTCGCTTGGTCGTCATTTCTTTTTGTGCCATATACTTATAATACAGTTCTGGCGAAGAATTTGTAAAGCGGAAATGCGTTTATTTTCAATTCAAACTCAATTTTCTTTATTTTGTGGGTGTTTTTTCAATTCTAAGTTTGCAGCACAATAAAACTGATGGTTAATTCTGCCCTCTCCTGCCAAGCTGCAAAGACCAGATAGAAAATTACAGGCTGCGAGCCTATTTAGAATTTTAGTCCATAACAGCTTCAGGTCATATCCTCCATAATCCTTTAAATGCAAAGTTATGAAAAAAATATTTATCGGCATCGACATTTCAAAATAAACTTTCGATGCAGGTGCTATTAAAGCCTATGGGCTGGAAGAACTCATGGGAAGAAGACACGAGAAGTTTCAAAACAATGCAGCAGGCTTCCAAGGCATGTTCAGATGGACAGGAGCAATATACAATTCTGTTGTACCTATCATTCCACCTTCGTCTTTCCTTCCTTTTAATTATGGCAAAGAATAAAGTAAAAGATTAACACCGCCTTTGCCTTCTCCTTCCTTTCTTTTTGAGTCGGGTTATACGTTGATGACGTCTGTTCAACGACACATCTATATCATCTACATTGGTACGTTTACACATTCTTTTACTTCTTCTTCTTTGGCTGTTTGTTTAACCTGTAAATAACATGGAGTAGGGCATAGCGTGGTGTGACATTATTCCATGTCTCTGTTCGGCCCTGAGCGTTGATGGTACGGCGTACGTTGGAGAGGTTGCCGAGGAGGTCGAAACCATCGAGCATACAGATGAGGTTGCCGTGGAGAAAGCGTTTTGATAGGCGTGCATTCAAAACAAGTTCATTGGTGTTCATGGATTGGTTGGCGTAACCTCGACGGGAGTACATGGTGAGATTGGTGACGAGTTGCATATTCCAGGGCAGTTCGACTTGGGCGCTGAGGCCATAGTCAAAGTCGAGAACATTTATTGTCTCAAAGTCCGTTCGGCCGCTGGTGGAGTGCTGGAAGTGGAGGTTGCCTATGCCCTTGATTTGCAGTTTGGCATTAGGACGATAAGTAAGGCTCAGTGCCTCGTTGACGTAGTAGGAGCCGACGATGCTGCGTGAGGGGGCTGCGGCTGTTGCGCTAATGAGGTCAACACTCCGATAGTAGTCAAAGGTGGTCCTTGTGGAGAGTGACAGGAGACGCCTATTGTCAAGCGGAGTCGTAAATCCTCCACCAAGATGGGTGTCCCAGTTGCCATTGACGTTCTGCGGTGTGACGGTGCGGACGCCTGTCTGTTTGTCGTAGTGCGTGGCCATGGCAATGGATCGGGGCGCAAGATTGACAGAGCCGAAGACGTTCCACATACGTTCACCAGAAAGGACGTGGCGATAGGATGTGCCAAGGTGGTATCGCTGTGGGTTCTTCAAGTGTGGATTACTAAGTACGATGCGCAAGGGATCGCTGTCATCGCGGATATTGAGCAAGTTGGTCATGTTGGGGGCGGAGATGCTGGTGTTGAAATTGACTTCGAACATCTTCTTTAGGTCGCGGGTGAAGAGCCGCCAGTCGCCGTTAGTTTGGACGAATGTCGTATTGCGATGGAAAAGGGTATCAAGCTGTCCGCGCTGATACTCTAATTGCTTGCGCTCGAAGCGTACTTCGATATTACCACGAAATTGGCGAATCAGATTCCATGAGTGATAACGGGAACTATTGTAATCGTACCCGAAGCGGATTCTGTGGATGTCATCTGTGTAATCGGCTTGGTTGCTATTGCCGTTGTCAAGCGTTCTGTAAAGGTCATCGGCAGATGGGAGCCTACCCAGTTCACAGTCGAAGTTCTCCAGTAGATGCAGCAGATAGAGTGAGCGATTGCTCTCTTTGTTTGCATGGGAATAGATGTAATTGGTCGAGAGTTGCAGACATCTTGTTACTGTTATTTGTGCACCGATGTCACCGCCGTAGTTCATACTACGGTTGGCGTTTAGGTTGTAGCGGTTTCGGTGCTCTGTGGGAGCGTTGCTGCTTGGATAGTCAAGCTGATAATGGTCGTAGGCATGGCGTTTTTCGTCGCTATAACCGATGTTCCCAGAAGCGTTGAACAAGAAACGGTCATCGTGAGGAACTATAAAGAAGGCACTGGCAACTAAACCCATGTTTAGGTTGTGACCATTTCCTTTGGCCTGTGATATAGTCCTGTTCAGCGCATGGCGAAGCAGCAGGGAGCCGGCATTGGGGGCCATGATGCTGTCAATCCATGCTTTGCCCCATCGTTCGGCCACGTTCTCGTCGAAGACAGCTGAAGCCGATTCACCATGATTATGCTGACGGTCGTAGCTGAAGTTGGGCTTTAAGTTGAGATAGCTGAGCACCTTGTTTCTGTTGTAGAGACTGAAACTGTGGTTCGTGCTCACCTTGATATTTTCAGCGTGATGCTTGTTGTATGTTCGTCCGTAGGTATTACTGTTCGTGAGGAAATTCTCGCTGGACGTGTGCTGCTCAGATTCATCCATAGTGTAACTGGTACGCACGTCGCCGCTCGTATTCCAATGCCCGTCTTTCTCGTCAATGTAGTAATCAAAGCCTGCATCATAGACGTTGTGGATGCCTGTCGATTGACGCAACGGACTCCAGTCGCCGTTCTGGCCAGGTTTGCGATCATCGCTCACGTTATTGGCATTGGCAAAGAACGACAGACGCGAGCTGGGCGTGAATCGTAGTGCGAACAGGCGACCTAGGAAGCGGCTGTCGGTACCGGCGCCAGCCTCGCTATTGGCAATCCATCCAATGCTGTATTCTTTCTTCAACTGAACATCCATCACGAATTCCTTGTTGCCGTCGTCGGGCAATCCGGCCTTACGCAGTTGCCAATTGCCACGCTCATAGGCTTTCACTTTCTTCACCATGTACGATGGTAGATTGTCGAGCATCAGTCGGCGGTCTTTGTTGAAAAAGTCCTTGCCGTTCAGCAGCAGGGCGTCCACATGTCTGCCATTCACTTCGATGTCGCCACCGTTTTTCAGCTCCACACCAGACAGTTGCTGAATGAGTGCGTCGAGCATCGAGCCTTCGGACAACTCGAAAGCGTCGGCATTGTAAACGAGCGTGTCACCATCAACGTAGAACTTCACTTTTGTGGCCTTCACCACCACATCGTTCAGCCACACATTATGTTCTTTCTTTATGTAGAAAGGTTTATTTAGCAAGTCCACCGATTCCTCGTTTCGATAGAAGCGTTTCACTTCGAACAATTGCTCTGTTGTCTCGTAGCCATCCTTTTGCATGCGTAAAATGTAACGGCCAGGACGTCTGATACAGAACATGACAATCGAGGTGGGTTTGTTATTGATGTCTCCCTTGGTCGTGCGAAGCGTGTCGACAAGCGTGCTGTCGGCTGCCCACATCAATTCACATTGTACGTCGAATACTGGTTGACTTGTTAGCTCGTCAGCCACTTTCCCTATGACTACCACAGAGTCACGTGGCTGTTGCTCATTTTGCGCATGGGCACAGTTCAGGCTTGTACTGACCAAAGTGGCCAGTACGATTAATGTTTTCTTCATCATGTTGGAGTTTGAATAGTTAATTTTTCAGGCGGGAAATCCTGTCAATCTCATGCCAGTTATGTGGAATGGCTATGTCACATGGTTTTTCAGGCTTTTCTACATGTAGGACGAACACGCGTCCGTCTTGCAGCCGACGTAAGCAGAAGACTTCTCCGCTCCATTGTTTTCCAAATGCTATATTCGCATCATTTTGCGAAAGTGAGCAGGAAAATACTTCCTGAGTTTGCGCTGCTTCAACGATAGCTGCAAACATACGCTGAAATATATCTTTAGCTTTCTCTTTGGGTACTTCTACCCGTATTCCATGTCGGTGCACATAACCATAGTGACAGTTCATATATTCCCATTTACCATTTCCATTACCATTGTCAATATCGTATGAAACAGGTACAACTTGTGATTGGCCATCTTCGACAATCTCATGAAAGATGTCAAGGAGTGAGCCTTGCTGAGCTTCTGTCGGTGTCCAAATGCGCCCTTTCACTTTACCAATTTTGTAATAATGTAAACATAGTGTCTTGTTTTCAATGTCAAGTGCGGCTGCGACTGTGATACGCTTGCTATAATGATGGTTCATTACATTCAGACGAGGGACATCATTGGCTGGATTGATTGTGCCATTGTAAGCCAGTGTGTATGAAAGTGTATCACCGTGTTCGCTATGCTTCTGATATCGGTCACTCTCAGTGGCGAAGGATAGTTCTTTCTCAAATGCAGTGATAAGACTGTCTACTATCCATGTGGGAATCATTTCTATTGGGGCATTTTCTATTACAGCAGAATAAATGGGGCCTTCGTATGTTGACCAAACGCCATTATCAATCGACTCTTTCACTTTGACATTCTCCAGTGTGGCAAAGGACGGAATCAAGCGTTCAATGTTTTGCTGGGCCTGAGCCATGAGTGTGGCGGCTGTTGCCCATGTGATTAAAAGGATTCTCATCGTGCTCATAGTTCTATGGAATTTTGTGCAGTAAATATAGTGTTGCTCTCAAATGCAGCCTGAATGTTGCTGCGCATCCTGTCCCGATGTGAAGTTAGACTAAGGATGGACGCATCGACAGAAATGGAATTTTGGACGGACAATGTCATGTCAGTGTGAGGCTCGGCCTGACTGACTTGAGCTACGGCCTTATGTGCCTGCCGAACAAGTTGCTCCTGCTTGTTGTTACTTGTCTGTGGCTTAACTATTGTCGGCGATTCTTCATTTTTTACCTCTATTTGGGGGTCTAAAACGTCGGTGGTAGGGGTAGCTGCGATTTGGGCAATCGCTTCTGATGGCTTACTTTTGCGATGTGAAGAATGGTTCTGGATTGACGCTTTGGTGGAAATGGGATTCTGGACGGGCAATGAAATGTCTGGGAGATGTTCGGCGTGATTGACTTGAGTCGTGGCTTTATGTGTTCTCCTAACAAGTTGAACCTTTTTGACTTGACTTGTTAATGACTTTGCTGTAGCTTGATGTTCCTCCACTTTTGACTCTGGTTCAGACTCTAAGACGTTAGTGGTATGGGATGCTGCGGTTTGAGCTGTATCACTTGAAGGCTTGTCTGTCTCCTTCTGGACTGGCAGTAGCAAACCTACTACGAGAAGTACAGTGATGATGGCTGCCACGGCACTCCATTTCAGCATTGTTCTCCTGTGAGATGAGCCAGATTTTTGTCTATAATGATTGAGGCTCCGGAACATGACAGAATAGTCCCGCCATTCTGGGGGTATGTCACGATGGTTGCTGAAGTAATGAGAAAGAAGTTTTTCTTCTTTCCTGGACGTTTCTGCTGCCATATAGCTGTCAAGCAGTTTCTGTATGTAATCTTTTTCCATCATCTTGTCATTTTGTTTATTAGTTGTAATAACCGTTGTCGTGCTTTCGACATCATGCCTCGGCACGATGATTCACTCGTACCCATAACCTGGGCTATCTCTGCAAAACTCATTTCTTCTCGCTCGCGCATTTCAACGATCCTTCTCCAGTTGTAGGGCAGTTGACTCATGGCGCGCTGGCCGATGCTGTTGGCCTCTTTGTCCTCTATATATTGTTGTGGCGTGAACCACTCTGGAATGTCTGGAATGCTGTTAGTCCCTTCTTCGTCACTATCTTGCCGACGGAAAATGCGCAGGATGGGATGCCGTTGTCGGTGTTGCAACAGGTTAAGCGCAAGGTTCCTCGCCATCCTGTCGGCTAAATGCCTCACTTCGTCACCTTCGTCTCGTAGGTCTTTGTGTTTTTCCCACAGCTTTAGCAGCACCTCTCCAGCTACGTCCTCAGCATCATCCTTGCCATCGAGCAATGACATTGCTCTCGCTACAGCAATCTGCCGCAACTCTGTTACCAACGATATGTATTTCAGACGTTCCATACTTAATATACAATGAAAACGTTAAAACGCTACGCAGAATCCATCCTTTTTTTTGTAATTTGTATTTTTTTTACTGCTATTATAATCGAAAACAGTCGAGGATTCGCTATTTCTATCATCGCCCGTATAGATGTTATGTTTGCTTTTTTGCCACACCGGCTTATTTTCCAAGCATTGGGGAAGCTCATTGCCTTTTATTAATGAAAACATAAATATTGAGACGATTGAACACCCTTTTTTATCTTACTATGTTAGCGTTAAATAATTAACCGCTATTGAATCCCAAACACTTAAAGCGTCTGAGATACAACAGCGGTGTGAAAGTTTCCATTTTGTATGAGCATTCCAAAATCAGAATTTTTAGAACACCCCTTATGTCAAATAATCTTTACGATTTGTAAGTTCTTTATAGCTTTAGCCAGCCTGTTTTGCTCTGTAAAAAAAACAGATAAATGCCCATTTCCAAAATGGTGGTTTTTTGCACCATTTAACTTTGAAATAATTGCCTTTCTGTCTGTATGTAATTACTTATAAGTAAGAGTTGAAGGCAATTCCGCATGAATCAATCATAAGATTAAGTTTCCTATCTGATATACCAATGTGGACATCAGCCATGCAAGACCAGTGGTGTAACACATGGTAAACAATGCCCATTTCCATTTTCCTGATTCATTCTTTATGGC
>OCTX014563295.1_pt1 | contig 14954 bp, 30 predicted proteins | sample 1539691 | NCBI WGS metagenome assembly OCTX01 (sample SAMN02144231, study PRJEB22623) | gut metagenome | biome: sheep rumen | host: Ovis aries | place: New Zealand | reverse complement strand
CTCCGACGCGTCCGACGTCGCCACCGTCGGAGACATGATCCTGGCGGAGATCATCACGGAGTACGACGGCCGTTGGTATGATAACGACGGCAATGCGCTTTATGTGGAGGTGACTGAATGACTATAATTTGGATGGATTACACCGGCCGCAACGGCCGTGTATATCCGTGTCTGTTCTCCCCGAAGGCCGTTCGCGAACATTGGAAAAAAGGACAACCAGTAACCTTAGAATACGAGTCCGCCGCCGGTACTGTTTATTTCCACATTTACCCTATCGGCTATATGAACCTGGATGGTTTTAAGACCGTCTCCATGTTTGTCCGGGACCGTATTGGAAACGTACCGGTTAAACATCATTTCAACGGGTTCAGGACTGAGGCCGACTATCATCATGTCCCGTTTTTCGGCTACCTGGAATGTATCATTACGGCATGGTGGTGCTGATGGTATCCACAACCAAAGTTTATCGCTGTCCTGAGTGCCAGGACGAATATCCATACGCGCACGCATACCGCGCCGGGGACGGCGTGTATTGGTGCCCGTGCGGACATCACTACATTACCGCGGAGGATCTGTTATCCGCGGGCGCGGAGGCGGTTCAATGAAGGTATATCTCCAGGGGCACAGCATGAGGGCCGACCTCCGTATGAACCCCCACAAAATCCAACATGAGATAGTCGGAGACTACCCCGGCGTCCCTCAGGAGCTCAAGACGCACGCCCTCGTAATAATAGGGGATTCAGACGAGACCGTCACCATCCAGGGCGACCTCGCCGAATTGATGCAGGTGGTCGTACTAATGGCCGAGGTATTGAAGGGGGCGGTGCAATGAAGCTCCGTGTTATGGGCCGTTTCGAGGAGTGCGCGGCGTTCGCCGCCATAATAGCGCAAAATGTGCCAGCACGTTACCTCCGTTCTATTTCTCCCTGGTATCCCAACCGCGGAATATCCACGGAGGGCCGTGTCTACATCGAGTTCGATGATCCGACGTATTACACGGATCTCCAGCCCTATCCCCTAAACGTTTTACCCGACAAAAAGAGAAGGTGAGAATATCGCGAACATTGCACAGCTACTCATAAAACTCAAAAACTCAGACGCCCCCGTCACCGTCGACGAGGATGGAACCAGATTAATGATCCTGAAAAAACCGAAATTTATCCAGGTCCTCAAAGCTCCCGGTTATCCGTGTTACGCGGCAAGAAAAACGATTATGGAAAAATGGAGATCCCTCCCGGATTATTACCGCCTGATCTCCAAACATGTCGTACCGGAGGACGATGAGTCCCCGGAGGTTTATTTCATGAACCTGGAGACGATGGACGACCTGATTGATCAATTCATGCCGGAGGAGGCCAGGAGTAACCTGGCAATGAGAAACGTCTACCTTAAAACGGGGAGGTGCTGACATGGCTGACGACATTATCCCTATCAAAACATATTCGTGGATGGTTGGCAAATGCGGCCATTGCCGTCATGGATTTTTCGAGGAGGTCGATTATTCCTATTTCGCGCGCGTGGATATGGAGGAGCTGAGGATCCCCGAAGGCGAAGAGCCTCCCGTCGGGCTGTGCATGTTCACCGGTTCTCCGCGCCAATGCCGTTACTCCGACGACTGTCCCGATTATGAGGGGGCCGACCAATGAGCTACTGCGACGAGTGCCCGTTTAATGACGGAGTACGCGGCGAGGAGATTATCTGCATGATGGACCAGGATCCTACGGACTGCCCGTATAAACCCAGGAGGGCGGACGAATGAGTGACATATTCAAAGCGCTGTTTAACGGCGAGACGCTGATCTCCGAGGACGGACAGTTCCGGATTAAAATGAACCTGGAGACCATCGACACCTATCAGATCTGGATTCAACATTGCTCCGAGATCTCTCATTGGCGTGCAATCAAATCTTTTGAGCTGGCTATCATCCAGCATAATGATTGGAGAGTCGACGATTTGGCGGAAGCGGTCGAATGATCTGTTACATTTGTGAGAAACGGATTGAGCGCGGATTCTATTGGGCTCCGTTGCCCCGCGTCGGATCTTACGCCGCAATATGCCTGGACTGTATCAAACAATACAAACAAGAGAAGGAGGGAAAACAATGAGGAGATCAGAGCTCAGGAGGATAAACCGCCGTAGGGCCAGGCGTAAGGCCAGGAAGAACCATGACGGCGATACACCTACCCTAAAATGTCGGTTGGGGATTTATGAAGGAAATAGGAGACCCATCAATCTAATGCTCAGGGCCGGAGGCATCAGGCATCAACCGCGCCGCGTCAGGGAGATAGTCAAAGGAAAGCGCCACATAATGACACGCGCCGAGAAAGAAGCGACGGCTAAGGTAGTAGCTTCAATCCTCAAAGCGACATTCAGTCTAGTGTTAGGCGGTGATGAGGAAAAGGTTATGGCTGATCTACATGCGGATCTCCACGGAGAGAAGGCGAAGCCCTATCCCGCGGAAATGCCCGACGATCCTCTCCCTGAGCATGACCCCGACGGATATTGGTCCGGGTATGGTAATCATTGGCCGTTTGGGAAGGAAAAGGATACGGAGTACGCCGAGGGGCGTGAGGCAATCGCGGACATGGCCGTCCGTCACCGTCAGGATTATCCGTTCACGTTCAGGACCTCCAAACGTGTCGATATTGAGTCTGCCGACGATTTCCGGAAATATATCGAGCGCGTCTATACTGTTGAGCTCATCCATCCCAACGGGGACAACCGTATCCGGTATCAGTTGCTAACATTCGACGATAAGGAGCCCGTCGGGCTGTTATGTTGTCGTTGCGGAGATTGCGGTAAGATCGCCGCCGGATTGTTGCACGGTAATCCGGACATGGGCGATTATTGTTATCAGATCATGCACCGTAAGGATTGGTTCTGTACCAATTTCGGATGGACCTACATGGGCGGCCACGGATCTCCCGGAGGCCGTCGTATGATTTGCCCTGAGTGTAGTAATATCTACGCGGCGAAGGAGGCCGCCGAAAAAACCAACAAAAAGAGTGCCAGCATGGAGGCCACCGAATGATCACGATAGATCGTCGCCGTCGGGAGGCTCCGTCTCCGAGGGAAGAAGGACGGTACAAATGGAAAGGAGTAGAGTACGAGCTAACGACGCCCTCCATGATTCTAAAGATCCTTTACAGCGTCGACGACTCAAAGGACGGCCGCTATTATCCCTACGGTAAATTCCTGGCCTACGACGCGCCCTTATGGGTCGCCGTCGACAATGAATGTGGTTGCGCATGGACCGAAGAATTTACAAATAAAACCGTTGCACTTAATTGGTTATGCACCGCGATGTATGACTCAGTTGAACGCGCGCACGAGATTGACGACCGCACAACAAAAACCAACGAAACAAGAGCCAGCAAAGAAAAACAATGGAGGCCGAGTTGATGGAGATCCTCAACCTAGAATCAATCCTCCGCTACATCCGTGCTCAGGGGCGCCCGGTCGAGTTCGCGGAGCTCCTGATCTACTTTGGAGCCGAAACAAAACACGACCGTCACACAATCCGGAGTAAATGCTGTCGCCTGGTGAAACAATGTTACATCGTTAAACTGGACGCGGATCATTATCAGGCGGCGGCATTATGAAGCTCTATACCGCGGGATCCACAATCGCCAATAGGGAATCGTGCCAACGGTTGGGCGTGGGGCTCCTCATCGTGGATCATTGGAGGGACCCGACGAAATATCCCTACTTCGCCATCGACAACGGATGTTACTCCGCATGGAAACAGGGTAAGAAATGGAATCCGGGACCGTTCCTCAATAACCTCCATAAATGTGTGGAGCTCGGCCTTAAACCTGACTTCGCTGTCATTCCGGATATAGTGGCGGGCGGAGAGAGATCCGCGAAATAGTCTAACCGCTGGCTGGAGGTCCTTAGACATGAATTCCCCTCCATACCGTTCTATTTCGCTGTTCAGGATGGAATGAACCCATCAGTTTATCCGAACATATCCGCCGCGGGAATATTCATCGGAGGATCTACGCAATGGAAATTAGAAACCATGCGCCAATGGGTTGAACTGGCTCACGGCCTCAAATGCGGCGTACATGTCGGTAGAATCGGAGCTCCGGATAAAATGGTCCTAGCTCATTTAGCCGGAGTGGACTCCATTGATAGTACGACTTGGGTCCAGCGTAATGGTTCCCTAGAACATCATATCAAAGAGTACCGGGAGCGTGTCGGGGAATGAAGTCTAAGTATCGTTGCCGTCGGATTGATTAGGTCCGGGCGAAGATCCTAACCAAACGCTTTATGGATCGTGTTTGCAAAATAAACTCCTGGAAGCCAGATAAATTCTTGGGAGCTATTGCGGTATATGCCGCGTTCAAATTCGTATTAGGGACGTATCCGAAGCATTGGAGGTTGTTTGATGAGAGTAGCTATATACGCACGTGTTTCGACGCATGATCAGGACGAACAGTTACAAATCCCCCGCCTGGAGTCCTATTGTGCCCGCATGGACTATCAGGTCTCCAACGTTTATACCGACGAGGCCTCCGGACGGGACGCAAATAGGCCAGGATGGAAAGCGCTCCTATCCGACGCCCGTCGCGGAGAATTTGAGGCCGTAATCGTGACGAAATTAGATCGTATAATGAGGTCCTTAACCCAACTGTTAGACATCCTCCAGGATTTTGAAAAGCGGCATATCTCCATCATTACCCTGGACCAGGGAATTATAGACATGTCCTCCGCTAACTCACGTCTCCAGATCAGTATAATCGCAATGGTCGCCGAGTGGGAGAGAGAGATCATATCCGAGAGGACCAAAGAGGCCCTGAGAGCCAAAAAGGAAAAAGGTATAGTGTTGGGGCGCCCGGTGGCAAAATTGCCAATACATACAATCGCCCTCATGAGGGTCGCGGGTAATTCGTGGAGCTCCATATCATTGGAGCTCCGTATCCCGCGGTCGACTCTCAAAAATTACCGGACGGAGATTGAGGAGGAGTGCATTAAGGTCGCCGAGTCACTTTACAAAAAGTGCCCGTCGTGCGGATCGTTTTTGTCCTACGTTCCGGATATGAATTATTGGACGTGCACGAATTGTAATTATTTGGAGGGTCGTCGATGAGTCTATTCAAAAAATACGATTGTCCCGAATGTGGCCGCCGTCTCAAAAAATCGCACGCTGTATCCCTTACGACTCCGGTGTATGTTTGTTGGATCTGTAAGAAGGTATGGTTAGATACGGAGCTAGAAACGGGAAATTATGAACCCGGATCACGCGCATGTATTGAGGAGGATGAGTACCGGTACGATTGTCCCTGTAACAAAAGGTGACGTAAAACGGAGGGGGTGGGGGACCCGCCCCCCTTTAAATAGTTTGGACCCGGACGTAAAACGACCGTTATCAGTCAGCGCGGCGGAGTGCAATTGCTCCGACGGCGGCCATGAGTAACGCCACGATCACCATAACCGGGATAGCCCCCATGAGGGAGATCTGTCCGGGAGTCAGGTGGTTGGAGAGTTCTGCGGTAACCGATGCGGGGGCGATGAAGTAAGAATATGTGGCGGTGTATTCCGAATCATCATATCCGACAGGAATCTTCAGATCCTGAAGGGAATACAGGTTAACATATTCGTCCATTTTCTGCATAGTAGCTTCAACATCCCCCAGAGTTACGGTGCTGCTAGGGGTTCCAAGCACTTCAGCATTAAACCCATCATTGATATTTCCGGTAATTTTGATTTTAAGCAGCAGCCCGGTGGTGGAAGTCCTACCAATCGCATAAATCTCGGAATCTCCCAAAAGATACACAGATTTAGCGGAATCTTTCATGACGAGGCTTCCATTAGGGTCTACAACATACATGAAAGTATAATCAACAGTCTGACTAACAGGCGTTGCGGCGGTGTTCTGAATAGTGGCACTACCAGAAGAAGCAACTAAGGTTAGCGAAGTTTCTGAAGCCACGCTTGCAGATAGTGCGGGGTTGTTACCTCCGGCAACAGAATAAAACTGCATCGTGTCTCCCGTCCACCTTAAAAACCAATCATCACCGCAAACAACGTTGACGGGGGTGTATTGCGGGGGGGTGATGAGAGGCACTTCATTTCCGTTGATGGTTGCAACATTAGGGGCGGTGCAGTCCCAACTAAAAGTCAAGGCATCCGCTTCCGAATAAGTCATAGTGTAATAACCTTCATTTTTGAAGGTTTCTTCTGTTTTTGTGGCGTCGCTTATCACAGGCCCCAACAGCGCCCCGGTCAGGATCACGCCGACGACCAATGTGATAATCAGGGTCAATGCGTTCATTTTTTCCATTTTTCTCACCTTTTAGCTTTATCATTAATCATTATTAGGGCTACCTCATAGGGTTATCAGGGCGACCAGGGCGGCGCCTCCGCATATCAGGATCAGGAGTCCGACCTTTACTCCGGAGCGAGCTCCGTACAGTCCTACTCCGATGAACGCGGCGACCGCGGCCAGCACGATAGCGCCCTTAAAGGAGTCCTCGTTAAATGCAAATTGTCCGGGAGCCCATTCCTCACGGGTTCCCTCATGTTTATCCAGGATATCCGCGGTTGCGGTTAGCGACCATTCGCCCCCGAAATAGATCTCCGCTGGTCCGGAGGTCGACGGGAGAGTATATCCATTGATTGAATTGTCGTAATTGGTTCCGTTGAAGATGGAACGGATAACCGCGCCCTTTAATGGGACGCTGTCACCGTCGACGGTGATCCTACCGTTTTCAATGAAGAACATTCCACCGATAGCGCTGGCTCCCCCAATAACGATCCTGTCTCCATACACGCCGATACTGTTGAGTTTGACGGCATAGCTCTTATTGGGGAACAGAGCCGCCATGTCGAGGGTGTAATCCTTCGTGGACGGGAAATAGCCCGCGAGGACGCGAGAGAGATCTACACGGAAATAGACATCCGAGACATCATTAGGGTCCATAAAGAGTCTAACCGCGTTGAACATCGGCACCGTTCCGGGGATGGTTATTGTGTTCAGGGCGGCGGGGAGAGCTCCCATAGCCGGCCAGGCATTTATCCCGACGAACGTTGCTCCATCGGTAGATATTACCGCCTGAATTGCGGAATAGGCTCCGAGGGTCGTTCCGTTGATACTGATAACGCCGCCGTTGGAGGTAATGGTATAGTTTGCCAGGGAGGTCGTTCCGTTTGACGGACCCATATAGAGCGTAGCATTATCAGTAAAGCGGATCATGAACGAAACGGACGCATTAGAGAAGCTGTTTAACCACCAGGTAGAAAAGACGGTCGTTCCGCTAGGGGTGGGTATTTTCCAGCCCTGGGCCGGATCCGCATAATCTCCGCTGGCGACCAATGCGGTTACACTCAGGTTGGTATATGCGGCGATATATGCCACATTGATGGATCTGACTCCGTTATAGACATCGGCTCCGATAACGACATTATTACCGTTGACAGAAACCACGTTGTTGCTGGATATGATTAGGTATTGGTCGCCGGTGGGGATCGAGAGTTTAATAGCCGTGCCTGAGGAGGGGTCAGTATTGAAGCTGTAATTACGGCCGATATTGTAATCGCTACTACTCTCAATCTCCGTATATCTGCGAGTAATCACGCTTATTGTAGATTCTACGTCGGTACTCAGACAATAAGAGGATACATGATTAACCGTCTGGTTGGACCCATCGTTGAAGGTAACTCTCCAGGTGTCGGCGCCATCACGGATAAGTATGATTTGGGATAGAGGGTTGAGGTAGTATGTCCTACTGCTCTCCCCTTCTAAATCGAACTGCCAATGATATGAGGCCGTGGTGCTGGTTGTGATCGAGATAACGATATAATCTATGGTCTTAGGGATGGCGGCCATTGGCGGAGTCGGTTCAATGTCATAGTTACTACTCATCAACCTATATACGGTTCCGCCGCCGGGGGTAGTATGGTCCACACGATCACTATCACGCATTGGATAGCTCACGGTAGTGGTTTCATAGGTTGCCAGGGAGGAGGGGTTAGTCGATAGATCTGCATAGTCCGGAGTAACCGTATGATACTCAGTAACTCCGGATCCTGGGAAGGTCCACGACTGTAAGAGTTGATTGTTGTTATTGGCCGCGTAGGAGTCATTAGTATAGGGTGTTGTGGAGTTCAACATCATATCTGACAGACTGGAGGTGTTGGTCGTATTCCATTCGTCGTAGGGGACGTCGTGCGAGGCGAGTCCATATCCGAGGCCGATAGGAATAGCAATGATGAGAGTCAGGGCGATAGCGGCGAGAGCTTTAGGGGATGCCATTTTATCACAATCCCGGAATTATTTTCACCGTGCGGAGTGCCACGCACAGTAATGCGATCGTCATAGGAAGTCCAACCATGAGCCACAGGATCATAGCGGCCCAGGGATTATCGAAATCGGGGAGGCTAAAGGTAAAGATCTGGATGAACGTGTTGAACATGCCTCCCATCGTATCCGAGAACGCGGTACTGTTCTCAATATCGAGGAAATTACCCGCGGAGATACTGGATACGGCAAAGCTCCATTTACCCTCAGACCAGGCCTGCATAAGAGGAGTCCCCGCCTCAATTACGTCGGGGTCAAATCTAATTGAAAGGTTCAGGTGAGTCCCCTCAAAATCAAAATCATAAACTGTCGCGTATGAGGAGGACTGATTGTAGTCGGCCACGATGTCGGTCGCTGAGTAGCTGGCGAGTTTGATAGTGTCCGAGGAGGCGGCCGAACGGCCCCCGTAAATGTCGAGGCCTCCGGATAAGCCCTCCTGGCCGTTAAACGTGTACCACACAAGTGAGAGAGATCCGTCGCGGGAGCTGGCCTTATTCTCCTCAGTAGCAAACGGGAGAGTTGGGTCCAGCACATAGCGGTAGCCGGTATAGTTCCAATTGTTCAGGGCTACGCTTTTGTAATTGTAAGGGTCAAAGCCCAGGAAGGTTCCGATATTGCTGATAATGGGGATATTGCCCCACCAGGTATATCCATCACGTTCGTCGTAATCGGCAACCTCCCGCGTAAATGTAATCGGTACGGTCGATTTGTGCTCAGGATCCATACGGAGATCCGCGGCCTGTAAGTAACCGTCGTAGGGGTGTTCACCTTCGCATAGATCCACGCCATACATCCAGCCCTCAGAATAATGGCCCGCCACTCCGGTCGATGGGTCCCAGGGGGTATAGACGTGCGTCAAAACCCACGGGGAGTTATTGATCATGGTCTGTCCGGAGAACTGGATTAATTCGTTTTTGTATGCCTGGATGTCGTCATAATCGTAGTCGCTGCTGGCCTCCACTAACATGATCTGAATACCGAGGGTACAGAAAATGCTCATAGCTATGCCGAACACGGCCACTTTCATTAGGGTCGCATCGTCGCCGTAGGAGGCCATTCATCCCACCACACTTTTTAGCTGGCTGGCTACCATTGCGGCGCTGACGATAACGATGAAGATGGTAACGGTCTCGTCCAGGACCCCATAAGCGCTCATGAATATGCTCAGGGGGATCATAGGGACGACCGAATAGGTTGGAGGGGCACGGATGTTAATGAGGACGACCAGCGACAGGATCCACGCGGCGACCAGGATAGCTAAGCCGGCCAGGGTCGTACTTCCGTCAAAGAAGTTGTTGGCGAGATAGTTGAAGATCGTTGTAAAGCTCAGGTCCATGTTCTCCCTCTTTTAGAAGGATTGCTCCGGGATATACCGCCCGGCACGGTTTTTCATATTGTGCGCTCCTTAACTCCGAAAAGCATGAACTGAGAGACAGCCAGCATCATCAGGAGAATTGTCGGCAAGATCTCCTCAGTCTGCTGGAATATTTGGAGTCCACAAATCATCCAGCCGAGGGATGAGATGAATACCACGGGGCGGGCGCTCTTTTTCGCTCCGAGGATCAGGAGTATTCCGGAGAATACCAGTCCAAGAAGAACGCCCTCCGTGATCATTCGACTCAATCCTTACCGGAGGTGATGAGCCTGACGAACAGCATGAGCACGACGACGACAGCAATGACGACGACGGCTCCGAGGATACCGGAATACTCGTGGAGAGCTCCGTCGGTTCCGGTGTATTCTCCGATCTGGGGCGCGAGGATCGATCCGATAAAGATCACTGCCACGGTCCCGGTCACAATAGCTCCGAGGATGGTTTCCATTTTCATGTTGATTCACTCCTTTTGTTGGTTGGTTGTTCAATTTTTGGTGTAGCTGTTGATTGCTACCACGACCAGGCCGATGATAGAGACTATCACAACGACGCCGATCAGACTAGACCAGCTCTCGCCCTGTTCAAAGATGGCATGACCACCAGAGTCCACGGCGGTGAGTTGGGCCATGACATCGGAAGCTACCGGAGCGAGGAGACTCCCGATCAGGACGAGTCCAATCGCGATTGCCACGATTGTGATAGCTACCTGGTTGATTGAGAGGCCCGATGCCATGTGAAAATTATTCCTATCGGAATATTTAAAGCCCTCTTATAGCAATATCAGAATAACCCCCGCTTATCATAATATAAACCAGCCGAGTGGGTGGGTGGGATATTGAATGAAGTTCTTTATCAGAAAAGAAATGGACCGTATCAGGATATACAAACTGTCCCGCGGTACCAGGCAACTGGTATCAATAGCGGACCGTGCGTATGGTACGGACGATTAGTTGTTCTACCGCGATCCGCTGACGTCTGACGCCTTCCTCATGAACGATATAGACGACAGCCAGCCGTATAGACATGCGCCTATCTATTATTGCACCAGGAACCTATCTATCCTGAATATCAGTTCCAGGACAGCCGGCAACCGTAAAAAGCGGTTTGTCGACCTGGACGGAAATAAGATCTATACCTATTTGGGCGCCGCTGTCGTCCTGGGTGCTATGGGATGGTACGTATTAGGGCACGGGATAATATGAACATGATGAGCATACTTTTAGGTATCCTGGGTCTCATGATTTTGGTTATTGTTATACCAATTCTCATCAGACAGATCTACTACTCAAAACATCCCGGAGAGCTCCGCACGCCTCACGATTACACAATCAGGGACGGTAAGTTTTTCGACGACTTTAAACAAGTCCTTTGGTACCGGAGAATACTCAAACAAAAGTTAGTCGTCAACATGCACTATCAGTTAGCTGAACAGGTCAATAATGAGGCTGTTGAGTCCACGGACATACTGGTCCCCGGCCAAGAGCCGATGTTCGTTCGTAGGGCCGAAACAACTGCTAAAGAGGAACAGCAATGCACCAGGGAGGAGTATTGGACTAACCGCCCGACGAAAGAGATCCATAACGCCGGCTATCTACCGGTTACGGGTATGCCGCGTGTCTCAGGCCTTTTATGGGCGGGAGTGCCCGTGTTCATGTCGGTTACGGGCGCGTATAAGTTCGAGATCACCGACGAGAGAAACCCGGAGACCGGCCTATACATCTACCCTCACCATACGCCCGCCCTCCTGGAGAACAAAATCAGGAGCCAGGCTACTAAGAAGTTCCTCAATAAATTCAGGAAGGCCAATGGGCCAGCAATGGACGGACAGGCCATTATCATGATGATCGTCCTGGTCGTCGGTGCTATTGCCGGTATGTGGTGGTTAGGAATATTCTGAGGTGATATTATGGAGATCGAACAGACAAGAGACACGATTGTGAAGAAGTTGACATCCACGCGCGGCGAGGACCTGGAGATCACGGCGAACATTACTCACCCCGCACAAATCGACGTCGTATTGGAGGGGCTGGTAGCTAAGGTTATCGGGGATGATGTCGCGGTAGAGGAGTATCAGACCCTCCTGAGATCGACTAACTCCTGGCAGGGCCGGTGCCGTACTGATCTGACAGGAATAGGTAAGACTCCCGATTCCCTCCCAGGATGGGGCGGCAGCAATGATAGTTAAGACCTCCGAGATAGGTGACTATCGCCCTACGCCCCTGGGAGCTCTCCAGGTGGCGGATAAAAATTTCAAATACTACGCAAACTCCAGAAAGTTCTACACCCAATACTTATACGGGGATTTGCTGGTAAAGCTCATCCGTCACATGCATAACAACATTGAGGACGATTTTGATAACATCGTCGTCGTCGATGGGATTGAGGGCTCCGGAAAATCCTCCTTTACATGGAGTGCCGCCGAAGTCTATCAGGCATACAAACACGTCCAGGCCGGGGAGACCGTCGCCCCCGGTCAAAGGTTTTTCGATTTTGAAAAACAGTTGACCTACACAGCCAACGAGCTCCGTGACAAACTCAGGAACGGAGACGATAAACATAGCGTGTTCTGGCTGGATGAGGCCTACGACATTGCCAATAAGAGGGAATGGCAATCGGAAAAAAATCAGATCATGGTTAAGAACCTGGTTAAAATGCGGTCGCGCCATTGGACCCTCTTTATGGACGTGCCGCGCCTGGAGGACATGGATGTCTATATCAGGGAGCATAGAGCCCGCTATTGGATCACGTGCGAGTATGGTATGCAATTCGATAACCTGGGATACGTGCCCCGCGGGATATTTCACCTGAGAGTACGTGACAGAAAAACCGGACGTTGGGTCGACAGCGGTTACGGACAATATCCGGACATGCCGTCCGACGTAAAGAAGGTATATCGCCAGTATAAGGAAGCCAGCCAGGATAAGGACCTCCAGGAGTCCGCCGAGAAGGAGGCCCCCGGAGCCAAATACAAATCGAAATACGAGAACGAAAGAAAGAGGTTAGCCAAGACCGTCCAAATGCTCAGGAACATGGGAATACCGATAGATCGTATATGCGACGACCTAAAGATCACCCGCAAACAGTATCAACATTTGATGGAGCTGGCTAACTCAGGAACGATTAACGAGGAGGAGGAGTAAATGGGAATACTCAAAAGGACCCGCGATAAGCTGGAGGTCTACGCAAATAACAGCGACATGATGAATCAGATCTCCGCCCAGGGACAGACACGTTTTGTCAACGATGTCATGAAGGAGGAGAACGTCGACAGGGAAACAGCTCTCAGGTGGTGCCTGGGGATTGATCCGTCTCATCCGGAGATCAGTTTGGGATATAAGCTGTCTGATCCGGTATGGTCCACGGGATGTTTTAACCAGCCCGGAAGGAGAGCCAGGGCCCAGGCGCGTGAAAACTTTAAGAAACAGTTGAACACGGAGGAGCTGGCCTTATTCGAGGAGTATTGTGAAGGGAGAGCGGCCGGTAAGGTCCGGAAGGACATGAAGGCCGAGATTAAGAAGCAAAAGAGGAAACACAAAGACGTAGACGTCTCCGAGTTTGAAGGTGAGGACGATGAGTAAAAAGAGATGGACGACGAGTAAAAACAGTAAAGAGAGATTTGTCGAGACATTTAGCTGGAAAGCGACCAGCACTATGGACGCGATTGCCCATTGTGCCGAGGACATCCTATCCAAACGGAGGATGGTTCAGAAGATCACTCCTCCCGTCGCGAACGTATTGATTTTCGTATGTTCCGCGTTTATCGGATTATGTTGTCTAGCCAATTACATGAGGACCGGAGATCTCTCCAATATGATAGGTCTCCTGGGGGCGTTCTATCTCGCTGGTTTTGGTAAACTGTTGTACGACAGCGCTTACGCGGCCACTAAAGATAAATACGATTGGGCGGAGGAATGGACTGACCTCATCGAGGAGAGGCGGGCGTTCAGGCGGGAGGAATATGAGAAGGATCTCCCGCGGCGTAAGTTCTGATTATTCTTATCAGAATAATTTTAAAATAATTATTCTGATACGAATTAAAAAAGGAGGTGAAGCTATGGTTCAGAAAAAACTCGGAGACTATGGGAAAAAATCTCAGGCAAAGAAGCCCGCCGCCAAACCCGCGGTAAAACAGGCCAAACCTACCGGGCCCGTTGCGAGACGTGTCGGTTATACCGTACATGTCCGCGAACATTGGCGCCGTCCGCGCTGATCCATACTCCGGAGCCGTGCCGGAGTCGTTGCGTCTCAGTTCAATCGAAGAATGACATCCCCTCACGGCCGCCCTCATGGGCGGGGGGATGATATTTATATAACATCATACCCATTTTAAATTGAAGCTTCTGCCGAAAGTGGAGCCTCCTTCGTACCAGCCGCCGAGCCCTTAAGGGAATTCAGGCCCGGCGGCACTCTTTTTTGTATCCCGCCATGGGTACCTTAGATTTGGCGACCGCCGGCGCCGTCGCCGTAGGCACGCGCCGCGGGCGCTCAGGGATCCTCAGTCCGAGGGGGGGGGGGGAACGGCCCTCATACCGTTTGAGAGTCTGACGAACGGCGTATTTCAGGAACTCCCCACGGGAGGTAAAGTCGCCGTTATCGACGAGGCTATCTATTTTTTTCAGAAATTCGGGAGTTAGCCTACATCCTACCATTTCCGTTGTCATGATTCATAAGATAACATTGAAAACATTTAATAAGGTGTTTATATTGGTAACAGCGATAACCATGTTATCTAAAATGGTCGCATGCCGCATTGAGGCGGAGCAGTACGAGCAGATCAATAAAATCGCGGAGGAGTATCAGGTCAGTACCGCCGTCGTTGCACGTTGGGCGATTACAGCCTATCTCAAACAGGATCATGCTAGACAAACAGTATGACAATCATATCCTATGGTGGAGAGCTCACCTAACAGCGGAGAGATTAGCCCCGCGTACTATTTCGTTTTATACTGAGACCATCCACGCCGTCGCTACGATTCTGGATCGTTGCGGCCGCCCGTATATGCCGAGAGAGATCCGTCCGGAGGATGTTGGATTTTTATTAGATCATCTGGCGGCGGACAATTACGCCATCCAAACCAGGAAGGGTTACTTAAGCGCCCTCCGTAAATGGTGCCAAGACGGAGGGAATACGACATTATCCTCCTGGCCTAATCCGAGATTCCCCGCGGATAACAGGCCGCGCGTCGACTGGCTCTCCCTGGAACAGGCCTCCAGGTTATTGACGACGGATCTCTCCCCGATTCAAAATGTTGTCATTAACCTGGAGCTTCGTGAAGG